>QWCI01000154.1_pt1 | contig 27776 bp, 35 predicted proteins | sample 1972541 | NCBI WGS metagenome assembly QWCI01 (sample SAMN09866712, study PRJNA288562) | Human oral metagenome isolate term3_saliva, whole genome shotgun sequencing... | isolation source: mouth | host: Homo sapiens | place: USA: California | reverse complement strand
CTACCTGTCTGCCGACCTCGAGAGCGGCGAAGGCAAAGAAGACTACGTAGCGGGAGTAGTCGGTCACGTGGACTGGCTGAAAGCCGGTCACCACGGCCTCCACACGTCGAACAGTGAAGCCTTCCTCGACGCGCTGTCCCCGTCGCTCGTCATGAACACGGGTTACGAGTTCCAGACCCCCGACCGTCTCGGCCTGCCCGCTCTGAGGGGCCGTTACGAGTGGTTCGAGGCGTACTCGATGCGCAACGCCGGGATCCCCGCCCTCGTCGGCACCTTCACTCCCGGCGGGATCACGCGCCCGTACATGAACGTCGGCATGGGGCACACATTCGGATCGACCACGCCGCACACGTACTGGTTCCATGATGGTAAGCCAGCGGTCACGCGCGGATGGTGGAAGGGCTTCTACGACGGCTGGCACTACTTCGACGGATCTGTGTCCGCTGTCGAGAACGGCTGGGTGCTCGACAAGGGCAACTGGTACTGGATGGACGGTCTCTCCCACATGGCCATGAACACGTGGGTCCAGGACGGCGACAAGTGGTACTGGGTGGACGACTCCGGGCACATGCTCCGCGGCGGCTGGTATCGCATCGGCGGCACCTGGTACTACCTCACCGGCTCCGGCGCTATGGCGACCGGCTGGCTCAACGACCGCGGCTCCTGGTACTACCTGCACTCCAGCGGCAAGATGGGACAAGCCTGGGTCCACGACGGTACCGGCTGGTACTGGATGGACCCCTCGAGTGGGCGCATGGATACCGGCGGCTGGCGTAACATCTGGGGTTCCTGGTACTACCTGAGCGGCAGCGGAAAGGCCGCGGAAGGCTGGATGCCGTACCGAGGCTCCTGGTACTACATGCAGCCCGGCAACGCGCAGATGCGCACCGGATGGATCAACGACGGCACCGGCTGGTACCTCCTGTCGAACAGTGGCGCTATGCGCTCGGGCGGCTGGGTACAAGACGGTGGCAACTGGTACTGGCTCGACGGCAACGGGAAGATGCTCACCGGCTGGCTCCAGACAGGCGGCGCATGGTACTGGCTCAACCCCGACAATGGACGCATGACGGTCGGCACGGCCACCGTTGACGGTCGCGCCTCCCAGTTCGCCCCCTCGGGCCGCTGGCTCGGATACGCCTAACACCCCCTCCCCAGTGGGGGATACATGAAGAAGCGCCCACCTCGACTCCTTTGTGAGGTGGGCGCTTCGCTATGTGTCTCTTGATGGCAACCATGCGCCACGCCCAGTTTAATGTGCCGAAGAGTGCATCGTGTGGATACAATAGGGCCGTGGGTAGCTGCAACTACCCATAACCGATGACAATCGTCCGCCCAGTTCACACCCTGGGTGCTCATCGGATCAGAGGATTGAGTTTAGATTCTCGAAGATCGCCGTGGCCAGTGCTAATGCCGCCACGGCGATTTTCATTGCCTGGCCGGGAGTGAATCGACGGCGATCTTGCGTAAGGCATGGCGGAAGTCGCCCACCATGTTTGAAGCCATGACCCGCTGGCAGCGGCTCTCTATCCCCCGCCACCAACCCACTACACTAGGAACCGCAACGCCCACAACCAGAAGGGAACCCATGTTTACAACAACCAGGAACCGCATGTTCGCCGGCGGCAGTGCTGCGCTCATCATGCTGGCCGGACTCGCCGGCTACGCGACCTCACCCGCTTATGCGGACCCCGCACCAAGCGGACTGAGCGTGCACCACATGGACACGCTGCCCGTCCACCCGTCAAGCGACCAGTACAAGAATGGAACCGTCACCGTCCGATTCCGTTACGATGACGCTGCGCCTGCGTCAGGGCGAGGCTTCGTCGCCACCATCGGCGAGGGCGCATCCTTCGAGCCGCACTCGTGGTCGATGCGTGAGCCTGTGGATAACACGCCCATCGGCGAGTGCTCCACGCCGGACTCCAAGACGCTTGTCTGCTCCGAAGATGAACGCGCCGACGGTAGGACCGCCTACGAGAATGGTGTGGTCACGTGGACTGTGAAGCTCGACCGTGAGCTCATCAATCAGAAGAACCTGCATTACACGCTCATCACCCTCAATGGGGACACGTTCCCCCTCATGTTCCACCCCACAACCCTGTGGGTCGGCACAACAATCCGCGCAAACTTCGATCCCAAGTACCTGGACTACGAGGGGGAAGCAGCTGACGCGCGCCCCGACGGCCAGCCTGCGCCGACACCCACCCCAACGGCGACGACCCCAGCGCAGCCAGACGCTCCACAGTCAGGCCCGCAGTCAGGGCCCCAGTCTGGCCCTCAGAGCGGCACCACAGCCCCCGAAAAGCCAGCCCTCGATGAAACCAACCACCCCGGCGAGGGAACTCCCGCGACGAGCGAACCCACAGCGCCCAACGCGCCTGCACTGGACCCCAACGCCCTCGACGGTAACGGCACCGGCGTAAACCCCCTCGACCCGCCCAACACGGGCGATGGTGAGCCTCTAGTGCGCCCCGATAACCCCAACGCGGGCCTGAGCAACAACGACGGCACCGGCAACCCCGTTGACCCCACCAAGCCAGTGGAAACCGCGCCGGGTGGCGCTACTACGGCTCCCACGGGAGACCAGTCGGCCACGCCCACGCACCCCGCTCTGCCCACGGACCCCGCGCCCGCCGCTGAGACCACTGCCCCCAGTGTGACGGTTGCGCCCGCAGGCGCAGACAAGTCCCCAACCGGCACCACCACAGCAACGGTGGCAGCAGCCAAGTCTCCGACGCTCGCGAAGACCGGCGCATCCTTCTGGCCACTGGCCGGTTTCGCCGTCGGCCTCGCTGGTATCGGCGGCACCCTACTGGGTGGTCGAGTCATGCAGAAAGCGCGCCTGCGCGTGAAGTAACAAGCCACGCTGTTACACACACGGCCCCGCCAATGGTCTCACTCAGGCCTTGGCGGGGTTTCGCATCCCCAGAAACGCTTGTAGTGGGCACATTACAAGCCTTTGCGAGATACAAGCCACGCCATGCTGTACGCGAATTGGGCGACCTGCCGGTCAGTATGATGGTTTCGCCCATCCGGCCCCGTAACTACAAGGGAAACATGAACATCACCGCAACACGACATACGCGAAAGGCTCTCGGCGCGCTCGCAATTCTGACCCTCGTCGGAACCAGCGTCGCCACCACCCAGCCAGCCGCCCACGCAGCCGCCCCCACAGGATACGAACTCTCCTGGAGCGACGAGTTCGACGGCTCCAACCTCGACACCTCCAAATGGGGATACGCCTACGGCTGCTTCGACCCGAGACTGAAAACCCAAACCCACTACACCGACAGCTCCGAGAACGTGAGCGTGTCCGGCGGCTACCTCCACCTGACCGCACGCCACTCGCCCACGCGCGAGAAGTGGAACAAGGAAACCCGGAAGATGGAAACTATCGACCGGACCTGCACGCGCACCGAGAACGGCCAGAAAGTCACCTACCCGGCCCCCTTCACCTCTGGCATGGTCCAGACCCGCGACGATAAGGGCAACGTCAAGTACGCCGCCTACGGCGACTTCTACGCCGAGGCCCGCATCCAACTCCCCGACGGCCCATCCTCGTGGGCATCGTTCTGGTTCACTGGTACACAAGGTGGCCCCTGGCCAGGGAACGGCGAGATCGACGCGGTAGAAGCAAAGGGCTACGACCCGAACTACCTACAAGCGAACACGCACACGCCTCGAGCAAGCGACCCGTCGAAGTCTGAACAGCACCATGGGCAGCTCGGCGGTGACGGCACCAGCCAGACGCAGTTCCACGTCTACGGCGTGGAGAAGACCGGCGAGAAGATCACGTTCTACCTCGACGGCGTTCCGCGGCACACGGTCAACTACTCGGACATCGGCGGCGCTAACCCGTTCGTAGTGGACGGTAACGGCATGGTCATTCGCCTGAACCACATGGTTGGAGGCACCTTCCTCACCACTGATTCCGGCGACACGACCTACGTGGACGCAACCGCCTACGCGGATAGGTACGTGGGCGCTGGATCGGACATGCTTGTCGATTACGTGCGCGTCTACTCGAAGAAGCCCGCCGTCGAGGAACCCGAGGCTCCGGTTGTGCCTACGCCAGAGCCGACTACTCCGGTTGAGCCTGCGCTGCCGACGGATCCCAGGCCCGCCGATCCGACACCGGCAGAGCCGACCCCCGCTGATCCTACTCCGGCCACCCCCGCACCAGCGGAGCCCACACCTGAGACACCAGCTCCAGCAGAGCCCACGCCCGCTGACCCGGCCCCCGTGGAGCCCACGCCGACTCCCTCCGCTCCGGCAGTGCCAGAAACACCGGCCACGCCCCCAGCGGATGACGCTGTAACCCCATCACCGGCAACACCGTCTCCCGCGACCCCGGCACCGGAAACACCCGCACCTGCTCCAACTCCGACAGAGCAGCCCACCCCAGAAAGCCCCGCCCCCGCAGTCGAAACCCCCGCACCGAGCGAAACAACACCCGCTCCGACCGTGGAACCGGCTGCTCCGGCAAACCCTACCGATGGGGCCACTCCTGGTACCGACGGGGTGCATGGGGCCGGTCCCTCTACGTCTACACCTGGGACCAATGGGGCGGTTACTGGTGGGGCACTCCCCGCTGGTACAGCCCCTACCGTTACGGCTACTACTCGTGGTGGTGACGGCGCACTAGCGAAGACCGGCGCAGATGCGAACCTGCTCATGGGCGCACTGTCCACAGCGTTCGCCGGCATCGTCTTCGTCGCCATGCGTAAACGCCAGACACGCCAGTAACGCACCACAGCGCCTCTAGCGCACACAGAACGCCCCAAGGGGGACGCAGACACACACTGCGCCTCCTTGGGGCGTTCCTGCGTCTCCTGCGGGCCTCTACGGCTTACAGGCAGGCCGCTATGACCCGCACACACCCTCCTATGATGGGAAAACTCATAGAACAAGGCCCCTATGACATAGAAACCCCCTCCTATGACATAGAAACAGGGTGCTATGAGACATGTGGTCACGCACAAACGTGCGCCCCAGGAAGGTTACAGAGAACCCTGTGGGGCGCACGCTAGTGGAGGCGTGTGCTATAGCTGTAGAACTAGCTCAGCCCTTGCGACGATTCCACGCTGCCCAGGAAGCGCTTTCACAGGGGTGACTCGCAGCCATTTTTCCTCTGCCTCTGTGATGTACCGCCAAATGTCGGTCGGCATGAGGGGCGTAGAAACTAGCTCTTGGCCGTCTACAAGGGCCTTCCGCGTTGTATTGTCACTACCCGCCACGAAGTAGAACTCCTTGTCCCCCTTTTTCAGATGCTCTTTTGCGACTTCCATGAAGTCTCGCGCTGCTGGGCGCATCCAATCGCTTGAGACGTACTGGTAGTTCCTGGGAGGAGCCCCGCGTTCTACATACAGTGGCCTATTGAGGTCGTAGCTAATTGCGACACTCCCGTCTTCCGCTCTGTTAACAGAGTAGACGAACTTCTTGTAGCTCTTTCCATAGCTGCCGCAGTATTGGACCATATTTGCGCTGCCCCAGCAGCGATCTCTACGGTCCAAGTAGCACAGCTCGAGGTAGCCGGTGACATCCCGCCAAACCATTTCCGCTACTTCGTCTTTGAAAATGACGCTCCAGCCAGGCTTGACAAGGCGCTTAATTTCCTGAAGAAGATGGCCACCGTCATTGAAAGTTCCGAAGCCACCCCTAAACGGGCGCGATTGAGGAGGTGCATTCCTTGCGCGCTTCGCCCAAACGATCTCATCCGATGGGTAGTTCTCGCTAACTGCATCAACAGTGCGGCGAACTTGCTCCCACAAAGCATTTTCTTTGTCTCTTTTAGCTAGGGCACCTTCATCATCAATCTGAATGTACGCAGGCGAGTAGCCATTCGCCACTTCAGCTAGAGACTCCACAGCATCCAGCACCTTCTTGACCTGATCGGCCACTTCTGGGAAGTCTAGCGGCTTCGGCGCTGTACTGCGATAGTCTTCCTTGCTCTGGAAGTACTTCTCATTCATAACGAGCGCATAGAGCGCATCCATCTCTCGCCTGCACGTATCATGCGCACTGTTTAGACGTGCGCGTTGCTCGCCTGCGATAACTGGCCGTTCAGGATCCGCATCCCGACTTTCTAAAACTTCGCCCTGTGACATTCTGGAGAAGTAAGCAAAAGGTGAACCTTTTTCTTGAGAGTCGAACGTTGCTTTCTCGTCCCACACTTGCAGCCAACCTTCAACTTCGCACAAAAAGCGACAAATGGACAGATCGAACATTTTGTTGAACATCTCTTTGCTCTGTTCTTTATAGACACCGGCATACAATGCGTCGCGTAGAGAGACCCAATATGTCTTATCCGCAAGTTTGTTCTTCCAAAACTGTGGAGTTGCAGCCCCCACTGTAGCCTTTACATGCTCGGTTGCTTCATTCAGTCGGCCTATATGCACATTCGCCGCATACCGCGCCGCCTCTTCAAGCAGGTAGTCCCAAGTCTTGTTCGGGTCGAGGTGCATAGCGAGCGGTTCTCCATTATCGTCCCAGAGTCCTGTACCCTCATCGAAGTCAGACTCATCTTTCCACGGCTGCAAGTAGGATGAAGCTCGATCTGAATACACCCAAGGGCGAGTGAACAATGAGTAGAGATGATTGGTGTCATCGGGCGACAGGGGGCGCTCTGCAAGCGTTGGCAACCTGCTTTCTCGAGCGGACTCCCACTCTAAAAATCTTTGGGCCGCTTTTTGCGCAAACAAGTTATAATGGTCCGAATCATTGACGATTTCTTGAACCTCCGTGAGCAGCGGGTCATTCTTGCACTTTTCTGCAAACTTCACGCCTTCTTCTGCCAAGAAGATACACATGGTCTCATACAGCCTCTTTGATAGAGGGGACGTGTAGGGTTCGCCAGTTCTTGCAAGCCAATCGATTGTGTTGTACATCGAGTCTGGATCAATTGGTTGCGCAGAGAGTACCTCTCGGGTGTTGTCATACGTTTCCACTTTGCTCTCAGTGCGCCAGTCATCATCAGCGTTATTATCCCTATAACTGATCCTCACCTTATATTCTTCGGGGCTAAACGGCGCTACACTGCCGCGGTAGTGCTGTTCGAGAATTGCGTTCACGTGCTCTAGTGTCGGCTCCCAGTAGTCAATATCGCCTTCTGCGCTGAAGGCGATAGAGTCTCCCTTAAGCTGCGCCCAGCAGAGGATGGCGCTTGCGTAGTTCTTCGACCACTCCCCTGTAGCTTGTTTTTCTTTAAACTCATTCACTTTGCGGCGTATATCATCCGCCCATTCATTTTCGTTGAAATGTGTGAGGCTAGTGCAAACCTCGTAATCGAGTGGGCGGCTGGAGACATGTTCGCCGTCGCTGACAGAAAGCCATGCCTGACGTGTATCTGATTCAAGCTCGCCGTCCGTCGTGAGGTTAGGAACCTGCGAGGTGAGAGCGACTGTCAGCTTTTTGTCCTGCGAGTCATACGGGTAGGACAGGAAGATTTCTTCCATGTCTCCCGTGTAACAGATCCAAGGCTCATGGTCTCTGTATCTGGGGGCAAACAATACGGATGCGACGATGTTGCGGATCTGTTCGTCTGTGATGCGTTCCGCTGCGTCGGGGCCGCGGAGTGAGTCGAGCAGGTTTTGCTCCACCATAGACGCAGTTTCGAGCGTCTGGACGAGGGCGTTGGGGTTATACATGAGGGGTTTATCCTTTCTGGTTACGCTTCCATGTCGGGGTTGAGGGTGAATCGTTGTCCGTGCAGCATGAGCGCGTACTGTGTGAGTGTCCGCGCAGGTGTGGTGGCGGGTAGTAGGAGTGGTGGTTGGGTGATGGCTGTTTCGATGCTGGTTTCGGGGATGCCGAGTAGTGGGGCGTTGGTTCGGACCCAGGCGTGCCAGTGTGCCCACATGCGTTCACATGACTGGGGTGATGGGGTGCTTCTCCCTTCCTCCCACAGTTCTGCGTCACGTGTGGAGCCTGCGCCCGTGAGGTCAGCCCACACGGCCATGGGGGTAGCTGACGCTTCGCGTAGGGCTTTGATGACGGGACCGGGGAGGAGGCGCGCTTCGCGGACGGCTTGGAGGTGCAGCTCGTGTTCCTCGTGCGCGGCCTGGTGGGTGCGGGTGAAGCCGTCGAAGATGACGCTGAGGGCCGTGAGCTTGTCGCCTTCCCGCCTGGCGGCTTCGCGCACCCCGTACATGGCTCTGCGCCCGTCCACTGCCTCGATATAGGCCAAGCATGACGTGGCCTCGTCCTGCCCGAAGACCCTGCGCGCCTCTTGTACGGCTTCCTCGCTGTCGGCGACGGTGATGAGGTGGATGTCTGCGCGGGAGGGGGTGCGGGGAAGCGTCAGGAGGACTGACGGGCGCACGAGGTGCTTCTGGACGGCCACCTCCAGGTAGTTTTCGGCGGCGACGACTTCAGGAGTTCTCTCGAAACGTGGGGACTGCGCCCACTCCTCGAGGGTGTCGATACAGTGGCGTGCGTGCTCGTCGCAGGGAATGAAGTCCTGGAACCAGTACTCCAGGATCTCCCGCACATCTCCTTCACCGCCCACTTTGATGTGGTTTCCCGTGCGACGGTCCCACAGCTCGACGCAGAATCTCCCGTTCGTCGCCTCCATGTCAGCCCTCCAACCCGAGAGTCGGCGGGGTTAGGACGCTTACCTTGAGTGCGCGGTGACGCTTCTCGGTAGACGGGTGGATGGTGTGCGTGACGACGTGACTGACCGTGTAGGCCCCTGCTCCGTACACCTGCGTAATCGACACGTCCAACGTGCAGCCGGTAGACACGAGGATGCTTTGAGCGAGGCGCGCGAGAGGACGCAGCGCTTCCTTGCTCAGCGTATCGCTGGCGCTCACAGTCGCCCCCTTGGCGTTTCCGCTGGGGATGGTTGTTGTTCCAGTGACTCCCTTACTGCCGTTCATGATGATCTTCTTGAGGGCATTCACGAGGCAGATGTGCGCTTCATTCCGACGCAGCGGCTCAGGCACGTTAACGGCATAGTCTGCGATCATCTTCCACGCAGCTTCCATCCCCGCTCCTGGGCCAGTGAGGCACGCTTCTACTGCGACGTGGTACATGAGTGTTCCTTTCTTACGAGGGGGATCACCCCTCCACTCCGAGGGTTGGTAGGGGGGTGATGGTTTCTCGGAGTACCCGGTGATACTTCACGATTGCTGGGTGGATGGTGTGTGTGATGATGCGGCTGATGGTGTGTGCGCCAGGCCCCGTGACCTGAGTGACGACCATGTTCAACGTGCACCCCGTGTTCAGCAGGATGTTCTGCGCCAGGTCTGCGATAGGGCGCAACAGGCTCTTATCAATCAGATCCCTTGCATCAATAGTTGAATGCTGCATATACCCTGATCCCTTATTGAGGGTGGCACCTGCAACACCGCACTCACCGTCTGTTGCAACCTTTTCAAGTGCTAAGTCGATAGCGGCGTAGGAGATGTTGAACTGTGGGCCCGTGTAGATGCGAGCGGGCCGCTCAAAATGAAAGTTGGCGACCATCATTTTTGCCGCTGCGATATTCTCGGCGGGGCCGGTAAGGCGTGCTTCTGCGGAGATGCAATACACCATGTTGTTTTCCTTGCGGTAGGTCGTCAGTCCTCGAGGCCGAGGGTGGGGATCTTGTGCGTCGTGGTGGTGACACCATGGCTGCGTGGTGTCCACTCGAAGGGGTCGATCTGGTAGGTGACGACCTCCGTGTAGACGTGACGGTGCGTTTCGGGGGACTTGAAGACAGTCACGCACACCCTGACGATACGGGCGAGCTTCGTGTCCACGAAGTGCTTCTTGAGGAGGTCGCCGATCACGTGCGCCTCTTCGATGCCGAAGGTGCCGTCTCGATGCGAGTACGTCTCGTTTGCGGTCACGCAGAACTTCTTGTCCAGTGTGCCGTCGGAGGCAGTGTAGATGCGTTCACCGACGAGGATGATGGGGTAGCCGGGTCGCGCTTTTCGCGACTGGATGGCGACTTCGTAGCCTGCCTGCTTGACGGCTTCCAGGTTGGTGATTGCTCCGACGTGGGCTTCGACCTGAATGCGGATCATGAACGTTTCCTTTCGTTGGTTGGTTCGCTGCTCACTAGATGAGTGTCGCGTGTGGGTTGTGGCGGTTACTTGTTGCGGCGTAGGACGAGGACTGTCTTCGTCGGCCACGGCAGGCGGTCAAGGTTGTAGAGGCGCTGGAAATGCTCGAGGTAGCCCTCGTCCCACTCGTCGTACCGGCACTCGACAGTGCAGTCTCCCCAGTAGCGGATGTGCATACCGAGCTCGCCTTGCGCCTCGCCGTACCACTCCGCTGATTCTCGTGGGAGACTGTCGAGTCCCCATGTGGAGTGGAAAGCGATCTCGTAGAGGCTGGCCGGGTCAGCATGGATCTCGAAGTTGTCCCAGTCGATCCAGTAGCTCTTCACGTTCCCGACGTGGACGACTGCGTCAATGCGAGCGCACCAATCCAAGCGAGGACTTCGCGCATAGTGTCTTCTGACTTGACCTTAAGTGACTGCGGCAGCTCTGAGCGCGCCTGGAACCGGACTCCCGACCAATCGCGAACGACAGCCACACCACCGTCAGCGACAAGCCCCCAGATGGCCTCGATCTCCTCGAACCCGTCATCCTGGCCTGTTAGTTCGTGCACGACGCTGGACAGGAACACTACGTCGTAGCCGCCCGCACGCTCTTGGAGGTCTTCCTTCGTGCGGAAGGTGGCTCCAGCGTCCCGCATGGCGGTCTCGACAGTGGTGCTGATGTCGTGGCACTCGTACACACCGCCCGCAGCTTCGACACGCTCGCGGATACCGTTCTCGACGGGCATACCGCATCCGTAGTCGAGGACACGCGCCCCCGGCATGACGTAAGGGGCTAGAGCCTCCCACTTAGCGTTGAGTGTCGAGGCCATACGACGCACGTACTCGGGGCTCGTGGAGTCCAGGTAGTTGTCCATAGTGTTTTCTTTCTTGTTCGCGTGCGTATCTGATTAGTGGTGCAGCTGATCGAGCAGGTTCTTCTGAGCAGCCAGAATCTCATTCACAAGTGACTGTGAAAAGCCGTTGACAGCTCTGAGCAATTCCTTCCCCGCGTCCATTCGGCGCTTGGAATCGTCGATCAGGTTCTTCAGATCCTTCTCCACGTCCCATGTTGAGGGGAGAGATGAGATGTTCAGCGCATAGCAGCTGCCCGGCAAGCCCGTGTAGCAGTCCGCAGACTTGTTGAAACTGCGCACAAACATCCGTCCGACAACCTCACTAGGGAAAGGTCGCATAGTTGCGTTAAGCGCGTGTCGGGCTTCTGATGCAGCATCATTCACCGCTGCATCATACTGAGACTCCCAATCCCCTAAGACCCACCATTCAGGGCCCCTAGTCATGTCAACGAAGAGCTCGAGTTTGCCTTTTCGGTGTAGCTTCAACAGGGCTTTTCCCGTCTTGTCGGGGCGGTGGAGGAGGCGTTGCAGCTCAGCGACGAACGCGAGAACTGCACCTCGCTCTTGAATCATCTGCCCCAGAAGGATCCCCTCCTGCGCCCATTCCTCAAACCTGCCAACAGCATGGAAGTAGGCGCGAGCTAGGCGCGAGAGGTTCCGCTGAGTCTCGTAGTCGAAGCGACGGAAAACAGGCTCTACAATCCGCCCACTCGGATCATCAAAATAGGCCGTAAACTCCCGACGATTCTCTCGGACGCGGGGAAGCAGATCAGCAACCTTGTGAGCTATTTGTTCCCCACCTCGATACGCTTCAACGCCGTTGGTGATGAACTGGTCAGCATAGCCAACCTTCGCCAGGTTCATGACGCTTTCCGACAGACTAGAGGCAAACTGGTTGACGTAGCTGTTATCGGTAGTCATGGTATTCGCTCCTTACTAGCCCGTAGGCCCTACGACTATCATGAGGAAAGCAAAAGCCAATAAGGGCGGCATAAGAACTGCAAAACACATCATGAGTCCAATTAGATCGTCTACAGGGATTCCCTCGAACATTCCGCGACGACGAACTTCATGAGAATGCTTGGCGGTAGAAGTGTTGTGGGTGCAGACTTTGCACTGCCGGCATTTTTGCTGCTCAAGCAGATCGTTGATCTCATCATGTCCTAGCATGTTCATTAGTTTCTCCTATTGGCGATGATTGAGTAGTGCTTGGGCGTGGGCCATGATGCGCACGAGCGAGTCGATGCGGGCTTCTGGCGTTGCGGTGGGGGTGCGCCAGGTGTTCCAGTCGTCGGTGCTGCCGTTGTCGGCGTTGTAGGCGTTGAGGGCTCGCGTGAGCGCCTGGTAGTGGCCCTCTCCGGCGAGCGTCGTGGTTTCGGCACGTAGGACGGTTGCTGCGGCTCCCAGGAGGATGATGAGGTCTGCGGGGGAGCGTAGGGGGTCGCCGTCGAGTTCAGCGTCCGCGTACACGCTGAGAAGCTGGCGTTCTGCGTCGATGGCCGCGGGGGTGAGCGGGGCTCGGTCGTAGCGCCAGGCAATCTCCTGGTCGAGGAGGCTAGAACCGATGATGACGGTGTACGTCGGGGCTTCCTCAACGGTGGGGGTGTCAGTTGTTGTTGGCATGGTGCGCATCCTCCTTGATGTAGTCCTGAGCGACAAAGGTGCCGACTAGGGCGGCGGCGGTGATTGTGAAGGCGATTCCCAGGCCGGAGTCCCATGTGCTGCCGTCGCCGGTGGCGGTCGTCCAGATTAGGACGTAGAGGGTGAGGGCAAGGCCGGTGAGTGCGCCCGTGATGAAGCTGTAGGTCTTGGAAGTCATTGCGGTTCCTTCTGTTTGTTTTCTGGGGTTGATTGGTAGTTTAGTCGGTTTTGTTGTGCGCGCAAGCGTATTTAATACCCATATTGGTTAAGTGGATCACGCGAGAGGATGGTGGGGTAGGCACAAAAACAGGACCGGCCCAAACCCACACGGAGAGGTTCAGGCCGGCCCATAACCCAGAAAGCGGAAGGAACCCACCACAGTGGGGCACCGCCAGAACGATCATACAGGCAAAACGCCCGCATAGTCCACTCACAGGCCCCACTTCCACCACTAAGGACTACCTGGCATACAAACGCATACGCATCCTGTCTTTCGCTACACAGGTGTCCATGAACGAAAGGATGCTCGCCTTCGAGCCGACGCGCATCCCCTCCTGGCGGCAGTACCGTTCGTAGTCGCGGCGTCCAGTGGTTTCGCAGTAGTAAGTGCTCAACCCAAGGACCGCACTACGCAAGTCGCCGTCCCCCAGGTCAATACTGTCCGTTCCTAGGGGCTGGTGTCGCCCGTCAAGAGAAAAAATGCCTCGTCCGTAGCAGTTTGTCGTGTACCTGACTTGTGTGGGGTCTGATTCAGTATGTGGCAGGTCTTCATTTTGAAAGTCCCAGCCCCAACACCAGTGCCCCGCTGGCATCTGGTGCGCATTCAGGCCTAGTGCCTGAGCGACAGTTTCACTGTCCACGAGATTGAACCACGTGGCGATTGCTTCGAGCTCACTCTTGTTGAAGTACATGGTCTTTTCCTTTTTGTTTCGAGGCCGGTTAGCCCTACAGGACTCCACCCTCGTAGAAGTAGGCCCTGTCATTGCCGAACCAGATGGAGTAGTCGATGTGGCTGGGGCGGCGCATCAGCTTCTCATCGCTCGCGTAGGCCCCTCGGATGGGGAGCGTGAACCAGGAGCCTCCGATGTCTCTTCGTGTTTCTGTTTGGAGTTCCTGGGCCCAGATCGTTTTGGTGGTCGCTCGGACGACTTCGTAGTACTTGTCGCCTGCTCGGAGAATGGTTCCGACGGGCATGACCTGGGCATCGGCGGCTGGGGTATTCATTGGAGTTTTCCTTTCTATTTCGAGGTCGGTTAGCTTTCCCAGACGAAACCCGTGTAGGGGTAGCATCTGTAAATGCCGATCTTGATGAAGCGGTCGGTGGCGGGGTTGTAGCGGTACCTCATCGGCTTATCGTGTACGTAGGCTCCTCGGATGGGAACAGTGGACCAAGAGCCGCTAGGGGTTCTTCCTGTTTTTTCTCGGAGTCCCTTGACCCAGACAGTCTGGGCTGTCGCTCGGACAACCTCGTAGAACAGGTGGTCGCTCGCGCAGAGGATGGTGCCGACGGGCATTGCCTGGGCGGCGGGGGTTGTGGTAGCCATTGGGGTTCCTTTCTATTCGGGCTTGTATGCGATGTCCCTGGTGGGGTGGAGACTCGTGTTCACGTCGGGGCGGATGTGTCCCGTATTGTCGATGCGGCGCATGATGACATCGCCGATCACGGTTGATCGGCTGATCGTCGGCGGCGCGGTCCTCGAGCGAGTGACCTCGAGTTCTTGGAGCCAGAGGGTCTTCTCAGTGCGCTTCACGACCTTCCAAGCGCGCTCGCACGCTGCGGACCAGTAGATCGTCCCCACTGGCGGGAGAGTGAAACGGTCTCTCATGGATGACACTTCATTACTTTCCTTCTTCGACTAGCTTGCCGGCGTGTAGATGTCGCGGTACAGATCTACGTACACGCCCTCGCGGACGTGTAGGCACGCATCTTGGAGGACTCGGCGCTGACGTAGGGGCCTGTCCGTGCGAGTCACGCCGAGTACCGGCTTTCCTTCGGTGTCGGTGACGAGTTGGCGTAGCCACACGGTTTTTTCGGTGCGGCGCTCAACCAGCCAGTACTCGTTAGTGAGGAGGTCGGCACGCCAGCCATGGCGGCGTACTTTGTAGATGGTTCCGACCGGCGGTGCAACATGCCCGTGTTTGGTCATGGTCCTAGTCCTTTCTTCCGTGGGTAATCGGATGCTATATGCGTTCTCCGTGCGCGCATGTAGGCGCGCCGACGTGGCGGGCGGTTACCGCTTCATGCGGCGTTCGATCTCCTGGAAGATCTGGGCTGTTCCTTTGGGGGCGCGCGTGTAGGTTTCGTCGATGTGGATGTTGGTGCCGTCGGCGCGTTTGCGTAGGCCGCTCTGCGTGTAGATCCAGGATCCGCGAACGAGCGCGTACTCGGTGACGGTCCTGCGGGTACGTTTGTCGATCCAGTGCGTGTAGGTGACTCGAACCTTGCGCGGGGCGGCGGTTTTCGCTGCCTGGGCTTTCTGCTGGCGTTGCAGCCACACGCAGTAGAGGTCTTGCACATCCTCGGGTGTATCGCCGATCCAGTCGTCGATTCCGGGACGGAAGAACTCAGTCTTGTTGTAGTGCTTCGAGGTGTGGTGCCACTCCTCAGCTACGAGGAAGTACTCTCGCAGGAACTCGAGCGGGTAGCCGTCGAGCTTCAGGTATGTGCGAGCCTCGGCGGGGAGCGCGTCCAGGATGTCAGCTTTGCTCCACTTGGACCTGGGGCGCAGTCCGCGGTCGTATGCGTCGAGAGCGTTGTTGCTCATCGACCAATCGTCAGCGTAACCGGCCATGATTCACCACGCTCCCGCGCTGTACCGTTACAAGCTACTTGTTTGTGGCTTGTAGGACGTGCTTGCGCTCGTCCGCTCCAAGTCTCACGCGGTTTGTACCGCAGCTTGGTTCGCACTTCACTGGGTCCAGCGTTGCACGACCCGAGGTCGTTCCGTCTTCCGGTCCCTCCATGCGCGTTTATTGTCTCCGGGGCACTCCCGGCGACCTCGATATTGATGGCCGCGTTTAGGTCGCGGTCCATGACCAGGCCGCAACCATCACACCTGTAGGTTCGCTCGCTGAGGGAGAGCTTGGCTTTCACCCTCCCACAACCCGAGCAGGTCTTGCTGGATGGGTACCACCTGTCGATGACGTGCAATACTGCGCCAGTCCTGGCGGTCTTGTATTCGAGCTGGCGGCGGAACTCGCCGAACGCAGCGTCCGACACGGCCTTGGCGAGGTGGTGGTTTTTCACCATGCCTGCCGCGTTCAGATCCTCGACACTGATGTGCAAGTACGTCTGAGCGATCATGGTTGTGGCCTTGTGTATCGCGTCGCTGCGCTGGTACGCGACGCGGGCGTGGAGGCGAGCAACCTTGGCCCTTGCTTTGGCGCGCCGGTTCGAGCCCACGGTTTTGCGGCTGAGCGCCTTCTGCGCGCGCTTCAACCGCCGCTCGCTGGCCGCGAGGCAGCGCGGGTTGTTGATGACCGTTCCGTCCGAGAGCGTGGCGAGGGTTTTCACGCCCAGGTCTACGCCGACCGCCCCGCCCTTCGGAACCTGTGTCACCGGCTTATCCTCGCGCTCGACGGTCAACGCGGCGTACCAGCGGCCAGCGCGGCGCGAGACGGTCATGCGCAGCACGCGCGCACCGCCAACTCGTGCCGCCACGTTCTCCATGCAGTGCACGCGGCCCACCTTCGGCAGGCGTAGCGCTTTCGGATCACCCTCGATCAGGCCAAACGAGCCAGTCGTGTACGCGAAACGCGGCGCAGCACGATCCTTCGCTTTGAATCGGGGGAACCCCACGCGGCGACCTTTACGCGCGCCCCGGCGGCTTTTCACCCAGTTCGACAAAGCGGACGCCAACGACCTGAGTCCCGTGTTCGCGGCTTCCTTCGAGTTCTCAGCCCACCACGGGGTGCCGTCCGCGTTCACGGCCAGAGCATCCTTGTTGGCGTTCCACCAGCGAACCAGCGCATAGTATGACCACTCCGGCTTCGCGCCCGTGTCGATACCGGCCTTCACGTGAGCGAGACCCGCGTTGAACGCAAACCTCGCCGCGCCAGCATGAGACAGAAGCAGCCGCTCCTGCACGGGAGAAGGATCTAACGCGACCTTGACAGCCTCAAACACCACGCTCACCCCTTCTCATACTTGGTCGGTGAATATAACGCACAATAGCAACCCAAAGCCACAGCAGCTCACCAGCAGCCCATGGAGGTGAACGACGCGGGCGGGACGGGGAGGCCGTCGATGCAGGCCTGGCACATGAGCTGCCCTCGTTCGAGGACGATCTTGTAGGCGTTCACGGCGGTCGTCCTGAACGTGTGGGCGTTGATGCACCACCAGGTGTAGGTCTTGGTGGGATCGCACTCGAGGATGGGTTTGTCCTCGCGCCAGTATGGCAGGAGGACGCTTGCGTCCACGTAGGGGATCTCGGTGTTGTCGGCGTTGTTGCTCATAGTGGGAACCTGTTTCCGTATTGGCCGTTGACGGCCCGGTCGAGGCCGTAGTCGAGGATGATTTCAGCCCAGTGCGTGGGTCGTGTGGGTTCTACTGTGGGTGTGATGAGGCGTGTGGACCGGGGACGGCGTTCTTCTACGTATGCGGTGCAGGCTCCGCTACCTTTAGGGCCAATCGTGAGGAGGACGCTCGAGCGGGCTCGGTTGGGCAGGTAGAGGCCTGTGGGGTTGACGCGGGGGCGGGGGCGTTTCCCGGAGGGGCTGAGCCAGGCTGAGGTGTCGTCGTAGCCGAGCTGGAGCTTGTGGTAGTCGCGGATCTGGGAGATGAGGAGGGCCAGGAGAGACACATCCTCCGTGAGGAGTGTGCGCAGGCGCGAGGTGGAAAGCGCGTTGGGAGAGACGAGGATCGCGTTGTTTGCCTGAGCGTCGATGCCACCGGCCCACCGGAACGGCTCGTACTCTGCCTGGTAGTTGGCGATGACATTGACGGCCTTGATGACCTTGGGCATGTCGGGGGCGTGGACGATGGAGCCGTCGAGGTCAACCATGAGCGCGTCGGGACTCCCCTTTTCGACGAGGAACACCGAGTCCGGGTACATGAAGTCCATGCGGTACTCGTACTGCTTGCCAGGCTTGATGTACCTGGAGAGGAGGCCGGTGAGTCCGAGCTCGCGTGGTGTGCCGATCTGGAAGATGTTCGTCCACGTCAGGATGAAGCTGTCACAGACTTCCTGGATGCGGACGACGGTTTCGGGTTGCGCGTCGTGACCCGCCCACCGGAGGCCTGCCCGCTGGGGGTGACGACTGTGGCCTAGCTGCATGTCGCCGTTGAGGAGGTCTTCGAGGGGGCGGTGATTGTGGGGGATGTGGTTGTGGTACATGGTGGTCTTTCAGACGTAGTGTGAGATGCCGACGGCTCCGATCTGGATGCCGGTGCGGTCGCGGACTGGTTCACCGGGGACTCGGATGTCCGGGCGGTGGTAGATCTTGAGGGCTTCGGCGGCGACGCGGGACACGATGATGAACACGCCGGGGATCGGATCGGGCAAGCCGATGCACTGGTCTGGGTGGTTGATGTTCAGCGTCTCGGGGATGCCGGGGAAGGTCTCGGGGAGTGGCTGATATTCGTCGGGGACGCGGACGACGGTACCTGATAGCGGGATGACGCATAGGACTGTCTGCTTGTCGTACCCGTACATGGTGAGCGCGTGCGGAGTGCCGTTGACGTAGACGACACCGTTGTCGGCGGCGATACCTACGAGGGGGCCGACGCTCGTGTCGATTCTGACGTTGCGCAGCATGTGGGTGTGTCCTTTCTGCTTGGCTTACTTGTTGAGCGTCGTAAACCAGGTGGTCTGTCCGTTTAGGAGCGGCTTCGCCTGTGTCGCGTCGAGAACGGTGACGGGTGGGGGTGTGTGGTTGGGGCCGGGGCTGCTGGCGGTCGCCGCTGCCCACGCTGCTTGGTAGTTGTCGTCAGGCTGGCTGGGGGTGCGGTAGCCGGCGACGTAGAGGGTCGGGGTTGCGCCGAGGGTGGCGAGGTCGAACATGGACGCAACAGGAGCGCTGGGGGTCTGGTTCCACGGGTAGACGAGCGCAGCAATGTCCCACCCGTCGGGGAGGTTACGGACCTGAAGGTGGTTGTCTGCGTCGAGACTGCGGAACATGGCCTCCCATGTGGCCATGGAGGCGTTGGCGGTAACCATGTTCGTCACGTTGTCCGCGTCGGGGGTTCCGGCGCTCATGTGGGCGACGTAGAGGACGGGGGTTGCGCCGTCGGAGAGGAACACGTACCCGTCGAGGCTGGCGGGGCAGTCGGTGGGGGTGTCGGTGAGTGTGGGCGCGTAGGCGACGGGGTAGATGCCGGTCTTGAGGTACTGGTAGCGGCTGGTGAGCGCATCTTGGACCTGTGTGCGTTGGGAGAGGCATGTGTCGTGGTAGGTGACGTTGCTGGTGTCCCAGGCTGCGCCGTCGGGGAGGGACGGGAATAGCGTCCATGCAGTCTCGTCGGCGTTGGCGGGCTTGTCGGTGCGGGTCTTGTCGAGGCCTCGTTCTGACCGGCGAGTGATGTCTTCGACGTGAGATTGGGCTTCCTGGTATGCGTCACGCTCAGGGTCGAAAGCTCCGGCCAGGTGCATCACGATAGCGACGATGACGAGGACGAGGAGGATGAGAGCTGCGGGGATCGTAAACACGGCTGCTGTGCGGGCTTTCTCCTGCCCTTCTTCGCTCTCGTAGTCCCATGAGTCGATGGCGGCTTCTGCGCGCTTGTAGGGGCTGCGGGGGAGTCTCATTGCGCGTCTCCTACCGTCTCGTACTGAGCGTCGTACTCGTCCGTGGTCATGACTTCCCAGTCGCCCCACCCGTGGGGGCCTTCGACGATCACGTCGCCGGGGCGCGCAGCGAGTCCCGTGTTGTGGCCGAGGGACAGGTAGTAGCCGTGCTGGTCGCGGTTCAGGGTGAACGACTGGTAGTACTTCTCTGCGAGTTCTTGGATGGATGCTTCGGTGACGAAGAAGGCCGTGTAGTCGGCATCTTCACGTCGAACTGCGTTCACTACGTGGACCGCAGACTTGGCAGCTTGCGGGTTGGCGATGGTGAGGAGTACGTCGGCGTGGCATGGCTTGTTGCTTGGGCACCAGCACATGAGGTCGTGTCCGGCGAGGTGCTTGCGGGCCTGGTGTGCGACTGCCTGCCCGTCTGGGGTGGAGCGCAGCCATTTGGTGAATAGGGCGACTGCTTCCTCGTGGGTGGCGACGATCCCTGGCTGTGGCGCTGCTGCGGGGTCTACCCTCCATGGGTTGCCGTAGATGCTTCCCCTGCCGACGTAGACGGCCTCGGCGGGGGCTTTCCATCCGCGAGTGCGTTGGCGTTGGATGCGCTTAGGGCTCATAGTGTGTCTCTTTCTGTCGGGGCGTTGACGGCTCCCAGGTAGCGGGTGATGAGGCCTCGGTGTTGGGGGTGTCGGGTGATGAACTCCCAGAGGTTGCTCGCTGCTGCCGGGTGGGTGGAGGCGTTCTCGATCATGACGGTCAGGTTCACGCCTTCGCGTTCGTACCGCTTGGTGAGGGCCTGTATCTCTTGCCTGAGTTCCGCATCTTCGTCGTAGATGCCGAAGTGCTGATCGGGCTTGTATGCCTCGGGAGCGCGGTTGATGAGCTCGTGTTCCGTGAGCCCGTATGCGGTAACAGCGAGGGGACTACCGTCGCTGGCATGATCGGCTAGGAGGGGGATGTCGCGCTGCCACATGCTGCGTTGCCTGTGCCCAGCGTTGACTGCGACGGTACGCGAGTAGGCTGCGGCGTTGAGCTTCACTGCCTTGTCGGGGTTGGCGAGGAAGCTGGTGATGATCTCGACGGTTGGAACGTCAACATGCTTGGCGATGATGTCGATGTCAGCGAAGATGCCCCAGACCTGGTGATGGCTGGGGCGACGCACGCGGGGGAAGTACTTCACGCTGCCTTCTTTGCGACTTGCTTGAGTCGTTGTTCGCGCAGGAAGTCCTTGAGCTTGGCCAAGTCGTAGTACGTGGCGGTCTCTGTCTGTTTCATGAGCCCTCTCCCATCTTCTTCGTAGTGGCCTCTACCGCAACGACTGTGGGGCGCGCGCACGCAGCGAGGATGAACAGGTTCACGCCGGGAACAACCACTAGGAGCGATGGTGTCCAGTGGTAGCCCGCGTCAACGAGCCTGCGGCTTGTGGCGGCGAGGAACGGGAACGTCTGGATGATGAGCCAGACCGAGAACCCGAGAATGATGGGGATCGCTCGAGCGATGGCTTCGTGGCGGTTGTGGAAGAAGTCGCCGCGGGTGGTAGCGACGTAGATGAGGCCGGTTGTCCACCACCACCACACGATCAGGGTTGTAGCGGCGTAGAAGCCTGCGGTGGGCCAGTAGTCGCGTCGGCTCATGGGGGTGGAGAAGTCGAGAGCTTGCGTGTAGAAGTTCTTGACGATGGAGGCAGCGCGTTTGAGGGCCGGTGGGATGGGGATGTCGGTGATCTCAACGTCTGGGTCGAGGTCTGGGTACTTTTTTGTCATGGGTGTGGTCTTTCTGTGTTGTCTGGCTGGTCGGGCATGATGCTGACGTACTCTTCGGGTTCGCGTGGCGCGTTGAGAAGCGCCTTGGCTTTCGGGTTGGCTCTGATCGCTACTTCGACGACGGGCTGGGGGAGACGGTCGATGCCCTGCCACATGAGGGGACGGATCAGGTTCCGGTACTTCTCAGGCTGATGACCTTCCCAGAGGATGCGCGCGATGATGGGTGAGCGCACCTGAAAGATGACCGGGTACTGGACTTTCTTCGCGAGCGCCGGGAGAGCGAGGGTCAGCTTCGCGAGGAGTTCCCCGGTGCGGCTGACGTTCTCCGCGTCGGATGGGCGGTATGCGCGCCACCAGACAGGTTCCTTAACGCCCTTGATGAACAGGGCGACGCACGTGTGCCCGGCAGCGTTCGTGTAGACGCTGATGAGGTTTTGGGGAGTCTTGCGGGGGGTAGTCACTTGGTCTTCTCCAGTTGCTTCCAGGTTGTCGTGAGGTCTTCCTCGAACTCGAGGAGGGTTTCGTACACGCGCCCAGCGTGTAGGGATACCGTGTCGTTGGGGATCGCGAGGCGGGCCTGTACGTAGGGCACGCCACCGTCCTTGATGGGCTTGTAGGCTCGCTCGAGCGGCGCGTCGTCAGTGAATAGCGCTTCAGCTTCGTCGCGGCCCATGTGAGGGAGACGCGGGAGGGCGACGAACTCAGCCGGTGTCAGGTCTGCTGCTGCGACCGCTTCGCTGATGTCGTCCGCGAGTGCAGGGTCCGCGCCTTCGTAGAGAAGTTCCCCTGGCTGCACGGTGAGGATTGAGAGCGGGTTGCGAGTGCCTGTCTGCTCGACGTACTTGCGCACGTCGTCAGGGCTGACGGTCGTCACGCCGATCCCCTGAACAGCGTGGTGGGCGTAGTCCTCGATTTTTGCGGGGCAGCGTGGGTTCACGCAGGTGATGAGCGTGAGGTCGATAGTGGATGCGAGGGGCCACTCGCATCGGGAGCACTGCGAGGGGAGGGCTGATGCGAGCTTGGGGGCGACGCTGCGTAGGCGTTTGGCGACCTCGGTGATGAGGGGCACCGGCTCACTCCTTCCTGTGGGATGTTTCGTTACCCTCATAGTTTATCGCATTTTGGGGCAAAACCACGGGGAACTGCCCGTTGTGAGCATGTTTCAGGGTATGGAAAACCCCTGCCGTTCCCAGAGCGAGATACGGCAGGGGTGGCGGGGGTCAGAGCCAGGACGTTGGCAGGCTTCGCCTGGCGAGTTCATACTTGATGCGGTCGGCGACTTCACGCGCAAGAATGATGCGCGGATTGTCCTCTCCGTAGCGGTCTCCAATGTCCTTGAGGCGATCCTCCATGCGCATGGGCGCGCCGGTCGGGGAGGTCGTCATGTCGGCGGCATTGATAATCAGGAGCTCATCATCCATGAAGCCGACATTCGGGTCTCCGTGATCGTAGACGGCATCTGCTGCAACTCCCAGGCCGATGAGGATGCTACCGCCCGCGTGAGCATGATCGTCAGGGTCGAAGGCGTATCCAACATCGTGTAGGAGGCCCAGGACGTAGAGTGCGCGCGCCTGGTCCTCCGTCTTCCCGAAGACGGTCTTGGCGATCTCGTAGGCGCGATTCGCTGTGGCATTCATGTGGGCGAGGCGGCTGGGAGTAAGGGGTGTGAGGGTGGTGGTCATGCGCGTGTTCCTTTCGGGTTGATGTGGGCGCGGATGTGGTCGAGGCTGACGGGCTGGTAGGCCCATGCGTCTACTCCGACATTGATGTCGAGACTTCCCCATTCGGGGCGGGTGGGGGTTTGGTCGTGGGTGTGTCCGTAGAGGAGGACGTGTGTCTCGTCGCGGGTGAGGGAGTTGCCGTAGAGGACTTTCGGGTCGAAGGCGTTGGATGAACACCCGGTGGGGACACCTGTGTGGGCGACCATGTTGGCGACCTGCCTGGACGGATAGTGCGACAGGATGAGCGTCGGCATGTCGGCGACCTGGAGGACCATCGTGTTGGTGATCGTGGAGAACACCTCCGCGAGGCGCAGCGTCGCCCACTTGGCCTTCGGATCGTGGTTGCCGCGGATGAGGTGCATGTGTTTGTAGCCGACGCGCCTAGAGACAGATGTCAGGAGGGTGACGGCATGGTCAACGTCGCGCTTCCTGCCGAGCGAGAGGTCACCGAGGATGTAGAGATCGTCCCCGGATTGGAGACAACGCAGGAGGTTGCTGACGATAGCCCGGTCGTGCTGTTCGACGCTGCGCGCGCCACGATGCACAAGGGCGACGCTCTCGTGGCCAAGGTGTAGATCGCTGGTAAACCAGTGCGTCATGGGCGAGCGCCTTTCGTGCTTTCGTATGCGGCGATGATGCTGTCGCGTAGGGCGGTGTAGAAGTCTCGGTTGATGGGGTGGTAGACCTCGTAGCGTCGCCCTTTGGAGTGGTTGTACTGTGAGGGCATTCGGAGGCTGTAGGTCGCGTCTGGTTCTCTGATGAGGCGCATGTCTGTGATGACGAGGAAGTCGCCGATGTAGGCGGCTGCTTCGCAGAGGAACCCGCGTGTTGTTTCGTCGGGGATGTGGGTGATCTTCACGCGCGTGATTTCGGGTGTCATCATAGGTAGAGCCGTCCTTGTCTGCTGACGATGTTGCCGACGCGGATCTGCTTTTCGACGGCGGCGCGTGGGAAGTATCGGATGGTGTCCTCGAAGGTTGCGCCGGGGTGGGCGCGTAGGAACTCGCTGATGGTGGCGGGCGCTTCGTACACGGATTCCGTGACGGCCCCTGTAGGCGCGTGTGCGGCACGAACAGGCTTTGGCGCTACCGCTGGGCCTTTGGTGCGCCCTGCGGCGCTCTGCGGGGCTTGCTGAGTGCGACGGCGACGCTCACCATCATCATCACGACGAGAGCCCTTGCTGCCCGTCGCCTTGGTCTGTGCGACACGGCTGCGGGTGGCCTTCCGGTCGGGAGCACTTGGCGCTGGCCGTTGACGGTCAGGATCAACACTCATGGCCTCCAGTTCAGAGTCGGGGAAGCTACTGACGAGAGCCGTGAGGGCATCGCCGGTCAGGGGTGCTTCGCCTTGGATCCGTCGTAGCGGCTCGATGTACTCCGAGCGGGTAGCTGGAGTGATGGGGCGGGGGTGGGAGAGGAATGCGAAGCCTTGCTCTCGTTCTGTCTGCTCGAACTCGTCGAACATCTTCTGCATGAGGGCTTCGTAGTCGCCGGTGCCGATCACCCGGTTCTGGTGATAGGTGGTTTGAGCGGCTTGGAGCTGCTGTGCGACTTCGGGGTCGATGTCCAGGATCATGGTTCGTGTCTCCTAGAAGGTGTCCCAGAAGGACTCGCGGTCGAGGTTGGCGCTTTCCTCGCTGGTCAGTGCTGGTGGTTCCGTCTCGTCGCCTGTGTCGTCACCCTGGAACATCGACTGGAAGGGATCGTCAGCCGCCAGGGTCTCCTCGTGTACGGGAGCCACGTCCGCGTCCTCCTGGTTGCTGTCGCCAAAGGGGTAGAAAGCGTCAGGCTCTTCTGCCGGGGCGGGCGTTGACGGCGAGCTGTCCGCGTGCGTGGCGCTGATCCTGTTGAACATGGCCTTAGTGCTACTGCGCTTCCTACCAGAAGGACGCGGGGCTGCTGGAGCTGGCCTCGGCTCGGGAGCCGGGGGTTCGGGCTCCTCCTCGTTAACGGGGTCGAGCTTGTCCCAGTAGTGGCCGATGTAGGACTCGAGGCGTTCCATGCCCTTCGTGTCGGGAGCGAGGACTGCTGCTCGCAGGTACGTGGGTGCGCCGTCGTTGATGTCGGCGATGCGCACTGCCACGTCGCCAGCGTTGGAGAGCTTGTACGGGAACTCGCTGGCTGAGTTCAGGCCGAGGTTTTCGGCGGCGCTCGCGTCGCTGGCTGACTTCGCAGTGATGCGCACGGAGATCAGCTCGGACACGCTCTTGGGGATCACGTCGTTCTTCACGCGGTGGGGGATGAAGATTGCGCGCATACCCAGGGCCGGGAACTCGGACACGAACCGCTCGATGAGCTCACGGTACTCGCGAGCGTCTTCCTTGCCCATAGCGTTGGCGAGGGACATCATCTCATCGAGGACGACGTACAGGAACGGGAAGGTAACTTCGGGGTGGTCGCGTCGGAACTCGAGGACGTTGACGTACCCGTACTGCTGCATGATGTTCTTGCGACGCGGGGCTTCGGTATTGACGAGGTAGCGGAGCATGTCGATCACCGAGTCAACGGTGTACTCCTTGCGGCGCACGTGCGGCAGGTTGTAGTTGGCGTACTCGCTGATCTGGTTCTTTGGGTCGCCGATGTAGAGGTGCAGGTCGTTGGGGCTCATGTATGCGCACATCTGATTGAGGATGAGCTTGACGATCCAGGACTTGCCGCTTCGGGGCTCGCCGGAGACGACGATGGCGGGGGCTTTGAGGAGGTCCACGGCCTTGACGCTGCCGTCGCCGGTGGTGCCGATGACGACGGGCATCTCGGTCTTGGGGTCGCGCACGAACTTCTGCACGTCGGGGGATGCGGCGTACATGTCGGAGAGGGAGATCATGTCGATCTTGGCTCCCTTGTAGACGCTGATGAACGCGCGAGACCCGGACTCGGCGCTGGTGGCGTAGGCGTTGGGGTATTCGAGGTTGCCGTTGTCGTCGTACTTGTAGGTGTTCGCGACTTCATCGGCAATCGCCTGAGTCTTCATGCGTGGGGTGCGGCTGATCGTCAGCTTGAACATGAAGGGGTTCTCAGAGGCATCCTCGAGGTCGGGGAGGAGATCGTCGCGCGTGCCTACCTGCTTGGCTGCGTCGCGGATCAGTTCAGCCCAGATCGCCCACTCTGCGCTGCCTTTACGGAGGTTGCGCATGTCGGCGAACTTGGGGCTGATCGACGGTAGGCCCTTCGTCAGGGTCTCGTAGATGAACTGGCGAGTCTGGGTGCCCTTCTGCATGTTCAGGTTCTCGAGGTCGGACTCGAGGGAGTCGTAGTCCACGTCCTCGGCGGGTTCCTCGTCGGGGATGAGGTCGTTCCAGTCCCAGCTGTCCGATTCCTGCTCAGGTTCGGGGGCGGGGGCGCTCGCGGGTTCAGGCTCGTCGAACACGAGGAGGGGCTGCGGCTCGATGACGGGGGCGGGTTCCGGCTCAGGGGCGGGGCGGCGCAGCTGCTCGCGCACGTCATCTTTCTGGTCGATGATGTAGCCGCCGGCGAAGGTTGCGATGCCAATGAGGGCGGAAACGGCTGCGCCGACGAAGATGTAGTAGCCGACTGCGAGCGCTGGGAGGAAGTTCGACAGGAGCCACATGCCCGCGCCCACTACTGAGACAACGCCGCTGGTCTTCATGGTGGCTGCACCCATGCCGCTCACGGACGCTGCTGTGTGGGTCTTCGCTGCGACCACAGCGGCTTTCGTGAACTCATAGGAGTTGCGCCCGGCTTTCGACGCTGCCTGCTGCGCTGCCTGTCCGATAGCCTCGGATGCCGTCTGCGACTGCTGCCCAGACTGGCCGAAGGCTGCGGGCGGCGGACCCTGCTGCCCGAACGAGGGAGAGAACGGGTCAGCGGACGGGCCACCGAACGGCGACGGAGAGGGCGCGCCGAAACCGGATCGGGAGGAACCGAAGGGGTCATTGCCGCCGCCACCGAAGGGGCTGTCGAACGAGGATGAGCGTGACGGGCCACCGAAGGGATCGTCGAAGGAACTGCTGGACGGGCCGGAGTCCATGCCCCAGATAGACTCGTCACCCATGCCGGGCGCGAACTCGGGTTCCTGGTTGCGGGCGTTGAAACGTGCGAGCGCGTCGTCGCCGTTGGTGGGGAGGGCCATATGCTGCTACACTTTCTGCTTGTTATAAGTTGTTATTATACGCTATGGTTTGCTTATGCGTGCGAAAGAATGGGCCGCTCTTGAAGGCCTGCATGAACAGACGGTATGGAAGTGGTGCCGTGAGGGCCGTATGCCCGTCCCCGTGGAACAAACCCCGACAGGTATGTGGCTTATTCACGACCCGAAATACGAGGCTTCGCACGCGCCCACGACAGGCTCGCGCACCGTGTGTTACGCGCGAGTCTCGTCCTCCGATCAGAAGGTCGACCTGCAACGCCAGGTAGACCGGCTGAAAGCGTTCGCCGTCAACCTCGGCGCGTTTGACGTTGAGGTCGTGTCGGAGATTGGTTCCGGCGTGAACGACAAACGCCGCAAATTGAACCGGATTCTCGCTGACCCTACTGTGGGCACGATCATTGTGGAGCATCGTGACCGCCTGACCCGCATGAACGCTGGGCTGGTCGAATCCGCACTGACGGCACAGGGGCGACGGCTGATCGTCGTAGACGACTCAGAACTGGACGACGACCTCGAGCATGACGTAACCGAGGTGCTGACCTCGTTTTGTGCCAGGCTGTACGGGCGGCGCGCAGCGAGAAACAAAGCAGAAGCCGCACTGAAGGCCGCGCATGGTGCTTGAGGCTGTCAAGGTCGCGTTGGACCCGACCCCCATGCAGGAGCGGTTGCTCCTGTCTCATGCTGGCGCTGCGAGGTTCGCGTTCAATGCGGGGCTCGCCCACGTCAAAGAGGCTATTGAGGCTGGCGATAAGCCCGAGTGGTCGTTCTACTCGCTTCGCAAGTGGTGGAACTCGAACAAAGACGCCCTCGCTGTGGACGATGACGGCGTGATCTGGTGGGCCGAGAACTCGAAGGAGGCCTACAGTAGCGGGCTTGAATCGTTGGCGAAGGGCTTGTCGAACTGGTCGAAGAGCCGGAAAGGTGCTCGAAAA
>QWCI01000742.1_pt1 | contig 27901 bp, 17 predicted proteins | sample 1972541 | NCBI WGS metagenome assembly QWCI01 (sample SAMN09866712, study PRJNA288562) | Human oral metagenome isolate term3_saliva, whole genome shotgun sequencing... | isolation source: mouth | host: Homo sapiens | place: USA: California | reverse complement strand
GAGTAGCGGTGCCACACTGTTACCATGTGCATTATCCAAGCCCATCCATTGTGCCACCATTGCAAGAAACCACGTGTGAAACCAGTCTGCCCACCGTGCATTGTCATTAGGTACACAGTCAGCCAAAGCCTTGATATGGTCCTTTCCGTCCCATCGCCCTCGCAGGCTTTTGAGGAAGTCGTCCACAGGATTAAAAACCTTGACAAAGTCCGACTCCGTATATCGTCGGATGTCTTTGTCCCACACATCAATCCCATCAAGACGCGCCTTGATAGAGATTGTATTGCGCATCCGTTCATCCGCAGGCACAAAAGGTTCACCACTCCCAGCCTTTCGGATCTCTGCACAGCCCAAGGCCGTATTATATCGCATCTCATACTTCCGTTCGAGATAGTCAAGCAGACGACGGGTTATATCATACTTCAGTCTATTAGACCGTTTGTTATGCTGATTCTCAGCTTTAACACTTCTAAGATTTTTCATATATAATAAGTTGACGAGTTTACGAGTTGACAGGTTTACGAGTTGGGTAATACTTTTCATCATCGAAGAGTTGTAAAAGTTCCCATACCTCTCGTTCTTTCTTCATAGCATGAAACATATTACAGCTATCACCCAAACCCACAGGAAGGGCGACAACCATTGCTGAACGTTGATAGAAAACGGGCACCTTACCAATAGGATAATGCAGGTCCCGTCCCACATGCATACAATCGTGCATAAAGCACACTGCCCAGTCTTTGGGCATGTTAGGAAAATCTGTAAACATAAAAAGAATGATTTAAGAATAAAACAAAAAAGAAGACGGTGCCAGTATGTAGGTTAATCACGTCTACCATACTATCGCCTTCCTAATTTCTGTCTGCAAAGATAATACACAGACATACCCCTTGTCAAGTTTTTCGAGAGTTTTCTTTATCTTTCTTACGAAGTATAGAGTGATAAACTAATGTTCTTACATAGGAAATTTCAGTTAATTCCCTCTTGGACTTCCCCAAGGGCAACCAAATACCACATTCTTTTCCCTGGAAAAGTTCCGAGAAAAGAATATGTTATATTTTTTGCTCAAAACACAGTGATACAGAACACACTTTCGTAAGGTACCAAAGCGATCTGAACTCGACTGTGTGTACTCTCAGAATGGGAGAGTTGTTGATTTCAATATCTCCACCATATAACGCTCTAAGTTTGCTCTATTACATTCAACACAAAAGTACAAACACCAATTCCTGTATGATTCTTTGTCATATTATGCAATGGACTGCGAGATAACCTTGCTGTTTTCAATAAAACTTTTGAACTGAATCAACGATTTCTTCCAATTGCTTTTGTATCTATCAGTTCCTTTATTTTTCCATTTGTATACCGCATTTCACTCGTTACTTGCCACGTTTATTCATCACAATCTCCACTCCGACACTTAAGGATTTGATGGCTGAAGGTAGATGAATATTATCATTACCGTCCTTTTCCAATGCCGCAAGTACATCCCCTTGTCCGTTCTCCGAGAAGTGTTCATATTGCGAGAAATACTTGTAATAGTGATACAATCGTGTTGCCACTTTTTCGAGTTCAGGAATCCTAATCAAGAAGTTTGCAACATCTTTGGTCATAACACTCTTTACCCTCGAAAAACCTTCATATTTCAATTGTTGTTTCGATTGCTTTATTACCGTCAACTCTTCCAGATTATCGTCAAATGTCAGCTGTTCCAAGAAACTATCTTCCATTGTCAACTCCCACAAATGGTCTATAAAAACATCATCAAGTATCTTTCCCGTACTTTTCACTTGATCTCTGTATACCTCTTGGCGCTCCAACATAGAGTTGGCATACTCTATTGTTCTCAGATTAAGTTCCTCGTAAGCTCGTTTCTTGCCAGCACGCTGTATGTATAGGGTGAACAAACAATCGGTAAAGCAACAACGCAACAACAATCCTATCGGTAACTGAAAAAATGAAATCTTTCCAGTTTTCAAGACTTGCGCAGTTAACAGCAGTGATGAATACAGATTTGAGTAGATACGGTATAACAGGAGTAGCTTAACCTTCTCAACCCGTTCCTGTTTACCCTGTGGCTGTTCTTTCCCGTACTTTTGAATCTTCTTCAACAAGGTTAACTCTTCAGCAAACAGTTGTTTTATCTCAGTCACCATCATTATATCTCGTGCAACTATTTAATACAAGAAGTTTATAACACCCCTCTTTTACTTGAATTTGCAATTCTTATTCAGTATCTTTATTATCTTTTTTCCTTTTTTTCGACACGCCCTCACTCATCATCTTCATCAGCTCATTTTCGTCCATTTCATTCATCTGATCGAGTAATTCTTCTGATATTGATGGAAAATCTTTCTTCTCTAGCTTCACACGTTCTTTTGGCGGTGCTGGTGGTTCATTCCTCAATGGTTGTATCTCGTCTATTTCCTCACCCGTCCTATAAGCAGCAGCTCCTGTCAGTCGTGCTATTAACGCATGAGGATGGTTGCCATATTGCTTCTCTCCTACCAGACTCCAGAACAACACCAAACCTTTAGCCTCCATATATTCATCCAGTTTGCTTCGTAATACCAACAACGCATACAGAGGATCACCTGGTATATTTCGATTGATTGCTACAATTTTGCCGTGTGCATCGCGAATAATACCGCGTTCAGCTGTATGCCAGCCAAACATTTCCATCATATCTCTGCATGGCATGTATGCCGTACTCATAAATCGATGATCATCATCAATCCCTTTATAATCCTCCTGTAGTTGGGCTTCGTAAGCCAATTTCATTTCTCCGCCACCTTCATCAAAGATTTCGTCATCCTCGTCCCCTAATTGCAAATAACTATCTGCCCATGGATATTCATTCCATCTGTAATCAATGCTACCACTATGCTCTGGCATCCAACGTCCATAGAAATTCGCGTTCGAAGCCCAAGATCTCAGCTTCTCAAAATTATTTTTATTTGCAAACGCTCCATTGTATAACACAAATTGCTCACGTTTATCATCACCCTTCTCTTCCTTAATGGTACTATAGGCTTGTAAAACAATCCACTCTTTTCCATCGTGATCTTTCAAGCTAAAATACAATGGAGGCATCTGGCACTCATCTTGCAACCACTCTTTGGCAATTTGCTTCATCGTCGATGCTGGTCGTAACACATCAAACAGTTGATGTGACTTCTCCAAAGTCAAATCTTTGTTCGTGAGTGTAGGATCGTAGTAGTCATGCTTTCTGGCATACCAAGGGTAGTTCTTTTCTGCAAATCGTTCACGTGCAGACCTGAGGTTAACCTTCATTTGACAAGTATCGCACAGATAAGTATAGACTCTATACATACCTATCCACTGGTATTTCTTTCCTATACGCTCTACAGAGTTCTCTGCACGATTCTGATATGGCACATCTGAATCATATTTTCCCAACTCATCATTCCATCCAAACTTATGCTTTATCAAATAAGCTATTGCATACTCAATTTTCCTCAAGCTCACGCCTTTTCCGTTGCGGAAGAAGATCCTGGATACGTTGTTACTGTTAGTTCCGATAATGTAACGGCTGAAGTCCCAATGAAACAGCGAACGGGTAATCTGTTTTCCACCATATGTTTCACCAAAATATCCATCAGCCTCGTAGTCATCTTCGGGCATCTCTGCAAAAATATCTTCAGTTACATTATAAGGCGGTTGAGCTTTATTCCATGCATCTATTGTAGGGTCTTGATGATTAGCCAACTCTAGAATCTTAAGTGTCCAATGCCTAACCATCAAGTCTTGTGGCGCTTTTCCTGCTTCTCCGTAATGGTAAGATAAAATTTGTTCTGCAACACCTCTGCTGAAATCAGCTTTGTCAACGCTGACAATTACACCATAAACCGCAGTATATAGGCCTGATAGGATATACGGGTCATTCACAGCATGGAACTTGACTATCATTTCGTTTGTTTTGTCTGCATGCTCTGATAATAGTTCTTTCACTTTCCTCATCATATAAGCCCTTAAATAAGGGAAACTTGTGCTCAGCATCCATATTTCAACCGTCAGCAACGTTTCTATTTCGTGCTGCAAGGTAAGTTGTAGAGGTTCTAAAAGAGCCTGATAATACGCTCCATCGAACAATCCGTTCACATTGGTTGTCCATGCCAAGTCGCGCACAGACATTGTCATATCCATCAACTTAGCATGTACTTTATCCATCAGCCCCGTACTGTACAGTTCAATGTTCTGCAATATAAGTTCAGGTTGGATATAGTCAGGATTGTTTTGAAGGATACTCCCTATAATATCCGAAGTAAGTGTATTCTCTTCATCCCGCTGATTACGTAAAGGCATACTGCTTAACAATAGACTCGTCAGCTTTCCTTTCATGAACTCAGGTTTTTGCCATATAGCTGCAGGTGGGTTCCATACACTCAGAAAGGCTTTTACAAAATTAAGTTTCTTCTGCCAATTTTGATTCGAACTATAATCGGCATCCATTTTATCGTATATTCTAACGAGTGTCTTAAAACGGTCGCCGTCATCACAATTACGGCTCAGCAGACGTTCTGCTTTCAAGTAGTCACCCATCGAATCGAACTCAAAATCTACAAAGTCATCTTTTTCAGTAGTATATTCACGAAGCAGGTTGGCTTCTATACAGTTTCTCAATAGGCTATTTTTCCACGTCCTGAAAGGACAAAGTTTATAAGAACGCTTATAAGCTAATTGCCTTGGCAAGTCATCACATTGGAACTGTTCAAGTGAGCGTTGTGCAACCCACAATATATACTTGCTGGTTATATCCCGTTTTACATCTTCATCCACGCCGTCAGATATTTCATAGTTACGCTTTTCTAAATATCTGTTGTAGATGGGAAGCCTTAATACTTTCTCTCGTTCTTCTTTTGTTTGGCTATAGTAAGTTTCACAAAACATTCTCAGAAATAACGGATTGGTGAATTCCGCTATTATTGTATATGGTGTTTCGTTCGTCTTAATCTCGTATGCCTCGAAATAATCACCGATTGCCTTTTGGCGGTTCTTAAAACCTTCTACCCTCATAGGATGCCAATCGTCTCTCAAGATATCGTTGAGTTGGTCTTCTTTCGAAAGCGTCCTAAGCGATACTATCATCTTCAGATGACTGTAACGGGAAATCTTATTCTTTAGAATTGGCAATTGCTCCATCCAAAAGTGAGTACCCGCTCCTTCATTCAGAGCATCAATGATGATAGTTGCAGTTTTCCCTTCTTCATGTGCAAGTTCATCATTCAGTTCTTTGAGCGGATCACTACTTTTCCACCCCATAACACGTGCTATAGTATTCTCTGGACCTTCCAAGGATGAGAATTCCGAACCTAATAGCATATATATTTGTTGACAATTACTTATTTCAAGAGCTACTCTATAAAGTAAATGAGACTTTCCACACCCAGCAGTACCGCTAACGTGCATGAATTGTCTTTCTTCATATAACGTCTTATTATGAAGCCATGTATATATTTTATTATAAATGGCTTGCAACTCCTTCCTATGGTCAGCATGGAGTTTCCTTTCGCTATCCCTCAAATTAAATAGCTTCTCCATTTCGCCTTTGACCCCATCTGTGATAATTCCATCTTGTAAATAGTTTACAAGTTGAGTGATACTATCAATATATGATAGTCTGACACCAGCCATCTTATCATGCCAAGACTTATACTCATCATGTATGTCAAGCCGTTCCTCTTCAAAGCCATAGCCGCAAAATCGCTGTATTGTCTTTTCTACTTCCTCATTCTCAACATGAACTTTGTCATTATAACGTGTTTTGAGCATGTCGGCAGTGTGCTCTCGTATGTGGTTATAACTCCTTCTCAGACCATACGGGGTGTTATCATATAAATCGTCATTCTCCTCAATTCTGATTTCTGTTTCCTTTTCAACCAGTTCTTTAATGACTGCGATGGAAAGATAGCCTAACGAAGAGTAGAGTTGGTCTGTTTCTATACCTATAACCATTCCGAAATCATTAATCACTGGCGATCCTGAAAAATCTTCATAGCTATTGAAGCCAAAACTATCAGTTCTTACAACCATTCGGTCAAAGCCCCCTTTAAGGTCTGCTTTCTCCCGACTATTTTTCACAGTCACCCCGAAATAATCCACGCCGTTTCCCAGTTCTCTCGGATACCCGACTATCAACAAATCAATACTCTCTTTAAACTTACTGGCTAGTAATGGCAGTACATACTCATTAGGGCATATATAGTCAACACATTCCAAAATAGCGACATCAGGTTCGGATTGATGTACAAGTACGCGGCAAACCTTGTACTCCTCTTCCACAACCACTGCAACCATTGCCTCTTTGTCTAAAATATACTCAGCTATTACATGACCTGCTGTTAATAGGTGTGTTGGCGTTACAAAGAAAGCGGTGCCACTTACATAGCTCCCACAAAATACAGGGACTACACCCTTGTCTCCGTAATTGTCAATATTCAAATTCATATGTATTGTCTGTATTCAACTGTGTATGATGATTATTAAGCAATTGTATTGCCTTTTCTTTATTCAGTTCTTTCCAAAGGTTGATTCCTTTCTCATGGTTATAATGAATCACCCGTTGTTCTATTCCCTCTGCCAGCGGTTTCATAGCTATTTTTGCAACAGTTTCAAAATCTGGTCCTTCATTATCTTTTCCGCCTGTAAAAAAGTAATGAGCTGAATCAACTTTAGCATTCAGTTCTATACTAGTATTATGCTTGCTCCCGTGGTGTGACACCTTCACAGCTTCAAACCATATTCCATCATCATCAATGTAATTTAATTCTTTCACGACTTGCGATGATACGGCATCTCCCATCAGAAGAATACGTTTCTTCTCATCACCACCTTCCCAACAGAAAGCGAGTGATGCTTTATTAGAATTGGTAACACCATTTTCCTCTGCTTCTGTTTTTGCGCCCTTATTCAACGTTTCTTTAGTTATAGCCTCTGTACTGGTCTTTCTTGCCAAAGAGGGGCTTTTACGTAGTTCTGCTAACCGTAGCATCAATTCATAGTATTTATCTTGATCCTCAAATGCCTCGTTTGGAGGTGCAGAGCTTAATCTTTTGGCATATTCCAACTTCACATCGTGTAGCAAATCGTCCATCACGTCTTGTGTTGGAGACAGCACTCTCAGTCTTCCCCATTTTTCTTTATTACCAAGCGGTATCGTTTCCCCTGCCAATATCGAAGTTTGTCTCCATACGGCTTTCCATTGCGGATGCTTATTTAACTCTGTGATTAAACATGCCGCATCCATTCCATTCGTTTTTTGAAATGCTTCATTTACCGTCGGCGGCAACAATTCAGCCACTGCCTGCAGTTTTGCTACAGTTTGAGGGGGCAAAGTCTGAGGTTGTTTCGTTTGCGGCTGGAAACCGTTGAATAGAATCATACCTATTTGCATATCTGCAAAATCAGGGTTACGCATTAGCTTGGTTATACCATTTGCATGGTCACTGTCAATATGAGTAACTATGAGTACATCTATATGTTTATAAAGTTCATCACGTATATAAGTTTTTATCTCATCTGTCAATACATTGCAGTCCATCATAATATGAAAACAGTTGCCATCCGTCTCATCTTTTATTACGAGAAAGATACAGTCACCAGCTCCAGATTCAAAGGTTTTTATTATTGCTTTCATCTCCTATTCGTATTGCTTTTTTACTCCTATACATTTCACACATCTCCATTAGCAGCTTTAACCTCTCCAACCTCTCTATCTTTAGGTTCCCATTGTTATACAACTCCTCCTCAAGATAGTGTTTCGTTGTTTTCTTATCATCTCGTACCATGAAATCCATTAGCTCATTACATTTTATCAACCACAGATCATTCTAAATCATATTCCGAGCGTCCTAACTACTGAGATTCCGCACCTTCTCCTAAGTTACCCTTCCATCAGCCACTTCCACACCGGCACCACAGATATTTCCTTTTCTGTGTCCTCCTCATCATACGTAATCAGCAGGCATTTCCAGTCTTCATGCGCCTTGGCATACTTCACTAATGGCGACACTTCCCTATTGTAAGTAGTCTCATCCTTGATGCTGTAAGACACTTGTATAGCCAACTTCTCGTCGGGTACAATGAAGTCTATCTCCTTCTCCGCATTCAGGTAAAACACATTCTTTTTGCCATACCGCCTACACAGTTCCACCGCCACCATATTCTCCAATAGCGATGTCTCTGAATTCATCAGGAACAGGTTCAGTAAACCGTTATCAACAAAGTAGTACTTCTTCTGCGTCTCCTTCTCAGTCAGTTTCCCTATCTCATTCTCCATGGGCAATATCAGCCAACTGTCAGCGGCATGATCCGCATAGTCTATCGTAGTGGGCACACTGATGGGCGATCCCGTTGCCACTATCACATTCTTCAGCCTGTTATACGACAGCGGTTGCTTTACGCTTTCTGCCATCTTCTTAATCAGAATATTCAACACCCTATCATTCTTAATATTATTTCGGGCACAGATGTCACCCAAGTAGATCTTCTGGTACAAACTCGAAAGCATAGCCCGCTTGTTCTTAAACGAAAGGATCTCTGGCAGACCACCGTAATAGAAGTACTCATTCAGACGTCGCTTCACTTCGCTTCGCTGAATTGTATCATACTCCCAATGCTCCCTCAGTTCCACCTGCTGCGCTGTCAGATACTCTTTGAATGAATATGGGTACGCATCGTAGATAAAGAACCGTCCACCCAACGTAGTTGCCACCTCCTTACTCAGCATCTTCGCATTGCTGCCCGTCACATACACCCTGTATTTCGCATCAGCCAACCTGCGCACGAACTTATCCCAATGTGGAATGTTCTGCACCTCGTCCAAAAATACCACTGGCTTTTTACCATACAGTTCCAAATGGGCTTCCAGCAAAATGTTAAAGTCTTCCGGTTGGAATTCCGCCAAACGTTCATCTTCAAAATCCACAAACAGAATCTCATCCCATCCCTTTCCTGCTACCTGTAGTTGTCGCACACGCTGATACAGCAGATACGACTTACCCGCACGTCTCACACCCACTATCACATAATTGCCATTCTCTTCAAAGTCTATGGGACGTTCCACAAGTACCGCCTCATCCACCTCACGCTGCTTACTAATCAGGCACTGTTTGATGACATCTTTACTAATACTCATATAAATTACATTTAATAAGAAACATGTGTTCTTATAAAGTTCGGTTTACAAAGTTATATATTATTTATAAGACAAACTTTATAAACTCTGACTTTTTACGCTTTTTTTATCACAAGTCGGCGGATTCAACAAGCAAGTGTATATTTTAGATAATCTTTTCATAAAGTATTGCGGAGGTGATGCAAACTTCATTTTTCTTGTTCTTTGGGTATTTGGAGCGAGGTCGTCTAACATCTGATTATCAATAACTCTTGTAAGCTCTACCCTCTCACACCCCTTTATTTACTGAACATCAAAGTATATAAAGAGCTAAGATAGAGACTCCAAAATCCATACTTACCTTACATGGGCTATCCATACTACAAAGAGTTTCTATTTAAGGAACTACAATACTTGTTTATCAGCAGGTAGCTTGAAAAATATAAAACCATCACTCCATATTCTGAAAGACCCAGAAAAGATCTTATATCATCTCCTCCTCTGAGCAAGGTAAAACCTCTCCTATAATAGAGTTTACAACCCACAGAAAATTATTGAACTACAAATAGCCTTAACGAAGGCGGGTGTGCCATAATAGACACACCCGCTTACTTAAAGTTCATATATCGTCTCATCCCCACAGATGTTTCTAATCTTGAGGCGGAGAGGTTTGTTGTCGGAGGTAATTGTACCATCCCAAAAGCTTTTAGTATCAATACCATTCTTACGTACATAACCGAGGCGATCGATAAGGACTTCAGCGTCGCTGTGCCAAGGAGAAGAAGCATCGGCAGAACTACAATCAAGGCTTAGGAACTCTATTGTCTCCAGTCCTTCTTCACTCAAAGAGATAGGCTTAAACGCTTTACCACTCTTCAGCGTTTGTTGCTGCCCCTTAAGATTGAACTCTTCTATCTTCTTATTCACACGGTCGCTAAAGAAACGATTGATGCTTACTTGCCACACTTTGAAAGCCTCACCTTCTGGCTGAATTTCCTTCACATCAAACTCGGCATCATCTTCCACAACAACATTGTCGAGCACATTCTTTAAGTCTCTTAACTCAACATCTATCAACGTGTTGTTCTGCTCTTTAATAAATTGTTTTATTTCCTTTATATCAGTGATATCAATATAATAAACAACTACTTTCTTTGTTTCGTCAGGTAGGTTAGGCATCGCTTCTTTCAGAATACGATTCATCAGTGCTGTATCTAACAAACGAGTACTACTATCCATTAAGTTTGGGAGATAAACTGGCTGCATACCCACCTTCGTATCATGAATGCTCCCAGCCCATAACTTATCGAGCATATCCTCATTGCGAAGTCCTGGGATAAGCCCCTTTAGCTTATCCTTCGTCTGCACAGGATTGCGATAGAGTGAAACACCATCTTTTATCTCCATCACCTCAAACTCTGCTCTTGCCTTACGCAATCGGTCGCGTGTAGTCTCAATGCTGTTAATGCCAATATCGCAATGGATAAACTTGCGCCCTAACTTACTTGCCACTGTAGCCGTTACGCCACTGCCACCAAAGAAATCGGCTACAAGCATACCTTCATTGCTACTGGCTTTGATGATGCGCTCTAATAGGGCTTCTGGCTTTTGGGTGGCATAGCCTACATCTTGAGTATGTACTTTCCCTAAATCAGCAATATCAATCCACCAATCTTCTACAATCTTTCCTTTCTTATCTAATTCTTCTAAAACTGAATCATTTTGTTTACCAGCTAAAGAAGTCTTACCACCTGTTTTTGTGCTCTTCTTAAATCCAATGCGCACACTATCACTATTGAAAACATATTGTTCACTTTTATCATATAAGAAGATTAAATCAACATAGATAGAGGCAGTATCGCTCATAACGGACTTTATTGCCATAAGGTTCTCATACATCCAATTCAGATAGCGTTCCTTATCCCACACATCACCATACATCTTTTCTTCAAAGTTACGCAGTTCTTCGCTATCAATCTCTGTCTCGGCTTGCTTAATAGCTTCTGCCACCTTTGGGTTACGACGAATATAAACCTTCTTGGCATAATCGGCACCACTTGCAAAAGGTGGGTCAATATAGACAAGGTCTACTTTCACACCCTCCTCTTTAAGATAAGCGCAAGCAGAAAGGCACTCACCACGAAGCACGAGGTTATGATTAGGATTCTTGCCCACTACCTCTTGGCTCTCTACTTCATAGAGTGGCATACCACGCTGAATACGCTCAAACACCTTATCATTATCACGGTAACGAAGAATGCGCTGCGTGCGCACAAAGTTGTCGAGTATTGCTTGTCCTTCGAGGACATTAGGATCATAAGAAATATATTTGATTGCCATGATTAAATCTTTTACTTGAAAAATTGATTGATAGCGTTGATAGTCCTCTCATCTTGTTCAGCTGGTGTCATCGTGTCTTCGATATACAAGAAACTAAATCGATTATAACCAAAGTGCTCGTTATTGAGTTTCACGAACTCTTCTTCCATAAACTGCCTACGTTCAGCAAACTTAGCAGCAAAGCCTTCGCCTTTCGTCTCGATGATAAGTATTTGTTTGATAGCCCCTTGATTATCTCTGCTAATCACTAAGAAGTCGGGTGTGTAATTACCGAGCAGCCCCCAGTTCTTACCAGACTTCTTATAGCAACGTATTTTGAAATCGGTCAGGTTATCATCGCCATTGAAATAGAACTCGAGTTGCTTATCACGTATGATAGCTTGAAGAGAGTCTGAAAAATAACCAATCTCAAAGCTACTGTCGAACCTATAAGGTAGATAATGATAAGTCTTGTCATTGATGTTGCTATCTGTTGACTCGTAACTATCGGGGCTATCCAATAATGCTTGTATAGTCTGTTCTTGATTACCTAATGTTTTAAGCGTATCAATAGTTGTTTGTATTGCTGCCCTTAGACGTTTCTTCCCTTTATCAGCATCAATTATCTTTAATACTTGCTCTTGGTTTGGGAAATATTTAGAAGTATCATTCACTTCTATTGCTGATTTGAAGTTCTTAATCTGAAGCAGTTCAGCTGTCTCTGGTATCACTTCTTCTTTCACCTCAATAGAACGATGAGGAACAAAGGCTTTACGCACATTCGCACGCACCTGCTTTTGATTAAACTCTCCTTTAAGGTAGCGAACACCCTCACGAAACTCCGTGATAGTATCAAAGATAGTTTGCAGCGCCGTGGTGTACGTCTTCAAATGAGCGATATGCAAAGTGCGAAAACTCTCTTTACAAATAAGATGTAGCCAGCTATTAAATGTAATAGCCTTGTCACTTTCATCATCCTGCAACAGTTCTGTTGATTTACCTTCTATCTCTCCTTTTAGATTCTGTTGTTGGATTAGTTGTAAGCCACTGGTGGAATAAAAATCCTCTCTTTGCAGTTCTTTTGCAGTATTCAACTCATCCTCTAACACTAATGTCAGATAAGACACCTTCAGTTGGAAGAAGTCAATTGGAGGCACACACAATTTCTCCATTCGAGAGAAACGTTGCAAGGTGTACCGTTTGGCATTTCCTCCTTTGTTAAGCTCTTCAATAGACGTGTTTTGTTGCTTGTCTAATTCCCTATTCAGTGTCTTAGCGTTATCCTCATTAAGCCAAATCAAAGCTGTTTCCTTATTATTCTTTACAACCTGACGTAAGCAACGACAAGAAGTCTGTAAAACCATATTCTGTGGACATGCACCTTTTTGTGGTAAGATAACACTGGTCAGGCTCTTACAGTCCCAACCCTCTTTACCTATTTGCGCTAACAACACTATCTTTACCTTTGAGAGATTAGTGTCTAATGAAGCAAACTCAACAGCAGCACTCTCAGGTACGGAATACTCCTTATTCCCACCATGATATTTAAGAATAGCATCAACGGGATTCAAGTCGAACTTACTGATAAGCTCAGCAACGATGGGATAGATATTCTCCTCCAAATTGTCTATACGTCCACAATAGATGGCCAGTTTTGCACATGTACCATTAGAATAAACTAAATTACCATAGGTGTCAAGAAACTCTGTCACGCCTTTGCGAATAATAGTTTCATAACCACCATCTGCCACTTTTATTGTTGGAGACTTCAAGAAATTACCCACACCTTCTATCAGCGGATAATAATAAACAACATTTGAAAGGTTCTTGTTTTTCAATGACAAGTCTAATCCCACCTTCACCGACTCGGCAGTAGAAAGATAAGGAGTACCTGAGAAGCCTAAAACAGAATTAAAGGTTTCTGTTTCAGTCCATTTATTAACAACCTGACGAAGCTTTATGTCACCGTCTGAAGCATGGTGCACCTCATCAATGAAAATAGAGAGATGGGGAATTTTTCCTACAATAGAACGAAGCTCATTAGATATCTCAAACTCTTTCTTTTCCTTATCGCTAAGCAATGATGGGCTTTCATCTTTATCTAATTTGTCAAGAATTACTTTCTCAGCATTGGTCACAGCCACCAGACCACGAACCTCATTTGAGGTCAGATGACTATTTATCTTTTGTGCATTTGGGTTCTTAACAAGATTGCTTATAGATAAACGCAGCCATCAAATACGTCTTACCAGCTCCCATTGGTAAACTAAAGATATAATCAGGATAGGCTACATCATAAAAGAGCTTCTTAAAGACAGCTACATAATCGATAGTATCAGGGTTATCTTCAATGTATTTCTTTAATGCCGGTGCTGAAGCATCCCCTTTCTCATCACTCAGACAAGCGTATTCATAAAGTGAAGCTGCTGCTTTATTAGTCTCCAGAATACGCCTTGCCTTCGTAGTAAGACTCATGTTATCAAGATCAAGAGACAAGAAATCTCCCTCCGTGAAAAGCCTCCACAAAGGTTTATTAGCACATTCTATCTTCAAGAACAAGTAAGTCTTTATAGCATCAATTTGCGCATCACGCATCATCCCTTTGCTTTCAATGTATGAAAGCAAAGACCTGACAGGGCAATCTATACGACCTAACCATTCGTCCCTTTTCCTTTGTATAATTCTATAGAACATTGTCTTAATCTTTAATCATTTTGCTCGTAACCATACGAGTAATTACTGTCCATACTTCACAATCATTGAAGAAGTGAACGGATTTCATGCGTTTTGATGTGCTTCCATAAGTAGGTTCTTAGTCACTAAGCCTACGAGATAGTATTCTACAAAGGTAACTAAAAAAACCTATAATAAATAAGAACGATGGCACTTTTATTAATAAAACATCTCGCTCAAAACCCTCAAATATATGCAATTTAGTTTTATTTTTAGTTGCTGTCATATTTAACATTTGACATAAAACGCATATTATAAGATACTTACAAGGCGACTTCACATGACAGATATGACAGCAACTTCCAAACTTCTTACGCAAAGGTTCTACTGCCCCATACGGTTAAAGACAGGATTATCCATTACAGATTAGGCTCTTCGTAGAGCTACCAGTTACTCTGTCCCAGCATGGAGTTCATGTTGCAGAGGTTCGGGATATTGGCAAGGACACGACCGACATGGGCTCGACTTGTCAGACGTAACTGACTGTCCTACCACTGACAAAGTTGACAGAAGATGGAGGTAGCAGTCATGTAGAAGTCCTTCAGCGCATCCTTAGGAATAAAGAAACACTTTAGGAAGAGAGCTTCAACAGGAGAACATAGCTACCACACTCTTGTAAAAAATCCTTACATACCACCAAACTAAGACTTTTCAAAACAAGAGTATATTCTCCCCTATTATCGAGTTTGTAACCTACAAGAAATCAGCACATTACATACAGCATAAAAGAAGACGCCCTTCTTGCTTTAAGAAGGGCGTCTTCAACACGCAAGAAGGGCATGTTCTCAAATACTGTCAGGCCTCTTCTTGTCGCTTCCTCAGCCTCTTCACGAATGGAGAAGAGAGTGATTAGCGAAAAATCTCAACATTCTCTATCTGTCCTATTAATGGTTTTTCTTCCTCTATCCGTATTCTTGTAGAACCTTCCCTGCATTCTCTTCTCACAGCGAAGCGCTGAAATTTGCACACAGGCAGAGCCCACAGAAAAGTGAGCCCCGCCCTCTCTATCGCTCAAAAGGTCCTCTTATTGTCCATTAACAGGCAGGAGCGTCACAGTAAGTGTTACTACCTCATGACCATCACTATCACTGTCTGTAATTAGCAGCTTACCTTTTTCGAATTTAAGAGGTAATTGCTCTTTATCGGTAAAGCCGTCTTCTTTCTCAGAGACAGCAATTACTAACTCGTTAGCATTTGTCCATTGCCAATAATTCATCACATCTTCATTACTGCGACTATTGGTTACATAATACGAACCAGCGTGTGTGAACGTCACTGTCTGCAGTATGTCAAAGTCTTTGAAATCATCTAATCTCTCTTTAGCCAACTTGAGTTTATCCTTATACTCAGATGCGTCAATAGCAGCCTTCAGACCGTTTTTAACGTCATTAAAAGAAGTTGTCGTAGCCGTCCCATCATAAACTTGCTTACCATCATAGCTCACTGTGAGGTGTAACTGAGAGAATTTCCACGTGCGACACAGATAGTCAGTGTTCTTATCAGACGGTAGCACCCCTACTTTCTCTGCTGTCAGCTTTGATACCTTACCCTTATTAGTCAACTGAAGACTGTAAGAAGACTTACTGATCGGGGTGATTGTCAGCTCACCAAAACCATTCAACACATAACTATCCCCCTTCTTCTCGTAGCTACCAGAGAGGATTTCGTCATCTTTTGTACCCAAGATACTGGCATTCTTAACGATGAAATAACGTCCTCCCTCAGACAGTTCAATACTCTTCCAAGCAGACCCAAACGTTGTCACCTTGTATCTCGCAGCATCAGCAACGTGCGATGGTTGCTCAATGATAGGCTTATCTACATCATCGTCCGAACTGCTACATGCTGTAAAACTTAGTGTTGTCAATGCTAACAAACCCGCTACTAAAAATTGTGAATGTCTCATATCATTTTCTTTAAGTATTTGTTTTATCCTTTGAAGTCATCTAATCGCTCATTTATAAGCCACCTGTACCTAATCAACCCTTGCCAACCTATCTTGCTAACAAAGGATTAAGCAATGCTAAACTCCTATTCATTTCATTAGACAAGGCTTCTATCTGTTCAATTAAATTCTATCAGTCGCAAAGATAAAAATACTTTCGTTTACTATCGCTCATTAGCCGTTAAAAATAAATAAACACTCGTTTTTCTCTCTCAAACCAATTATAAATCTTGTTTTCCATATTCTTCAAAACACTGTAGCAGACTCTCTTGAAGATGTTTACACCCCACCTTACGGTAAAGAAACAATTTTGAACAGCTGAAGGCGGAGATGAAAAAAGAGCCAGATAATTGACAATCAACTATCTGGCCCTTACTTTTGTGCGCCTAACAGGACTCGAACCTGCACAACGTGAGTTACTAGATCCTAAGTCTAGCGCGTCTACCAATTCCGCCACAGGCGCATAACGACTGCAAAGATACGCAATGTTTTGGATATAACCAAATATTTGGGAATTTCTTTTATATCCCTTTCCTACCTATGTGACATTTGTTTATAAATAATCTTATGACATTTGTTTACGATTGAAATAAAAGATATATCTTTGCAAAAACAGATGGGTTGCTAAATAAATCTCTCCTTGCGTCCATGTGTGATTAAGATACCTCATAAGAAAGGAGGGGCTTATTTTACGAATAGCCAACAATGATCTTAACAATATTAATTCTTTAACTAACAAACTATTGACAATGAAAAAGACATTATTAACTGTTCTATGTATGGGAGCTTTGTATGCGTCAGCTTCCGTAGTTAACAATGGTACTAGTGAGACTGGCGTAATGATGAGGCAGAATACAGTCTCCGTTAAGCCCGTTCCTACCAAGAATGCTTTGAGTAAAGATGAGCGTGCCGCTATCTCACTCATTACGTCTATGTATAACACAAAAGGCTTTGACAATACTGCATACCTAAAGAGGCACTGCACAAAGAAATTGCTGAAGGTGTTGAAGGCTGCGTATGATTATGAATATGATCCACAACCAGATGCTTATGCTGGCTGGTTGTTCCGCTCTGGTGCCCAAGACGGACCGAGTGATGCACATAAGGTACTGCGTGTTGTGAGCCTTGGTAACAACTGGTATCAGTACACTTTCTTGGATATGGGCATAAAATGTACCAATAAGGTAAAGGTTATCAAGGTTGGTAACAAACTGATGTTTGACGAGATTAAGCAAGGTAAAATATAAAACTTAGAGTTTCTTCAGGACCTCCCAGTCCCTCCTTTTAGAGGGATTGGGCGTTAGGAAGCGTCTTAATCACCTTTCTTGCAAACTCTATAATCGTATCCTTGCCTCGTGCAAAGTCTTCAGAAGTGAGGGAAACCTTATAGTCAGGGTCAATACCAAACTCTGTCATCTGTTTATCACGGTCGTACATCGGACAAGCAGAGAAGCGTACAGCCCACCCATTAGGTAGCTCTGAGGTAAAAGGCAGACCAGCTCCGCCGCCAGTACGGTCGCCAACAATCTTGACATTTGGGCAACATTTCATATACTTCACAAACTCGTTAGCAGCAGAGAAGACGCTACGGTTGGTCAATACAATGACTGGTTTATGCCAACGAACACCTTTTCCTGGTTTTAAGTATTGCGGTTGTAACGAAGAGAAATCATCATGTCCCTTCCCTGTTTTATGCTGTATGTAGCCAACGAGTAGTTCCTCGTTTGTGAAACGTGCAGCTAATGTTTCAGCATTTGAGACACTCCCTCCTCCATTATTTCTTATGTCAATTATCAGTCCGTTGCAGGGTTGCAAATGAATGAAGATATCATCCAGATTACCAGCGCCAATAGTCCCTTGGAATGTCTCACAGCGCACATAGCCGATGTTATCATCAAGGACAGTATAGTCTAAGCCGCTTGCAATGAGATAATCTGTCTTGAGGTAGATCCTTTCTAACGAATCAGAATAGTTCTTGGGATAGTCTTCATGCCACGCCCAGTAGCGTCCTACATCGAAAGAAGTGTACAGATTGACGTGTCCATCCTTCAGTTCAGAGAGCATATTAGTCATCACCTCGAACTGTTGTTTGGCTGTCATAGAGTTATCAAACTGCCGTGCATAACGACTGCGCACCTCCTGCCAGTCTATTCCTTTCTGTGAGAAGAAACAATAGTGTTCGTCGATGATTCGCCATAAAGCCTCGAAATTGCCTTGTGGACTATCTGATAGCTGGTCGTTGGTGACGCAACTTGTCACAGAACTGACGATTATCAGTGATGAAACCAGTACGTATAGGAAGGAAGAAAAAAGCTTTCTCATGGGATAAACTTATTGATTGAGAATTTACGAACAATACCAATCACGAGGAGATTACTCCATACATGTTGGCGTAGCTGATTGACCTTCGCCTGCTGGTAATCACCAAGATAGCCTACACTGAAGGTCGTATGGCGGAGCGTGAAATCAAAGGTAAGCTGCTGGCGGAGCGATGGAGCAGACGCAGGTGTTGTGACAATAAGATTATGGTCGTAGTTGTCACGTGTAAAGATCTCGTAATAACTCTGTCCGTAATTAGGCGAGAAGGCCAGTCCGAGGAGCGGTACCTGTACCTCATATCGTAGTTGGAAAGGGAGCTTAAGAAGGTGAGAACGATAAGCAGCAACGGCCGTCGGCGCAATATTCACCTGTGCGTAAGCCTGTGCAGGATTGTTAGAATTGCGCATATTATAGAGGAAACCGAGTCGTGTATCAACTCCTCCACCCACTTTTAAACGTAGTTCTCCTTCTCCAACGTTCCATTTCCCCAAGGCATACAACCAGTTATACTGAAAGTTGTAGAAGCCACCTAATTCGTTGTTGTTCTCCTTTCGATTACGAACAGACACGATTTGTGCTTGGTGTATAAGTTCTCTTGACAGCTTAGAGCCGTTCTCACGCTCAGAATGGGAGACATAACGAAATTCTGTCCCAGTATATTCTTCGGGTGTGAGGTAGGTGTCGAGGACGTTTACAGCACCAATTCCCAACATCTGTGCATTGGTGATCACCTTGTTACTACGTAAGGTGTCCTGTGCAAACGCAGCTGTTGGCGTTGCGAAAAGGGCTATTGCTGAAAGTGAGACACAGCCAAATAAAAATGTCTTTAGGTTCATAGGCTTGATAAAGAAATTAGGATGTAAATGCAAGTCAAATAGTTGTTTATTGAAAACTGATAGGTGATAATACGATTAGGTATTTATAAGTAAAATGATGAAAGGGGAGTGTACGAGGTGTACACCCCCTTTTCTATTGTCTTCATATCGTACAGTTTATTCATTGTCGAAGAGGTTCAGCTGGCCAGTAATCTCATCAATGACCTGCTGCTGAGACTTACCAGCATCTGGATCGAGATTTTCCTCCTCGTTACCCATTGTTGGGTTCTCCTCCTGCAGGTCGTCTTCAGTGTTTTCATCCTCCTCCTTCTCCTTTTCAGGGAAGCGTGTTGGCTCCAGTTCTTCAATCTTGTCAACTGTCCAAGTGGTCAGACGTTTACCCTTTGCCTTAAATCCCTTCACCCCCACAAATTGTTCTGCATCGACCTCCTCAGTACCACGTGAGGCATCAGCTCCACCGTATGTTATCTGAATACGAGGGAAGGCAACGTCCGTTAACAGTACCATCTTGGAGTTAGGATTGTCTCCGATAAAGTTCTGATGACGCTTGTTAGCTTCCATCTGAAAACGCTTCAAGTAAGGATAACCCTGATTGTCGGCATCGAAGATGACAGCCGTCCAAGGCTTGTCAGCATCAAATTTCTCTATGCGCAGAATGTTGTCTTCATAATGATTGGCCGAGTCAAAGTTCGTGATATAGAACTCTCCGTTCTTAAGAACGACCAAGATACTATCTTGATCAGAGAACTCTCCGAGGTAACGACCATGGTCTTCGTAGTTGATACGGTTGACATCTGGGTCGAACCAAACCTTACGACCACCTAATGTAGAGTGTCCGTGACTCTTAAGTGAGATACGATGAATACTCTCCTTGGTCAGCAGATTACCCTTTGCGGCACGTCCTTTGATAAGGATGTTAGCAAAGTCACGCTCCATAAAGATGTTCTGCTTCTTCTTATCAGGGTTTGGGTCGAGCGTAATCTTTATCACTTCCGCCTCACCATTAGGGTTAGCCGTGAAATAGTTAATCTTAGAACCAGGCGTACCGAGGGTTACGTCGTATTCTTTATCACGTGTAATAGAAGTGACGTTGAAACGTTTAATATAATAAGGTCCTGTCTTTCCGTCCCGATAAACTACATTATAGATGGTACGTTTATCATTCTTTTTGAACACTTGTACGTGGAGTACGCCCTTACCAACAAAGACTTTGTCGGCTATTCGGATAACCTTATACTTACCATCACGGTAGAAAATGATTACATCATCAAGGTCGGAACAGTTCTGAACGAACTCCGCTTTCTTAAGACCCGTACCAATGAAGCCTTCTTGTCGGTCGATATATAATTTCTCGTTGGCGTCGACTACCTTAGCCGCAACGATAGTGTCGAAGCTCTTTATCTCTGTACGACGTGGATGATCCTTACCATATTTCTCCTTCAGGTGTGTAAACCACTCGATAGTGACACGTACCATCTCACTGAGATCTTTATTAATCTCAGCTATCTCGGCCTTAATTTTCTGTATCAACTCGTCTGCCTTGTCCTTATTGAACTTCAGAATGCGTTGCATCTTGATTTCTAAAAGACGGATGATGTCGTCACGTGTCACCTCACGGATAAAGTTCTTCTTATAAGGCTCAAGTTTTGAGTCGACGAAATCAACAACTTCGTCAATATTTTTAGCCGTCTCGAACTTACGTTCCTTATAGATACGATCCTCGATAAAGATACGTTCAAGGGAGTTATAGAACAACTGCTCTTCCAGTTCATGCTTACGGATTTCCAGTTCAAGTTGCAGTAACGCCTTCGTGTGCTCGGCAGAATTGCGCAATACATCCGATGTTGTCAAGAACTCTGGTTTGTTATCTCGGATGACACAACAGTTCGGTGAGATATTAACCTCACAGTCGGTGAAGGCATAGAGCGCATCGATTGTCTTATCACTTGACGTACCCGGTGTAAGATGAAGTTGAATCTCCACCTCCGAAGCTGTCATATCCTCCACCCTACGAATCTTCAGTTTGCCCTTCTCAACAGCCTTGGTAATAGACTCTTGAAGCGTGTTAGCTGTCTTAGTAAAAGGTACCTCACGGATGACAAGCGTCCTATTGTCGAGTTTCTCAACCTTCGCACGTACTTTCAATACGCCTCCTCGCTGACCATCATTATATTTCGAAACATCAATGCTACCCCCCGTTGGGAAGTCAGGATAGAGATGGAACTCCTCGCCACGCAGGTAGTGAATGGCAGCATCGCAGATGTCGTTAAGATTATGTGGGAGTATCTTGGATGACAAGCCGACGGCAATACCCTCAGCACCCTGCGCCAAAAGCAGTGGGAACTTCACTGGGAGCGTAATCGGCTCTTTGTTTCTTCCGTCGTAAGAGAGCTGCCACTCCGTTGTCTTAGGATTGAAAACCGTCTCTAAAGCAAACTTAGACAATCGTGCCTCAATGTATCGGGGTGCTGCTGCACGGTCGCCAGTAAGAATGTTTCCCCAGTTACCTTGTGTGTCAATGAGCAAGTCCTTCTGTCCCATTTGCACCAAGGCATCACCAATAGAAGCATCACCATGAGGGTGGAACTGCATCGTATGTCCCACGATATTAGCCACCTTGTTATATCGTCCATCGTCCATTCGCTTCATAGAATGGAGGATACGACGCTGAACAGGTTTCAATCCATCCTCGATATGAGGTACAGCACGTTCAAGGATTACGTAGCTGGCGTAATCCAAGAACCAGTTTTTATACATACCAGAAAGATGATGCACGGCAGAAGCATCAAACCTATCAGCAGGCTTGTAATCAGAATGAGAATTCTGTTCCTGGCTATCTTCACCAGGAGTAAGGCCGTCCATGTCTTTTATTTCGTCATCCATATAGTTCTTGTTTTATCTCTTTAAGAAGCAAGCTTCATAAGACTGCAAATGTACGAAAAAAAAAGTAAACAGGCAAATTATAGCTTGTTCAAGTGTTCGAATTGGTTTTCTGTTTGCAGCCTACGCTCATTTCGCCTGTGTCATGACCCTCCGTCAAGTGTCACAAAGAGAACAGCAGATAACAAATGGAGACTTTAGCAGATGCCACATCTTGACTCCCAACAAACCAAAACTTGCCTTATTAATAATCGATTTAGGCGAAAGTTTCGCAGTAAACCTATTCTTTTTCGGCTAAAAAAGCGTAACTTTGCGTCAAAAATTAAGGTATAAATAGATAATTATGGCACAAGAGGATGTTTTCAAGAAGATTGTAAGCCATTGTAAGGAGTATGGTTTCGTCTTCCCAAGTAGTGATATTTATGATGGTTTAGCAGCTGTTTATGACTATGGTCAGAATGGTGTTGAGCTAAAAAACAATATCAAACAATATTGGTGGCAGTCAATGGTATTGCTACACAGCAATATTGTTGGTATCGATGCATCTATCTTCATGCATCCTACAGTATGGAAAGCAAGCGGTCACGTTGATGCTTTCAACGATCCATTGATTGACAACCGCGATTCTAAGAAGCGTTATCGTGCTGATAACCTCATCGAGGACCAGATTGGTAAATACGAGGAGAAGATTGCGAAAGAAGTAGCTAAGGCTGCTAAGAAGTTTGGCGATGCCTTTGATGAAGCTAAGTTCCGTGAGACTAACCCACGTGTCCTTGAAAACCAGAAGAAACGCGACGACCTCCATGCACGCTATACAGAAGCAATGCAAGGACCAGACCTTGAGGCCTTGAAGCAGATTATTCTTGACGAAGGAATCGTTGACCCAATCAGTGGTACAACCAATTGGACGGACGTTCGACAGTTTAATCTTATGTTCTCTACCGAGGTGGGCGCATCTGCTGATGCTACTAACAAGATTTATTTGCGCCCAGAGACAGCGCAGGGTATCTTTGTGAACTTCCTCAACGTACAGAAGACGGGTCGTATGAAGTTGCCTTTCGGTATCTGTCAGATTGGTAAGGCTTTCCGTAACGAGATTGTTGCACGTCAGTTTGTTTTCCGTATGCGTGAGTTCGAACAGATGGAGATGCAGTTCTTCTGCCAGCCTGGAACAGAGATGACATGGTTCGACTATTGGAAGAAACATCGCTTGGCATGGCATGAGGCACTTGGTATGGGCGACGATAACTATCGCTTCCACGACCACGAGAAATTGGCTCACTATGCGAATGCTGCTACTGACATCGAGTTCCACATGCCGTTTGGTTTCAAGGAGGTGGAGGGTATCCACTCTCGTACGAACTACGACCTCTCTCAGCATGAGAAATATTCTGGTCGTCAGGTGAAATACTTTGACCCAGAACGCAACGAGAATTACACTCCATTCGTAGTAGAAACATCTATCGGTGTTGACCGTATGTTCCTCTCTGTTATGTGTCACAGCTATACGGAGGAGGCATTGGAGAATGGTTCAAGTCGTGTTGTTCTGAAATTGCCAGAGCCATTAGCACCTGTTAAGTGTGCGGTTCTTCCATTGGTTAACAAGGATGGTCTACCAGAAAAGGCACAAGAGATTGTTAACAATCTTAAGTTCCACTTCAACACACACATGGAGGCTAAGGACTCTATCGGTAAGCGTTATCGCCGTCAGGATGCCATCGGTACTCCTTTCTGCGTGACTGTTGATGGTGACACACTGAAGGATAACACCGTTACGCTACGTTATCGTGACTCTATGAAGCAGGAGCGTGTACCAGTTGAGAAGCTGCGCGAGATTATCGAAGACCGCGTATCTATCACCTCATTACTGAAGAAGATTGATATTGACTAATTTAAGAGAAAGGTAGCAGAGCAGGTTCTTTTAGTTCTCTAAAGAGCGTAGAAACGACTGAAGAAGAACAAGAGAACTTGTCCTGTCAACTTTTTATAGCCAAATAACAGACTATGACAAAGAATATTAAGACCTTGATTGGTATCTTCTGCTTAGGTGGAATGATGCTGTCTGCAGGCCTCTTCACCTCATGTACTGAGAATGATGATACTGTAGAAGAATATGCTAATTGGCAGTCGAAAAACGAGACCTATTGGGATAATCTATACACGACTACCCAACAGAAGATTAAGGGTGGCGACATTTCTTGGAAGATAATACTTAATTACACCTTCCAAAATCAGAAGCAAACTACAGGTTCTGCACTTACTTATCGTCCAGAAAACTATATCATTGCACACGTAGAACAGGCAGGGACAGGCACGACAAGTCCGTTGTATTCTGACTCTGTGTCTATGCACTATATGGGTCGACTGATTCCATCTACGACTTATACATCGGGGCTTATCTTTGATAAGTCATGGTCAAGCAACCAGTTCAACGCTGCAACATCACGCCCTGTACACAGCTACATCGGACTGACATACGATGCTGAGGGTAAGCCGACGAGTCTTGTCGATGGCTTCACAACTGCCTTAATGTCAATGCACCGTGGCGATCATTGGACTGTTTACATCCCTTATCAGTTGGGTTATGGTGAGAAGAACTCTGGTGTTGTACCAGCTTACTCAACCCTCATCTTTGATTTACGATTGAATGATTTCTCTCATCCAGGCGTGAAGTTGAAGGATTAAAAGGTAGCATAAAGGCTGCACAAGAAGGTCAGAACGAGTTTTAGTCTTATAGTATAGGGACACAAAGTCTCGTGTGTTCGTTTTTAGAACAGAAGTGAACAGACGAGATTGATGTCCCTTTTTCTCTTTTCATAAGCTACCCCTCCTTCTATGACGTCTTCTGCCTCTCCCTTTCACGCATCTTTCTTGATTTATTACTTAGGTTTCACTCGTCAGATATCATAGTAGTTCCGTGCATTTATCCTTCCGTAAATCCGTCACAGATAGGCTTCTCACCAAGATTAGAAATGGTGGGATGATGAGCAGGAATGAGAAATTTAATCTCATTATCCAACTCAGTGTCCCATCTATCTTAGCGCAAGTAACAACGGTACTGATGTTTTATATCGATGCAGGAATGGTGGGATCGCTTGGTGCAGAACCATCAGCAGCCATCGGACTTGTCGAACCAGCCACATGGCTTATCTTCTCTTTAGTGAGTGCCGTGACGATGGGTTTCTCTGTACAAGTGGCTCATTTCATTGGTGCGAATGACTTTCCAAAAGCACGTGCAGTCATGCGGCATGGCTATGTCTTTGGACTTTGCTTCTCGTTGTTAATGCTACTTATCGCCTTCCTTATTGGTCCACGACTCCCTATATGGCTCGGTGGAGGAACTGATATACAGCATGATGCAATGGTCTATTTCCTCATCTTCTCCTGTATCACACCATTTCATCTGATAGAATACATGTCGGGAGCTATGCTTAAAGTGGCTGGTGACATGCGTCGTCCAAGTATGATGGCAATACTGATGTGCGTGTTGGACGTTATTTTCAACTACTTTCTGATATTTCCTACACGTACTATCTCACTCTTCGGGATAGAGCTGACAATGCCAGGCTTGGGTGCTGGTGTTGCTGGTGCAGCCCTCGGTAGCCTCTTAGCCTTCGTCTGTGTCGCTTTACCCTTGGCTTATTATGCCATCTCCCGCAGTCCTATCTTGGCATGGAAACAAGATACAGAACGCTTCTCATGGCGATGGCAGTATATCTGGAACGCACTGAAGATTAGTGCACCAATGGGTTTACAGTACCTACTCATGAATGGTGCTCAACTCGTATCAACAATGATCGTGGCTCCTTTGGGTAACATTGCAATTGCTGCACATTCGTTTGCTATTACAGCTGAGAGTTTATGTTACATGTCTGGATATGGCATCAGTGAGGCTGCCACAACCTTAGTAGGCCAGAGTGTGGGAGCTGACAGGCGTGACCTCCATCGTAGTTTCGCATGGATGACCGTCTTCCTTGGTATGATAGTCATGGCCTTCATGGGTGTTGTGATGTATATCTTTGCCCCAGAAATGATAGGACTCTTATCTCCTGTTACAGCCATTCAAGACTTGGGAACTTCTATTCTCCGCATCGAAGCATTTGCCGAACCATTCTTTGCAGCAGCCATCGTGGCATATAGCGTCTGTGTCGGAGCAGGTGACACATTGAAACCTTCGATGATTAATTTAGGTAGTATGTGGCTTATCCGTCTGACATTAGCCTATTGCCTTGCGTCCCAGTACGGTCTGCGTGGTGTGTGGTTTGCAATGGCTGTCGAGCTTTCTCTACGTGGTATGATGTTTATCTTCTATCTTTTCAAGCGTCTCCGAAAGACTTAAATAAGGAGGAATGACTAAAAAATATTATTGAGAATCACCCTCTTATACGTAGATATGTCAATAGGAAAAGATATATTATATATAATAAGGTGGAAAGAGACATGCGAAGGGAGACTTTCCAAAAGATTAGAAAATCATACCCTTGTGTCTTAAAGAGGATGGAAACATCCTATAGGCATTGTTTAATAGGAAACATTTATTGGTAGATTAGCCCTTCTTCGTTGCCCTTTTCCGTGCAGAAAGGAACGAGCTACATAACCACTTTTAGCCCGTTTTATTGTCTAAAACGCTGAAAAAGATGTTGAAAAAGCACTTTTTTACCTAAAAATTAGAATTTTTTCTATGAAATAATGTAGTCTATTCAAAAAAAGTGCTACCTTTGCACATTTATGAAAAAGTTTTTGATTGCACTTTCGATGCTCGCTATGGGTATCACAAGTACACAAGCTCAGGTAGCTTACGAGAAGGCTAAGGCATTTGACAATGTTTACCTCGGTGTAGAGGGTGGTGTTATGGCTCCTCTTGATCTCAGTCGTGTAACTCCTCTTAACGCTGCAGCTGGTCTTAAGCTCGGTAAGCAGTTCAGCCCAGTTTATGGTGCTAACCTCGAGGGTCTTGCATTCTTTGGTGACAACCGTTGGCAGACTGGTTCTTTAGGTTTCTCTAACAGTCACACAATTGTTCGTGCTATTAACCTTGGTTTGAATGGTACTGTAAACTTCACAAACCTTTTCTGTGAGTACAACCCAGATCGTCGTTTCGAGGTAGGTGCTGAGGCAGGTATCGGTTACTGGATCACTTATGGTGACAAGCACATCATTCAGACTTCTAACACTGGTGATGATACAGAGTTGACAGCTAAGACTGGTCTTACTTTCGCTTACAACCTCGGTGAGAAGAGAGCATGGCAGCTTTATGTTGAGCCAGCTGTTCTCTGGAACCTTACACACGGTCCTGGCGATGCTGTTCAGATGGGTAAGCACGCAGCTCAGCTCGGTCTCTTCGTAGGTCTTAACTACAAGTTCAAGACTTCTAACGGTACTCACAACTTCAAGGTTTGGAACGTTGGTGAGTTGAACGATGAGATTAACTCTCTTCGTGATCAGCTTAACGCTAAGCCAAAGGAGGTTGTTAAGGAAGTTGTTAAGGAAGTTGTTAAGGAAGTTGTTAAGGAGGTTCCTGCACAGACAACTCAGACTCTCTGCATTGACAACTTGGTATTCGTAACATTCGCTCAGGGTAAGTACTTCCTCACAAACGAGGCTAAGAAGGCTCTTAATGATGTTAAGGCAGGTCGTCACGTACAGATCGTAGGTACAGCTTCTCCAGAGGGTCCAAAGGCACTCAACGATCGCCTCTCTCAGAACCGTGCAGACGTTGTTGCTAAGTATCTC
>QWCI01000325.1_pt1 | contig 28100 bp, 30 predicted proteins | sample 1972541 | NCBI WGS metagenome assembly QWCI01 (sample SAMN09866712, study PRJNA288562) | Human oral metagenome isolate term3_saliva, whole genome shotgun sequencing... | isolation source: mouth | host: Homo sapiens | place: USA: California | reverse complement strand
TTTATGTTGGAGCTTTCGTTAAAAGAGCTTGCCATATTCGCCCTAATCTCTTCGTTGTTTAACTCGTTTTTTAGATTAGTCTCATTAGCAAGTAGCGCAGCACACACCATGCCTAAAGATAAGAGAGTTCTCATCTTAACCTTCCTTGGAAATAACTATAAAGTTATATTTTTTAAAATAATTTAGTGACATTATAAAGGATGTAATCTTAATATAATATTAAAATATAATGAGAAAAAGAATTTTTATATAAAATATTTCAGAAAATAAAACGATTTAGATATATAAATTATGCTAGAGCCGTTACAATAGATGTAGATACAACTGTTAAATACTTGTTTTACAATAAATAATACTCGCATAGCGTTAAAGATTTTAGGTTACAATCTCAAGCTTAAGCTCATGAGCTTTTTAAATGATATTATATTAATATAATTATAATATTAATATAATATCACTATAGTATTTATATAATACTAGCTAAAAATTTTAAAGCGAATGTATTGATTTACGCCCATGCCAATTTTTTCTGCTTCTATTTTTACACGATCAAATTCATCTTGTGTAAAATAAAGTAAAAATGACTTATCTCGTTTTAAATTTTTAGGTTTTTTTACTTCTAATGTTTCTCCTCTTGCTTGATTTATAAAATTTTCTTCATTCACAGTTAAATTTGTACTTACTTTTTTAAAACCCATTTTTAATCCTTAATTTTTTCTTTTACGACTTGTAATAGCTCGGCATAAAAACTTTCAAAATCATCAAGTGCCCTATCCCCATTTTTGCAAAATTCACTCAAGCTATTGCCATTTGCAACTGTTTTTCTGTAAGCTTGCCTTTCATAAATAACAGAATTTAATAAAAAAACATCACTTAAATTTCGCTCCTTTTTTGCATCATCAATGTATTCGCGCATGCTTTCAAGCTCTTTTGCCAAAAAAGGATTTGGAGAAACACGGTTTACAAGAATAAGCGTAAGTAGATTTTCGTTTAATTCCTTAGCCTCGCTACTAAGATCAAGCATTCGGTCAAGAACACTCACATCATACTGCGATGGTATAGTTGGTATAATAAGCACATTTGATGACAGCATAGCTTTACGCATCTCTTTACTATCGCGACCACCAGTATCAACTACAATAGAGTCAAAGTTATCTCGCATACGCTTTATTTCATCACCCAAGCTAACGCCTGTCTTTGATACACTTGAAAAAAGTGGCTTTAGATTCGACTGGCTTCTGATATCTGAAAAAACTTCAGTTGAGCGCTGTGGATCAGCATCTATCAAAAGAACGTTATCTCCATCCTCGGATAGTCTGGCTGCTAAATTTACAGCAAGTGTAGTTTTGCCACTGCCACCCTTTTCATTTACGATAGATATGACCATTTTTTAATCCTTTTCTTTTTTAGAATTATATCATAAAAATATCTTTTTCATATCTATATATTTTTATATAAATATTATTATCATATTATTATATTATTTATTTCATATAATCTCTTTAGTTAGAAATATAAATAAGAGTTATAAATATCAACACATAAAACATAAATTTAAGAGCGCTTATTCTAGGATGGCAGAAGGACATAATTAACTAGCAACTCTCTATACAAAAAATGAAAATAAATATTTATTAGCAGGCAATACAACCACAAAAGTAATACATAATTTTCAAATCACGATAAAAGGCATTATTATTTTATATAATATTATTATGATATCTAAATCATACAAAAATAATATTATATAAATATATTTTAGATATTATAATAATATTTCTAATTGACGCCCTACTTCGTTAATCCCTCTGCTATTACACAAATCATTGAAGTCACTATATCCACTGGAAATTTCTGTATCATTAAAATTTGGGATACAGATACTTACATTTTTAAAATGACTTTTAATTTGCATTGTCTTTTCTTTTCCAATGTTAACCCCTCTCTCCTTTTCTCTCTTAGCGTCATTGTCAGCAGCAATTATAATGTGTATATTACAAAATCTTGCAGTAAAACCCTGAACTACAAATTCCAAATTACCAACATCAAGTCCAACTATCACCGGAGTATTGCAAGCTTCATAAACGCTTGCTGCAGTTGCAAAACCTTCACACAAATAAATTTTATTGTATTTTGATAAAGCCTCAATATTAAGTTTAGCTGAATTTTTATCATAAAGATCTGTATCGTCGCTTAGAACAAAAAAATTTCCTCTCTTCTTAGCAAGAAATTTTTCACCATTTTTCTTTTGCTCTTTTGAAAGTAGGGCGCCTATCATCTTATTTCCATTTGGAAATATCCGTTGAAGCGACCAAAATTTTTCATTAATATCAAAAAGTGGCATAAGAAGATTTCCAAATCTGTCCTGTTTTAAACCATAATTTTTATATACTTTTTTCTTAACAAAATAGGCATGGTTTTTAACAGCAAATTTTGCAGCTAAAAATTCATCATATAAAATTTTAGCTGTTTTTTTATATTCCTCTTCTAAGTCTTTATCCCTTTGTAACTGCTTTTGAATAAAGTCTGTATTGCCTTTTGATAAATTCTGAGTTTTTTTACTATAAATAAGTTCATCAGAATAAGCTGCTACGTCTAATTTCTCATATTTCCAGTTACTAATAAACCCGCTTTTAAAATTTTGTATAAACCCAGCTGGTATGCCGTCAATATAACCAACATATGCACCACTTTTTTGCGCACCCTTATCACCATCTACTCTAACACGTCGTAAAATCCCATCCATTATCGGTGTGTCTACTTCAAGCCCAGCTGCATTTAATGCACCTTTGAATTTTGAAGATACGTCAAAAATATCAATTTGATATTTTTGAGAATAGGGCACTTTGAATTTTGTAATACCATCTGATAATACAGTTTTTTTATTAGCTCCTTCTTTTTTATTTTTTTCAAGTAACTTTACTAATGCCTCAAAATCAAAAGTATCATAAATAAACCATCTTTTTTCGTCACTATCCCACATAGCCCCCATTGTTTTTGCAATATTTTTTAGAGAGTAGGGCACATCAATATAAATTTTTTTTCTTTTCCTTGGCATATTAAGAACCTATCATATTCATAATAATAAAATATTATTCTAATATATTTATAATATTATTATTATATTTAAATAATATTATAAAATTTACAATAAACAAATTTTCCTTTGTTATTATACTAAGTTTCTATATCCCTCTTTACAATGACGTTTCTATAAATTTAATAAAAACTTTGAACTTATTTCTATGATCTTGTAAAAACAGGTAACATCCGTCAAGATATAAAAACATAATCAACAACACGAATATTATCTTTTAATGAAATAAAAAATATCCCAAAAAAACACAAAATTTGATCTTATATAAAATTTTTTCCCAAAAAAAGAAACAAATACTGTCCCACATTTGTAAAAACGTACCTTATAATAAAGAAAAAGCAAAGACTATAAAATAAACAAAGGATAATAGTTTTTCTTTTTTGGCGTTTATTTTTTGTGCTAATTTTTTGCAAGCAAAAAATTAATAGCACAATTATAAAAGTTCAAAAGTTATTTACTTTTGATTTACCTTATTTTTGGTTCTAACAAAAAGAAAAGAATAAGAAGGGAAAATGCTATAAAAAATGGTTTTAAAATACGGTAATTTCGTGAACCATGGCCATTTCATATTTTCCCAAGCGTGGGAAAAATGGTTTTTTGTGTGGGAAAAATTTAATCACACTAGCAAAATTTTTCCCAAAAAATTATAATTAATCATAATTTCTTACAGCAATAGCAATTTTTGGAAAGTTCTTATCGCACGTGTATATAACTTCGCAGCCTTCTTTATCTGCGCAAAAGTATTGCAATGCATCCTCTAGGTCGGCGTTAGAATTTTTAGAGTACTTTATGGCCTTCTTTATTGTTTCAACGCCAAAGCTTGCTAGCTGCCATTTTTGAGTTATCACTTCCAGAAAGTCAAGCAATATAAGCTGTTTTTGCTTTGAATGACGTAAATTGTAATAAAGTGTACTAATGCTATCTTCACTAATAACAATATCAGTGCCATTTCGCATTAAATTTTGCATTAGTGCAACAGCTTTTTGGTTATTTGCTCTATCAGTATCAATAATATCAATGATAATATTTAGGTCAAAAAAAACTTTCATTATTCATCCCTTTGGTTCAATTCATCTGATTTAGCAGCCCTAAGCGACTTAGCATCACCTTTAAAATCCCCTTTAAACGCTCCTACAAATTTCATAATATCGGCAATATCACTCTCTATGCCGCTTGCTGTTTCATTTGTTGTTTCAGGTTTTACCTCAATGGCTTCTTGCTTGACCTCTACTGGTTCTTCATCGTGTTTTTTTGATATCACGATCTCAGTCTCACTCTTATTTGCTGAATGTTGGATCTGTTTTACACTATCGATTTGAAAATCATCAGGGGCTGCCAAAACCTTGTCAAATCCATCATAGGCTGCATCAGTTAAAATTTCTTTTGTCATCTCAAGTGTTTCGAAATTAAATGTTTTAACGGTCGTTTGCCTTAGTTGTTTGAGGTCTTTTATTGAGCCTTTGCCTACGATTTGTGGGTTGAGCATAAATGAGTTTTTACCTATGATGTCGAATTTATCCTTATCATTTTCACTGATTTTAAAAATTGCCTGCTTATCTTCTAATTCTTTCAGGGCACGATACACACTTGATTTTGCTAAAATCTTTCTCTCTTCAAAGTATTTGACAAAATCACTATCATATTTAAAGATGTTTTTATAATTGACATTTTTTATCATGACTAAAAAAACCGTTCTAGCATTGTTTGAAAGATTTTCAACTAAAAAGTCTAAGTTTTCAACAAATACTTTTATAAACGCGTCTTTTGACTGCTCTTTTTGTAAAAAGCTCGTTACTATCGTTTTTACTTCACCTGTTTGGCTATCTACTATCTCTTGTGTGCGATTGTAAAGCCTGGCACTCGTAGAACGAGATTTTTCAAGATCTATAATCTCTCTTGCCATATTTATCCTTTTTTCATTTTTTGACACGAATTTACATTTTTTCGCCTTATTGCCTACTTAATTTTCCCAGAAAAAGACTCAGATTTTATTATGATAGAAATTTTTTCCCAGAAAAAAATATTTTTGAAAAAAATACAAGGCTAAATTAAAAATTTAAAAAACATTTTAAAAATTTTTATTTTTGCCAAAGTAGTATATTAGGCGAATTTTTCATTACTGCAAGATTAAAGAATTTTCTTATAAAGACATTTCCTTAAAAATGTTTCTATATAATACGATGAATATATTAAACTGAGTGTATAAATTGAAAACATATAGCTCTATTCTCAAGACAAAAAACTATCCAGTTATGCAATAGTTTATGTAAAAATAGTAAAATTGCATTCAACAAATAAACTTGGAGCATATACAATGTTTCACATACTAAATCCACACTACAACGAACTATCACCGAAGAATTTTCAGGAGACGATAAACGAGGTCTGGGACTTCGTGAATACCAAGAACAACCTTATCCTATCAAATCCGCAGAACAAGATAAAGGGCAATCGGCCGCTAATAACCAAAAAGAGATTTACGGATATGATGGAAATGGAGTGGACACCATTACAAGAGGAGATGAACTTCTCAAATTATCTATATCTGATAATCAAGAATATGGAGAGCAAGATCAATCAATCCAACGAGATCAATCAAGAGCAAATAGAGCAGATCAAAAAAGAGTTAGTCAATATACTAATAACAATCAATCACGACTGGGTGAATTGGAGAGCGATGACTTGCGATACAATAGAGCCGAGCGAGGAAGTGATCAATCGAATGAGAGCTTATATCGAGAAACGTCTGGACGTGGAGCAACAAGAGATAATGAGATCAACATATCCAGCACCTTCGAACATTCAATCGGGCGACTGGATGCACAGACTAACGATACTTTACCGCTGGACGACAGCTTTGGAGAACTTGGGGATGATAGACGACATCCAAGCCAGAGGACTAGTGGACGAGGAGAAGCTGGAGGAGTTAGCGATAGCTCTATACAGGCAGGAGTATTGGGAGAAGGATATTCTTTGCGAGAACGAAGCGAAGAAATTAAGAGAGATGGGCAATACGGATCTGGAAATTTACAAGATAATGGGGGGACTATCGATCTACAAGGAATATCTCAATCTGAGCGACGCGAGATATCCGATGAAAGAGATAAGAGAAAAACTGCTAGGACATTAAAAAAAGATACTAGCTCTACTAACAAATATGATGGAGCTAGAAGCCTTTTTGATTTCGATGAGGAAGAGGTAAAGCCAAATATTATTCCTCAGCCACAAAATCAAAAAATAGAGTTTAATTTTACAATTACTAGAAAAAGGCAAGAAATTATAAACAAGTTGAAATTAGCGAAGCCCTTAACAAATTAAATAATAATTGACAGGAGGAATAAAGAAATAGAATTGCTTAGTATAGACGAATTGTGCTAATGCAATGACCTTCAAGGAAAATCTAAAAAATATTTGCAAATAACTGAAGTGATTGACTTGAACAAAAATTGTCAAAAATATCAAAAAAATAATCAATAAGATTTTTAATTTTACCGATTTTTAGTAATTTAAGGGAGTATTAAAAAATAAAGATAAAAAGCAAAATATAAAGACAATGAAAATAGCTCTTATAAACAAAAAAGGCGGTGTAGTAAAACACCTTTTGCTTTTAGTATTACAAAAGATTTTGGATACTTTTTGCAATCTAATGACAATTCTTGTATCGAACAAATCTGCCCGGACAAAGCAAAAATTCTAGACAAAGTCAGAGATCTTGACGATTGTTTGCCAACATATAATTCATTTATCAGAACAGTGGAAACGATAAACGAAATTATTTCAATAAATCCAAATATAATACTTCTTGTAACCAACTATAAAGATGATAGGGGAGAAGAATTTTTAGAAAATGAGCTTGATAAAAAATATAAAGATATTCAACCTTTTATTTCAAAAATTCAAAGATTGTCAATAATGCTGCAAACTATGGATTATCTTTTACTAAGTTATACAATGAAAGCTCTTTGTCAAAAAGGATCTACTCGAGCTTTTTTAAAGAATATAGAAGACTTTTAAAAGCTATAAAAAGCAAATCTTAATTTATATTATTTTAATTTTAAATATATTAATTTGATATAAAAACTACTAAAAGAATATAAAAAGAGCAGATATTAGTATCGATGCTGTTTTACAAAACAGCGATGTAAAAACTTATGAGATGCAAGACAAAAAAGACAAGAAACAAAAGAGAAACACTGTGCAAGTAAGTATTTATCTTACTCAAGAAAAAATAACGTATTTGGATTGTAAGTGCGATGAAACTTTTCTAGCTAGAAATGCTTATATGAGAAAACTTCTTGTAGAAGATATAAAAAGAAAAAGCGAATGACAGCAGCCGACGTAAAAGAATTTTGCAAACAGCAAAATTTAACATATAAACAGCTAGCGGAAAAAATCGGTATGACCGAGGGCAACTTGAAAGTGGCAATAACCACTGATAAATTTAGCAACCAAACAATACAATCGATCAATCTACTAAAAGAAAAACAAAAAACTACAAACTGAGCTTGCAGATTTTAAAGTATTAAGTGAAATTATCAAAAAGATTTCAAATAATTAGATTTTTACCTTTTTTCTCCCAAAAGGGTAAAAATTTTAACTATTTTATAAAATTTAGATCTGGTAAATTTAATAACAACTTCCGTTTACTTTTTTAAAGATATTTTTGTATAAATAACACTCTTAAATCTATTTTTATAAATACCTCATTGATTATTATATGCGTAAGAACTCTTGGCCTTTTTTCTAAATCAGTAATAACTCTTTTGGGTCGCCACCATTCATCATCAAGTATTCTCTTTTTTCTCATCTAATGTTACTTTAGCTTCAAATTTAAAATCTTGATATACTTTTCTATCTTATCGCTTACAGCAGAAATTTTATCATTTACTACTTTTACTACTGATATTAAATTTTCATAATTTACTTTAAAATTTTTCAAATCCTGCTCGTATAATACTTTCAACATTTGATTAATATTCCTACCAACCATATTAAGCTCATAGTTGGATTTTCTTAACTCCTCCATTTCAATATTATTAAAAATAGGGCTATCGGAATTCAAAAGATTTAACAATAAAAATTTAGCCTCTTTAGTAGCTGAGTTAAAACCATGTTTGTTAGATAGATCGACTAAATATTTATATTCACTTTTAGATATTGATATTCTAAGCTCAACTTCTTTGTTGTTTTCTTTTAACAATAAAGTATTTTTTTTAGATCTCTCAATATCGCCAGTAGATATAAAATTCATAATAGCAGCATTAACCAAATCACTAAAATTATACTTACTATCTTTCAAATATTCCTCAACCAAATTTAACAAATTGTTTTCTATTCTAAAAGTCTTAATTACATTTTTCATTTTTATACCTTACTGAGCCTCGCAGAGATAATGCCAATCACAAAAAAATGTATTACATTTTTGGCGTGATTGGCTATCCTGCAATTAATACTATTTACGACCAAAATTATACATAATAAAACTTGCCACAATTAAAAAATAGCTATTACTGCATTAAAATTTTCATTGAACTTCGCTATACTATTAATTATAAATCTTTAATCAGTAAAGGGATGAATGGCCATAATTGAGATAGTTTTAAAATATGAGAGAATTAAAAAGACAAAATCACAATTAGTATTACTTGAAAGCAAAAAGAAAGAGATAATAGCAAAAGAGCAGTTAAAATTATCACAAGCAATAAAATATAAAAAACATAAAAATTTAGATAGGTGGTAATATGGAAGAAAATATAATATTAGATGAAAATACTTTGTCGCCATGGCTCAAAAAAGACTTAAAAAAGTTTTTAGATTGTAAGAATTCAAAGGCTCATCCTAATTGGAATTTAAGCTTATACTGGAGCGAGCTTTACTCATCAATAAATATATCTCAGCTTAGCAAAGAGATTACAAAAGAGCAAGCGGAATATTTAAGAAGAAAATATTTAGGAATTTGTTAAAACGATATATTGTAAAGATTATAACCAAGCCTCTAGTATTTATTAATGGCTCAAGGACAGATTTTATAATGGTTATCTTTGAGCTTTTATACTTTTTAAGAAATCACGAAATTTTGCTTGTTTTTAGTTAAATTCTTAAGCCATTTTTACTACTTTAAGTTTTCTAAGCTTAAATTTTTATCCTTTCTTTTAATAAAATACCATAAAATAGGGAACTACTGATCAAGTGTTTTGAAAATAATTGTTTTCAATAGTAAAAGAGAGGAAAGCTATGTTTTAGGGCTTTTTGAAAGGGTATGTTTTTAGCTTAAGGTTTATGAATGGTAAGACCGGGCAAAACTTAAAGAGCGAAATGCTGTATTTTATGGGGTTTGTAATTTAAGGTTCTTTGGACAAATAAAGTACAATATTTATTGAGTGCTTATTAGCTAATATAGATCATTTGCATCATGTATTTCTTTTACTAATATTTTATTTTTATTCGTTTCTTTACACTTAGGACAAAATGAAGCATCCACTTGCTTTCCTAATTCTACCCATCTATGGTGACAACTGAGGCAATCCGCGACAGATAAAAAGCCATATGCATCAATTTCTTTTTGTATCTCCTCTTTTCGATTTTGGCTATTTTGTTTTATTTTGTCTAATTCCTCTTTAGTTTTATTGAGCGATTTTTTAAACTTAGAATATTCCGACTCATTGTTATGAGAATCGTCACTATTCTTATCCTGAATTTCGGTAATATCGTGTATTATTTGCTTCATTTTCCCCAATTTTGTTGTAGGATATTCGTCTTCTTCGTTTTTTGGCCTAGTTGCATAATGAATACCTTTGCAAGCGAGTTTTCCTATGAGCATTGCACCATTAAATCCTACCTTCAGTATTTTTCCCATTATTTCTTGAGCTTCTTCTTCAGAGTATTTTTTATAATTTTCAGCCATCTTAATCCTTTATTTATTTTTTTATACTATACTATACATAGTATACATCTTTTTAAAAGGAAAATCAAATGGCAGAAAATACCAATAAAACAATAGTTTATAGGTGTAAATGTAATGATTGTAAATATGAATGGACTAGTCGAGCTGGTTATGGTACACCAAACTATTGTCCTAAGTGTAGGAGCGTAAAAATAGCTATTTCTCCGATGCCAAGAGCATAAAAAATAATACATACTGTGATTCCAAAATTTAGAAGCTAAAAAACAAAAAATAATTTTGTATTTATTTAAATAGCACCTAAAAAACTATTTAAATAAATTAGTTATTTCAAGATAAATACTGCATTTTGGTCTTATGGCGTTGGCTGGCTCATATTGCTATCGATAGAGCTATTTTACAAGTTGTTAAATATATAAAGTTGCTATATATAATAAGTTATTAATATAAATTAAGTTATAATATTTAAAAACTTGTAAAGGATTTTTATGAGAATAGCGGTAATTAATTCCAAAGGTGGAGTAGGTAAAAACGCCTTTGGCTTTCAGTTTAGCTAAGGATCTGGGCTTAAATTTACAGACTAACGACAATTCCGTAGTTACTCAAATATATGATAAAGCGTGACTTTGGTGGCTTTGTCGCTTCCGGGGTACTAAGTATACTGAAAGAGTGCGATTTTGTTATCATGCCGGTTACTCCTAAAATCAACTCCGTATTTAAGGCGGCAGAAACATATAATCAAATAAAAGACTATGCTAGGAATATGATGGTTTTGGTGACGGACGTTGTGAACAATGGAGATCTAGGAACTATTATAGAGGCCTTGAAGGGGGCTGGGTTTAGAAATGACGTCGAGTATGTGCTCTTAAAAAGATCGGCCATATTTGAGAACGCTATCGCAAACGGCATGAGCTTTGCGGAGCTTTATAATCAAAACGGCTTATCGAAATCCCAGTATAAAGACTTCTATTTGCAATACTATAAAATTATCGAATACATTAAAACTAAGGCTTTATCGTGAAAAATCTTTCAAATTTTAAACTAAACAACGATGTAACAATTGGGTTTGCAGAAGTAGACGATCAGACTGCAAAGTTATATAAGATTTCCGAACTAGAAGCCGCTTTAGCCAAATATAAAAGATTAGGACGCCCAAAATCAGAAAACCCACCCACTAGTCAGATGACTGCGTACCTATCCGATGATGAGATGTGGTTTTTAACTAAAGAAGCCAAAGAAAAAGGCATCAGCAAAAACCAAGTACTTAGAAATTTGATAGCTAAAGAAATAAACAAACTACCATGTCGAAAAATGGTTAAATAAGATCATGCTAATTTTTTATTTTTTCTATAATATTTAAAAATCTAACCAAGCTCCTTGCTACTGCATAAGATAAATTTACTGGTACAGCATTGCCAATTTGTTTATACTGGTTTGTTATAGAGCCAATAAATTCCCAATCATCTGGAAAGGTTTGAATTCTGGCATACTCTCTAACAGTCAAAGGTCTGGTTTCTTCTGGATGGCATCTTTCGGTTTGTTTTTGTGCCGGAGAACAAGTTAAAGTTAGGCTTGGTTCATCATATGACAATCTTCTTGCCATTCCTGTTTTGCCACCACCCAGAAAATAACTTTTTTGCATGTATTCTTTTTGTAAAATATCAGGAAGATCCTTCCAATAACCACCTGCTGGAACTAGATCTAAAATTTCTTTTTTTCTTTTTGGATATTGTTGCCCCTGGGATTTTGGGACATCAGTATTATATAATTCACCTTTTTTAAAAGCATCTCTAAGAGTCATAATTCTTTTATAAGGGGATGGCCATTTGAAGTCATTGAATGATATTTTTTCCATAATGTCTTGTCTTACTCCAACAAAAAACAATCTTTCTCTTTTTTGAGGAACTTGATAAAACATAGCTTTTAAGACATTGGGTTCAGTGATTAATTTATATCCGATATCGTCAATAACCGATTTAATTGCTTCCAATGTTCTGCCATTATCGTGTTTTAATAGACCCCTTACATTTTCAGCTAAAAAAATAGTAGGCTGACATTCTTTAACTGCTCTTGCAAATTCAAAAAACAGTGTGCCTCTAGCATCTTCAAATCCTAGTTTTTTACCTGCATAAGAAAAAGCTTGACAAGGGAATCCGCCAGACAAAACATCTACTTTACCTTTAAACTTAGTAAAATCTAGTTGAGTAACATCTCCTTCAATTACATTCCAAGATGGTCTATTTTCTCGCAATGTTTTACAAGCAAATTTATCTATCTCGTTTAATAAAACTGCTTCTAGACCCGCCTTCTCAAAACCTAAAGCTAATCCCCCAGCTCCTGCAAACAATTCTACTGATTTATATTTTCTTAGGGGTTTCGTGTCTAATTCCTCATCCCATAGTGTATTAAACATTAACCGTGCTTCTTCAAAGTTGTGTAATTGAGTTCTATGATAAACTCTATAGTTGTTCATTGGATGTCTGACAGGTTCTAATTTACCATTTTTATCCCATCTTCTTAACGTTTCTTTTGATATAGACAATATGTCAGCTACCTCAGATATGTTGTAATATTCTTTTTCAAAAATCATAATTTAACCTTATATAACATTGTTTATGGTTATTTTATCAAAAATATTATTAAAGTTGTTATATGCTTAAACCTGTTATAATTATAAATTAGTTAAACTTTTAGGTAGGCAAAATGTCGTATTTTGAAAATAATAATGCACTTTCAGAAATAATTAAAAAGCTTTATACAATTTATACAAAGGCTCAGAATTCTAATGATATTTATAGCAATGTCATCGATCCATTTTCGGCTTTATTAGAATCAAGTTTTAATAAAATGACTTATGATCAGTGGATCGAGGCAGAAAAATCTAGACAAATACAAAAGACATTACAAAACGCAATAGGGACTTTTCACGAAGAGATTATTGGTGAAATTAAAGGTTTTAAGAATTTAAAAGTTGGTGAGATTATAGATATTATTTCTGAAGATAAAAAAATTATTGCAGAGATTAAGAATAAATGGAATACTACAAAAGGAAATCATAAAGTAGCAATATATGATGATATAGCATCAGTATTAACTGATAGAGAAGGATTTACTGGATATTATATAGAGGTAGTTCCTAATAAACCAATTCCATATAACAAAGCATTTACTCCTTCTGATAATAAAACGCACTTGCCAAGACCGGAGAACCCTAAAATTAAAGTAATTGATGGAAAAAGCTTTTACGCGATGATAACTGGCGATGAAAATGCTATATTTAGAATTTATGACGAAATAATGGAAGAACTTAAGAAACTTAAATTAAACCCAGACATTAAATTTAAGCAACTTTTGACAAAAGCCTATGGGGAATCAATGTAAAAAAATTAATTCAGTTTAAAATACTCTCGTTGATATTTTAGGGGGTTAATCCTCATACCTCTCAAAAGTGTTTTAAAATGCTTAAAGTTATCAAAGAGCATGGCGGTAAAATATCCGTCGTCGACGTTTAAAAGCTTTGCTTCTAATTGCTTTCCGTTTTTCTCGATGCTTTGAATCTTTAGTACGTCTATAACGTCCGTTTTATCGTTGTATATACGCAAGTATCTCCCTATATACGGATCAAAATCATTAACCGTTTTACCGGTTATCGGATTGCTGCGCTTTAGTTGCTTTAGCATGTCTTTTTGTTTTATGTCGTTTGCGATCGTGGTTAAATTTCGTTTATTTTCCTTCTCGTCTCGCTCGATATCGCTTATTTTTTGAGGTTCAAAATAAAACTCCAGCGCCTCTATATTGCGTCCGCTTTTAATCTTTTTTATCATAAGCCCTTTAAACGGCGTTCGGCGTTGGTCGAATAGGTTACGTTCAGACGCTAGTTCTTTTATTGCTGGCTTTAAAATTTGCTGGTCAATATTGCGAGCTTGATAGCTTTCAGGTATTTCCAAAAGTTCCTTAAAATCTTTGTATTTGATATGCCACCATCCTTGAGCGCGAAACTGCTTTAAATAACGATAAATCGTCTTTGCATAAGTACCGCTAAGATTAACGAATTCAGCTAGTTCATGCCTGGTCCAACCTTTTAAAGGGCTGTCAATATAACGATCCTTGAAGTTCTTGGATACTTTGATTTTTAAAACTCTATTTTCGCTGTCTGTTTCTATTTTTGGAAATATAATTTCTTGGGCTAAATCGCCCTTATTGTTTGTTTCATACATAAAAGTAAATGTTTGAATATGCCTTAATTTTGCTAGAATTTCTTTTTTATAACTACCGCTTTCTGCGATGTTGGCAAGCTTAAAAACCTTATAATAGTCAAGCTCTAGCGTATATCCATTAGTGCTTCTAAATTGTTGTAAAAGAGTAAAAATACATTTTGTTGTGCCTCTGTAAGACTGTTAAATTTTTAGCTCATGCAACTCGTTGGAATACTTCACAATTTCGTTCATTCAATAATCCATATATTATTTTATTATGGTATTTTATATAAAAAGAATAATAAATCAGTATGGTATATTATTGGGTAAGATATAAAAATTAATGGAAAATCTATTATTGTATAACTTCTGTAAAACCGATTATATCGGATCTAGCAAGCCTCTAAAAGATATACAAAGAATTTAAAAAAAGTTAAAAGGAAACCCTCGCGCAAAAAAATTGAAAAAACCGTTAGAAGTTAAATCGGAACCGGGGCGTGTGTACGTGCTTGTGCTTACGCACTGCCCCCTTACCCCCTGTTTTGACTTGCTTATGGACTAAAGCGCTGCAAGGCTACTTCTTTTAGAGGGGCAGTTTGCAAAGATTTTTACGCGGCTAATGTGGATTTCTTAACATAGCTATAAAATCTGGCTCTTTTTTACAAATATTATTTTAAAATAAAAATAGCTCATAACTCCCTAAACTAAGCACATATGCTTAGTTTTTAACCGACTATTTTTTCATTATCCAAACGCCGAAGCCCTAAAACCCTTGTAAAAATAAAAATCGTACGGTAAGATGTAAGAAAAAATTAAGGAGACTAAAAAATGTTCGACGTTTCTGACAATAAATACATAAAATCGATTCAAGATATCGAAGAAAAAATGAGCTTGGGAGAAATAACCTTTCCGCAAGCTTGGCACAAGATCACTAAGATATCCATAAAATGACAAGCTAAAATCAACGAGCTAAATAGTAAACAAAAGAGCCTGCAAAAAGAGCTGGATAAGCTAGCGGAAGCCGTCGAGTATACAAACGGGTATAAGCTTACTCGCGTATAGACTATATAAGAAGGCTCGTCAAAACGTTACGCCACTTGCGGGCTACGTTTCGACCGCACTGCTACTTTTGTAGCTTAGTACGCACTAAGCAGCCGCTGGCTACCTAGATGCGCTTTTTCTTGTCCCACAAGGGGGCTAGCGAAAAAGGGGGATGGGGTGAATATACCATATGCGGATAACGGTACTCTAGCAAATGCTAGATTTGATAAGGGAGCAAGTTGCGGCGTGTGGCATAATATGCACGTCGGTTCAAAAACAGCATCGAGCTTTATAGAATTTCAGCATTTAAATATGACAAATATGAGCGCAAAAGATGCTCTTGTATTAGAAAGAAGGCTAGAAGAAGATGCAAGGGATAAGTATTACGAAACATACGGTCAAAAATTTAAGACCAAACATTGTTTTTTAGAACTCGTGGTAAATCTAAGAAAAAACCGCACTCTAAAAGATCTAGAAAAAGTAGCTAAATACGTAGAAGAAAAATTCGGATACCGTACGACACTGAGTGTTATTTATAGGGACGAAGGACACTACGAATACGACGAGCAAGGAAACGCGATTAAATTCGTGGCCAATACACGGACATATTCGTTTCTGCGTCTTAGATCCCGAAAACGGAAAGTCTATCTACCGCCAAAAGTTTAGAAAACGGCTTGAATTTAAACAACTACAGACCCAAGTAGCCAATATACTGGGATTGTAGCGCGGTACGCCAAACCCGAACAGAAAAAATATACCGTCGCGGATCTACAAGCGGCTCGTTAAAGATCCGGAAGCTTTAGCTATCATGACTGCTAGTGTTCCGGAAGCTACAAAAATTGGAAGAGAAGCTTACTTTAGCAAAGCTAGAAACTATAAATAAAGAGGTGCGAGAGACTTTGAGGGGTATGTCCGCAACCAGAAAAGAGTATGCGCAGCTAGAGAGCATTTTAACTGCAGTCAAAGATAAACTTAAGCTCAAGGAAAAATTGACCGTAGAAAACCTCGAATAACAACTATCGGCATTTTTGGATACCGTAAAAAGCGATTTTTCAAAAAATGCCGTGGAGACTATTAAGGGACTAAATTTAAAACCTACTCTAGACGGGGCCGTTCGTCCCTACGGTAAGATCGAAATTGCAAAATTAAATGGAACGTATAATATTTTAAAGGCGGCTGCAACGCAAATGAATATCACTATGGCATACAGTTTAAATATGCGCATCGAAGAGCTAGAAAAAATGCGACAAAAACGCGACAAAACTGCTATAAATCTTAAAAAAGCTAGACGGGAGCGAGACGAAGCCAGAAAAGAGCGAGATAAAATCGTCGGCGACCTTGAGAAAGCTCAAGATAAAATTTCAAAGCTTAAAGAGATAGCACAAGCATACCAAGACGAGATAATAGAACAAACGCCCGATAAAAGATCCTTAGTCAAAAAAGACCCAACCGTCGAAGAAGTCGTTATAAAATCTCCTTTTTGTAGTCAAGCATCCTGACATAGATCGGTCAGATAGGTAATGAAAATGTTTGTTTTCAACAGCAAAAGAAAAACATTATAAAAAAATATTTCATACAAGATCCGGACTTTGTTTGATGGCGAAATTTATGAAAATATTAATATCTAATAATTTTCATAATAACTAGCGGTAAAATCATTAATGTTATTTTAATAATAATTACGATAGAATAATTGTTGCTCCCTTACACGCACCTAATTTAGTCGGAGAGAGGAGAAAACATATGGAACTAAACATCCATATAGATTCAAAAGTTATTATTGCCCTAATAACTTTGGTCATGTTCTTTTTGAAAATATTTTTATAAAAAGAATAATTTTGTCCTGTTTGAGAGTGAATTGTATCTATTGGGTTCTTAAAATATGCTTAAAATTTATATATTTCATAATATAAAAGCTAAAAATCAACCTAATAGGTACTTAAAACAAGCCAAAGCTATAAGTACGTTAGGAACTTATAATATACACGCTTTGGGTGTATGTGGAACAAAAACAAACTGACTAGACTTAGGTGCCTATAAATTCTTAAAAATATTTGTTTTTAGTTTTTAAAAAAGCAAGATGATAAAAATAAAAAAAACAGTCAGGGCACATCGCTGACCGCTTTTTTATTTATTTATCTTTCTTTCTTTTATTTCTTTAATGATATTGGTGCACTCAACAAAAAATTTTCCATACCTATCTTGATTATAGTAGTCTAGATCAAATAAGTCATATAGCATACATGATCCTCTGCTACGTTTTAAAATATTGCCAGCATAATAGTCTCTTGAAAGCAATTTTTTATAATCATCTGACTCAAGCGTAACTAAGGATACATATGACCCTCTATTTTCAGTGTAGAAACTATATAATTCAAAAAGATCGCTGCATTCTATACCGCTCATGATGAAACGATCACCTATACAAAAATCTCTTTCAAATATATCAAAACGACCCAATTTATCCTCAGCAACTAATTTTGTATACTCTATATTATCTGTGCAATTAACGATATAAAACTTATTAAATTCTCTCTTTTTTTCTTTTAACTGAGAAAAATATCTGCAGCCTATTATCTCTAAATCGAATGGATGCCCTTTACCATCCTCGAGCCACTCATTTGAGATATGAAAAACATCTGAAAACTTTTTTAAAAAGTCGAAGCTAGGATAAATTTGAGCTTTTAATACCTTGTTTAAATATTCAAAATCTGGAAACTCTAGGCTCTTGCTAGCCTTTGCAAGGCTGAAATCATATTCGTTTAGAATATGCTTTATTCTACTTGCAATTTTTTTTTGTTCATCATCTATGTCCATATTTTCATCATTGCTGCTTTCTAAAAAAACAATCTTAGAAAGCGAGTTGTTTAAATCAGACAAAAGCTTTGTCTTATGATGATTTTCAAGCATAAGCTCTAGTGCCAGGCGAGTTACTTTCGTCATTCTGTTTTCATCACTCCAGCTATCAAGTGTAGTTTTTGAAACACCAAGCTTTTCAGCCAACTCATATCTATTTATGTTGTATGCATCACATACGTCCTGATGAAGAGACATTTAATACTTTTCCTTTTACCGATTAAAATTGTATTATTGTTAGTACTATAGCATAAAATCAAAAATATAGCTGTGTAAAATAAATTTACTTTACATAATAATTATAATTTATTATGTTTATATATAATAATTATTATATTAATATAATAGAAATACTATTATATTTTACATTTTTGCAATATTTTCTAAAATTTATTTGTATGAATCTTTTTACACTAGAATTAAAACTTTTTTCTTTACTGATCAATTTTTTTGCGGAGCGATAGCGACTATGCAAAGTATAAAATGCATTTTGCGAAAAATTGCTTTTGTAATTTGAGCAATTAAATGCATCAAACAGAGGGAAAATTTTTGAAAAAGTGCTTTAAACCCCAATTTTAGCGTGCTTGGGAGCACTTTATATCTGTGCCAAATATGGGACTATCCCAAATTTTTGGAATATTTTTAAAAGAATTATTAATTCAATTTTAAAAAAATAAACTAGATTGTCCAAAAAAATACTATTTCGGTATTTTTATTAAAATTTTTCTTTTTTTGGGATTTTTGCTATTTTATCCCATTTTTTTGATACAACACGAAAATCATAACAACTAAAACAGTAACCTTATATCGTAGAGATTATGGCAAAACCCTTAGCATTTTCAAGAGCTCAATGGCGATTTTATAAAGTTTGTCATAAAATCGACTTGGGCTTTTTGCCTTGTTTTTTTTAAAGGAGCTTGTTATAAATATGAAAATAAGAGTTGATATATTAGTTAATAATGAATTTTTTATAAAAAGACATTGTTCATACTTTAACAAAGAAATATCCAAAACGTCTGCTGTTGATATAGCAAAATGCCTAAAATTCATTGTATGAAACATATTTAAGATGATAAAGAAATGTTATATAGAATTTTTTCTATGATTGTAAACCTATTACTAAAAAGCTCACTACCCTTTTTCACATCATTCATTAGATATAACAAAAAAGTAATACCGCTATTTTAGAAATGAATTGCACAAAGAACTTACACGTGTTTCTTTGCAATACTCTTTTCCAGACAATATAACCCAGCCTACAACCTTCTCAATCTTGTCATTTCTATTTGTGAGATAACCATAAACACATCTTGGGTATTCGCCATTAAATTTATAGATATATCTATTGTCATCGTATATTTCCCTACGCTCACTGTGATATTTTGGGATATTTTGGTTATTCGACTCATAAAGCTGGCCATCTCTTTTGTATTTAAAAATCTCATTAGATAGCTTATTTCTAGCTTTTTTGTAATAGCACCAGAACCGGTAAGTCTAGCCATAAATTCAAAATCTCTAGAGGTTGCGCTAGCATAATCTCCGAGCATAATATCTAGCTCGCTTTTCATAAAGCCGTTATAAATGAGCGTATCTGCATTTAAGACAGTATTTGCTATACCTTTGGCTGTCTCTTTTGTATCTGTTACTAGATAATAAACTCCTGTTATTGTATCTTTTATGGGATTTATTAATCATAATTTAAAAGCTTATTTTAACGCAAATCATCTGCTATTTCGTATTTGTCGCCACATTTTTCATATAAAATTTTTCTAAGCTCATTGATTTTTTGCATATATTTTGCTTCGGATTCTGGACTAGTAAAGCCCTTATAACTAAATTCTTTTTCATTGTTTATAAAAAGACTATTGTATTCTTTCATGATTTCCGTCGAGAGCCTTTTTATATCTGGGCAAGATAGCAGTTCATCTGGAAGTTTGCTATCCCAAGATATTTCATCTTCTTGCTCTACCCATGTTCCGCCATTTATGTTTTCACCAAATTCATCATATATCCAAAATACGCTATCACATGCAAATTCTGTTTGTAAAACTATTTTTAACTTTTTATTCACCAAACTCTTTCTTGAACTACACTGCAAGATTATTGATTTTTTATCACAAGCCACTCATCTTTTTTTACGCCAAATTCAAATTCTGCTTGCCCAAAGGCATCTTCTAAAGTCTCATGATACGTATCTGCCTGCTCTTCTCCAAATTTATCAAGATAAAGCAAATAATATCCTTCATTATCACTATACTTGACAATACTTAGTGCAAATGGCTTTGGCAAAAGAGTGTTACCAGAGTAGTGAATTGTTTTTGGCATTTGCCCCAATTGCGCATTGTCCTTTAAATAAATCTTATAAAGTTCTCTCATTTTTGACTATCCCTAATAATTTCTACAGCCGTATTTTCTATTATTTTTCCACCACTTTTAATTGGTTGGTCATATACCTCGAAATGGGCATGATGCTTTTTTGATGTTGTTTCATGTTTTCCATACCTGATCTGCCTAGTACCATCTTTAGAAACATATCTTCCATTTGGTAATGAAATATAATCTTTTCCAAGCCATTTTTCAGCAGAAATCAAAAAATTATATTCAGTTATTTTACCGCCATCAAACTCTGGAGCTCTATTTTTTGAAGCGCCCTTTTCTATTCTGTTTAAAACTCTATTAACTTCTCCAGCATTTTTAATGGCATACCCAGAAAAACTACTGCCAAGAGTATCTAAATCTTTAAGGATTAAAGAGCCTAGCTTATCCTTAACTGGCTTTACACCTTTACCACCTAAAGCTATCGTAGGAGCTATGTTGCCTGCTAGTTCACCACCATGTTTATTATAGCCGGCTTCATCTTTTAAGAAGCTATCTAGGCTTGCTTTTTCATAAATTTCTCTTAGGTGATGTCCATATTCATATCCTGATCCTATAGGGTTTATAGCTCCTAGTAAGATATCTTTTGAGCTATTTAGTGGATCAGATACTATATAGCCAAATATATCTTTATATGGTTTTATAAAACCAGAAGCTAAATCTGAGGCAGAGAATTTAAGAGTATTATCTTAATCTTTTATGCTAAGGTATTTTTCATAAAAGTCTTTATTGTCATTATAGCCTTGTAAATTTGAATACCTATCGTAATACTCTTTTTTAGATGTATTTGATATATCATTACCATTTATTAAATAGTTGTTAGAGTTATTTAAATTATCTTGTATAAATTCTTTTGCTTTTAATACCTCTATAGACTCATCACTACTTAGGTTTTTTATATAAAAGTCGTTGGCGTCACTATCTACACTAGAATAATATGCTTTTGCTACTATACTTGTTGCTTTATCTAGTGATATGCTCTTTTCTTTAGCATAAATTTCTGATAGCTCTTTGATCTTATTGGTCTCTCTTTGATGAAGCTGCGAGAAACTCTACAACCAGTTACAATAAAAATGATAAGTGCTAAGATAAATTTATGAATTTAGTCATTTTCTAATCGTTGTCCTTTATATGCCAAAAAATAATTTTGCGGCACAGAAAATAAATTTGGATAATCAATTCTTATTGCTTTTTCATCAATCAAGTATTCATTAAAATCTGCAATAATTAAACTAGAAATATATCCTACATTATCCAAATCATCATCTGTAATATCTCCATTATATATAAATAATAATTTTATTATGTCGTTTTCCAATGTTACATAAACGGCACGCATATTTTGTGTAATCTCGCCATTTAATGCTCTCTTTGTGGATAATAAAATTTTAGTAATTATTTCATTCATACAAATCCCTTATCAATTTGGATTACTAGGAACAATATGGGCACCATTTTTACCATAATGAACTATTCCTTTTGTGGTAGACAATTTGTTACCATTTTCATCTATATAATAACCAATTACTTTTCCAAAATCTATTCTTTCTTTTGAACCAGCCAATCCGATTTCTACACTATTCACTTTTTGACCTGTTCCAAATTTTGGCAAAAGATTTTCTACATCTTCTGTTAAAATACTTCTTGTTACGCCATTTTGATTGGCTGTTTTATATTCATTGGTTCCTTGTATATGTTTGTTTTGTTTATTTATATCTATCTTAACACTCTTACCCTCAGCAACAATTATTCCGTCATTGCCATTAGAATTTAGATTATTATTTGTTGTTTTATCTGCCGTTGCACCTTTTTTACTTAAATTTACATTCGATAACTTATTACCTACCTTTATGGCTGCTTTACCAGCTGCTCCAAGAGAACCTATATTTTCACCTAGTGCGTGATAATTTCTATAATTTATAGAGCTTTGATCACCTAAGACACTATCTACAAAATTTTCAGCCATAAATTCTTGTATGTTTGCATTTAAGTTTTTAGCTGTTAGGATAGGATGATAAAAAGCATTATTTAAACCTTTTATAGAATCTCCTGGATGTAAGATAATATTTCCTAAATCAGCAAGTCCTTCAAATCCGCCTACTGCAAATCCACCTAGACCATACATGGTTGATTTTGTATAATCTAATATGCCGGGGTTTGTTTTAATATACAAATTATCTTTGTAAAAATCTGAATTTTCATATGCCTTTGAAGCATAGATATACCTATCCTCGTATTGCTTCTTGTCCGGATTAAAGGCATTTGTATTATCTAGGCTTGTATTGTAAAAGCTACTTTGTTTTATGAAATTTGTTGCTAGCTCTATATTGTAAAGATCATTTGAGCTTAGACTTTGTCTATATGTTTCATTAAATGATTTATCCGTTAGAGATATTGCTGCTTTTGCTAGGATAGATTTTGCTTCATCGTCGCTATAAATTTTATTTGTTGTAGTTTGAAGCTTTGATTTAAAGCTTGCTATGTTGTTTTTATTATTTATGAAGTCTATCTCTCTTTGATGGAGCTGTCTATTATAAGTATCTGCACTTGTGGTTATTTTATATCCTGTGTTTGCTCCTTTATCGCCATTAGCTATACCTCCAGCTATTATGCCTATTAGCTGGGATGCTAGTAGGCGTTTGTTGTTATAAGCTTCTATCTCTTTAGTGCTCATATTTGATGTATCTTTATATAAGATAGAAGATAGTGCTTCATTTACAGCTCCACTTAATGCACCAGCTGCAACGTTTTCATGAGACAACTTTGCTGAGAGTGCTCCTACGGCTGAGTGAAGAGCTATCTTACCTAGGCCTGATTCTTTAAATAATGAGTTAGAGTTTATATTTGCTTCATTGCTTGAGTAGCTTCCTACTGCCTTGTAAGCATTGTCTGTTGCTTTAGAGATTAAATTTGATAGTAGCGCATCTTTAAAATTTGTTTTATAGATGGCAGAGTTTATTGCTGCATTTGATGTAGAGCTTAGTAAGTCTGCATAAGAGAAAGTATAAGTTGGCGTGTTTATGATATTGGTATTACTTAGAGTATCTATGCTTGATATATAGTTACTAACATATGAGCCTACCCCTGCACTAATAGCTGATTTGGCAAGGGATGATGTATCAAATTTAACCTTGCCATGAGATAAGAGGTTGTTTGTTAGCTGGACTGTTGAGTTTGCTATGACAGCTGTTGTCATCGCTGATATCGCTGCGCCTGCGGTTGAGCTAGCAGCAGCTCCAAATGCTCCAGCCGCAGCAGCTCCTGTTCCAGCTCCTGCTGTTAGAAATGTAACGATGGCTGTTATTATTAACGCTCCCATTCCGCTAAGAGTAGTTGTCTTGTCTTCCCATTCTTTAGAATTTAGGACTGCTTTTACTTGATTTATTGTCTCTTCATCTATTGGAGTATTTGAGTTTGATCTTAGCTCTCTTATGACTCCTTCTTTAAATTCCTCTGAGTTTAAAGAGTCGTTTATCGCTTTAAAGGTTGTGGAGTCTAGTTTATTGGTTATATCCTTGCCATTTAGTGTAAATTTGTCTTTTACTTTGATGATAGCTGGGATCTCTACCTCTTCTATCTTGCCTTTATTTTTTACGGTAGCCGTTAAAATTCCTGCGTTATTGCTTAGACTTGTATTTACAGATGTGCTCTTTGCTGAGACTAAATTTAAAAGCTTTGTATTTACATCTACACTAGTAGCCTCTATGATAGAAGCTAGGGCATTTATGGTATTTGAGCTTAGGCTTATATCTTTTGCCGATAGTGTGCTTGTAGCAAGGTTATAGTTTGAGCTGCTCTCTTCGCCATTTGATTTCATTAGATCGCCAAAGCCTGAGTCTTTAAATTTAGATGAGCTCTCTAGGCTATATGATGCTGGTAGTAAATTTATATTACCAGCTTTTATATCTAAGCTCTCATCTGCGCTGATATTTGAGCCTATAAGCGTAGTATCTTGGTTTGAGGATATGTTTATGTTTTTGGCGTTTAAATTTGAGCTAACAACCTCTTCATTTTTAGAGCTAGCTGATGCGCTTTGCTTGCCGAGAATCTTTCTTGCGGTTGATTCTGACTTGGCATTAGATATGCTATTTGTCGATGAAATTTCTATCGCTTCATTGGCTTTTAAATTTAAGTTCTCTTTAGCGTCCACATTTGAAGCTACTATATTGATATCTTTATTGGCATTGATATTTATATTTTTGCCAGCTTTTATATTAGAACTCTTGGATTCTAGGCTGTTGCTTTCAAATTTAGTAGATGTTTTTCCTATTACAAATGTAGGTGTGCTAAGTGAGCTAAATTTATCTTTTGCTTCTTTTAGAGGGTTTAGCTTTCTTTTTAGATCAACAACGACATCTTTTAGCACTTCATTAGGCTTTAATATACCTACCCTACTACTCTTATGTTCCTCTTTATGATAGCTTTCATCATTTGTGTTTGATATAGCTATAAGCTCTGCGTTTAAATTTGTATCGATACCAGAATTTAGTTTTGCGCCTTTTAGGCTAAGAGCACCTTTGGCATTTAAATTTATATCATTGCCAGAGTCTATAGTGTTATAAACTGCCTTTTTACTGCCATTTGCAACAAGGTCAAAGCTGCTCTTATAAAATGCATTTGGATTTAAAGATATTTTGCTCTTTTTGGAAGCATGAGAGCTAGCCTCTACGTTGTAGCCATTTTCAAAGAGGATATTGCTGTTTGAGTTTAAATTTATATCTTTGTCTGATTTTAGCTTAGATGATACTAGATAGATATTATTAGCTGAGTTTAAATTTATATTATTGCCTGATTTTAGGCTAGTACTTACTACCTCTGAGCTTACGGCGCTATCCATGGTTTGCTTTTTAGAAAGGAGCGATTTAGAGCTATTTATAGCTGTTGCTTCGCTACTGTTTGACTGCGCTGCGAGTATGATGTCGCTAGCTTTTAAATTTATATCTTTTAGCGAGTTTAGATGTGATGATGAGACTAAAAGAGTGTTTTTAGCATTTAAATTTATGTCGCTGTTAGCGTTTAAATTTGCAGAGCTTAATCTTTTTACACTCTCGTCAAATTTCATACCTTTAGAGCTTACATGATGAGTATAGCTAAACTCATCTGCTTTTATCTCTATGTTATTGCCTGAGTTTAAATTTATATCGCCACTCGCATCTAAATTTGAGCCAGAGACCTTTATATCATTGCCGGCTTGTAAATTTATATCATTTGTGGCTTCTAGGTTAGAGACTTTGCTAAACTGAGATTTGCTTTGATCTAAATTTATATTATTCTTTGCATTTAAGCTTAGATTTTTAGATTTTAGATCAGAGCTATCTATCTCTATATCATTAGCCACAATGTTAGCATCTCTACTAGTTGCTAGATCTGCACCTTTTAGTTTTATCTTTTTATCTGCATTTAAATTTAGACTATCAGCCACTACGCTACCAGCTAGGCTTATGTTGCCTTTGGCGTCTAGGTCTATGTTATTAGCCATTACTAGAGCTGATGCTTTTACGTTTTTATCTTTTGCTTCCTTTTTAAATTTGCTTATACTCTCATTTCTTGCTTCATATAAGCCATCAAGGATATTTGCTATGTAGGCTGAGTTTATACTATCAAGGCTATAGTAATACCCTTGGTTTTTTACCCTTCTATTTAGGTTTTTGATGATTGGGCTATTAAATATTGGCTCAGAGAATTTATCTAGATCAACATTTGCTAGCTTTATATCGTCATTTAGTGCGTAGCTTGAAAAGTCCTGCGTGCTTCCTACTATGTTATTGCCCGCTGCAAAGACTGCTGGCAAACCAACATCTGTGTATGAGAAACTAAAAACTTTTCCCGTTCCGCCTTTGGTTTTCCAGCCTCTTCCTCTATACCATTTCTTTTTCTCTTTCCACTTATAAACGCTATAGCTATTTACGTGGTTATTCAGCATTAGGGCTATGTTTTCTACATTATCGCTATTTAGCTTTAGATCTCCTCCAGCATATATAACGCTCTTATCGTTTAAGACATCATCTACTTTTAAATTTATATCATTGCTTGCTACTATGCTCCCTGGGATAAAATTTGCCTTATCATCTTCATTTAGAACATCTTTAACTATGCTATATGTGATAGTTCTTTTTTGTTCATTATTCTTTGCTCTACTAGTATCTACTAGCACCTCGTTTGTATCATAGTCTAGTCTTAGATTATGAAATATCTTTTGGCTGGTGCCTACTAGATGCGAGTCTTTGTGCAAATTTAGCGCATAAAGGGTGACATCTTTATTTATAGCCTCTTTTAATACTAACTCATTTACCTCGTTTTCATCTAGCTCACTTATATCCTTACCTAGTTTTTTAGCTAGTTTGATGCTTATTTTTTCTTTTAGTTCTTTTAAATTTACGCCAAGCTTATATCTGTTTACGCCCTCTTTTTTTAGGTACATAGTGCCTTGTTTGTGCACTGTATCCACCCTAGCCTGTGAGCTTGAGTTATTTACTAGCTTCTTAGCATCTACGTTTATATCTTTAGCATAAATTTGGCTTGAGGTATTTACCAAAGCGTCTGCTTTTATATTAAGGCTCTCTTTGGCTGCTATTAGTGCTTCATCTTTGTTTGTTATGGTATTTGCTTCTATCTTAGCATCTTTGTTAGAAGCGATAGCGCCAGTATTTACTATATCTCCATCAAGGCTTATCTCTATGTTGTTATTTGCTATAACTAGGCCGTTATTATTTACGCCTACGCCGTTACTTGTGCCAACAAGCTTTATCTTATTAGCATACATACCACCAAGTGCGCTACTATCTAGGCTAAAGCTGTTTTCTTGGTTTTTAGCTTTGATGTCGTTATATAGTTTGCCACTACTTGATCCTACCGCCTTTTCACCTATGATATTTAGCTCATTTGCGTGGATATTTGAGTTTAAATTTATGGCATTTGAGATTACATTAGTATAGTCGCTGCTCTTATCGTTTAGGCCGTCCCCTACGATGTCGATAGAGTTATTAGATATTAGCTCTATCTCTTTAGGACTTAGTTTGTTGATATTGCCAGTTGTTAGTGTGAGTGAGCGAGAGTTGATCATATTTAGACCATCTACGCTTATGCCATTTGGGTTTGCTATGACCACGTCGGCTCTACTACCTGCAACCTCTAAATTTCCTTTTAGAGATGATTTCTCAGCCGAATTTACTTTGTTGATAATAAGGCTCGCCTCTTTATTTAGCCTATAGTTTGCATCTATCTGGCCAGCTATCTTTGTATCTATGTTTTTATTAGAGTTATTAAGGATAGTGCCTGTTGTTGGGGTATTAAACCTGCTATATTCGTTCATAGAGACACCCTTGCTATCAGGGTTTGTGATGTTTATTATTAGTGTCTCGTTAGGAGCTTTTAGTATATCAGGGCGGTTACTAGCACCTGGATCTGCTATGATACTTGGCTCATTTGCTAGAGCGGGCATAGTGCCAAGTAGCAAAGAGAGACTTACATAGAAATTTAAGCCCATTGTTAAAAGGCTAGGCTTTTGTACATTTGAAATTTGATTGTTCTTTAGCATATTTTATCCTTAAAATTCGTAGCTTAGAATAAAGTTGATGTTTGTTGATTTTGTTTCAAAACTCTTTGGTTTATAAAGAGGCTTAGAGATAGAGAT
>QWCI01000378.1_pt1 | contig 28210 bp, 19 predicted proteins | sample 1972541 | NCBI WGS metagenome assembly QWCI01 (sample SAMN09866712, study PRJNA288562) | Human oral metagenome isolate term3_saliva, whole genome shotgun sequencing... | isolation source: mouth | host: Homo sapiens | place: USA: California | reverse complement strand
CGCCCGCCACACCTACAAAATGAAAACCTATTAACGTGTGTGTGAAGCTGATTAGAGCTTACCTACGAGGTCAATGCTGGGTTTGAGCGTTGTTTCGCCTTGCTTCCACTTAGCGGGGCAAACCTCGCCGTCGTGAGAAGCTACGAAGAGCGCAGCTTCAACCTTGCGCAGGAGTTCTTCGGCGTTGCGGCCGATGCTATTGTCTTGGATCTCAGCAACCTTGACTTTACCCTCGGGGTTTACCAAGAACGTACCGCGGTAAGCCATACCTTCTTCTTCGATGTGCACACCGAAACCGCGAGTCAATACGCCCGTGGGGTCTGCGAGCATGGGGTAGGTGATCTTCTTGATGCTGTCAGAAGCGTCGTGCCATGCCTTGTGCGTGAAGTGAGAGTCCGTGCTCACCGAGTAAATTGAATTCAGGAGCTTGTGCGTTGATAATGGGTTGCATATAGATAATATTTTTGAGTCTATGTTCGTTGTTTCTTGTCGTTTGACGTTGCAAAGATAGACACTTCTCAGACATAGGCAAACAGATAATCTCTATTTGATAATAGAGAATGGCTATTTATGCCAATTATCTGTCTGTATTTCAGAGAAATGAGAGAGGATTTGACGAAAACTCCTCTGTTTTTTCTCGAGTCGTGTCAGTGTGAAATGGATTGTTGTTGCGCGGATTGTAGGTGTTGGGGGATTATGAATCCACTCAGTGTTCAGAACTCTTATGCGTGAGATAGAGTGCTGTGGAAATGAGGAGGATGCCAATGCCCAAATATAGAAGTTGGAGAATCGAATCGTATTTCATACTCAATGAGTGCTCGAAAAACGACACGATGAGAATCATAAGAATCACTTTGCCCAACGCTGTCTTCAAGTCATCAATGCTTTTTACCACGAGCCAATTAGGTCGTTCCTCTTTGTTGCGGTTCACTAAGTCGATCTTATTGATAAAGAGCTCATAGATGCCCAAAGCGAAGATGAAAAGCACCGTAGAGAAGAGAAAAATGTCGATGGCCGAAACAAATTCTGCCACCAAATGGTGGTCGTCGATTTGATTTTTACCCACATTGGTAAAGAAATAGTACACCCCTCGACTAATGTTGATTGTTCCTTTCGCAAATAGAATGATTGAGGCGATGAGCGAACCGATCACAGCCAGAAAGGTGGTAAAGCGAGTGCCATAGAGGAATTGCTCAAAAAGGAGAGTCTTGCGACTTTTGAAATTGAGAATGGAGGGATAATTGATGGATCGGGTGCGCAACCATTGTGCTTCGTGCTCATCGACCACACCGGGTGAATCTTCGTCTTCAAGTAGGAAACGAGTGATGGTATCAATGAAGAAAATACGCCAATTCGGGGAATTATTTTTATTGGCAAATTGCTTTTTGATCGTAAACAGAAAGTTGGCTTCTTCAAGTGATACTTGTTGGTCGGCTTGAATTTCTGCTTGAAGACGGTCTATGATGGATTGATCTATGTATCCAATTTCAATAGCGTCCTTTCTGATCTCTTTTAATGTTGTCATTGAGGGTGGGTTTGTATAGAGAAAAATCTTTGAATTGTCGTTCTTTCTTTTGCGTGTCGTGTTTTTGGCTGTTGGCTTCTCCGGCTGTGGCGAGCGCGTCGGCTCGTTTTTAGGCCTTGGCTTCGTATTGTGCGGGGAGTGCCCGGGAGGAGGTGGAAAACCGGTGAGCGGCGTTGTGCAATGAGTAGCAAATCGTGGCATCTCCCCGTGAGAGGAGATGCCACATTCACTTCCCTAAGCTCATCAACGCTTGAGGTTTCCATTTTTTTCGCTGTCGCCGAGCGGATACGGCACGTAGTTCATGTCGGGCGTCCAAGTGCCGCTGACTGCGACCGCTTCGGTGGCGGTAAAGCCCGGGGCTACTTCGATCGGCGCATTGGCTACGCGGCGGGCGAAGGTGTTTTTGAGATCGTCCATGCGGAGTTGGTCGGCGCGGCGCGTCACGAGCGACAGCCAGTGGCCGGCCACTTCCCAGCCGTGTTCGTCCCAGCAGGCTTTAGCCAGCTGTTCGGCGTTCATGGCGTCGATTTCTACGCCGTCAACACTGTTGATGTCGGCGGCATTCACGGCACGGGCGCGCACCTTCTTGAGACATTGTTTGGCCAGCGTGAGGTCGCTCTTTCCGGCACGGGCGGCACTTTCGGCGTACCACAGCAGCACTTCCGGATAGCGGATCACGCGGTGGCGGTGATCGTTGATCATGCCGCGCCATTTCTTCTTCGTGTAGTCATAAGGAGCGGCGATCGGTTGGTTCTTATCGTCGGCATTGACGGTGAAGAGCGAGAACATGGGGTGATATTCCGGGATCACCGCATTCTTTTTGTCGGCTTGAATCGGTTGGCCGTCGGTCGTTGCCCACCAATCATAGAGATTCTCCTCCTTGAGAATCTGGGGATCGTAGGTGGCTTGCTTGCGAGGGCCGTCGGGCATGCGCTTCCAGAAAGCGATTTCGCCCCAAGCGTCGCCCCAACCTTTCAGACTTTCGAAGAGCATCGTGCTGGTGAGTTCTGAATCGCGCGACCAACTGCGGTCGGGAGAGTTGTTGATGCCGAGAATCGTTTCCTTATTATAGTTGTTGCCCATCGAGTAGACATTCTTCCACTCGGGATCCATGTTGTGATTGTAGGTGCCGTTTTCGACGCCCTTGATGACCGCTTCGGCAGCGTCGGCCGCTTTGGCGTAATACTCCTGTCCTTTGTTGAGCGGATAGCCGGCCATGGCCATGTAGACGGCGGCCAGGGTAGACTTGACGGCTTGTTGCGTCACATACACGTCACAACCGAACATGTTGCGGGGCTCACCCTTGTAGGCAGTGGGGAGATTCAGTTCGTCGGCCTTGGTCAGATCGTCGACAATGAGTTTGTACACACCTTCCACGTCGGTCAGTTGCGTTTTGCCGCCGTCGGATTCGCTGTGCAAGCTGATGGGCAGCGGGCCGAAGATGCGCACCAAATAGAAATAGGCATAGGCACGCCAGAAGTGGGCTTGTCCGAGGGCGATGTTGCGCTCTGCGGCTGAGGTTTGCGCGCGACCGGCATTGTCGATGAGATCATTGGCCAGTTGGATGATCTTGTAGTGTTGATTCCACGCAGCCACCACGCCCTTGTTGTCGGCCGATGCGCGGAAAGCATCGAGTTGTGCGCAGGCTTGTTTGTTCGATCCCGGGTTGGCCGTGATGTCATCGCCCTGCCATTGGGGGTATTGCATGTTGGTGTACGACTGCGATTGCGTCACTTGCGCGAGCAGGGCGTTGACGCCCATGTCGAGTTCGTCTTGCGTGGAGTAGAACGTCTTGGGAGTGAGGCGTCCTTTGGGTTCCTCATCGAGGAAATCAGAGCAGGCCGCGGTGCCGAAGAGGGTCGTGGCGAGGAGAGCGGCGAAGAATATATTGCGTTTCATGATGAAGATCGGAATTAGAAGGTGAAACGAGCGCCGAGTGTGAAGGTGCGCGGGAAGGGATAGCCACCCATGTCGACACCATTTTCGTAGTCGGCGTTACCGAACGAGAAACCGGCGGGATCGGAGCCCTTGTAGCCTGTGATGGTGAAGAGGTTTTGCACGCCGAACGAGAGGCGGATGTCGGCAAACTTGGTTTGCGCCTTCGTCAGGTTGTAGGCGATGCTGATGTTTTCGGCGCGGAAGTAGTCGGCATTTTCCACCCACTTGCTCGAGTTGCCGTAGTTCAAGTTGTCTTTGGCATCGAGGGCGGGCATGGTCTTGCCGCGGTTTTGTTCGGCCGAAGCACCGGTGACGAACATATTCTTCGCATAGTCGCGATCGGTCACAAACATCGAGGCGCCGGGCATGGCGTTCATCATGAAGCGTGCGATGTTCAGGCGTTGGGCACCGAAGGCGGCGTTGAAGAAGGCGTTGAACTCCCATTGTTTGTAGCGAATGGTGGTGTTCCAACCTAAGGTCACATCGGGATTGGCACAACCGATCACGCGGCGGTCGCCGGCGTCGATTTTACCGTTGCCGTTGAAGTCGGTGTATTTGTCCTTACCGTTCTCGTCGATGCCTTCCCAAACATAGCCGTAGAAGGTGCCGACCGCTTCGCCTTCCTTGACGATCGAAACCGGATCGACGCTACCTGCCGCAGGAGAGGAGCCGTAGAGGATGGGTTCTTCGGCGGTGAGTTTCACCACTTCGTTCTTGTTGTACGAGAGATTCAACGTCGCAGTCCACTGCCAGTCCGTGGTTTGGAGAATGCGTTCCGTCAAGCTCACATCGACCCCCTTGTTGGTGATTTCGCCGGCGTTCACCCAGTAGCCTTGTGCGCCCTTGTAGCCCGGTTGTTGGCGACGAAGGAGGGCATCGTAGGTGTGTTTCGAGAAGAAGTCGACGCTCAGTTCCAGGCGGTTGCCGAAGAAACCGAGATCAAAGCCGAGGTCGGCCTGATGGGTGCGTTCCCACGTGAGGTCGGGCGTGGCTATTGCGTTAGACTGGTAGCCGGTGAAGTCGGTCTTGCCGCCGAAATTGAAACCGATGGGCGTGAGGAGGCCGAGTGTGGAGTAGGGCGAGATGTTTTGGTTGCCGATCACACCATAACTACCGCGCAATTTCAAATTGCTCATCGTCGAGCGCAGTGGGCGCATGAAGTCTTCGTTCAGCACAGACCATGCCACGGCCACAGAGGGGAAGTAGCCCCATTTTTTGTTGGTGAAGCGGCTCGAACCGTCGGCACGGAACGTACCGGTGAGCATATAGCGGTCGGCATAGTTGTAGATCACGCGACCCACACCCGAGAGCAGGGCATAGGATTCGTAGCTGTTGCCGGCGGTGCGCACGGCGGCGTTGTTCACATCCCAGTAGCCCACCGATTCGGCCTTGAGGTCGTTGCCGCCGATGCGCATGTTGCGGCTTTCGCTCTTCGTGGCTTCGTAAACGGCCGTTACGGTCAGTGCGTGGTCGCCCCACTTATTATTATAGGTAAGGTTGTTGGTGGTTTGCAGCATGAGGTGGAAGTGGTCGCCGTTGCTCATGCTGTTTTTGCCCAGTCCCATGCGTTTGGGACGGAAACCATAGTTCTTGCTGTCGTGGTAGTCGAGACCGTTCGTCGTGGTGAAGGTAAATCCGTGGCCGAGGTTGAATTTGAGATCAAAACGGCCGTTGACGGTGTGCATCATGTGCTCGCTCTTCACGGCGGTGAGCAGGGCGTAGGGATTGTCGGCGCTGATGCTGTTGTAGGGGTCGTGGGCGAAGGTGATGCCGTCGGCCTCGTACATGTCCATCGTGGGCGAATAGTTGAGCATGTGCACGAGGGGGTTGCCCACGTTCATGCCGAAGAATCCATTGCCGTGGCCTTGCATGCGCGCGGCTTGGATGTCGGTGGTGAGTTCGAGCCAAGGATACACTTTGGTGTGTACGTTGGTCTTCGCGCTGTAGCGTTCGTGCTCTGTGCCCACGACCACACCTTCGCGCTTCATGTAGTTGGTCGACACATAAAATTGCGTGTCTTCGTTGCCCTTGCTGAGCGAGAGTTTATAGTCCTGCGTCACGCCCGTTTGTAGCATCATGTCTTGCCAGTCGATACCGGCTTTGGTGCCGTCGAGATAGGGCTTGAGGGCTTCGGGAGGATTGCCGTTGAACTTGTATTGCTTGAGCAGTTCGGCATATTCGCGCGTGCCCATCATTTTGGGCATGTGGGTGGCGTTGCCCACACCGACCGAAGCGTCGAAAGTGACGAGCGTTTGGCCGGCCTTACCGCTTTTGGTTTGGATGAGCACCACGCCGTTGGCACCGCGGCTACCGTAGATGGCCGTCGACGAGGCGTCTTTGAGCACTTGCATGCTGGCGATGTCCTCGGGGTTGATGCCGTCGAGACCGTTCTCGCGCACCACGCCGTCCACCACGTAGAGCGGTTCGTTGGTGTTGTGGATCGAGCCCGTACCGCGCACGCGAATCTTCACGCTACCGCCGGGAATACCACTGTTGACCACCTGCACACCGCTCACACGGCCTTGGAGGGCGTCGCTCACGCGGGTGATGGGTTGGTCTTTGAAGGCTTTTGAGTCCATCACGGCCACCGATCCGGCCAAATCGGCCTTGCGCACCGTGCCGTAACCGATCACCACGGCTTCGTTGAGCGAGTTGTCGTTGGGCTTGAGGGTGAGATTCAGCTGTGTGCCGGTCACCGTCACCTCCTGCCGCTCGTAGCCGATGTACGACACTTGGAGCACGGCACCCGGTTTGGCCTGAAGGGTGAAACGACCCTTGGCGTCGGTGGTGGTGCCCTGCGTTGTGCCTTTCACGCGGAGGGTCACACCGGCCAAGACTTCGCCTTCGGTGTCCACTACCGTGCCCGTCACTTGTTGACGAGGTTGGGGCTTTTGCGTGCTCTGTGCGGGGGCATTGTTTTCATGGGGAGCCGTGGCGGCCTGAGCCGTGGCGGCAAAAAGGAGACCCAAAGAGAGGGGTAAGGCGCATTTGGAGAGGGATTGATACCAGAACGGACGGTGCGCTACCGGAAGTGGACTCTTTGTTTTCATGTTATTTTGTTTTGATGAACAAAGTAGAAGATGGTTGTGCCGCGAATGTAGTGTGTTTTGTTGAAATAGGCAAGTAGAGTTGTCAAAAAATAGGTGATTGACGACGTTTTTCTTATGTCTACTTGTCAGAATAGAGTGTATAGTGTTAATTCTAATGGTATAAAGTTGTTATTATTCGGGTCTTTTTGTCCGGATTCTCTGTGTTTTTCGCGACAAACTGATTCGTTTTGGGGTTTACTGCTGTGCGTTTGTTGATTTCTATTCGTGACTATTGCTGTCCGGTGAAATATGTACTTTTGCTCATGTGACTAGTGTTTATTTTGCAACAGGCAAAGTAACAAAAGAGGCTGAAATCCTGCTAGAGGGTTTCAGCCTTATTTTTTGCCGTGTAAAACTTTTACCGGATCTATATATATTGTAAGGGCTCGTAAACGTGTGATGAGTTGGCTTGGGAGTTAAGGGCTTCATCCCAAGGATTCTAATGTGCTAAAAAGGATCCGAGCCCCCTAATGTCTACTAAAGTATCCCCTTTCGGGGTTAGCCATTCGGGCATCTGTGTATTTCTCGTTGAAGTTCGCAGTTCCTGGGAGGAGGTGCACTCGTAGAACATAGCGTCTGAAGCAAAACAAATTCTGAGGGCAAAACTCAAAATCGTCGTCAACGCCGAACAATCAGAGAACATATCCCTCATATTCTTCAACTAAGACATTTTCGAAATTCGACGGGGTCGAGATCAGTCAAAGATTCTCAACCATCGAACATCTCCTCCATATCCGTCACCATTGAAGTGTCAAAGCTGGAGAGGTCGAGCGCAGTCAACGATTTGAAACCCGCGAACATCCCCCTCATTTTCCTCACCTTTGAAGTATCAAAGTTGGAGAGGTCAAGCGCCGTCAAAGATTCGCAATCCCAGAACATCCAGCCCATATACCCCACCTTTGAAGTGTTGAAGCTGGAGAGGTCGAGGGCTGTCAACGATTTGCAACCCGCGAACATCCCCATCATATCCGTCACCTTTGAAGTATCAAAGTGGGAGAGGTCGAGGGCTGTCAAAGATTGGCAAAGACGGAACATCCAGCCCATACCCCTCCTCACCTTTGAAGTGTCAAAGTTGGAGAGGTCGAGCGAAGTCAAAGATTCGCAACCTGCGAACATCTCCCCCATATCCGTCACCTTTGAAGTGTCAAAGCTGGAGAGGTCGAGCGCTGTCAAAGATCTGCAACCCTTGAACATCCCCCACATATTCTCCACCTTTGCAGTGTCAAAGCTGGAGAGGTCGAGCGCTGTCAAAGATTCGCAGCCTGAGAACATATCCCACATATTCTCCACCTTTGAAGTGTCGAAGTTGGAGAGGTCGAGGGCTGTCAAAGATTGGCACCCCTCGAACATATCCGACATATTCTCCACCTTTGCAGTGTTGAAGCTGGAGAGGTCGAGCGCTACCAAAGATCTGCAATCCTTGAACATCCAGTTCATATCCGTCACCTTTGAAGTGTTGAAGCTGGAGAGGTCGAGCGCAGTCAAAGATCTGCAATCATTGAACATCCCCATCATATCCGTCACCTTTGAAGTATCAAAGTTGGAGAGGTCGAGGGCTGTCAAAGATCTGCAATAAGAGAACATCACCCTCATATCCGTCACCTTTGCAGTGTCAAAGTTGGAGAGGTCGAGCGCAGTCAAAGATTTGCAACCCCAGAACATCCCCCTCATATCCGTCACCTTTGCAGTGTCAAAGTTGGAGAGGTCGCGCGAAGTCAACGATTTGCAACCCGAAAACATCACCCTCATATTCTCCACCTTTGCAGTGTCAAAGTTGGAGAGGTTGAGCACCATCAAAGAGTCGCAACCTGCGAACATGCTGCTCATATCTGTCACCTTTGCAGTGTCAAAGTTGGAGAGGTTGAGCGCCGTCAAAGATTCGCAATGATAGAACATTCCGTTCATATCCGTCACCAGAGAAGTGTCGAAGCTGGAGAGGTTGAGCATTCTCAAAGATTCGCAATAACAGAACATTTCCCTCATATCCGTCACCTTTGAAGTATCAAAGTTGGATAGGTCGAGCGCCGTCAAAGATTTGCAATGAGAGAACATCCCCTTCATACCCGTCACCTTTGCAGTGTTGAAGCTGGAGAGGTTGAGCATTCTCAAAGATTCGCAACCCTTGAACATCCCCCCCATATTCGTCACCTTTGCAGTGTCAAAGTTGGATAGGTCGCGCCAAGTCAACGATTTGCAACCCGAAAACATCACCCCCATATTCTCCACCTTTGAAGTGTCAAAGCTGGAGAGGTCGAGCGCAGTCGCAGTCAAAGATTCGCAACCCTTGAACATCCCCCCCATATTCGTCACCTTTGCAGTGTCAAAGTTGGATAGGTCGAGTGCCGTCAAAGATTGGCAACCCTCGAACATGCTGTTCATATCCGTCACCTGTGAGGTGTTGAGGTGCTCAAAACCTTCGATACTTTTAAGCGATCGGAGACCTGTAAACCATCCTGCCGTGGTGGTGGGGCGAAAATCACGGAACGAAGCATCAAAGACAGCAGTGAGAACGGTGGTATTGGGAGATCTCCGATTAGCAGTCCAAGCCGGGTTACCGTAATCGTCCTTTGTACCCCTTATTCCCCACGTTGTGCCGTCGCGTTCGGCACGGAGGGTGTCGTAATAGAAGGTGAGGGTCTTTTGGTCTTCACTGAGGTGTACGTAGGCTTCTGGAGTGGTGGTCATGAGGAAAACGGGATGTGTAGGTGGTGAAATGTCGGGAAGATGTGTTTTATCCTTCTCTTTTGAGGGGTTATCCTAGCAGAGGTTTTTCATGTGCAAATATAAATAATTATTGCTGTCCTGTAAAAGTTTTACACGGCAAAAAAAATAGGCAGAAATCCTCTTACAGGATTTCTACTTGCCAGAATGTAACGTGTATTGTCAATTCTGATGGCATAAAGTTGTTATTATTCTGGTTATCGCTGTCCGGTAAACTTCAAAACGGCAGAAAAATCCACCCCGAAGCCTTTTAGCATAGGACTTCGGGCTTTCTTTTTCAGAAAGCAAGCCCCAAAAAAAAACTAACAATGATGGTAGGATTCGCCGCCCGGGGACAGGACAAGAGCCGAATGGGGTTGCCCAAAGCGCGTTGGCCAAAGAAGGCGAGTGCCCCTTTCTTGTGGAAGAAAAATAGGTCTTTGTTTCTCCTTCTTTCCGTACCAACCCCAAGGGACGGGTCGCAGTCGTGCAAATGTTTCCCGATTGGGAGGGACAGCGTCTTTGGAGGCTATTCCGATAGGTAGGGATAAGGCAAAATCTCGATGGTTCAGTAAGTCAAAGAGCGTTTGCGCCGGAGGGTCGGGAAAAGTACCTCGACTTTGCGCTATATAGACGCCGCAGGGCGGCGGGATGAAGGAAAAGTTGTGTTTTATCAAGCGCAAAAGTAAGAATTTAGTTTCGAATGGTCGAATAGCTTCGTACGCGCGGACGGACACGCCCCTGCGCATCGCGCACTCAGCGAGTTCGCAATTCCTGCCTTCACCCTTCACCTTCACCCGCAATCCGTTGATACAGTGTGTTTTGCGTGTGAAGGAATGTGCCCTTTTTTGCCTTCACCGGTGAAGGAAAGAGGGGTGAAGCCTTCACCTACAAGTCGTTGATGCATAGTTTTTTACGGCCTTGTGGTGAAGAGGTGAAGGCAAAAAACGAAAAACGCCGGACGCGCGCGTAACGCGCGCGCGTTGGGAGGTGAAGTGGGGGCTGAGGTGGGAGGCGGGGGAATCAATGATCGAGAGGGCAGACCGAGCTCTGGTGAAAGAGGTCTTTCGGTAGCTGCCGCATCGCTCCAAATGTAGGATGAACCCAAAAAAACTCCCGACAAATCGCGGGGATTCGTCGGGAGTGTGGGGAGAGTGCGGCAGGGTGCCGTGCGGGGTCGGGAACTTAGTCCTGACGATTGGCACGCTTGCGCGCGTTGTGGTCGAGAATGATTTTGCGCATGCGCATGGATTTGGGCGTTACTTCCACGTATTCGTCTTCGCGAATGTATTCCAACGCTTCTTCCAGCGAGAAAACGGTGGGCGGAATGATACGCGCTTTGTCGTCGGCGCCCGATGCGCGCATGTTGGTGAGCTGTTTGGCCTTGGTGACGTTGATCACGAGGTCGTTTTCGTGGATGTGTTCGCCCACAATCTGTCCGGCATAGACTTCGTCTTGTGGAGAGATGAAGAACTTGCCGCGGTCTTGGAGGTGATCGATGGCGTAGGCAAAGGCCGTGCCGCCTTCGAGGGCGATCATCGAGCCGTTGCTGCGACGCGAAATGTCGCCCTTATAGGGCTGATATTCCTTGAAACGGTGCGCCATGATGGCTTCGCCTTGCGAGGCGGTGAGCACATTGGTGCGCAAACCGATGATGCCGCGCGAGGGGATGTTGAATTCGATGTCGACGCGCTCGCCCATGTTGTGCATCGAGGTCATTTCGCCCTTGCGGCGCGTAACCATGTCGATCATCTTCGAAGCAAATTCCTCGGGCACGTTGATCATGAGCTCTTCGATGGGCTCTTCGCGCACACCGTCCACTTCGCGGAAGATGACTTGGGGCTGTCCCACTTGGATCTCGTAGCCTTCGCGGCGCATGGTCTCGACAAGCACCGAAAGGTGGAGCACACCGCGGCCGCTCACGATCCATTTGTCGGTGTCGGTACCTTGTTCCACACGCAGGGCGAGGTCTTTCTGCAATTCTTTCTCGAGGCGCTCGTTGATGTGGCGCGAAGTGCAGAATTTTCCCTCTTTGCCGAAGAAAGGCGAGTCGTTGATGGCGAAAAGCATGGACATGGTCGGCTCGTCGATGGCGATGGTGGGCAGGGGTTCGGGGTTTTCGAAGTCGCAGATGGTGTCGCCGATTTCGAAGTTCTCGAGTCCGATCACAGCGCAGATGTCGCCGCTGTCGACGGAGGCCACTTTGGCACGACCCATGCCTTCGAAGGTTTGCACTTCCTTGATTTTCGTCTTTTCGAAGGTGCCGTCGCGGTGGGCGATGGTGATGTTCATGCCTTCGCGCACAGTGCCGCGGTGCACACGGCCGATGGCGATACGACCGGTGTAGTTCGAATAGTCGAGCGAGGTGATGAGCAGCTGGGGAGTGCCCTCGAGACGCGTGGGAGCGGGGATGTATTCGAGAATTTTGTCCAGCAGGTAATGAATGTCTTCGGTGGGATGATTGTAATCCTCGCCCATCCAGTTGTTTTTGGCCGATCCGTAGACGACGGGGAAGCCGAGTTGCTCTTCGGTGGCGCCGAGTTCGAACATGAGATCGAACACCATTTCATAGACTTCCTCGGGGCGGCAGTTGGGCTTGTCGACTTTGTTGACGACAACGATGGGCTTGAGACCGATTTGGAGGGCTTTTTGCAAGACAAAGCGCGTTTGGGGCATGGGGCCTTCGAAGGCGTCGACGAGCAGCAGGCAGCCGTCGGCCATGTTGAGCACGCGTTCCACTTCACCGCCGAAGTCCGAGTGACCCGGGGTGTCGATGATGTTGATCTTGGTGTCTCGATAATTGATCGAAACGTTTTTAGAAAGTATGGTGATGCCACGCTCGCGTTCGAGATCGTTGTTGTCGAGCATGAGTTCGCCGGTTTGTTGATTGGAACGGAAGAGATTTCCCGCCAACAACATTTTGTCCACGAGCGTGGTTTTACCGTGGTCTACGTGGGCGATGATGGCGATGTTGCGAATGTCTTGCATTTAGGGGAGTGTTGAATTCAATTAAGCACACAAAAGTAGGGACATTTTGCAGGCGAGGCAAGAAAAAGCCCGCCGTTTCGCGCGGCGGGCGGGGATTTGTGCGGAAAAAACAAGGTGAACACGACAATTTCAGCCTTGCAGAAACCGACGACTCAATGTGCGAACGGTGTACCACACCGACAAACAGCCGACGCCGAGCGAAGTGGCGAAGATAACGAGCGTGTCGGTGAGGTGGAGGCTCACAGGATAGGTGGGGGTGATGAAATTGCTGCCGTCGCCCATGCGGATGAGGCCAAATTCTTGTTGGAGCAGGACGAGTGTGACGCCGATGGCGAGACCGGAGAGCGTGCCGATGAGGGCTATGAAACTGCCCTCGGTGACAAAAATGGAACGCACGCGCGATACGGACATGCCGAGGTGGCGAAGCGTGCGCACGTCGTCGCGTTTTTCGAGAATCACCATCGAAAGTGACGAAACGACGTTGAAGCAGGCGAGGAGAACGATGAACGTGAGGAAGAGATAGGCGAAGAATTTTTCGAACTTCATCACGTTGAACACGTCGGCTTGCTGCTCCATGCGGTCGAGCACCTGATATTTCGTGCCGACGGTGCGGCGAAGTTCGTCTTTCACGCGTTCGATGTTGCTGCCCGGGCGCAGTCTGAGCTCAAGGCGCGAGAGGCGGCCTTCTTTCTCGAAGAGGGTGCGCGCGAAGTCGAGGGAGGTGAGAATATAGGTGTCGTCGTACTTGCGTTGCCCCACGGCAAACGACAGACCGCCCGCGTGCAAATCGCCAATGGAGAACGATTCGATCGGATTGGCGAGGTTGATGCGTTCGCCGCCGCGAGGGGCGCAAATTTGGAGCTTGTCAAAATCGAGCGTTCCGATCTGTTGTGCCAGACCGTTGCCGAGTATGCCGTAATTCACGCCGGCCGATTGCAAAACATAGGGATGTTGGTCGAGACCGTGGAGGATGTGTCGCAGTTGCACCACGTCGGCGAAACTGCTGTCCACACCTTTGACCGTGACGATGAGGGGATGCCCGCGAAAGAGGATGAGGGCGTTGTCGGTCAGCGTGGCCGAGGCGCGACTCACTGCGGGGTTGCGGCGAACGGCTGTGAGGAGTGGGTCGTCGGCCGAGGCGAATTTGCCCTTCGCAGGGACAACGACGAGCTCGGGATCGAAGGTGGTGTAGAGACTGCTCACCAAATCGCGAAAACCATTGAAGACGCTCATCACGCATATCATGGCCGCGGTGGCCACACCGATACCCATCACGGCAATGGCGGTGATGATGTTGATGGCGTTGTGGCTTTTCTTGGAAAAGAGGTAGCGCCGGGCGATGAAGGTGTTGAGCAACATGGCGAAATGGGGTCAGAGTTTGAGAAGACGGTCGATGTTTTCGGCGTAGTCGAGGGAGTCGTCGATGAAAAACTTCAGTTCCGGGATGATACGCAACTGGTGTCGCACGCGTTTGCCCAGTTCGAAACGCAGGGTGGCGGCGTTGGCGTTGATGTTGCGCACGATTTCTTCGCTGCGCTCCGAGGGAAATACGCTCAAGTAGGCGCGGCAGATGCTCATGTCGGGACTGATGTAGGTTTTGCTCACGCTGACGAGCACGCCGTGCATGGCTTTCGTTTGAAGGAGGAATATTTCGCTCAGCTCCTTCTGCAGGAGGCGGGCGATTTTCTGTTGGCGGGTTGTTTCCATTGTTGGGTTTTGTGAGGAAATCGCGGCCGGTGGTCGCGATTACGAGAGTTTGCGAATGAGAGTGAGGCCGTCGCGCAGCGGAAGAATGAGCGTTTCGACGCGCTCGTCGGCGGCTACGCGGTCGTTGAAGGCGCGAATGCCCTGCGTCTGCGCATCTTCGCGGTCAGACTCGAGCACATGTCCGTCCCAAAGCGTGTTGTCAGCCAGCATACAGCCGCCGGGCGACAAGCGGGGGAGGAGAAACTCGTAATAGGCGAGGTAATCGCGCTTATTGCCGTCGACAAAGGCCAGATCGATGCCGTGGGGCACTTGCTCCTCGGCTTGTAGGATGTCGCCGATCACCATTTTGATGTCCACCTGCTCGCGCCATGGACTGCCTTCCAGCCAAGGGCGGGTGAAATCTTCCTGTTCGTCGTTGATTTCGAAGGTGACAATGCGACTGCCCTCGGGCATGCCGGCGGCCATGGCCAGCGCAGAATAGCCGGAATAAGTGCCGATTTCCACCACAGTCTGTGGGCGGAGCATGCGACAGAGGAGCGTTAGCAATTTTCCCTGAAGCGGACCGCTCGCCATGCGTGGACGAAGCAAGTGAGTGTGCGTGGCTCGATAGAGTTTGTGGAGGTAGGGATGCTCCGGACTCATGTGTTCGAGCAGATAGTCGTCGAGATCGGTAGCAGACATCGGCTTCAGAGTTTGAGACGGTAGGCGTTGGTGTTGCGTTGTTCGTAGCCGAGCGAGCGATACAGCCCGTTGGCTTCGACACGGTGCGGTGCGGAAGTGAGAATCAGACTGCCGATGCCCAACTCCTTGGCACATTGGTGGACAAAGAGGAGCAAACGCTTGCCCAATCCGAGGCCGCGGTGGCGTGAGTCGACGACTACGTCTTCGATCCAGCCCTTTACGCCTGAAGGACAGCAGCCTACGCACAGAGTGCACATGCCTACGATCTCGCGGTTGGGCGTTCGCAGCGAGCGCACCGCATAAAGATGGACATTGGCGGAGGTGATGAGCGAAACATAGGCTTCGGCGCTGAGGCTCCGCGCCGTGAGTTGGCCGAGAAGTTCGTTCACTTGTTCGAATTCGTCGGGCGAAACGGTGGTCACCTCTTCGAGTTCGAACGGATCTTGGTCGCTTTCGACGACGATCGGACTGCGATTGCGCGCCAACAGCGTGCGATGCAGTTGCGCGAACGTATATCCCGGTTGCAACACGCTTTCTACGTCGGGAGCCACCTCAGCGAGCGGTCCCAACACGAACTCTCTCGTGAGCATGTGGGGATGCGGGATCGTCAAGCCGGGCACATTGATCTGCAGGTCGCCATATTGCAGAATGTCGATGTCGATGGTGCGGTCGAAGTGCACGCCGTTTTGGCTTTTCACTTCGCGTCCCAGCGATTTCTCGAGCATTTGCGTCTTGCGAATGATCTCTGTCGGGTGCATTCGCGTCTCAAAGATGGCAACGGCGTTGAGAAATTTGTGATCGGAGTCCATGTCCACCGGATCCGTCTCAATCAGCGTCGAAGCGCGCACCAGCGGACCGATGAGCGATGAGAGCAAATTGATGGCGCGATGGATGTTTGCCTCGCGATGTCCGAGATTTGAACCGAGACCGATGTAGAGATCCATGGTGATCGAGCGGCGTTTTTAGTCTACAATGAGCATGACATCACCGAAGACGCCGAAGCGGTATTTCTCTTCGATGGCCACTTCGTAGGCGTGCATCACCTGTTCGTAGCCGCCGAAGGCTGCGGTGAGCATGAGCAAGGTGGAAAGTGGCATTTGGAAGTTGGAGAACATGGCATCGGCCACGCTGAAATCGTGCGGGGGGAAGATGAATTTGCTCGTCCAGCCCTCATATTCCTTGATGCGGCCCTCAGTGCTCACGCAAGTCTCCAGGGCGCGCTGCACGGTGGTGCCGACGGCGCAAATTTTGTGGCCGGCTTCTTTGGCGCGGTTCACGATTTCGCAGCATTCGGCGTTGACGTGCATCTCTTCGCTCGTCATTTTGTGCTTCGTCAGATCTTCTACGTCCGTTTGGTTGAAGCCTCCGAGTCCGCAGTGGAGCGTGATGAAGGCTGACTCGATGCCTTTGATCTCCATGCGCTTGAGCATCGATTTGCTGAAGTGCATTCCGGCCGTGGGGGCGGTCACTGCGCCTTCGTGGCGCGCGAAGATGCACTGGAAACGCTCCAAGTCTTCGGGTTCGGCCGGGCGCTGAATCACTTCGCGCGGCAGGGGAGCTTCGCCCAACGCGTAGAGCGATTTCTTGAACTCCTCGTGTTCCCCATCATAGAGGAAGCGCAGCGTGCGGCCGCGGCTGGTGGTGTTGTCGATCACCTCGGCCACGATTGAATTGTCCTCGCCGAAATAGAGTTTGTTGCCGATGCGGATTTTGCGCGCGGGGTCTACGAGCACATCCCAGAAGCGTTGTTCGCGATTGAGCTCACGAAGCAGAAACACTTCGATGCGCGCGCCCGTTTTCTCCTTGCTGCCGTAGAGGCGAGCGGGGAATACTTTGGTGTCGTTGAACACGAAGACGTCTTGATCGTCGAAGTATTCGAGGAAATCTTTGAATTCGCGGTGTTCAATCTCGCCCGTTTTGCGGTGAAGCACGAGCATGCGACATTCGTCGCGGTGTTCGGCGGGATATTCGGCGATGAGTTCGGGGGGAAGTTTGAACTTGAATTGAGAGAGTTTCATGCGGCTGTATGGGTCTTGTTGCCCGCAACGGGTGAGCCTTTGCGGTGAAAGGCGAGCGGGGCATCGGGGATTTTATTGAGGTAATTCGGTTTCGATCGTTTGCTGCGCGAGCCATTGTTCGAAATCGTCGAGACGATGACAATCTTCCACGCGCACATCGCCCACTTGCGTGCGGCGGAGCGCGGTGAGGTGCGCGCCGCTGCCGAGGGCGAGGCCGATGTCGCGCGCCAAAGCGCGGATGTAGGTGCCTTTCGAGCAAACGATGCGAAGGGTGATGGTGGGTGCGTCGCCGATGAGCGAGGCATCGAGCAGTTCGATCTCATCAATGCGCAGCAACTTGGCTTTCAGCGGCACTTCTTCGCCTTTGCGCGCCATTTCGTAGGCGCGGCGCCCGCCGACTTTGCAGGCCGAGAAGGCAGGAGGCACCTGCATGATGTCGCCAATAAACTGCTTTAGCGTCGTTTCGACGAGCGCGCGGTCGATATGGCTCGTGGGATAGGTGGCATCGATGGGATGTTCGAGGTCGAAACTCGGTGTCGTGGCACCGAGGCGGAGGGTGGCCACGTATTCTTTCACGCCGGCTTGCAGTGTGTCGATCTTTTTCGTAGCGCGGCCTGTGCAAACGATCATTACCCCGCTGGCGAGCGGATCAAGTGTGCCTGCATGGCCGACTTTGAGTTTCGTTCCGCCCATGGCTTGCGTCAATAACCACCGTACTTTGGCCACCAGTTGAAAAGAAGTGAGGCCAAGCGGTTTGTCGAAGGCAAGGATTTGTCCGGACAGGAAATTCATGAGGCAGAAGTTGGGAAGTTTTGCGCGAAAGTGGTGGACTTTTCAGTGAAAACCGTGGACTTTTTCGCGCCGGTTGTGGAGTTTGCCGTCGTTTGCGTCGCAGCCTGCTCGTGTTCGTGTTCGGTTTTGAGCGAAACGCCGCAGAAGGGGAGCAAAAGTATGAGCAGCCCAACGGCAATGCGGTACCATCCGAAGGCACGGAAGCCGTAGCGCGTGATATAGTGGATGAAGTATTTCACCGCCACGAGGCCGACGACGAAGGCAACGACGTTGCCCAAGATGAGCACGGTGAGATGGTTGCCCGCAGTGAGCACTTCGGCGCCGCCGTCCTTGACCAAATCGTAGATCTCCTTGAGCGTGGCGCCGAACATGGTGGGCACGGCCAGGAAGAAGGAGAATTCGGCGGCGTGCTTGCGGCTGAGGCGCTGCTGCATGCCGCCGACGATGGTGGCCATGGAGCGAGAGGTGCCGGGAAGCAGCGCGGCGATGCACTGATAGAGTCCGATGACGAAGGCGCGGCGGTAGGTGAGGGGCGTTTCGTCGGAGGTGTGGTTGAAAAGGCGGTCGCAAAAGAGCATGAACACACCGCCCACGACGAGCATCACGGCCACCATTTGCACGCTTTCGAGGTTTTGGTCGATGATATTCTTGAGGGTCACGCCGACCACCACGGCGGGCAGTACACCGACCACGAGTTTCAGGTAGAAGGGCCAAATGCGGCTCCACCAGCTGCCACCTTCACGATCGGTGGGCGGGTTGAAAAATCGACGCCAATAGAGCGCCACGACCGAAAGGATGGCGCCGAACTGGATGATGACCGTGAAAGCCTTGACAAAGTCGGTCATTTCGACGCCAAGCAGGCCTTCGGCAATCATCATGTGCCCGGTTGAACTGACAGGAAGGAACTCTGTGAGGCCTTCTACGATGGCAATGATGAGGGCTTGGAGGGTGGTCATTCAGCAGTGGTGGATTGTGATTTCAAGGCTTCGGGTTGGTCATCGCTTGTTGGGTCGAAAGCGGTGCTGTTGTCCTTCTTCGGACGATAGAGGATGGCCACAATCACGAATAGATAGCCCACGAAGCAGACCATCGGCGCCACTACTGTGCGACGCGTGTTGAAGATTTCGGGGTTGAACTCCGTGTCGGTGCTGCCGGAACCGCTCATCAGAATGAAACCGATGAAGATGGTGACGAGCGCAATGCCGAGAAGCAGGAAATTGATGCGCGTAAAGGCAAAAAGCGATTTGTGTTGCATGACAAAAGCGAGTGTGTGAATGAGGAAATCAATAGAAAAGGGCATCGTCGCGGCGCATGCCGATGTGACGATTGACCGAGAAATAGGCGCTGATCACGGTGAGGCTGATGCCCACTGCGGGCACGCCGATGAGGGTGAGCACCATTACGGTCGGGGTGACGAGCATCGAAACGTCTTCGTCCCAACTGCGCAGTCCGAGCATGGCGCCCCAGAGGGTAAGGTCGGCCACGATCGACGAGATGAGGCCGATGTAGAAGGCTTGCGTCAAGAAGGGGCGGCGGATTAAACTCCATTTTGCGCCGACGAGCTTCATCGTTTGGATGGCATCTCGGCGTTTGGCCACGCTCATGCGCAGGGTGTTATTGATCAAGGCGAGGCTGACGAAGCCAAGCAGGACAGCGACGATGAGCAGAATGATGCTTACTTTGCGAATGTTGCGGTTGACGTCTTTCATCAAGTCGCCGGGGTAGATCACATCGCTCACTCGCGCGTCTTTGTTGAGGAGAGGCATGTAGCGCTGCAGCGAATCGGTGTCGGCATAGTTGGCTTTCAGGTGCACCTCGAACGATGCGGGGATGGGGCTGCTGCCTAAGAAGTCATTGTCCAGACCTGAGGCTTCAACTTGCTGGCGTGTGGCTTCTTCCTTCGAGGTGTAGACCACTTGGCGCGTGTAGGGTTGGCTTTTCAAGAGCGTTTGCAACTGATAGGCCTGCTGTTGGTCGATGCTGTCGTTGAGGAGCACTTCGACGGTGAAGTTTTCGCGCAGCGAGCGGCTGAGGTTGTCGGCCAGGGCGGCAAAAAAGAGCACGGTGCCCACAAGGATGAGCACCATCGTCGTACTGATGCAAGCAGTGACGGAGTCTAAGCGACCGCCGCGGGGCGATTTTTTCTTTCTCATGAGGCGATTTGGCGATTGAGATGACCCTATTGCCTAAGAAGAGGGCATAATCAGGGTAAATTGCTGCAAATATACGGATGAAGATTGTATTTTGTAGCGCTTTGCTGTTTTTTTAACGGATTTCCTCGCGACGCAGGGGGTAATTGCCGCGTTGCTGTTCGAAATCTTCGGGTGCGGCGCGCAGTCGCTCGGTGTCGGTGAGCGGATTGTAGAGGCGAAGTTGCGCAAGGGCGCGTTCGGGCAGCCGATGGGAGAGCGTTGTGGGCAGCGCACCGTAGACAAAGCCGGCGGGCAAGGCGGGTGCGGGGATGTCGAAGTGGGCATCGAGCCCAAAGTGGCGAGCGACGGCTTCAAGGCTCATGCGCGTGCCGTTGGCCTTGCCGTCGGCGCTGTAACCGGCCACGTGCGGTGTGGCAATCAGCGCAGCGCGCAGCAGCGAGGTGGAGATGTGTGGTTCGTTTTCCCACGTGTCGATCACTGCGGCACGGATCTTTCCCTCCGAGAGTGCCCATTCCACGGCCGCGGTGTCGGCACATTCGCCGCGTGCGGCGTTGACAAATACCCGACAGCGCTGCAGACTTTCGAAAAAGGCGCGATCGGCCAAGTGGAACGTGGCGTGTTCGCCCTCAAAGGTGAGGGGCGTGTGCAAACTGATGACGTCGGCTTCGCGCGCCAAGTCTGCAAGCGTGTGAGGTTCGCCCTTCGGCGGATCGCAACGCAACACGCGGCAGCCCTCGGCGGCCAAGATTTCGGCAACAGCCGTCCCGACGTGGCCGAAACCTACGATGCCGACGGTCAAACCGCTGAGCGTGGCGCAGAACGGTGCGCTCGTCGAATCGAAAGCTTTTGAGTGCGCAACATTATGTGCCGTAGAATGGGGTAAGTTGCCCAAGTTTTTATCGGTAGTGGGGACATTTGCGGCGCACTCCCCCTCATTCGTGGAAAAAGCACGCTCATCCGCGGCGAAATCTCTCTCATTCGCTTCAAAACGTCTTTCATCGGTGTCGAAACACCTTTCCCCTTCGGCAAAACACCCCTCGGCGGCGGCAATCCACAGGCTGTTGCGCACATATTGTGCCACGCTGCGCGCATTACAACCCGGACAGTTGTGCCAAGCAATGCCCTTTTCGGCAAGATAAGCCTTGTCGATGTGGTCATGTCCGATGGTGGCGGTGACAACCAGTTGCACTTTGCTGCCTTCGAGCAGGGCGCGGTTCACTTGGGTGCGGGTTCGTGTGATGAGCACGTCGGCTTCGCGCACATCGTCGGCCGTTATGGCGGCACCGGGGAGGAAAATGCACTCGCCGAGGCGCGCTGCGGCTTCGCGGATGAAGGGTATTTTGTCGTCGATGACGAGTTGGAGCATATTCTTGGAGTGTGGGGATGAAAAATGGGGAGGTGGGTCGAGAAATCGCACGGCCGAAAAGACAGTGCGCGCGAAAACATCGGCGTGGGCGAGCCATTGTTTTCGCGCGCTGTCGAGTTGTGGCGGTTATTCTCCGCGTTTGCGCAAGCGTTCAAGGTTGCGTTGGCGCATATTGACCACGCTTTTCGAATCTTTCTGCTTGATGAGTTTTTCCGGCTTCTGTTTGTCGAGCGGAAGTGCCGTCAAATCCCAATCTTCGTTGAGATCCCAGTTGGCTTTCACCTCAAGGAGTTTCGGAGAGTAGTACACGGCTTCCGGTTCGGTGTGCGTTGTCCAGTCGCCGGTGCTCCATTTGCCGTCGCGGTTGCGGTCTAAATAGCAACGCAAGTAGTAATTGCCCGGACGGACGTAGTAAAATTCGGCGCGGCCGTCGCGAATGTTCACTTGGCGCTCCACATTGCCGGAGGGGTTGAGGAGTTGCACCACAGCGGTGGTGTCGGCGTGGCGAAGACTGACGAAAAGGGTGCCGAAGTCTTCGAGTTTTGCGATTTCGTAGTTACGTTCCGTGCGCCGGTTCGTCATGCCGTAGATGGAACGCACGGCCGCCGAGTCGATTACAAACTTGTAGCGTTGCGAAGGTCGCCACTCTGCGCGCAACACGGCGGCCAGCGGATTGCCCGGCACGCTGTCGAGGGCAAAAGGCGCGTCGTGCCACAGCGTATCCACCCGCAGTTGAAGATGAATCCCGTCGGCTCGCAGTTGCGCCAACGGTTGTGGGAAAGTAAGCGTCACGTTGCGGTCGGGAGTGAGCGGACTGCTCGGCGAAGTCTTGATCTCGAGAAACTCTTCTTTGGGCTTTTCGTCGCTGAAGTCCCCGCGTTTGTGGCGGCGTTCGCGCTGTTTCTCCCACTTGGCCAGTTCTTTCTGTTTCGCCGCGAGGCGTTTGGCGAAAGTCGTTTTGGGCACGAGTTCGAGGGTGTCGGTTTTGGCGCGCGCCACCTTGAGCGAGTCGTCCCAATCATCGTAGGTGCAAGCCAAACGCAGCGTGTCGAGATGCAAAAGCGTGGTGTCCGTCAGCCAATAGGTGAGCGTGTCGTTGCCGCGGTTGGCCACGGTGAACAGACTGCGGTCGGCATTGAAGTTCAAGCCGCGCAGTTTCGGCCGACGGGGCGAAGGGCCGGTGAAATAGAGCGTGAACCATTCGGGCACGTCGCGGAGGTACTTGAGAAAGTGGCGGGGGCGGTAGTCGACTTTGAAGGCGCGCACCACAATGTCGTCGGGCATGAAGCGCGTGTAGTGGATGGTGCGGATCGAGTCGTAGCGCGTGCTGTCGACCCACGCCGTGTCGTAGCGCACCGCCGGGCTCGACGAAGCCGTAAGCGGCGAGTTGAGCCAACCGATGGCCTCGGTGGGTTGCGAATAGCGGAAATCTCCGTCGGCATCTTGCAGCGCGTAGATGCGATAGGTGCGTTGGGCGTTCACCCCCTTGATGGAAAAATAGCCGGAGGCGTCGGTGCGCGCCACGCGGTCGAAGGGTTTGCCCGTGAAGGCGGAGTCCGACGCATCGAAGTGCAGACCGACCAAAATGCCCTTCACCGGTTCGAGGTCTTCGGCGTTGAGAATGCGGCCGGACATCTGCATGGTGTCGGTCGTGGTGCCCGTGGAGAAGATATAAGTGTACTGCCCCATCGGATTGCCCTCGTTGTTGTCGGTGATGGCGTCAGAGAAATCGACCGTGTAGGTCGTGTTGGGAATCATCGAGTCGAGGAGTTCGACCGTGATTTTGCGCCCCGCCACTTTGATTTCGGGCTGTTCGATTTGCGGCGGCGAGACAATGATTTTCTCAGACGGGTTGTCTACCTTGATGAGCTCGTTGAAAGTGAGGCTGAACTTCACTTTTTTGCCGCGTCCCACCTTTTCCGGCGCGCTCATGTGCACGATGTGCGGTGGGGTCTCGTCGTAGGGACCGCCGTCGGGGCCGCTGCCTTGGTTGGCGCAGCCCGTCCAAAAAGCCAAGAGGCCGAGGAGAACGGCGAGGAGGAGGGGAAGTTTTTTCAAAGCGGGGGAGTTTTTGGGGTGAAATCCCGAAGGGAGTGGTGCGGTATGAGGGAATTAGACGTTCATCGCCAAGATCTCTTCGATGAGATCGCGGTGGTTCGAAAGACGCGGCACCTTGTGTTGTCCGCCGAGCTTGCCGCGGCTGCGCAACCAGTCGTCGAAAAGCGCGGGACGCGCCACGACGATTTCGAGTTCCTGGAGCGTGATGTCCTTATAGCGCTTGGCATCGTAGTCCGAGTTGATGGCGCGCAGCGCTTCGTCGAGTGAGTGGGCGAAAAGGTTGAGGTCGGCCGGCGCTTTCGTGAACTCGATGAGCCACTGGTGGCGGCATTTGCCCGCCGCGTCCATGAATACCGGTGCGGCCGTGTACTCGCGCACCTCGGCACCCGTGGCTTGGCAGGCCGCTTTCAGTCCTTGCTCGGCATTGTCCACCATGAGCTCTTCGCCGAAAGCGTTGATAAAACTCTTGGTGCGGCCGCTGATCACAAACTTGTGGGGGAAGGTTTGGGTGAAACGCACCGTGTCGCCGATTTGGTAGCGCCACAATCCGCACGAAGTGCTGATGACCAGCGCGTAGTGGCGCCCGGCTTCTACCTCCCACAGCGGGAGAACGGTGGGATGTGCCGTGCCCACTTCTTCGAGGGGGATGAATTCGTAGAACACATCGTAGTCGAGCATGAGCGTCATGGCGCGATCGCCCGGATCGGTTTGGAGTCCGAAGAAACCCTCTGAGGCATTGTAGGTTTCCATGTAGCTCATGCGCGCCGAAGGGATGAGGCGATGATACTGTTCGCGATAGGGGGTGAAGGCCACTCCGCCGTGGAAGAACACTTCGAGGTTGGGCCACACCTCATCGATGGTCTTTGCGCCGCTGCGTTCGAGCACTTTCATCAGCACGGCCATCATCCACGAGGGCACGCCTGCGATGGAAGTCACGTTTTTGTCGAAGGTTTCTTCGGCGATGAGTTCGCGTTTGCGGTCGAAATCTTCGAGCAAGGCCGTCGTCTTCGAGGGCACGCGGAAGAGACGCACGAAGGGCGAGGCGTTTTCGTTGAGAATCGCGCTCAAATCGCCCACCCGCGAGGAGGGAGAGTCGTAGTTGGGCTGGTGACTGCCGCCGAGAATGAGCGAGCGGCCGGTGAACAGGCGGCTGTCGGGGCGGTTGCGCAGATAGAGGGCCACGGAGTCGCGGCCGCCGGCGTAGTGGAGGTGCTGCAAACCGCGGTCGCTCACGGGGATGAACTTGCTCTTGTCGTTCGTCGTGCCCGACGATTTGGCATACCAACGCACGCGACCGGGCCAAAGGATGTCGCGTTCGCCGCGGCGCATGCGGTCGATGTCGCCTTTCAGCGCCTCGTAGTCGGTGAGAGGCACGCGAGCGGCAAAATCTTCGTAGCAGCGCAGACGGTCATAGCCGTGGCGTTCGCCCCAAGCCGTGCGGGCGGCACTGCGCACCAGCCGAGCGAGGACGGCGCGTTGGAGTTGTTCGGCGTGATCGGCGTAACTGTCGATGGTGCCCACGCGACGGGCGAAGAAGGTGCGGACGAGCGGAGTGAGATTCATGGGAGAGGTTGCGTGAGGTAGTGAGCGAGGACGGTGAGGTCTTCGGGATAGGTGAGTTTGAGGTTGCGCTCTTCGCCGGGCACGAGGGCGATGTCGATTTCGGGACAGTAGCGAAACACCACGCTGCAGTCGTCGGTGGCGCGAAAGTCGGGGTCGGCCAGCGCACGGCGGTAGGCTTCGAAGAGCACCGGCGCGTGGAAGCCCTGCGGGGTCTGCACTCTGCGCAGCAAAGCGCGGTCGGGCACGCGGCGCATTCGGCCGTCGGCATCGACTTCGATGAGGGTATCGACAACGGGTAGCACAACATTGGCCACGCCGTGGCTGCGTAGCGCGGCGCACACGCGGCCGATGAGCGAACCGCTCACACCGGGGCGCACGGCATCGTGGATGAGTATGCGCACGGCGGGGTGATTATCGGTCGAAAGTTGTGAGCTATCTACAGAAAGTAGTGAGTTGTCGGTGGAATGCTCTCCGTTTGCCGTGGCACTTTGTGGGTTGTCTGCAGAAAGTTGTGGAGTTTCTGCAGAAAGTTCACTGTTTTCCGCGGAAAGCAGGGGACTTTTTTCCGTGGCTTGTGGGCTTTTTCCCGAAGACAGGCCGGCCGGGGCGCAAACCGCGCTGTTTGGCGGCGAAGTTGTGCTCTTTTCCTCTCTCTCCACAGGATTTTTCAGCGTTCCGTCTTCGTGAAGAAAGGCGCGCAGGCCGTTGAGGGTGGAGTCTTGGCGCTCTTTGCCGCCGGCCACCACTTGCGTCACTTTCGGGTGGGGCTGTTGCCGCAACAGGCCGCGCACCTCGTCGAGATGGTTGGGGTGTACGACGATGCCTATCTCGTCGATCTCCTCACTTTGCTCAAAGGCCGCGATGCTGTGCTCAAGCACGGTGCGGCCGGCCACAAGCGTGAACTGCTTGGGGCGCGCACTGCCGAAGCGGCTGCCGGTTCCGCCGGCGAGGATGAGGGCGATGGTGTGGGGCATGGGGAGGAAAGAGCGGTTCGTGGCGGCTGTGAGTGAAAACCTGTGGAGTTTTTCGGCCGAAAATCGAAACATCCGGTGAACGCTGCGAAGGGACAGCGTACAACCGGGAAATGAGAATAAAAAAGAGGGAGAAACGGCGATTTATCCGAAGATGTGGCGATAAATCTTGTCGGTGGCGCCGGCATGCTCGGCAATGTAGTTGCCGGCTTCGGCACCTGCTGAGGCGGCGTGCGCGGGGTGTGCGAGATAGTCGTCGAGCAGTTTGTCAAAGTCGGCGGCCGATGTGATTTCGCGGCAACCTCCGTTGGCCAAGAGGGCTTGGGCTTCGGTGAACTTCTTGTTGTTCGGGCCGATGATGACGGGTACGCCGTAGACGGCGGCCTCGGGCACGTTGTGAATGCCCACACCGAAACCGCCACCCACGTAGGCGACGCTGCCATAGCGGTAGATGGAGGAGAGCAGTCCGTAGGAATCGACGATGAGCACGTCGTAGTCGCCCACACTGTCCTCGGTGGCTTCGGAATAGCGGACGCAGCGGCGCGTGATGCGGCTTTCGATTTCCTTCAAGTGGCCGGCGCTCACCACGTGGGGCGCGATGACGAGACGGAGATCCTCGCGGCGGTTGACGTAGTCGAGGAGTATTTCTTCGTCGGGCGCCCATGTGCTGCCGGCGACGAGAACGGTGTGCCCTTGGGCGAAGCGTTCGACGAGAGGGAGGGGACGTGCGGCGCGACGGATGTCGATGACGCGGTCAAAACGGGTGTCGCCGGTGACGGTGACGTTGTCGGTCACGCCGATGCGCGCAAGGAGTTTGACGGAAAGGCGGTTTTGGACAAAAAAATGGGTGATGCGGCGCAGACAACGGGCATAGCGACGGCCATACCACTGGAAAAAGATTTGTCCGGGGCGGAAAATGCTGCTGACGGAGTAGACGGGAATGCCTTTGCGGTGGAGTACGTCGATGTAGTTGCGCCAAAACTCGTATTTGATGAAGATGGCCATCTCGGGATGGGCGAGTTTGACGAAACGGCGCGCGGCGGTGGGGGTGTCGAAGGGGAGGTAGCAAACGAGGTCCGCACCTTTGTAGTCTTTGCGCACTTCATAGCCGGAGGGCGAGAAGAAGGTGAGGAGGATTTTGCGCTTGGGTTGTTCGCGACGCAGGCGTTCGATGAGCGGACGTCCCTGTTCAAATTCGCCGAGTGAGGCGGCGTGCACCCAAACGTAGCGGTCTTCGGGCGCGATGTGCTCGCGAAGTAGCCGGCGGGTGCGGCGTTGACCACGTACCATGGCGCGCGCCTTGCGATGGCCGAAGGCCGCCACAAGGCGCACGAGGAAGGCGTAAATGTAAATGCCGAAGCTATACATAGAATTAAGAGAGTGTGTCGATGGCAAACTGGATGCGGCGGAGGGTTTCCTCCTTACCGAGGAAGGCGGAAAGCTCGTACATGTCGGGACCCTTGCCGGTTCCGACGAGGGCAACGCGCCATGCGTTCCAAGGTTTCGCACCTTCGGCTTCACACCAGGGATCGATGGCGGCTTTCTGGCTTTCGGCCGAGAAATCGTCGAGGGCGGAGAGGCGTTCGGCCACACCGCGCATCACGGCGGCGGAGTCTTCTTTCCAGTTCTTCTTGACAAACTTGTCTTCGCGGTCGAATGCGGTGGGCGCCACGAAGCAGAAATCGCACAAAGGCCAGAGGTCGGAAACGAAACTTACGTTGCGCTTCTTGGTTTGTCCGCTTTGGGCGTCGACGTATTCCACGTTTTTCGTTTTCAACATGTCGATTACGGCGGCGGCACGCTCGGGGGTGGTCGTGATGTTGTGCTGGGCGAGCACTTCGACGAGGGCAGGCGCCAATTCTATGGCGGGTGTGGCGAGAAGGTACTCGCGGTTGAACCACCAGCCCTTAACATAGTCGAACTTCGCGCCGGCTTTTGAGCACTTGGTGAGGTCGAACTTGGCAATCAGCTCGTCCATGCTCATGATTTCCTGATCATCGCCGGGATTCCAGCCGAGGAGGGCGAGGAAGTTGACCACGGCTTGTGGGAGATAGCCACTTTCGCGATAACCGCTGCTGACTGTGCCGTCGGGGGCGTGCCATTCGAGGGGGAAAACGGGGAATCCGAGCTTGTCGCCGTCGCGTTTCGAGAGTTTGCCGTTGCCGGTGGGCTTGAGCAGGAGGGGAAGGTGGGCGAAACGCGGCATGGTGTCGGTCCAACCGAAGGCGCGATAGAGCAAAATGTGGAGGGGTGCGGAGGGCAACCACTCTTCGCCGCGGATCACGTGGGTGATTTCCATGAGATGGTCGTCGACAATGTTGGCCAAATGGTAGGTGGGCAACTGATCGGCGCTCTTGTAGAGCACTTTGTCGTCGAGAATCAAGGAATTGATGACCACATCGCCGCGAATGAGGTCGTCGACGTGCACATCTTCGCCGGGTTCGATCTTGAAACGCACCACATATTGGTCGCCGCGTGCAATGCGCGCTTCCACTTCTTCGGCGGAAAGGGTGAGCGAGTTCTCCATTTGTCCGCGCGTGGAGGCATCATATTGGAAATTGGCGATGCTTTCGCGAGCGGCGTTCAGGGCTTCGGGCGTGTCGAAGGCGATGTAGGCTTTGCCTTCTGCGAGGAGTTGATCGACATAGTGCTTATAAATGT
>QWCI01001276.1_pt1 | contig 28565 bp, 15 predicted proteins | sample 1972541 | NCBI WGS metagenome assembly QWCI01 (sample SAMN09866712, study PRJNA288562) | Human oral metagenome isolate term3_saliva, whole genome shotgun sequencing... | isolation source: mouth | host: Homo sapiens | place: USA: California | reverse complement strand
TGGAAGATTGTTCACCCAGAAGTGTATGGTCTGTGCTTTTCCTGACAGTTGCGGACTGATGAGCCAGTTGTCAGCATCAATATAGTCGTTACCCATGTTGTCAACCTGGTAGATTGCGGCTGCAGCCTTCTCTCCTGAGTGTGGCAGAACATTGCTGTCAGCTCCCTCGAAGATGTCAGCTGGCTCCCAGTTGATGAATGCGAATGCCTCACCTTGGTGGTTATACTGTGCTCCATCGACGAGATTTCCAGCGAAACCATGGTCGTTATCAACCGTTGTCCATGCACCAAAGCTTGTTCCCCAAGCCTCATATTGCTCGAAGTCATCGTTAACATCGGTTGTTGATGAGGATGGTGCATCCCATGAAAGCTTCATTGTTGCGGCAGAATTGTCCACAACCCGGAGGTTCTGAGGCGTAAGTACGTCGGCTTTCTCCAGTTTCATGCTCTCTTCAGCGGTGTTGTTTTCTGGGTCATAGTCGTCCTCATAGTCAACAGTTGCCTTGATATTCAGATTGTTCGAAGCCTCAAGACTCGTCGTTTTATAGTCTACTTTGAAGGTCTCATCTTGTAGGAGAGAGAGCGTTTTCGTGAGTTCTAACTCCTTGATGACCTTATCATTGGCAGTCAAAGTGACCTTTGCATGTTCCATTTTCTCCATTCCAAGGTTGGTAACCTTGACCGTTAGATGTGCCGTCTGTCCCTTTTTCACCTTCTCAGGCACTGACAAATCAATGCTTGCATCCCTCTCTAATGGGTCAGCAATGTTGATATTGTCAATGAAAACAGGGTCGTCCGTGATGACATCAGCCTTTCCGATGATGCGCATGAGTACGTAATCTTCACCTATCAGTTCGGTAGGAATGTTGACAACCTGGGTCTTCCATGTTCCATTTGTTGATGGAACGGTATTCGTCCATAGTGGTTCTGTGACTTCACCGTCCTTCTTTTCGAATCGTATTTCCACCTTTTCTTTTGGTGCTCCATCACCTCTATAGTCGAAAATGAGCTTCGGACTCGTTGCACCTTGTAGGTCCATCTTACCGCAAAGGATGGTTGAAACGCCAGGCACAGAGGGTCGGAAGAGGAGTGAACCGAAGTCGTTATCGGATGAAACATCGTTGGTCACGGTCCATGAAGCATTCTTGTCAGAGCGCTCCAAACCTATGAATAGGTTCTCGATGGTTCCATTCTTGAAACTGTTATGGTACGGAATGGCGTAAGGACTACCAATAAGTACGGTCCCAGCAACCCAGTTACTGAGTCCGGAAGGGTTCTCTGCAATGATAGCCCAGCGCTGATAGCGTTGTTCACCCTTGTTAGTATTGAGCCCAGTGATGGTGAATTCGGTCTTACCTTTTACTGATCCGACTTCTTCATCAACCCTTCCTTCCTCGGTGATGTTGTGGATTCGGTACGTAATCTGATCTGGAAGGATGACGCCATTGTGCACACCAGCTGGCACATCCCACCTCAATTGAACTGAAGTAGTCTGATCCTTAGCTTTTACTTTGCCCATTACAGGCACGTCTTGTCCCACATAAACCGTGACAGAAGCCTTCTCCCCGAAGTCGAAACTGTTGTAGGCTATGATGTCATAGGTGTTCTCTCCGTTTGCAGCAGCTTCATCCGTAACCGTCAGAACACTGCCTGGTGCGGGGTTCTCGATGGTCTTTACGGTGCGTTTACCATTGAGAACGACCATCTTAGTGATGTTTGTCAGTGCCGAACCATCAATGGCTTTCGTTGGAGCATGGAATGAAATGGTAGCCTTAAGCGCTGCTGTTGCGTCTGGGGTAGCCGTCAGCTGGGTAGCGGCAGCAGGTGCTTTTGCCTCTGCAGCCCCCTCAACAGAGATGGAGTCGAGGACAATCATGTATCTGTCAGGAGCCGAAAGGGCATGGAAACCGATGCAATAATCACCGTCAGCAGTGGGCTTTAAGGTACCGGAGTAAGTCTTGAGGTCAGCCCCTTTGATGTCAGTAGCAGGAAGAAGCACGCCCTTCATGGCATCAATCGTCTTCCCTTTGCCCCATAGAACCTCCATACGTTCATCGAAATCCTTCAACCCTGCGGCAGCTTTGAACGATACTTTGTAGGTCTTTCCTTGCTTCATTTGTATTGGAGGAGTCATCAACCAGTCGTCAGCAGTATTCTCTTTGCTGAAGTTATATTGGTATTGTCCACCCTTGGCAGCGCTCCATTTCCAGGTGCTCTGGTCCTTGTTGTTATCTATAACGGTGTAGAGGTCGGCACTGTTAGCCGTCGACAGGTCATCGAAGAACGGCACATTGAGCGCATTACCAAACACTTCACCATTGGTTGTCACCTTAACGCTGCGCTTATCTCTATTGATTGCCTGCACAGAATACGAATAAGCTGACAGTGAATCCTTGTGAATCACTTCGTTGAAGGTTGTTGCTGACAGTCCTTCAGCCACTGTCTTGCTCTGTCCGTTGACATTCCGGATGACGTCATAGGTGAGTGTTCCGAGGTAACCCTTGTGTGTTCCTTGCAGCGGCTTGTCCCACTTGAGGCTGACATTTCCCGTCTCGTCAAAGTTGAACGACACGTTTCTGACTGCCTCTGGGGTGTCATAGCCAACGTAAGTAGTGATCTTACTGCGCGGACCGGTGCCTGCCTCGTTTGCCAGAAGGACCACGAAATTGTTAAGACCTTCGCCGACTGTGATGTCGAGTGTGGCTTGCTTGCCAGCTCCGATGCTACCTTTCGTAATCTCTTTCTCGTTGGCATAGAGTGTATACGAGACGTTACCCGTGAGCGAAGAGCCGTCAAACGTCTTGTCAGGTGCCGTAAACTGGAACGTACCCTGCAGCTTCCCGTCCTTGAAGTCAGCCTTCAGACCGCTTGCAGCAGCTGGTGCTGCAGGCGCAGTAGGCGTCTTTGGGAAGGTAAGAGCCATGAGTGAAGCCTCCGTTGAGTAGCCTCCTACGGGCGTAACCTTTCCGTTTTCAAGGTTGATCGTATAGAGTTGGAACTTCCCGTCCCTGTCTGTTGATGCCCAGAAGAACTCATTTGTGCGTGGGTCAAACTCTCCACTCTGTGTGAAGTATTGTCCATTGTTATCGGAAACCACCACTCCCGTAGAGCCTTTCAGCGTCTCTGCACCCGTCGTACGGTCAATCTGATAGAAGTCACCTTCCTTCGTTACACCGTATGCAAAGCCGTCATCGGCTATGCCCAAGGCTACATATACGTGCTGTGCAGGGGCTATCGTGGTGCGCTTCAGTGTGGTATAATCAATCACACCCCACTCATGTCCATTCAAATCAGGAGCGTAAAACTCACCGAAGATCTCACCCGTTACGGGGTCTACAGCCGTCTCTGTGGCAGTCAGACTGAGGTCGTTTACCTCTACAGGCTGGTCAATGAGCTGCCATGTTTTGGTGTCGTAGGCATAATATTTCAGTTTTATGACGCCCAGACTCGCGTAACTCGTGTCGGATAACGTGGTGTTTTGTTCACTGGCAACACTTGTGCAGATGCTGAAAATACTGCCATGGTTGCAGTAAACAATGCAATCAGCTTAGTAAATCTTTTACTCATATTTAATGGTTTTAATTAATAGAAAGGTCGTTTCAGCGTTCATGATAGATTCATTTACAAATATATGAAAAGTCCGTGATGGACGCAAACTCTTTCAGTCATTATTTTATAGCTATTGAATAATTATGTTGTGGGGTTCAAACGGCGGAGTATCCGTATGCGAAGAAGGTTTTTTCTGCCATTATGAAATATCTTTACTGTTTTTCTTTGATGGTTTACTGCCATATAAACGATTATGTGTTATTTTTGGGTTTGTAACCGTTTGGAATACAAGAGGTTACAAAGAGGGTTGTAAAAGGTGCCCTTTTGCGTTGTAAAACATGCCCTTTTGAATGGTAAAAGATGCTCTTTTGCATGGTAAAAGGGCGTCTTTTACCCTGCGAAAGGGCGTCTTCTGTTTTCTGATCGTGAATTTGTTTTACAATAAAACTTCCCCATCTCCTTTGCAGGGGGTGGGGAAGTGCTTTTTGAGTTATTTAACTATCAGCTTCTTACCATTGACGAAGTAAACGCCCTTGGCAAGGCCTTTGAGGCTGGTTACACCCTTGGCAACGCAGGTACCGTTGAGGCTATAGACATCAAAGGTAGCCGTTGTCGCATTGCGTGATGTGCTGTTGATGCCGTTGGCAGTAGACTTAACGGTGAGAACGGCAGGAGAATAGTTGAACTTATAGTTCTCTGCTTCAGCTCCACTCACCTCAATGGTGTACTTACCTGGTGCATCGAAGGTAGTAACCGTCTTGCCTTCGCTGTCCTTAACGGTGAAGACTGGCTCCTTGGTCAGTGTGACGGTCGTCTCATTGTTCTGCAGACTGTCCACGGTATATCCGAATGTTGGCGTCTGACCAGTCTCTATCGTCACGTCCTTAGCATGCATTTCAGCCAATGCTTTCTGTACGATGAGGAAGCCATTGGAGAACTCCACTTGCTCTTCCGTTATCGTTCCGCGCTTCACAACGATGGTATATTTACCTGCAGGAGAGGTCTTTGTAGCCTCGCATATCAGTTCTGGCGTACCTTCAACATAGTCGCCCTTGAGCTGCCAACCGAACTTTGGATTCTCACTTCCGTATGGACGAACGGTGCTGCGAGCCTTTACTGTGGTGCCAAACTCAACAATGTCGAAGTCCTTCCACTGTGCATTGCGCTTGTAGAGGTTCTTTGTTCCAGAAGGAATCTGCAGTTTCACCTCGCTCTTGCTGATGTCTGTGAAGGCATTACGGCCCAATGTAGGCACTGTCTTGGTGTAAAGACGGATGACACCGAGGGCGTTATTGCCAGAGAAAACCTGATCACCAATGGTTGTAATGGTGTTCGGGAGGACAATCTTCGTCAGCTTACTGCATCCAGAGAAAGCATAGTCATGAACCTTCGTGATGCCCTTTGCCACAGCATAGTCGCCCTTGTTGTTTGGCAAAACAGCGATGACCTCAGTCCCATCGGTTGTTGTCAGAGCCTTACCATCAAAGAGATAGCTCTTGTCAGCACCTGTTGGGATGTCTAAAGAGTCAAGTCTGCTCAGTCTTCCGAAGGCTCCATCGCCGATGGAAGTGATTGTTTTCGGTAAGATAAGGTTACGTATTGACCTGCAATTGAAGAATGCCCGCTCTGGAATCTCATTGTCTTTGGTTGTCAACTCGCGTTTGCCGTCAACGATATAAGGCTCTCCACCGCTTACGATAACGGCATCGCTGAGGTCGAGTGTAGCCAAAGAGCTGCGCTGAATAGTCCCGTCAGCATTGTTACCAGCTATCTGGCGGATGGTACGGAGGTCGGAAGAGTTGATCTTACCATTGACCTTCAACAGAGAAATCATACTCTTTGTGCTGTCAGCAATGAGCGTATCGAGTGTTCCAGGAGTCTCAACTGTGACGGTATCCTGCACGAGTTCAGCCTTTTCACCTTCAAGACCGATGATCATATCCTGGTCATCAGAGAACTTCATTGACCGTGGATTGAGGAGTGCAATGTCATAGAATCCGTCGGCAGAGCCTTCCCATCCCCAGTTGACCCATACCTTTCCGGCTTCATCATATCCACAAAGAACGAAGGCATGACCGCCATTCTTGAGGTCAACACCCGTATACAGGATGGCACGACGCTCATTGAGCTCATTGTATACGATGTCCATCCATGCCTTTTCGGTGTATCTGCGGCGCTTCAACATCTGTATTGTCTCTGGGAAACCGAAGTTTCTCTTTAGGCCTTGGCAGGCATTCTCGGTGTAAGTTCCCGAACCATCAGTGGCATAATTCATGTCTGCTGCCACACCACAGTCCAACATCAGTCTGGCAACAGCCTCACCTTGCTCCTTAGAGTAGTGTCCTCTGTAGCTGTCTATCATGTTTCCCCAGTCGTAAACACTCTCTTCATAGTTGACAGTTAACTTCTTTTTGCTGCCATCAGCCTGCTTTACGTTTACGGAATGGGTCCCAATGCCATGCTCAGGCCACCCAATGTAATACAGGATCTGCGCCATTGCGGTGGCAACACACCCCGTTAAGGTTCGTCCAGTGCTGCCATATCCTTGCCAACTACCCGTTCCTGACGTTGTACCTTCAGGACAAAGGTCGTTGTAAGGCTTCTCTTGTCCCCATCGAGCAGTGAGGAATGACGGTATTTCAGCCGCATATTTGCTCTGGTCGGGAGGTACCATGGTGCGTGGTTTACCAGATTTCACAATGTCTTTGATAGCCTCTTCCGCTGCAGAGAGGTACCATTTGAAGTTCTCGTTGTTTGTGTTCTTGTCGAAAACCGTGTTTGAATAGGCGATGACATCAGGCAGAAGGTCATCGTTACTGACGATGACAAAGCCGCCATTGTCGTATCCCATGACTGTGAAAGCCTTGTTTGCGAGGAGCGCTCTGGGCTCATCTTTACTTGCACGTGTCGTCATCAGCGTTGGTGATTGCTTGAAGACTTTGGCTGCTATGGCTTTTATGGCAGCCTTAGATCTTGGTGCTGCCGTTACTGTGAGTGCTGCTGTGAGTGTGAATAGCAGTCCTACAAATAATCGTTTCTTGAAGTCCATAATATCGTATGGTTGTTTGTTATGTCTGGCTTCGGTGTCTTTAGCACGCTGAAAGATAATCATTGTCCGGTGACAAGCCAGTTTTTCTCTTACTTAATGTATATAAAAACACAGATACGGAACCGCAACCCTTGTGAGGTTCCGGCTCCGTTTTTATCAATCCTGTTGTATGGATCGCGTTCTGTTCATTATCTTATGATGGTCTTTTTGCCGTTGATGATATAGACGCCCTTGCCCAATGACTTCAGACTCTTTGCATCTTTGAGAACCTGTTTGCCGTCGAGTGTGTAGACATCATATAGAATCTCGCCGTTAGCACCTACCTTCTGGATGATCGTTGTCACGTCAACAGAAACAGGATCAGACTCTGCTCCGTCAGCATATACGGCAGTTACGCTGTAGTTATGCTTTGTTCCGTCAACGGTAACATCACCACTCTCCAGCTTGATGCTGTTAGATAGATATTCACCATCACGATAGATGTTGTATGAAACAGGACCTGTGCTGCTCTCGAAGGTGATATCATCAATCATAAAGACGAATGCCTGGTCCTTAGAAGTGTTGTGATGTATAGCGAAATATCTTGTTCCTTCAGGTACATCTACCTTCACTTCATTCCATTTAGCATCACCTTGTTCGTGTGTTTCTCCCACCTTCTGGAAGCTTGCTACTTGGTTGTCAGTGTTGGAGATGAGGACATCGAAGCTCTCCTTACCATATGACTTATCCTTTGAGTTGACGTTGTTAACCCAGAAGCTGATGGTCTGTGCCTTACCAGAAAGCATTGGAGTGATGAGCCAGTTGCTTGAAGCAGTGAGCTTTTTGTCTGCTCCTGTCTGGTAAATGGCTACGAGTGACTTGTTACCAGAGTGTGGATCGAGGCCTTGACCAGTCTTGAATATGTCTGAAGGTTGCCAGTTCATGAATGCGAACTGCTCACCTTGGTGTCTGTATTCAGCTCCCTTGGCAAGCGGAGCAGCAATACCATGGTCTTCATCAACGGTAGTCCAGTTGCCGAAAGTAGTACTCCAAGCCTCGTAACTCTCAAAGTCGTCGGTCTTTTGTTCGATGGTTGACGTTGGAGCATCCCATGTAAGTTTCACCTTATTGTCGTCAACCTTGACGTTCTTGAGATTCCTTGGTGCTGCAACATCAGCTGCTGTACAGTTGATAACAGCCTCTGACTCATTGTTATCTGGGTCGAGATCGTCCTCATAAGTAACCGAAGCCTTCACGTTAAGAGCGTCAGACTTGTCGAGAGTAGTGGTTCTGTAGTCCACCTTATACTCCTTCTTCTGTAGCAGATTGAGCCCATCAAGGTTCTCTTCCTTGATTGTTTTACCGTTAACGGTGAGCTCCAGCTTGGCATTCTCCAGCTTATCAAGACCGATATTGGTCACTTTAACCTTGATTTCTGCCATCTGTCCCTTCTTAACATTGTCTGTTGCAGACACTTCAACGGTCGCATCTTTCTGCAATGGGTCAACGATGTTGATGTTATCCATGTACACTGGCACCTTAGTAATGCTGTCAGCAATACCTATGATGCGCAGGAATACGAAGTCTTCGTTGGTCAATTCAGAAGGAACATCAACGATAAAGCTCTTCCATTCACCATTGGTTGTGGTGACATTAGCCTTTTCGCTGGTCCAAACAGGGTCTGTTACCTCACCATTCTTCTTGGTAAAGCGCAGTTCAACCTTCTGTTTTGCATCCTTATCTGCACGATAGTAGAATACCAACTTCGGTGCATCGGCTCCGTGTAGACTGATCTTTCCAGTTACAAGTGCTGATGTTCCAGGCTTTGAAGGGTTGAAGATGAGTGCTCCGTTGTCATCATCACAGGATACATCCTTGGTCAATGACCATGAAGTACTGCTGCTTGAGCGTTCCAAACCAATGAATTGTCCTTCGATAGAACCGTTCTTGAAGCTGTTATGGAATGGCAATGTGTAAGGTTTACCAACGACGATTCCGCCAGCAACCCACTTGCTTTCACCTGCAGCGTTTGATGCTTTGATAGCCCAGTGCTTATAGTTCTGTTCACCTTCGTTGGTGTTCAGACCCGTAACAGTGTACTCCGTCTGACCCTTTATCTTAGCAAGTTCGTCGCCAAGGTCGCCATCGTCGGTCACATTATTAATCTGATAGGTCACCTCATCAGGGAGGATCACACCCTTATGAGCACCTGTTGGAACGTCCCACTTGAGGTTTGCAGATGTCACAAGGTCGGTTGTTGCGATCTTACCCATCACTGGAATATCCTGTCCAACATATACTGTTACAGTTGCTTTCTCACCAAAGTCAGCATCATTGTAAGCCACAATGTCGTACGTATTCACACCTTGAGCAGCTGAATCATCAACAACTTCCAGTGCACTACCAGGTGTTGGGTTAGCAATCTCCTTAACAAGACGCTCGTTACTACGGATAACAATCTTCGTAATGCTGGTCAAATCAGTCTTGTTGACAGCCTTTGTAGGTGCATTGAACTTCAATGTAGCCTTCAAAGCAGCGGTAGGATCAGCCGTAGCGGTGAGGTTCTGAACCATCTGAGGTGCTCTTTCGTCAGCTGCAGCCTCAATCTCTAATGAGTCAAGGAAGATAGAGAACATGTTAGGATCTGATATACCGTGGAAGCCAACATAGTATTTTCCGTCGGTAGTAGCCTTTATCTTACCCGTGAATGTTCTGTAATTGCTGCTGTTGAGTACTGTTGGAGGAAGTATTTCTCCTGTCATTGCCTCGGCAGTATTGTCCGTTCCCCACTTTGCTTCCAGGCGTTCTGGATAAGTAGAGCCGCCAATAGCCATTGCTTTGAACGACACATTATAAGTCTTACCAGGCTTCATGTGGATTGGAGGAGTAATCAACCAGTCGTCACCATGGTTCTTTGAGTGGTATTTACACTTGAAGACGCCACCCTTTGAGTTGCTCCAGTACCAAGTGCAATTGTCATTATTAGCATCGATAATGGTGTAAAGCTTACTGCTCTCCTGTGTTGTGAAGTCATCGAAGAACGGTACTTCCAATGCGTTACCATATATCTTTCCGTCGGTAGTAGCCAATGCACTCTTCTTCGTTGAGTTGATAGCCTGTACGGAATAAGAGTAAGATGAGAGCTTACCCTTGGTGATGGTCTCGCTGAACTGGGTTGCTGTCTGACCTGAAGAGACCTTTTCAGACTTGCCACCTACGTTGCGGAAGACGTCATAAGTAAGCTGACCGAGGTATCCATTGTGCATACCTCCTGTTGGAGCCTGCCATGTTACGGTGGCAAGACCAGCATCATTAAGTGTCAGTGTCAGACTGTCTACGATGTCAGGTGTATCGTTTCCTGCGTAGATAGATACTTTCGCGCGTGGTCCTTTACCTGCTTCATTGTTGAGAATGACGATGAAGTTAACCACACCTTCATCAACTGTTACGTCAGTTGATATCTCCTTGCCAGGCTCGGCAGTACCCTTTGCCACTTCTGAACTGTTGGCATAGACAACGTAATCAACGTTACCTGTCAGTGTACTACCATCGAATTTCTTGGTTGGAACATTGAACTTCACCTTACCAGAGAGTGCTCCTGCGGTGAATTCTGTGCGCAGATTGTCTGCTGCAGCAGGTGCTCCGCTGGCTGTAGGAACGGCTGGGAAGCTCAGTGCCATGAGCGTAAGTGGTGTTGGATAACTACCAACAGGTGTCACATGAGCCGTCTTGAGGTCGACAGTATAGAGCTGGAACTTACCGTCTTTATCTGTAGATGCCCAGTAGAACTCATTGGTACGGGTGTCGAACTCACCACTCTGATGATAGTAACGACCATCATCATCGGTGACCTTCACACCTGTTGAGCCCTTCAAAGTTTCGGCACCTGTCTTGCGATCAATCTGATAAAGGTCGCCTTCCTTGCTGATACCGTATGCGAAACCATCATCGGCAATACCCAGTGCTACGTAAGAATGCTGCGCAGTAGCAATGGTTGTACGGGTCAGATTGGTGTAATCAATCACACCCCACTCGAAGTGATCGAGGTCAGAAGTATAGAATTCGCCGAATACTTCACCCGTCTTTGGGTCGTTAGCAGTCTCAAGAGCGAGGAGTGCAAAGTCGCTTACATACGCTGGTTCCTCCGTTATCTGCCAGTTTGTAATGTTGAAAGCGAAGTGCTTAAGAAGAATGATACCGAGTGAAGACATACTGGTATCAAGGAACATACCGTGGAGTTCGTTGCCGACGAGTCCACTACCACCGTTGAAGAAAGCCTGTGAGTAGTCTGCCAACTGCGTAAAATTGATAGGCTCTACAGGATGGAAAGAGAACATACCACCGAGGTCTTTTGATACAATGTTAGCCCACATGACAGCCTCAGGGTTAACCGTTACCAGGTTCTTCGGCATCTTTTGGCGGATGTTCACCATTGGAGTGAAGAACGGCGATGGGCTTTCCTTGGGCAGTGTCTTTCCTAATAATGTAGGGAAAGCCTTGAGTTGGTCTACTTTCTGTTGTTCTGTTTCCTGTCCAGATTGTGACTTTGCAATGAGGAATGGCTCCTTTCCCTCTTGCTTCACTTGTGCGGAAACTTGCAATACTGCCATGGCTGCAGCGAAAATTGCAATAAGTTTAGTAAATCTTTTACTCATCTTTTGATGGTTTTAATTAATAATAAGGGTTTTTCAAGACTCACAAAAGAGTTTTTCAAGACTCATAATAGAGTTGTTCGCAAATATATTAAAATTCCCCAATGAAAGCAAACGTTATTAAGATTTATTTGAAATTAATTAATGAATTAAACTATTTATTGCACAAAAATGACAATTTATGCAATTTACTTGTACGAGAAGTGAGAAATCAAAAGTTAGGCTTTGAGAGGTAAAAAAGCAAAATTGGGAGGTAAAAACAGCCTGTCAAGCACCCCAAAAGGGTTTTCCCCGACCCTCAGAAGGGAAGACTGTGCAGATGAGGCGTGGGGGAGGGACAGTCTCCTCAAGCATCTTCGGTGGAGTGGATATGTCTGTCGGGAGATGTAGTGTTGGGTGTTGGGAAAATGAAACAACCAATGCTTCAACTGCAAAAGTTAATGTTTAAATATGTAATCACAAAGGTTAAGCGTTTTAAGAAATATACCTTATGATATATACCTTATCTCCTTTAACAACTCTAAGAACCCAAACTCCCACCACAAACCACTGTATCCTATCTAACATCCCCTCCGCTGGAGGGGCTTGGGGAGGCCGCTCCTCTCTTTGGTACTTGGGCTGCCTCTTTTGTGCGTGTTCCGCCCTCTCTTTGTCAAATTCTTTCCCTTCTGCTTTTCAATCTACGCCCTTTTGCCTTCTAAAAGACGCCCTTTTACATTGCAAAAGGGCATCTTTTGATGTGTAAAAGGGCATGTTTTGCAATGCAAAAGGGCACCTTTTACAAGCCACTCTGTAACCTATTGATATCTTGATGGTTACAAAGCTGATTTTTTCTGATTTCCTTTGATTTCGCATTTTATCAGCTCCTAAATTTGTAAAGATACTTCATAGTTCGCACGATGAGGCTGAATGCAGCATTATGATATAAAGACATTGCGTATAATGGAAGCTGATTTCTGTTTGCACATGTATGGAATTCATAGAGCCTTGTGGGCGACAGAACATCTGAACACCCTGAATACTTTGGCTAATACATGGCATTGATGCCTGCGATATGTGTCGATTGCAAGCTATTTATGAGTTCTCCCTGTAGCTAAAAAGGCATCTGTTGTACATGTAAATTTAATCTTATAGGCGTAACTTAGTAACTACTTCTCTCTCCAGTCATAGGGGGATTGGTGCTGAATCCACCTCTCTTTTTTCCCCATTCACCTTGTTTGTTAAGGAAATAAAACGTATATTTGTGGAAAAACTAACTTTGACAATATGTGGAAAAGGCAATGGAAATGGCTGAAAGAACATATACAAGGTAGGGAACTATCTATTGTAATGGTGATACACTTTGGTTCGATGCTGCTCTGCGGACTAATTTTTGTGCTTTTGCCAGACGATGTACACCTGCGTTGGGGACTGACTTACGGACTGATATGGGCTGCACTATTGTCGCCTATCGCCCTGATGATTGCCGCACGGAAGAGTAGACGGAAACTAGTTATACGTCTTTACAGTGCGTTGATAGGGATAGCACTGTGGCTATTGGCTGTTTTCCTACAATTTATGGGGGGTGATATTTTTCTCCCTGCCACCTGTTTTTGTAAGGATGGCGACTACCTTGTAAGGCGAGTGTTCGACTTCTTCGACGATAATATGATAGGGATTTACAAGGTGTGGGGACCCATAGAGAGGCGAGTTTCTATCTACAGTTATCATATTCCCGACTCTATTAAGGTGTACGAGTCGCTGAATACCATCGTCCTCTACTGTCCTTCTTACATAGTGGAAGACTTCTCTGTCAGAGATACGATAGGTTCTGTCCGTGTTATCGAACGGCTCTATGACAGTCCGATGAATCCTAAACAGATGAAAGAGGTGGAACAACTAGCCCACAAACTCAACCTTAAACTTGGCTACACGTTGAAAGATTACAAATTAGAAAACAAACGACAATGAATTGTCATGTACTTAAATAGCGTGCCTACCTTGAAGTGTCACTTCTCACACAGACCCTTCTCGGCAGTAGTTTCAGAAGTGGTAAGGCGGATACGGACGAATCAATAAGCTGCTGAAGTTCGACTTAAAGAAGAATAGAAAGCATAGTGAGCTGTTTACATGCTTTATGTTTTCACTCCTCTGTCATTGTGTTTTCTGTCTTTTGTCATTGTATTTTTGTCTTTATGTCATTCTGTCTTTAACCTTATGTCATTCTGTATTAACCATTGAAAAAGCAACGTAAAGGGTTGTTTATATCGTCAAAAAAATGTATTTTTGTACGAAAATTATTGAAGAAAGCAAAGACAATGAATGAATATATACACAAGGTGAAGTACTACGAGTGCGACAGAATGGGTATCACACATCACTCTAATTACATCCGCATCATGGAAGAAGCACGTGTTGACATGCTCGACAGACTGGGCTATGGGTTCGAGAAGATGGAGGCAGAAGGCGTGGTGTCACCAGTGATGGAGGTGAAATGCCAATACCGTAAACCCACAACCTTCCAGGATGAGATACGTGTGGAGATACATTTAAAGGCAGTGTCAGTCTTTAAGTTCACCTATGGTTACATCGGCAGAAACGGTGATGACATCGTCTTTACAGGTGAGTCAACCCACTGTCTGACGGAGAATGGCCGTCCCTTGAAGCTGCGTGAGCGTTATCCAAAACTGTTTGTGACGGATTAAACCATCGTCTGTAGACCGATACCTGATAACTAAAAACAAATCATTTAAGTAACGAACAATAAACCATGGATTTAAGATCTTTATTACTATCTGTCTCCTTGTGTGCAGCGACATACGGTGTGGGACAGGCTCAACGTTTACAAACCAACTCGTCTGATACCTCTGTTAGCACCGTCGTACGAATGGATATTCAGCAGAATAAGGTGAACTATGCACCGGGTGAGGCGGTTCGCTTCACGCTTGAAGGGGCTCTCCCTGATGGTGCGCACGTGCGTTATCGATACGGAAACACCATCATCGGAGATGAGACTCTCAGCCGTCCGCAGTGGACATGGACCCCACCAAAGGATGATTATCGGGGCTATCTCGTTGAATTATATACGGAAAAAGAGTCGAGCGAACCCACCGTCCTCGCCACAACAGCCGTGGATGTGTCGAGTGATTGGGGACGATTCCCACGTTATGGGTTCGTGTCAGACTATGACAAAAGCAAGACAAAGGACGTGATTGAGCGGGAAATGGCATTCCTCAACCGCTGTCATGTGAACGGAATACAGTTCTATGACTGGCAATACAAGCAACATTCGCCCCTCGGAATAAATAAGAAAGGAAAACTCTTCACAACGTATAAGGACATTGCCAACCGACAGATTGTGACACAGGTGCTGCAGGATTACATTGCTACACAGCATGCTTACGGCATGAAAGCAATGTATTATGACCTCTGTTTCGGTGCTTTTCGGGATGCAGCAAAGGACGGAGTGAGCGACAGATGGTACATCTTCAAGGACAAAGAGCACCATGTGAAGGACGGATATAACCTGCCGAAGGATTGGAAAAGCGACATTCTGATCGTCAATCCAGGGAACAAGAGTTGGCAATCTTACTTTGCCGACCGTAGCAATGACGTCTATCAGCATCTTGATTTTGATGGTTTCCACATTGATCAGTTGGGGAAACGCGGTGATGTTTATGATTATTACGGTGCGCCAGTGGACCTCCCTGCAGGCTATGCCACCTTCATTGAAGCCATGAAAGCAAAGAATCCCGACCGCCGACTGGTGATGAATTCCGTGTCAAGCTTCGGTGCGAAGGAGATTGCCGAGGCTGAAAAGACCGACTTTCTGTATAATGAACTGTGGGAAGAGCAGGATAAATTCAGTGATATTCACAACGTTATCAAGGCAAATAGTGACTTCAGTAAGGGCAAGAAGAACACCGTTCTGGCAGCATATATGAACTATCGGAAGGGCTTCCCGTTCTTTAATACACCGGGAGTGCTGCTGACGGATGCGGTGATATTCGCCCTTGGAGGTGCACATATAGAGCTGAGTGGTGACCATATGCTCTACAGTGAGTACTTCCCCGACCATAAAACGCAGATGGACAGTAGCTTACGCAAGGCTATTGTGGACTATTACGACTTCATGACAGCCTATCAGAACCTGCTTCGTGACGGTGGAAAGGAGACAAACGTGGATGTTTCGGCTACTGATCCGGCGGTAAGTATCAACGCATGGCCCCCTCGTCAGGGTGCAGTTGCTGCCTATGGAAAGACATTTGATGGTAAGGAAGTCATCCAACTGCTGAACTTCCGACAGGCAAACAGCATGTCATGGCGTGATCTTGACGGTACAATGCCTGAACCACAACTGCTTCAGAACCTCACATTGCGCATCAAAACAACAGGAATGATGAGCAAAGTGTGGACCGCCTCACCCGATGTCAACGGTGGATCACCCCAATCTCTCGACTTCCATCAGGCTGATGGTTACCTCACCGTCACCCTTCCGTCCCTCAAATACTGGACAATGCTGGTGTTGGAGAGGTAGGATTACAGGCTCGTCCCTGTCCCCTTTACATCCTTATCCCGTCCCTTTTAGAGGTTCACCCCTGTCCTTTAAGACACTCATCCTGTTCCTTTAAGAGGCTCATCCTGTCCCTTCTCCAAAAGGAAAGGGGGCGTAATCAGCAGGAATCCCTAATGTTTTGGAATGTGAAATCAACTCTTAGAATTTGAATTCGAGGGTTGATTTCTCATTCTTCCGTATCCTTATCCCTTCATTCCTGCATGCTATCACTCTTCACTTGTTCTTTTATCATTTTCAATTTTGCTGTCATTTCTGTCACTCCTCACACCTTTCTAACCTGTTAACCGCCAACAAGTTGCCTGAAATGTTAAATGTGACAGCAAATAAAAAACAAAAAAACATAGGGGGTTAGCGTTGTTTTTTGAGGCAGATGAGAAGTATCTATGATTATAAAACCTGCTTTCTTTTTCATTGCTTGAGAAAAAATCGATAACTTTGTAGTTAGGTTTTACACATAGAAATGCTCCGTTTCAATATTTATTTGTGTGGGATTACTACAGAAGAATAGGAGAAGGTACGATTAACAAAGGGCTCCTATGCGTGTGTTTATAAAATAATATACGAACAAAAATAGATATAAGATGAAGGAAATAGATTACAAAACGATGAAGTTTAATCCGTTCAATCTGTTGGGAAAGGAATGGATGTTGGCATCAGCAGGGAATGAAAAGGATGGTTGTAACACCATGACTGTCAGCTGGGGACACCTTGGTTGCATGTGGGGACATAATGATCCAACGGCTGTTATATACCTTCGTCCGTCACGTTACACAAAGACTTTCGTGGATAAAGAGGATTATTTCACGCTCTGTGTCATGGATAAAAGCTTCAAAAAGCAGATGGCTTACCTCGGAACAGTATCTGGAAGGGATGAAAATAAGATAGAGAAAGCAGGGTTGACAACGGTGTTTGCCGACGGAACGGTCTACTTCAAAGAGGCGAAAATGGTGCTGATTTGTAAGAAGATGTATGCTGCCGAACTGCAGGAAAGTGGCTTTTTCTATCCCGAAACACTCGATGAAAGTTATCCAGAGCGTGACCTCCACACCATGTATGTTGGTAAGATTGAGAAGGTCTTGGTGCGTGATGATGAATATGTTGGGTGATATTTCTACAGACGACTATAAACAAACGATGGTTATTTTGTGAACATTAGGTATATCTCTCATCTGCTTTCAGGATACAACAATGCCTGAAAAGACAGAAGAAAGATATACCTTTTTTATTTTAAAGTATTTGCTTTACGTAATAATATAACAATAAAAGAATATGGAAAATGCCGTTAATCTACAACTTGGTGTTACGACTATTGGGGATTTGTTGGTGCATAAAAAGATATCACAGAGCCATAATGGGAGTTCGTTAGAGGATGTTGAACTAAGAATACCAGACTATCAACGCCCTTATAAGTGGACAGCACGTAATTCGATTCAGCTTCTTGATGACATTATCGAGGCTCGGAATAATAACAAAGAGGTGTACCGTGTCGGTACACTTATCCTGCATAGAGAAAAGAATAACGATGGTAAGACAATCTATAACATTGTTGATGGACAGCAAAGAACCATCACTTTCTCCCTCTTACTTTCTGCTCTACATGAACTTGATACCAAAGAAGAAGGCTTTAAAATAGACCTTTTAGAGCAGGAAGTCTTTGATAATGCTTTCAGTAGGCATAACATTCCCAACAATTTAAATGCGTTTAAACGGAGAGTTTATAAGGAGAATAGAGAAGAAAACATTGACTTCATTAGAGATATGAAGCGTTTACGGGACTACATAGAGAAGCAATGTGAACTGATTGTTGTCATAACAGATAATCTATCAGAGGCTTTCCAATTCTTTGATTCACAGAATGCGAGGGGAAAAGCGTTGTATCCTCACGACTTATTAAAGGCGTATCATCTGCGTGAGATGGCAAATATTGATGATATGAAAACCGAACAAATCGTTAAGGAATGGGAGAAAATTCCGCAAAAATATTTAGCTGAATTCTTCGGTGATTACCTGTATCGAATAAAAGAATGGGTCAATGGTAATTGGGCATATGCGCTGAATGAGCATAACATCTACAAGTTTAAAGGCATTACGAAGTCGGACCGTACTCCTTATTCACAGTTCTATAAGAGTGCATTCTCTTATGCAGAGTTTGTCAATTCATCAGCAATGCCTTTTGTTTCTGGTACAAGAGAGGTCAATGCTTTCCAACTAAACACACCTATAATAGCTGGAAAACCATTCTTCGATTATACTAAACATTATTATAATCTCCTTGCAGACATACGAGATAACAGTCAATATGAAGGCTTTTATATTAAAGGTGACACGATAGTCAAGACCTTAGATAAGTATTATTCAAGAGGAACTGGAAACCAAATAGCGCGCTTGTTATTTGATACAGCTTTGCTTTTATATGTTGATCGGTTCTGTCCTGCTACCTATCCAACAAAGGTTGATACAGAATTATTCCAGCAATTTGTTCTTTATGCATTTATTTGGGCATACTCACTTCGTGCACAATACTATCATTTAGGGTGGCTTTCAGCACAGAACTACATACTTGGTAGAGGCGGTAAAGGCAATGTAAACTCCTTAAACATGTATAAACTCATCGCAGATTCGGATACTCCTGTTTCCTTATTAAGTTTGTTGGCAGATAAATTAAGACCCTTATCAGATGGTAATCTCAGTAAGAATGTCGTGAAAGGGATTGCAGAAAGAACTGTTGATCATATAGAAGGAGGGATTTATACTAACTATTTTCATTTCTTTAAAGCAAATACTTTTTATTCAAAATAACCTTATGAGCAATACATTACCACTTGAGGAGTGTTCTATCAATCAGATTTATTTAGATAGTTCAGACGTAAAAACCTACATGATTCCCATCTATCAGCGTAATTATGCATGGGAAGAAGATGAGATAAGAGCGCTGGTTAAGGATATCCATGATTCTTTTAGGAAAGATCCAAAGGCACCTTATTATATAGGAACCTTGGTGACTTATAAGCGGGGAGATACAGAATATGAGGTAATTGATGGTCAGCAACGCCTGACTACCATCTATATCATCTTGAAAGTATTGGGCGTTAATAACCTGACAAACAAACTTACCTATAGTGCCAGGCAAGTATCTGCATCAACAATAGCGAACTTAGACAACTATCCTAACTTGGGAGAGAATGTTGATAATGGTATTAAGAATGGCTATAAGTATGCTGAAAACGCTTATAAAGACTATGTTGAGGATTCCGAGCAGGATGCTTTTAGGCAGTATTTCCTCAATAATGTACATTTGATACGTTATGAAGTTCCTAAAGATGTAGACTTGAATCATTACTTTGAAGTGATGAATTCTCGTGGCGAACAGTTAGAAAAGCATGAGATTGTTAAGTCTCTTCTCAGTCAGTATTTGGACGAAAAGACAGAAAGAGCAACGTTTAGTCGTGTATGGGAAGCCTGCAGTGAGATGGATATGTACATACAACAGTGCTTCTCTGATAAGTCGGTGTTTGGTAATTCTATGTGTTATTTCAAGATAGAGGACTTTGAAGGTATCCCAAAACAAGAGGGTTCAGAGGGTAAAAAGTCAATTTCGAAATTTTTAAAAGGCACAATAGATGAGGCTGAAGACGATACTTATATAGAAAGAAATGATAAGTTTCAGCCAATAATAGACTTCCCTAACTTCTTGCTGATAGTCTTAAAACTTACGAGAATGAGCTATGATGGCTTTGATCCAACAGATTTCACACTTGATGATAAAGAGTTACTTAATGAGTTTACAGAGGCTATTAAAGATGTAGAAGGCAAGACTGAGTTTGCCAAATCGTTTTGTTTTAACTTGCTGAAGGCTAAATACTTCCTTGATAATTACGTTGTTCACCATACTCTTAGTGCGACAGAAACGGTAGGAGATAACCCTTGGAAGCTTCAATACTATTACAAAGAGTCGGCAGATAGGCAGTATCCTAAGAACTTATCAACTGATGATAATGATGCACAGAAAGAGCTTGTTCATCTGCTATCTATGTTTGAAGTGTCATTTACTCCTAAGCAACGCAAGAACTATCTCTTCTATTGTATGTTGTTCCTCTTTGAGAATTGCAAAGTAAAAGACTATTTAGAGTTCCTCCAATATCTTGCAGATAAGTATTTCGTTGATGTCTATATGAATCCTGATAACCTTACTGATAGGAATCAACCTAAGCCAAATGCGTTTGATTATGCTGTGTTGAGAGATGGTGAATTGAATGTATATGACTTTGATGGAGCTGGTTATAGAGAACGGTTTGAGAAGATTTATCAACAAGGTAGGGCTGATATACCTTTGTTTGTGTTCAATTTTACTGATTATTTGATATGGAGGAAATATGCAGATGAGATTCGTGGAGAAAAGACAAAGAAAGATTCTTTGAGTCGTAAGGAGTTTTTTAACGCATTGGGATGTAGTGATTTCGATCTCAATCCTTTCAATAATTTCTATTTTTCACGTACTCGTAAGTCTTTAGAGCACTTCTATCCGCAAGCGAAAGTTGGAGATGATAAGCCTCTTACGGCCGATGATATCAACTGCTTTGGCAACTTTGCCATGATAGGAGCTGATGCAAACAGCTCTGGTTCGTGCTGGGATCCAAGGGCAAAGCTCGATCATTATAGTGACAGTAGGGCTAATCAGATCAGTGTTGCATCGTTGAAGTTTAAGATAATGATGCAGATGTGCAAAGATAATTGCAACAAAATACTTAGCAAAAAATTAAAAAGACCTGATGGGATGGAGTGGAATAAAGAAGATATGCAGACCCATCAAGAGAGAATGCTTGATATAATCTTTGCTGGAATAGAATAAAGCGCCTCCTCATTTACCAATACAGAAGTGCTGGAAGATGTTGCCGAGAACCTCATGGGTGGTGATTTGACCACCCGTGATATCGGCAAGTTGGTCGAGACAGATACGGAGATCCTCACTGATAAGGTCGCCACTGAGTTGCATGTTCATGCCATCAATGACACGAAGGATGGACTCATCGGCACGGGTGAGGGCTTCATAATGGCGGGCAGAAGTGATGATCACACTGTTTTCGTTGATTTCTGGGATGTCAGCTGCCTCATAAATAGCCGTCTCCAAAGTATCAATGTTCTGCTTCAGTTTGGCTGATATATATATATAAGGTGTAACCTCGCCTGATGGTTGAGGCTTTTCGGTCTTGTTATCCATCTTATTGAATATCGCAATCAGCTTCTTTCCTTCCGTGAGATGTTGCATCTCTGCCAGTTCTTCAGCCGTTGGTTGCTGGTCAACGACCCACAGAACGATGGCTGCTTCATCCATTTTCTGATAAGCACGTTCGATACCTAACTGTTCAACCTGGTCGGTTGTGCGTCGTATTCCGGCTGTGTCAATGAAGCGGAAGGTGATACCATGGATCTCGGTTGTGTCTTCAATGACGTCACGAGTGGTACCGTGGATATCGGAGACGATGGCTTTCTCTTCATGAAGCAGGGCTTTCAGTTCCGAACGGTCGGCAAACTCCAGCTCTTCATGGTCTGAAAAGTCGAGCTCAAGTTCGAGTAATGAGGTTATTTTCAGCAGTTGTTCGCGCAATAAGGACAACTCTGAGCTGAAATGTCCTTTGAGTTGACTCATCGCTACTTGGTGTGATGCACGGTTAGAGGCACTGATGAGGTCGGCAACAGCCTCTGCCTGACTGAGGTCCATCTTCCCATTCAGATAGGCACGTTGCGTATATTCGCCTGGGAGAGCCTGTCGGCAACCTGCGTCGATGAGTGTTTTCACAACCTGATTGAGGATATATGCCGAGCCATGACATGCTATCTCCGTACTGTTTTCGCCCGTATAACTATGTGGAGAGAGGAACACACTCACCAGGACATCGTCTATTGTATTGCCCGTTTTGTCATGTATCTCCCCGTAATACAGCGTGTTGCCCTTGGCACCGGTCAGTTTTTTCCCACTTCTACTATGGAAGATCCTGTCCGTAATCTCTATTGCCTGCTGACCACTTACCCTCACAATGCCTATTGCTCCACCCGGTTGTGTAGCAAGTGCACAGATGGTTTCGCCCACAGTCTGGCGTGTTGTTGAAATGGTTTGTTGTGCCTGTTGTGGGGTAAGTGTCTCTTTTTTCATTTTTTTTGTTTATGATGATTGATGTGACGGAGCGTTTATATTCTGTCAAGCACCGTCTTGACGAGTCCGTCAATCGTGTTCTTATATCCTGCATTTGCCTTCTTTGCCAGTCGGTTTGCAATGACCATGCAGCATGTTACAGCCCTATGTCCCATGAGCGTAGCCAGTCCGGCGAGTGCAGAAGACTCCATTTCGAAGTTCGTTATCTGTAGTCCATTGTAGGAGAACTGCTCTATTTTCTCGTTCAGATGTGGGTCTTGCAATGGCAACCGAAGCTCTCTTCCCTGTGGACCGAAGAATCCTCCGCAGGCTATGGTGACACCTCTCACCATGTCGTCTTGTGCAATCTGCTCGGTAAGTTGCTCATCAGCGCAAGCCACGTATGGGTTTCCGAGTTGTGCATCCCACTTCACTTGCCGCTTGAATTCTGCTTCAAAGTCAAGGTCGGAAGCCTTGTCACGTCCGGCATAGAAGTTCAACAGTCCGTCGAAACCAATGCTTTTTACCGATGCAATGTATGTTCCTGTCGGCGTATAAGGCTGCAATCCGCCACAAGTACCGATGCGCACGAGGGTGAGCTGCCGCAGTTGGTCCTTCTCAGTGCGTGTTTCGAAGTCGATATTTGCCAACGCATCCAACTCATTGAGTACGATATCGATGTTATCACAACCAATGCCCGTGCTCACAACCGTGACGCGTTTGCGGTGATAGGTTCCTGTAATTGTTCGGAACTCACGGCTTTCCACTTCACATTCTATGTCCTCAAAGTGGGAAGCTACGAGTGCTACGCGCCCCGGATCGCCCACGAGAATCACCTTGTCTGCAAGGTTTTCTGGTTTCAGATGCAGATGAAAGATACTTCCGTCCTCATTGATAATCAGTTCTGACGGTGCAAAATACTTCTTCTCCATAGGTCTTGAGATATTTGGGTAAATGTGTTCTTATATAATGTTTAGGAGACAAAGATAAGAAGAAATATGCAGATGACCAAATGAAGAAGAAAGAATGATTGTAAGATAAATTCACTATTGGTTTTCAAACGGTGCTCTTTTGCCTTCTAAAAGGTGCCCTTTTACATTGCAAAAGGGCATCTTTTGATGTTCAAAAGGGCATCTTTTACAACGCAAAAGGGCGTCTTTTGCAAGCCTGTTTGTAACCTCTTGATATACTATGGGTTACAAAGGCAGTTTTACATGGTTATTGTTTGCTTTTCGGTCTGCGCCTCTTATGTTTCTGTAAAGTTATTTCGTTACGCCTGATTGTCTGTGATCAGGTTCCTTCACAGGGCTCTTCCCCTCTATGCTTCTTCTGCTTCTGTATCACGGAAAGCCTGAAGCGGAAAGGGCAGTGGGCGAGAGTCGGTTGGCAGTTAGTGCTTGGTTATTTGTCTAAATACGTAATAACATATTTTCTTATACCATAATATACATCGTTCTCCATCAACTCAATAGGGCGTCCTTTATCATCAAATTTATAAGAATCGGTATTCGTTTTCCCCAATTTATTATCATAAAAGACGTGCCTTTTGGCAACAAGATGAGCAGAGCGGATGCCCGTTTGCGTTGTCCATATACCTTCATTGCGGTTGAAAATGGAAGGATACACGCGGAAGATGTTTAAGTCTGGGAAGGTTCTGTTGGGCACATTGGTATATTCGAAACGAACGAATGTATTTCCATATGTTATCTTTCCTTTTCCTCCAACGGTGGCTTTGACGAGGTCATTGTTCTTCCACTCAAAGGTATTCTTTAAGTTTATTTCATGAATATAGGATGAAGTCAGGTGCCCGTCAGCGTCATATATAAGACTATCCTTTGTGTGTGGCGCCGTTACAGGCTCATCTGTCAGAGGGTCTTTATAAGGAGCTTCGTTGATAAACTTCGTTGCTCTGCCTTGTTTATCTAAGTACATAGCACCTCTATGGTCCTCAAGAACGATCCTACCGGTGATGTATCCCTTTGTTGTATACGAGTAGATGGAGTCCGTATAAGTCACCGTTGCCACTCGAGGAGGGCCATATGTGTTGTGGAACAGGTCGTTACAAAACGTTAGAAGGCGCTTCTGATTGTCATAAGTGAAGACATATTCCCCTTGCTTATAGCCCTGGGGATAGACGTAAACCTCAATCTTTGAGATGTAATCGTAGCCTTTTTTCGCAAGAGTATTAGACGAAGTATCCACCTGATCATCGCTTGAACAGGAGAAAAACGCAAAAGAAATCGCTAAGAGTAGAAAGAAATGTTTCATTAAAACCTAATTTTTTATCTATTGAGGTGCAAAGGTAAAAAAGATGAAAGAAAATACATGATGGTGAAAGTTATAGTCTGTAATTAAAAACAAACACATCGAAAGTTATATATATAAATCCTAAAATCAAGGTGAAAAACAGGAGTAGATGCCTAAAAAGTGTAAACTGTGAAGGGAAAGCACTACGCCGTTTTTTCTGTTCTAAAAGAGACGCTTTACTTTCGCCAAAAGCGTGATGTTATGTCTTCAAACGTACCGTCTGCGCATCGCCGAAGCATCCGTTGATTGGTCCGAGGAGAGTTAAGTGCACCGAGATGCTTGAGGTATGGACCTATTTTTATGTAGTCGAAACGCTCCTGATGGATATGAGGTGATACGGCAGTACGCCCTGTGTACCATCCAATCTTCAGTCTGGGATGCTGCTTGCGGATATGTTCTGCTAACTCATCAACCCTCTCCGGTGCTATATCACCTCCCATAAAACCCACGCAAGTGATGGGATTTCCTGCTTCAGAGATGAGCTTGTCGAGTGTCTCTGTGGTCAGATCGTTGCCTTCATCCTTCCAAAGAAAACTGCTATGGCAGCCCGGACAGCGACAAGGACAGCCGGAAATGTTGATGGCAAGCGTCACTTCGTCAGGGAATTCCTGAAAGACTATGTCTGTGTTGATATAGTGTAGCATCTTAATTGATGGCGGGTGACGGTGTTCGGGAGCCTTGTTTCATCCTCTCCTGTCACCCGCTTGCTAATCATTATGCCTCCTGTTTGCACTCTTTCGTCTGTTTCCCAGCTTCGGAAGGAGCAGTAGTCTTTATCGTATACTTGTTCTGTCCGGCATAGAAACGGCGGTGTGCCTCATCCTGACGTGGTGCTGAGAAGTTGCTAACACGCTTCATGTAGCCAATGACACGTGTGAGATAATCCACGTTTGTAGAGTGACAATGAGGACATTCGTGCAGATAACGTTTGTCGATATGCCCACAATCGTTACATACAGTGTTAGGAATATTGAACGTAAAGTAGTTACATCCCTCCTGTGCTGCCGTACGTAAGAGCTGTCGATACTGTGCTTCTGACAGGTGTTCCTCAAGGTTCATGTGCAGTGCAGAGCCTCCTGTGAGGTGCTCGATATATGGTGCACCATGCAATTTGAACTTGTCGAGAATGGTCAGAGAGTTGTCTTCTACACGATAGAAGTAGCTGTTGTAACAGTCACGTGGTACGAAATAGCCGTCCTCACGGTCCCATTTTGCGTGCTTCACACCGACGTTTTCGGCAGGAATCATCTCACAATTAAACATTGCTTCCTTAGTGCGGAAAGCCTTGTTGTGCTTCTCTATCAGTCCGAGAACACCCTGAACGAACTTCTTGTAATCCTCGTTTGGAGTGATGTCAAGCCCCATGAACTCTGCAGACTCAACCAGTCCGTTGATTCCAATGGTGAGATATTGACGGTCAATGTTGATGTATCCAGCATCAAAGAGTGGCAACATATGGTTGCGCAGTAGCTCTTTGAGGTTCTCATTGTATGCCATCTGCACCTTATGACACAGTACGATGACGTGCTCAAGATATTCCTTATAGTCTAAGTCATGGTTAACTGCATACTGGATACAGCGGTTGAGGTTGATAGTCAGCACACTCTTTGAACCAGTTGACACACCTCCGGCACCTAAAGTATAGGAGAATCCGTTGTCTTGTATCTCATTACGGAGTCGGCAACATGAACTCAGAGAGTCAGCATTGTTGCTCATGTAGGTGAAGAAACTGTGTCCTTCAGCATACATCTTAGCTGCATAATCGCCCCATTCCTTGTCCTTGCACTCTCCGTTCTCAGCCAACAACGCCATCGTTTCGACTGGGAAGGTGAGGACAGTCTTGAGTCTTTCCTGGTTAAACCACTTCATAAAACGCTTCTGAAGCCATGAGAGACTCTCCCAGTCTGGCTGTGATCCATCAGGGAAATAGAAGTTTCCGAAGAGTGATTCGAAGTAAGGACGGTCGTAATAAGAGATGTTCCAGAACACAGCCTGGTAGTTACGAGCACCTGTTGGTTGGTTAAGTGAATAGACAATCTGCTCGAAATCGTCCGTGATAACCTTATCTATTGTACGCTTTCTGAGGCTGAGGTCGACCACTTCATCAGCTCGTTTCCAGTAGTCTTTACCGTATTCTTTCTGTATGAAGTAGTTCATGTACATCAGGAACTCTGGTGTTGCACAGGCTCCGGCAAGCATGGATGATACCATGAAGACCATGTTGATAAACCCACCACAGAAGCTCTTGAGGTTGGTTGGGGCTGTAGAGTTGCCGCCAATGGATGTTGTTCCACCGATGAGCCATGGGTACATGGTGATGGAAGCACAGTAGTTGGCGAGGTTTGTCTCGTCATTCTTATATATAAAATGGTGGGTGAGGAGGTTGATATATTCGTCAGCCAGCTCCTTACCATACATCTTTTTGATACGATCTACCAGCATTCGACGATTCAAACGGATGAAACCTTGCTTGGGAAGTTCGCCGATAAGCGTTGCGATATTCTTGTTTTCAACGTTCGCATTGGCGTCAAACTTAGAACCAGTTGCAGCATTCTGCGCTACACAATAGTCTGTGAGGAATTTTATTTTCTCAACTGTTTCGCGGTCTTCTGTGTGCTGTTGGCGATATACAATGAAGCTCTTTGCCACCTTATAGAAGCCCTCTTTCATCAAAGCTTCCTCAACTTGATTCTGTATATCCTCAACTTTTATGTCGTTATGTATGTTGAGGTCAGATAAAATCTTCGATACCATACCGAGGTCGGTAGGCTCATTGACACTCTCGAATGCTTTTAAGATAGCATTCATAATCTTGTCGAGGGAGAACTTTTCCTTCGAACCGTCACGCTTAGTGATTGTAAAGTTTTTGATTTCCATTGCTATATTTTCTATGTCTTTATTGTTGTTTTAAATTAAATAGCTCATAGCTCATAGTCTTGATGGTCTTCTGATGCCCTGATTTCAATGCTCAAACCACAAGGTTAGTCACGTTTTAGCTTGTGCGAAGTTATCCGTTTTGGGAAACTTTTTTCTGTTTTTAATCTTCAAAGTTATCCGTTTTGGAAAACTTTAGTGGTGCAAAGATAGATAAAAGAATCCACTTCCCCAAAGATAATCTGGTTAAAAAAGAACTAAATTTTCTGCTGTTTTTCATAGTATGTTGTTATAATCTCCTATCCCATTGTCATTTATAAATGACTGGTTTTAGTGCTACTTTATTTCCTGGTTTCATCCCCATTTCTTTCCGTTTTGTCTATGACAACCTTTGCCTTTGTCTTCTTTCCCGTTTATTTTCCTATAGCGCTGTACCATTGTCTGTCATAGAAGGAACCGCCAGTTCCTTATGTCTGGATTCAAATGTGCTTAACAGTCTTCTTCAGTTCAGGACAAAATAACTTTTTTGTGCAGCCCCTCTCTTCCGTACGTCTATATATATAATAAGGTGTAATGGGATAGAAAGAAAAGTAACGTTACCTCTTTAAAGGAAGCTAATATACCCTTCTGCTTCACAAAATACGAAAGAATGCATTACTGGATACAGAAAAAACTTCACTAAATACAGAGAAATATTTTATAGAATGTGGAGAAAAGTTTCACTAAATATAGAAAAATACTTCATAGAATGTGGATAAAAGCTTCACTAAATACAGAATAATGCTTTATAGAATGCGAAGAAAAAGCTTCATGGAATATGGAGAGAAAAACTCACTGGATACGAAAAAAGCATTATAGTATACGGAAAATGCTTTAAAAAATACAGCAAAATTAAACAGAAAGAAGCCTTTCTTTCCCGCATTTTTTAGTATATATATCGTTTATTAATTATAAGTAGGCTTGTAAGAAGGTGTCTTTTTCATTAACCAGGTACGTATTTTCAAGCGAATCATAATGGTTTTTTAAACGCTAATTAATTTTAAAAAGAGGTTTAGATTTTGAAGTTTAATATTAATTATATACCTTTGCATCAGATCATAATAATATGGTTTAGGGACAGGGTCGAAAGATCGTGTACCGCCCGAGGTCGTTCTTTAGCGGCCTTATTTTTTTATGTTTTTCTTATCCCCTTTTCTTTTTTTACGTAGTGGTAGATTTGTTCTACTATATATAATTATTGTTATTGCTACCACAAGACTACGTGATTTTACAGGCTCGATCTCCTAAAGTATTATTGCAGATAAGAAAAATAAATGAGATCAGGTAATGCGTCTTATCTTTGGAGGTAATGATATAGATTTTCTTAATAAATAAAAAGAGAGTGTGTCAAAATTGATACATCCTCTTTTTGTTCTTCCTTTACCTTGTCTACGACATAATTCGTTATTTACTGCAGCTATGCTGCTAATTT
>QWCI01000142.1_pt1 | contig 28931 bp, 32 predicted proteins | sample 1972541 | NCBI WGS metagenome assembly QWCI01 (sample SAMN09866712, study PRJNA288562) | Human oral metagenome isolate term3_saliva, whole genome shotgun sequencing... | isolation source: mouth | host: Homo sapiens | place: USA: California | reverse complement strand
TATATCTTCGGTTGTCATCATACTGACTACAAAGATACGAATTTCGTGCCGTTTAATGCGAGATACGGCATGTTAATTCACACTAAATCTTGCAGAACCCTTTATATTATTGATTTGTGATTTCATAAATTCTTCTTTGTTTTTTACAATTTTCTAGTCGGTTTCGAATTTCTTGGACAATATCACGCCGAGCACTGATGCCATACATCATCATTGTTCTGTCTGTCTTGTCGGTAGAAATGATGCTCACGGTCTTTACACCCCACAACTTCTGCCAAAAGGTTTGTGACTCACTGTAGTCCACCACCCGATATAGTTCCATGTAATCGGTATGTCTGGAGAACACGCCGCAAATACGGCACAAGGTGTTATCGTTGATAATCCACAATACAGCTGTGAGTGTGATATATCTGGCAATGAGCAAGATAGCTAACAACAGCGAACAGAGTGAAACCACCATTTGAGGGTATAGTCCTTCCAATGATGTTAGAAGAGGCATGGCCACCACTGTTGTCAGGAACAACAGTAATAGCCCAGTTTGTTTAGCGAAAAACTCTCGATAATCGGGTTTGAGAAATATGTCCATGGTTTTACATTTTTAGCCCACCCATCCGCTTTTTCCTGAGATTGTCTTCTCGTTCATACTTGCTCTTGGTAAGTATCACGAAAGAAGGCTTGTTCATTACCACATCATTCCAATCCTTGAAAGCTGAGGGAGCCTTCTCCACACCATATTCTCGTTTGAAATGAAGAAATGTACGGAGGTTGTTAAGGGTGGCTTTTTGTGGGTCGAGCTTATGCTCCTGTCCGTTATGGCTTACCCTTATGGCATCATCTGTCTGCACGATGTTGAGCAGTATTTTCTCTACTACGCCCACCATACGCATACCATAAATTCGTCCCGGCACATCGTTGTCGAAACAATCTACAGCACGTGCATTGGCATAGTAGTCCATGATGCTACCAACCTGCAGATTAGAGAAGGTGCCACCAATCGAGACAAATACCGACTTGTCAAGATCAGCTTGCAAGCGAGCCTTGTTAGCCTGATAGAAAGCCATAATGTCGTAGGCACTTTCGGCGAAATAGACATTCTTGATGTCGTGCGGATTATGGCCGTTGGACAAATCCACAATCCACGCCGCCGTTGTTGAATTGGTGCCAGTGGCCTTCCTCTTGAAGCTACCATACCCACGTATCTCATAACCTTCCACCTTATCGGATCCTGGCTGAACATAAGGGAAGCCAATATTGAAATAGTCGCTATCAAACCGTGTGTCCTTTACCCTGTGAATCCAAGGGGCAAAGGCCTGAATGGTTTCTTTCTTGATATTTCGTTGGCGGAAGATGTATTGAGCTGCATCGAGGTTTTGCAAAATTGGCTCTGTATGGTACAACTTTGGATCGAAGGGCTTGTTTACACTACCGATTTGAGCATAAGTCTGTTTTGCCTTATCCTCGATGGGCTGATTGGCAAATTTTGCCATCACCTTACTGATGATGTCCCAGTTGTTACGCCCACTGATACCAAAAGAATGGGCATTCTCCTGAATGAAGCTGATAACATCACCTCGCTGACCATTGCGACGAAAGAAGGTTTGCTGAGCTTTGTCATAGATATGGCTCACGATAATCGTGTCTCGCCTTCCACCTACAGCGTCTGGCAAGACCAACTCAATATACCTACCCAAGCCAGCTTTCCTATCAATCTGATAACCGAGGCTGAAAGCTATGTCGTCGATGCCGACCTTAGCCTTTAGAGCCTTAAAATCTACTTGATGTTCCTTCATAAGCACTTAGATTTTTAAGCCTCTCGACTCATTCCAGTTCGCTTTGGACAAGTTCAGTTCACTGCCATACTTGTCTTTCACGATGTCGGAAAGTATCTGATTCATCTTAGTATCATCTTTCTGGCGGAGAAACGAAACGGCCGTCTTGTTATCGATGGGCTTTTGATCCAGTTCCTGCCCATTGATAGATGCTTGTATGACATAAGAGCCAGTAGGAAGTTTGTAGATGCTTGCCTTAACAGATTTAGCTACTTCTTCCCTCTGGTCGGGTGAGAGTGCCGAAGTCTGCGTTTTCTGTGACTGCTGCCTGTCCTGTTCTTGTTGCGCTCCCAGTATAGGAGCCTCGCCAAGTGCAAGTTTCTGCTCATCAATCTTCTGGAGAATCATGTTGGAAGCCTTATTGACATCGGCCATAACAGAAACAATAAACTTCGGCTCTTCACGCAGAGCATGGAGCCAGCCTTCGACATACGCTACGTTATTGTTCTGAATACGGCGGTCAAAGCCCATCGTATTGCCTACCATTGCAGCCGACAATTCTGCCACAAGTTCTTCCTTGCCATACTTGGGATCGCCGAAACGATTGCCCATAGTGCGGTTAAGTCGTTCCGGCGTACCTGTGGAGTGAGCCATCTCATGCAAAGCGGTAGAATAATACTCCATACCGTCTTTGTAAATCCCATCAGGCGTGGTGCTAATCTTGAATTGAGCCTTCAAGGGTAATACAATCATGTCATTGGAAGGCTTGAAGAAGGCTTGCTCGGATGCTTTGTCGTACTGAATACGGCAGAGCCATTCCTGACGTTCAAACATTCGGTCGATAGCCGCATTACGATACATGCCTTCGGTATCTGACAGCTTGGGAGGTTGGAAACGTGAAATAATCTTGTCATACTTTTCCTTGTTCACCTCCTGCATGTTGGTCTGATCGATGTTATAGACCCTGAATGAGCGGAGGAAAGGACGTACTTCACACTGGTCTCTTTCCGCCTTGGACATGTTTTTATAGTCGGTCAGTGACATTTTTTGGCCATTGGCATCCTTGATGCTCATGTCCCAGTAGATGACAGGCATGGCTTGCGAGCCTTTTTTCAGGCGCAGCCCTTCTTTCTCCTTTTGCAGGAATGTCATATACACTGGTGCTGCATACTTGTTAATAGCCGTGTCCATAAACAAGAATAGAGAGTTGGTACCCGAATAGTTGCGACCACTTAGGTTTTGTGGCAAGCCTTGAAAGCCCTGGCCACCTATCCAGCCTTGCTTCCAATCATTGTCTTTGGCCTCTTCCAATCGGGTAATCATCATCTCGGCGAACTTCTCGATGGCCTTGTCGCTTGCCGACTGTGCGGTTTTGTTGTGTTGATATGCCATAGTCCTACATGATGAAGTTTTCACTTTCGAGGAATGTTGCATCAGTCTGCTCGACGAACAACTCTGCATTGTTCTCGTCTGGCTCCGCTCCTCTGTCTGCGAGCCATTGCTGATAACTCTCACTGTACTCACTCTGTAGGAGATACTCCACCCAACCGATGCGTCCCTCCTGTTTGAGTTGTTCCAACTCTTCAAATGTTTTTCTTTTCATTTTTAATAAAACTTTATTTGTGAATTGCCGCCGCCCACGCGTCGTGCCGGGCAGCGGTTTGGGTTTAAGAAATTATTTTGATATTCTACTAGTCTGTGACATAGGTAAAAACGGCTTACCATTATCGCTTCAAGCCTTGGCTCTGACTTACCGAATGGCTCTGGCTTAGCTCCTTGATGTCTTCCATGAGGTACTTGGCTCCCAACTGCTCTTTGGTAGCTGTTTTCGACTTGAAGAGTGAATACAGGTCGTTGTTCGATAGTTTCTTCTCGGCCGTTTGTCCTTTGTTCTCCACATTGGCAGAGATAAGCCAGGCTCCTTCGGGGACCTTGCGGATTCTGACTTCTGGGGTTGGGATGTTTTCGGGTAGCTTGTATTTCTCATAAGCTGATTTCAGATGTAGTTGTTCGCCGATCACCTTCTCTGCCAACTGTCCCTTGCTCTGTGTGCGATCGAAATACATATCCAGCTGATCGTGAGTGAGCGGAGTGGCATGAAAGCGTTTGTCTCCCATTTCGGCATACAAGAGGTATTCGCCGAAATGAGGCTTGTCTTCATTGCGTTGCTTATAGACCTTGAATGTGGTTAGCTCTCGACCATCGGACAACTTAGTGTTATCAAAATCTTCTTTGCTAAGCTGCTTTGCCATCTTGGTAAGATAATACTTGGTAAACATATCCTTTACGGAAATCTCCTGCTTCATAAAGGCTTCCACGTCTGCCTCCTTAACGGCTTTAGGGTGCAAGCCAACGCCGTCAAGTCGGGCATAGAAGAAGTATTTCCCTTCCTGTTTGGGCGATTCAAACATATTGGCGGAAGTAACCTTCTGACCATTCTCGGTGATGAGCTGCGGTGCAACAGCGCGTTTAACCTCGCTGATGAGATAGTCGTAAAATTCAGGGCGAATGTTCTCTGGGTGGTAATATCTGCGCTTGCTGGCATCATCGCCAGGCACAGATCCAGCAAACGATACATTGTCGTTCCAGGCATAGACACGATTCAGCGAAATGCCCTTATCTTCATCGGTGCCAGCTACCACACCCTTCTTCGTACCAAAATCTGGCAGCACCACCATTTTGGAACTGCCCATTGCTGCCTTGATGTCGTCAATGAACTTTTGTTGTTGTTCGGTAGTAGCTGCTTGGGCTACAGTTGATTGGGTGGTAGAGTGTGAAACTGCTTCTTTTGATTTTATACTCTCCAGATAGGCTTTGGCGATAGACGGTAGCGTATCTGTGAGCTGCTGTATGGTATTTGCTTTCAAGTCACGGAGCTGTAACTTGTTGTCTTCTGAATCGATGAAGGTAACACGACCACGCAAGACCTGCATCTTAGCCAGTTCGGTATTCTCGCCTCTGGTTGTTTCCGCATTCAAGGCTTTATCCGCCAGGGGCAGCACAAGGGCATGGTGATTGTTTTTCCCTACGGTTTCCACAATCTTACTGGCAAGATTGTCTCGAAGATCTTTGGCGTTATCCGAGACTTCTGCCTTGGTAGTTTTCGATAGCTCTACCTTCTCCTTTCTGGGCATTTCGAGCTGGTCGCATATAGCGACACGCTCACCAGCACGAATAAGTTTGGGGAGATACGTGTCGAGAGCATGGTGGGGAAAGCTAATCATGTCGATACCCTTAGTCTTTTGTGTGAGAAAAAGGTCAAGTATCTTTGATGCTTTCACGGCATCATCACGATAAATCATGTAGAAGTCGCCAGAACGAAAGAGAAGCATCGCATCGGGATGCTTTGCCTTCATAGAGTCGTATTGTTTCAGCATCGATGATGCAGCATCTTCTTTTGCAGAAAGAGACTTCTCTTTCTTGCTGGTAGATTGTGCGAGTCCCTTAACATCCTGGGTAGCATTATCAGGCAGTCCATATCGCTTGATGTTCTGTTCTACATTCTGTTCAGTGACTTTGCGGTACACCTCATAGGTGCCGCCAACAGAATTGTTATAGACCACAGCATAGTTCTTGTCTTCTTTCACCAGGTCGTCGCCCCTATTTTGCAGCGGCGATTTGAAGGTACGGTTAAGTTCTATGGCATCGCCCTGATCGTAGTTGGCAGCTTCTTTGAGAAGTTTGTTGACATGACCTTTCCTGTGCAGGTCGCTTAATACTTTGGTATCATCCTCGAATTGCAGATACGCAACAGACGAGTAATACACTTCTGACTTCTTCGCAGTCTTTTCTTCGGGCATGGACTTTGCCTTTTCCCGAATGGCATCTTCCTACTTCATCGACGGTTTTACATCCATTGTCATAGGTAATTTTGAATAAATGTTTGAGTATGCGCAAAGACTACCTGATCAGAACTTAATAAGGCTCTGATCATCGGGGCTTTGCGGTTGAATGATGTTACGATTACTACTCCTTGAAAACTCAATAGGACTGCTAAGGGATAAGCATGAGAGTTTATAGCATGAGAGAAGAAAGGCATAAACACAAATAGCCCGACCATAACACCAATAGTTGTCGAACTACTGATGCTAAAGTCGGGCCTTCTGCCTTTTACATTGCCAGAAGGCACTGATGTAAAGACAAAGTTATTCCAGCCAAAGACCGAGCAATGTCCCTGACTGGTTAGATATGTATAGACGGATTTCCCCGTGACAGGGGTACAGTCTTCTCTGGGCATAAAACAATCATCTTATGCTCCTTGAAAATCAGTCTTTAAAACTGGGGAATTATGTTAAAGACTACCGAGAAGACTACTGTCAGCTAAATCGGTAAATGTAGTAAAGTGTCCCTATCAAGGGTACGGTTAAAAGATGAGTCCTTTGTAGAACTCTTGTTGTATCAATAAGGAGATAATTGAGGTTATAGCTTCATACCTGTGGTGGGCTTTTGTTCTTTCTTTACCTCATGTTTTGTTTCCTTATATTGTAGTTTATCTACTACCTGTTGGTACTCCCAACGGTTTTGATCGGTAAGCACATAGACCATAATGCCTTCGTTAACTCTGTCGTATTTGATCTTCTGTTGGCGGTCCCATTGGGCCATGTCGCCTTTGACAATTTTGAAGCCCTGCGGTTCTTTGAGATCCACTCCGACGGAGACTTTCTCATGGCCCACTTCAAGTTCTATAGGCTTTCCCTCCTTGATAGCCTCCTTCTGGTTCATGCCCAACTGTATGTCGTTGATCTTTTCCATTTGAGCAATCTGCTCTGGCAAGCGGAGATTGCTTACATTGCGCTTGATCAAAGACTTCGTTTCATAATCCAATTGGATAAACTGCATCCTACGCACACCGTCTTCTTTAATCTCTTTTCGGAGTATTTCACCTTGTCGAAGGCGGTCTTTCTCATCATTGTTCAGGGCTATGTCGCTCACAACATCCTTTCTTACAGGATAGGTCATCAGTTTGATGTTGCCAGCTCTGTCTTGAATGAGCTGCAACTTCAATGGAACTTCATACAGCGTGCCTGACTGCGATTTGATATGAGTCTGAATAAGCGGCGTTACCTTCCCACTTAAAAAGGTCTCCAACAAATCTTTTGGCATAGAGAGAGTTTTCTCTTTGCTGATACCCAACTTGGCCAGTTTGCCGTATGGAATATCACTTTCTAAAAAACGATTTTGCATTGCCATATCCATATATTTTGTTGTAATTTTAATTCAAATTTAGGAAAAAACGTTGTAAGATGGAAGTTAAATCGTTGTTATTTGTGGGTATGACATTCCTGCTCATGCCCTGCCAAATGAGGGCACAATTCAATACAATCATGCGAGAAAAATCGCCAGAGCAAAAGGCAAAGACAAAAGTTTCGCTGGATAGAGAAAAGGTAGATGAAGATTACTTTTATGCTTATCAGGACTCTGTGAAGTTGAATGAGAAACGTAATGAACGGAGAGACGAACACTATGATTTCTTCTCTACAACAGAAGGCCATGAAATATCCATAGAAAAAGATATTCCTGTCTTTGTTAATGTCAAGGATAGTATGCTGTTCGGACTCATCAAAGAGAGGATGGATGTTTGTCTGCCTTTAGACTTCATCAGTGTTACGTCTCGATATGGGTTCCGTCAGGATCCATTCAGGAAGTGTTCTTCTTTCCACGATGGTATCGATCTTGAATGTAATATGCTGCATGTCTATTCGATGTTGCCTGGCAGAGTAAAGAAAGTGGTGTTTAGCAAGAAAGGATATGGTAACCATGTTGTCCTCGACTATGGGCATATACAATGTCTATATGGGCATTTAGCCGCAATCACAGTACGAGAAGGTGACGAAGTATTGGCAGGTACTATCGTGGGAATATCAGGAAATACAGGCAAATCAACGGGGCCACACCTTCACATCAAGATTAGTGCAAATGGCAAGAGCTTGAATCCTGCCCCATTCATAGCCTACCTGAATAACTATATCACAGGTTTGCGAGATAAGATCGCTTATGTCCGATTTGGCACACGGCCACCAAAGGAGTTGAATATCACCAATCTGTATCAGGCGTTAGACCTATATGGTGTCGCCTTCCCAAAGATAGTCGTGGCACAGGCTCTGCTGGAAACTGGGTATTTTACCTCGAATGTCTGCCTCAATTACAACAATCTGTTTGGCTTACGACGGCCAACCGATGGCAGTTATTATCGCTTTCGTAATTGGGAAGAGTCGGTCAAGGCATACAAAGATTATGTGCAGTACAAATACAAAGGTGGCGACTACTTTCGTTTTCTCAACCGCATAGGATATGCAGAGGATCCTAACTATATATATAAGGTGAAAAGCATAAGCAGCTCGTTGTAAGATGCAACAGTGATATAAAGAGAAGGGGAAACTGGTTTGGCACTTGTTTCCCCAATATTTTTCTCACAAAAAATGTTGCTTGGTGGTACCATTTCTGCACCCAAAATGATTATTATCCACTTATTGTAACGGATATATTTCGACAATTCAGCCCATATAAGCACGCTCATTTTGCACCTTATAACGACTTTGGTACAAGATGCGAACCTTGGTATAGACCAAAGAAATCAGGAGGACGATAAACTTCACCGTCCATTCTACAAGTCTCTTACCATACTTCAATATATAGAAGAGAGCCATACCTATCAGTGTGATAGTCCATATCAGCATCTGCATAATAAAGGAGCCTATACAATAGCCTATGTATGCCATCAATGTTATTAATGCAATAATCATATTTTCAGATTTTAGTGAAACGTTAGTGATATGTTCGCTTATCAAAGATACAAAATCTTTTCATCATTTTGTCTTTGGAGGTTGTGCTAAACTTATAGTAGGTTGATGGCTTCTGATACTTTTTGCACGAAATCCTTTTGGGTGCTTTCCAGTTCTTTAGTAACTTGTTCTTGAATCAGTTCGAGCTTTGCTTTTACGATTGTATTCAGAGAAAACGATTTGGTGTATCTATCGGCATCAGCAATTTTGAAGTCCTTAGCCATAAGGAAATCCACTGAAATATAATTGGAGTAGAAATGTAGCATCTGGATAAAGGAATCGGAGTTCACTACTTTGTCATGCTCTATCTTTGAGATGGTGATAACTGGCAAGCCTGTTGCTTCTGCTACTTGCTGTTGGGTCATAATAAGATATTGGCGAACATTTTTCAATCGCTCGCCAATACCTTCCATACGTGCTCTGCTGTTATCAGTTTTCATAAATTTCTTCAACGTCTATGATTGCACATTCAACCCCTTTGGCAGAAGTTCGTTTATCATATTATCAATATCTGTTTCTACTCCCATGAAGTTTCGGCTAAGAATAATCTCCATGTTGCGATCGGTGCCAAAATCATAGAGCGGAGGAATATCTTCATACATACTTTCCTCAGTCTTAATTTTCTTCATGTCGAAGTTGGTCTTACAGAAATACTTTGAGGTCTTAAACTCTGCTGAGTTCTCTATCTCAAAGGTGTTCATCGCTCCATCAGGTGTAGGCGTGAAATCTCTGGCTATCTGTCCAGCCAACCAACCAGTAGCCATATCTGCTATTTTTGCAGCAGGTAAGAGATTATCCATCCGTTCAGAAATGGAGGTAGAGACCTTTTGATCGTTGATGGAAATAGACTTGCTCGTTTGTTTCACTTTGCCAAAGACATCATTCTGGGCCCATTCCAATGTTTCTTTGTTACGGGCTGCTCCCATAAAGATATTGCCACAGGTGGATAGGATCTTCTGCATACCATTTTTTCCATAGTCTGCTTCGAGTTGTGGAAGTTCCTGAAAGCCCAAAGTTACAGCTACCTCATTGCTTCTCGCCGTCCCAATCAGGCGGTCAATCTTATGAAAGTAGAGCGTTGGCAGCTCATCAATAATCAGACTACAGGGATAGTTATTTTTACTGTTAATCTTCATCACCAAACGATTTAGAATAAGCGCATTGAGGGAGCCAATCACCTGTTCCTTCTCCGGGTCGTTGGCAATCACCAGATAGCTCGGATGCTCTCGGTCTGAAATCTTTAGGTCGAAGTCGTCGCCTGTAAATACCCAATACGCTTCCTGTGTGGCAAGACGGCCAGCCGCGACACGCAAGGTACCCACCATACCTTCCAACTGATCCATAGCCTTATTCTTGAAAGCAGACTCAAAAGGAGCCATCAAGGGTTTAATGGCACGATCACTCATCAGTATCTTGAAGACATCGTTGTAGGACTTGTTGAGGAACTGGAGTACATGAGCCATATCAGAATACTCACCTGTTCGGGTATCAGGAATAACTCTGTTTCCCTTGTTGTCCTCATACCAAGTTTCCAAGATGTTCACCAGGCAACCGTCCGAATCGACATAAGAGAAGCCTTCCAACTCGACAAACATGCCGTTATCGTCGATAGACATATTCACCATTTCTTCGTTATTAAAGTCAAGGACAACCTCACCTTTCTCATTGATACCAGCATAGTCAGTCCATTGCTTATAAACGAGCTGCAGCACACCTTCTTCAATCTTGTCGATGGTGATAGTCTTGCTATATCGGAAGAAACGTTTGAGCTTTTTACCTTTCAAGAATCCTGTTGGGTGGAAATTGACAAAGAAGTAGATGATAGCTGCAAGGAAGTTCTCTGAAGCGTTCTTGAAGAAAGCCTCCGAGCCACCTTTCTTGTCGCCGCCACCTTTGTTAAGTGATTCTAGGAGCGTTGCTGCCGTCTCTGATGCCGCCGCAAGGTCAGGGATATACTTCTTCTGAATAGGATTGATACGGTTGGAGTAGCGCACATTGGCAAAGTTGATGATATGGAAATCACAGTTTTCTGGGATATGACCGTACTTCTTATTCTTGCAATACTGATAAAGCAGCGTCTTAGCAAGCGTAGGAAACTTATAGTCATAGACCATCATCGTGAAGCCCTTTGCACTGTGTTGTCTAATGAAAGGATCGATGATGCCAAACGACTTACCAGAACCAGGCGTACCCAAGACTAACGTAGCACGGAAAGGATTGATGATATTGATCCAGCCTTTCCTCATACGTTTCTTGAAGTAGTAGATCATCGGAATGTTGACCGAGTAATCGTTCTCCACCTTCTCTTCCATCTGTTGAAAGCTCTCGTTCTCAAAGTTAAAACGGTCGTCACCAAGCTTATGGTTGAAGTATTTGCTGATAGCGTCCAGCCCCTGATGTATTAGCATGATGCCGATAACAGAGCAGATCGCATAAATCATACGATTGGTAGGGAATCCGAAGAGTGTTCCTCCCCACATGTCCTTATGCATCAGTACACTTGTTACCAAAAGGTAGAAGCCAATAGCAAGCGGATAGACGACCATCGTCTTCATATTAAACTTCAACTCCTTCTTGGCTCTGGTACCGATGCAAGTTACGCCAATACACACTAACTCCATAAACTTACACCCCAGAACACTGTTGAAGAGTTTCAGTTTGTAGAGAAACGACATAAAGAACTTCGTAATAGGATCGCTTGCCTCTAAAGGCAGATTGACAATAAGCTCGAATATCAAAATCAAATAGATACAGCTACGGAATATATTATATATCTGTTGCTGCTCCTTCGTTTCTTCTGTTGCCATATCAAGGGATAAACAATAGGGTTAGTTCATTTTCATTCTCAGTATGGGGCGCACTTGCGCTACATCCGTTTTAAGAATCGATGAGATATAACCTGAATGTAGCGAAATACATTTGGCATATAGCTCTTCTGTTTGAGTTGATGAGCCATCCTGCGTCGAACTAAGATACGGTTCTGTCAGAAAGGCATCGCCTCCAATCGTTTCCATCACTTTCCCTAAGGTTCCTATATTGGCGGATAACATTCGCAATTCGCCGATAGAGGATAACGCCCAACCCTTTACAGGGGAAGCATAACTCCTTATGATATTTACGGCAGGACTCTTACGTTCAGATTTAAGAATGGCCGAGGTGTTGTCTATACCGCATAATGCACTCTCATCTGATGAAACATTGGACACCGACATGAGTGTGTCAAGATAAGCATACTGACCTAAGTTCTTGGTTGATACCACCCAAATGCTATCTGCTCTTGTTCCAATGACAACACCCACGGCCGTCATTCTGCTTGCATCGTAGCCTTTGCTTGATACGATGCTGTTATCAGAGAGTAAGATTGAGCCTGTGGTTACGTTGCCCTGCCAGTCTTCTATATGTTCAGAGCAAGAAGCCAAATGAATAGACAGCACCACAGCTATCATAATCGATAGCATAGGGCGTAGCTTTATATTGATCTTCATATTGTAGTGTTTCTTTTAGAGTGGAACCTTGATACCAATGGTCAATCCATTGCGGAAGGTATCTCCGTGCATGAAATTGACATTGTTCTTTTGTTTGATGGTCAGCTTCCAGCCGTTTACTAATGTATAATTGTATTCAAGGCTGCCTTCTGCACCAAAGAAGTAATCGCCTCGATAGGCTCCTGCCACTGGCCCCAAGTCGAGGCGTAGTGTGGAGTTCTTCCAACGCACTAGACTTTTCTTATATACGATGCCACCGTTCCAATAGTAATGCTCCCAAAAGGATTTGGAGCACACTTTCCCACATTCAGGATCACGTGCCCAGCGGTTGCCAGCTTCACCAAATATCTCGAAAGCATTGTCATACGGCAGCTCCTTCTCATAACCAAATGTGGCGTTGAGCGTGTTTTGAAACAATAGACCAGCATTGAGAGTGATATACTGGTCGCCATCGCCAGCATAGGCCTTTGACAACATAAATAGGCCCAACATAAGGGATAATACGATTTTTCTCATTGCGTTCCTCCTTAATAGTTACTTCTTGACAGGCTCTTCATCAGTTGCTGGCTAAAGCCGTCTGCGTGAAGAATATCTGAATACTCGATAGGGATATAGATAACTCGGCCAGAAATTTGGTTTTCCGAAATCTCCAAGTTCAAAATCTTCTCATCTGGAAACGTTAGCTTGTTGAGTACAAGCACATTGCGATAGCCTTTCTTAAACGTATTGGTCTTGTTGAGCATATAAGTAGGCGTAAGTTCGATGGTCTGTGTATTGGTCGCCTTACTCTCTTTCTTATCCGTTAGCTTTACCCGTATCTCGTCAATGTCAAACTTGATATTGGTATGGTTGTAGAGCGAGAAATCTACAAAGAAGTAGTCGTCAATGGCATAGATATTATTGATCACGGCCTTGATACCATACTTCTTATAATGTATGTTGTGGAACTTTGCAGGCATACTATAGATTGCCCATGCGAAACGTGCCATATCTGCTTCGGGCATTAGTACCTCTGGATTGTTGTAACGCTTGGTGTCCTTGATGTCAATATTGAAGATAGAATTGGCACGTGCCGGCCCCTTCACATATACCACGTTGAATTGTGCTATATGCCGTTCACCAATCACTGTCATGGTGCCAGCCAGTTCATGATCGTACATTCTGCCAGCAGGTTTGATACGGACGATATTGTCTGCACACTGATTGCCGATGATGTTATTGGTAGAAATATCGACGAGCTTGATATTCTCTGGCATGATGATGTGTGTAGTGATCTGCTCATTCACATAGACGGTATTCTTATGGAGGTTTCCATCAAAGATATAAGCATCGTCCATGCTTTCGCGATGTATATAATGTACCTTGCCAGTATCAGGAACTATATCACGATACTTCTTTTGAGCCTCCATCGGAGTACCAATAAGTACTGCTAACAGTGTAATTACTATGTATTTCATTGTGCTTTACTATTTATTTGTGTTTTGAATAAGCCTTTATCATTCTACGTCTAAGGACGTATTGATGAGATATACGATGGTGTTATACTTGATGCGAGCATGGTTCTTTCGCATATTGGCAGATACGGCACTACTTGCCGACTGATAGATATTCTGCAAAGCTTGCAGAGCCATCGATTCGCCATTGAGGGTGGATCCATAATTGTTGCCAAATTGCATATTCTGCTGCATGGCTTGCGAGCCAGCCTCCTTCATCAAATCTCTAAAGGCCGACTCTGGCACATAGAAGCCTTCCATACCATCGTTGTCATAGACAGACAGATTGACCTTGATGAATTTGCTGCCTACCAGAATGCTCGTAATGTTGGCTTTGACACGCTGTTGGCCGAAGCCAGTTACCAATCCATATAGATAAGTGCCCTTTTTCAGGAGCACCTTGTTGATGGTTACATCATCGAGCAGCTTGAATCGGAGGCGAGTGCCTTCATGTGCCTTTGTAGTCTTGTCGATCATTGCCTTGATGAGGGGCGCATCCACATTCTTGTTGGCAGAAACGGTATTGAAGCGATCGGCATTGGGGCTGTTCACTTTTTCTACCGTCTGCACTTTCTCACCTTCCTTTCGTGTCTTTTCCCTTGCTGTCCGAGGTGAACGCCTGTTGTTGGCATAGCCATCTGAATATGGATTATCATAGTTATCATATCCTCCGTAACTGCCATTACCTTCGTCGATGGCTCGTTGGGCTGCGCGACTACGTTTTTGTATGTATTCAAGTTCTTTGGCATAGTCATCGAGTTCGTCACGACGGCTGTTCCTTGCGGCACTTCTGCTACTGCAATAACCGCCACCTGCATAGGAGTTGATGTGCTTCCTTGACTCTGCTAAGCTACGTTCCATTTCTTCCTGAGCTTTCTGTTGTGCTTTACGCTCGGCATTGTCTTTGTCGATCTGATCCATTTCGCTCTCGCTATAACCATTGCCAAGCGAATCGCCCTTGTTTTCTTCATCGCCGAGGCCATCTACTGCTGAATAGCCATCATCACCCATATTACGATCTTCCATGCCAGCCATCTTGTCTTTCAAGCCTTCGTTCTCAGCATCGGGCAATTCCATATTAAGAGAGTCGGTAGCTACTTTTGCAGAACTGGTACGGTTGCCATCGAAGATGCCAGAAACCTCGTAGGCAAGAAATGTCAATGGCAGGAATACCACGAGAGGGAAAATGTATTTCGGTTGCTTCAAATTCAACTTTTTCATTCTTTACGCTTCTTTAGAAAATTAACGATGTGTTGTAGTTGGCGATAGTCCTGCACAATTCGGATAGAGTCTTCATGACTTTTCTCCCTTATGGCAAGGAGTGAATCCAATTCTTTGTGTATGGCAACGCCTTGATCTGTCAGCTGTTTGAGTTCCAACTTTGCACTTTTCTTGGTCTCTTCTATTTGCCTCAGTCCGTTCATCATCGGCTGGATGTTCTCTATCTTCTCCGTTCTACCACTGAAATCTTCTTTTTCACTGATAGTGGAAGCCTTGGTCAAGTCGTAGAGTATCGAGATAAAGGTAGCGATAGCAGCAAACACGAGGGTACCAACAACCAAGCTAAAAAAGGCCTTTCGATTGTCAGTAGCCCACTGGTTACACTTTTCCACTTTGTTCCTTACCCTCCAGTATTTTGAAATACGCCAACAAGCATAACGGATATGCCGTTTGTATCTGGGCAACTCTTTCTTTACTTTCTTTCTCTTCATACCGTCAATATTCGAGGTCAATATTCTTTAATGTTCTCCAATGAGTGATGAGCAAACCATGCGGATTGTTCTGTGTCCTTGGTACATTCTCCAGTGCGCCAGTCGTAATCAGAGTTCGACGTATCTTCTTGGTACGTCGGCGAATACTCTGAGTACCATAGTAGGTAAACTTTCTGCTGTGTTCATCCAACTTGATGCTATCACACATAATCGTGCAGGTGGCAGAAGAAGAGACTATATCAGAGAAGAATCCGTTTTCCTCCATAGCCTGCTTCTGCTTGATAGCTGTTTCGTCGGCCATATACATTGCCTTTCCGAGTGTCCATTTGATGTAGTCATCATCAGGAGGCAGCGTGAAGAAGTACTGGTGGAAGAGTTGTATATGTGCCTTTGCCTCCATAACGAAATTGGCTTCTTCCTGACTTCGTTGCGCAAGAAATGGTATATCACCGTCAAGGACATACACCTGATTACGTTCTTCCGACAGCACTTTTGCACCATAGGCTATGAGCATACCACAGATTACCACATTGCCCACGATGGTGAGCAATACGGTCATCAGGGCGAGTCTTGTCTTTTGTTCTAAACTTTGTATCAGCATACTTTATTGATCGTCTTTACGTTTGTAGTTTTCATCGTTCTTACTGACATTATTATATGATCGGGCTCTATCTCCACCAGCCGCATAATGTTGTCCTAACATGGTGTTGCTTATCACACTGCCTACCACCGAACTTGACACAGACTTTCCTTCTCCTCGGTTTTGGCTATACGCTCCAGCCATACTTGCAGTTCCTAACGTTCCACCAACAACGGCACCTCCAGCAGCACCAGCTGCTGTAGCAGCAGCTCCAACCCCAGTCATTGTTGCAGCAGTGGCGACACCACTTGCGGCAGAACCTGTGCCCGATGCTACACCACCTGGGATAAGCCATGAGCACACTTCTGGAACCATACTCAACACCTTAGCTCCTGCAAGCATACCGACAACATACATACAGGTAGTACCAATGGCTTGCATACCCAATGCGCCGATGTTATCCCACGAAGCAGCATTATGTAAGAGCTTGTTGTAAGCAGTCAAGTCCAATTCAAGATAGAACATGATCAGATAGTCCACATAATACACAATGAGATAGACCACAAATCCCCACAGGGATATGGTTAGATATTTCGAGATCCACTGCGACCACGCATTTCTCCAAGGTGGTACGATGGATAGGGCAAAGGAAATAGGACAGAACAGTTTGAGTATGCTTAGGAAGATGCGCTGCCCTAAAAGCATACCATAGTAAGTCATCTGGAAGATGATCTCACCGATAAAGCGGATAATATCATTTGCCCACTCACTTATCTTCGTTTCTACTAGTACGGCGGCTTGCTTGGCATAGTTCTGTATGCTGATACCGATGTTTTCTACGCTATGCTGGATTTTATCAAGCAGACCATCTTCGGTAGCTGCATCTTGTGCGGCTTTCTGTTCTTCCTGCTTGGCTTGCTGGCTCCTGATAGAATCGATATATTCCTGCTGTTTTGTTGCCACGGCTCTTTCGAGGGCTGCTACCTCACGGTTCTTGTTCATCGCCATCTGTTGTGTTTCACCTTCCAGCCAGTTGCCGGGTACCGACAAAGCATCGCAGATAGTAGAAGAAAAGCCTATGCACATAGCCAATCCGATGATCCGAGCTATCTTCATCACGTCCATACCACGACGACCGAGAATCATCACCCAACACTCATACGATCCGACACATAGAGCCAAGCTGATACCAATAGTTTTGGCAACACTGACCATCTTGATAAAGAGTCCTGCCGTAGGGGGATTCTTCATCTCGTTCATCAGCTTCGCCAAGTTCTCGTCGATGACTGGCAGTCCCATCGTCAATAGCTGGTCTATGAAGATGGAGAGGGTCATATTGATGTTCAACAGTAAATCTGTCATAATAGGTTATGTTTCGTTTTTAATAATACGCTTTGGCGAGTCTGGCAAGCGAGGCTACCTTCTTAACCAACTCTTCCATATATTTCTTGGCCTGGGCAAATCCTTTTTCCCTTTTGACATTTTCGAGTTCATAGCCTACACCAGTCTTGCGGAGATAGGCAACATTGGAGGTGATGACCTCATTACGGTCGGTGAGTTCTTTGATGCTCTTTGCCATCTTGCCCTTGCTCTTCACTAAGCAATAGGTAAGGCCTTCGGTAATCGAACTTTGCATATCGGAGAACAGGTCTCTGTATTTACCGTACACCAAATCTACATTACGATCGGCTGCACGTGCCACCTCTTCTTTGTTAAGCTCTTCTATCTTCTTTCGCTCTGTTTCCACGATTTTTTCCTTCAACAGTTGGGTGGCAAGCTGCGCTTCACGTCGTGGCCCCACGGTTTTCACGTTTGATCTGCCTTCATCAAAGTGAACACGCAAACCTGATTTGAAACCATGCCATTCCCATTTGGTATAGGCTCCACTATAATTTTTATGGAAGGCCCAATACCACCAGTCGGGCGAGAAGTCCCAGTGTCCTTGCTCCATGGAACGAATTTGATGTTCCTTCTGCTTATCCCTTGTAGGTACCTGCGCTGGCAGAACCATAGGGAAAATCATAGCTAACATGATTAGAATCGGTCGTTTCATACTGCATTAAGATTTTGTTTCCATTTGCCAATGAGGTCATTAGCGATACCTTCATATACATCACTATTGAGTATATCCCACACATAATCATATTTGAAGCCACCAATATCGACACATCTACTCCAGAATAGAGCCTGACTGATAATGCCCCGAATGACTGCAATTTGGTCTTGAATGTCGTAAATCATATCTATTCGCTCACTTAATGATGCTTTTAAGATATTGGTTTCGGAAGCGACTATCAGCGCAACCGACTTCTTTAGTAAGGTCACTCGTTTACTTACGTTATAGTTGGTCTCTGCAAAGTACCATGCTATCTGGGGCTTGCGAAAGAGATTCTTTCGTGTCAAGTCCACAAATTGGATATACTCCTTTGTTGCATTACTCACGTCTAACGTAGTCTTGGAGATTGCCGCCGCTAGTATCACCCATTGATGTGCATTGTTGAGCTTGGTATTGAGCGTTGTACGAAGTTCGTTGAATTTAGACGCATTGTTTGTGGTTATCTGTTGTTCACCATAGCTAACGCCGACCTGCTTCATCGACGCTTCTTCTGCTTTTGCCATAGCCTTGTGGAGCGATGTGAGGGCAGAAATGGTAGGTAAATCATCAGGCCCCACAATGCCAGCTTTGGTTGTAGTAACACAACTAAGGAATATCAGTAGGGAAAGGATAATCTTTTTCATACGAAAAATTTTGTGCCATCTACCGCGTAGAATGGCGGTTATTTAATGTTTGTTTTCTCTTTCGTCGAATCAGAGACAAGAGAAGAGAGAGCACTCACCGGGAAAGCAAGTGCGGCTGACATGTGTGGCAATTTTATGATATACTGCTGAGTTGTATGAATTTTCATACACGTGCTCCTACGTCACAAACTTTGCCTCTCAGCAGTTGGGACCAGTTTCATAGTCGGACTCGGGATGTTCCAGTAAAAATCGGCCTGTTGATTGCCTGGCCCAGTTTATAGGAATTAGGCTAATCTTCCTTTTTTTTGTAAGGGCCACCTCGTAGCCGAGCTTCTTCAGCTCCGTCCTGAGGTAGTCCCTGCGTTTCTTCTCGGTCCTCTCGGGAACATACATCTCTCCGAGGTCGTGGAATCTCGCACCTGTGGAGAGCATATAGTGTATGGCCTTTAGGATGGAGTGTCCCACGGCGAGGAGCGCCTTCTTCCCTCCCCTGCGTGCGGCAAGCCTGCCGTACCGTTCTTTGAAGAACGTGCCTTTCGTGCGTGATGCTGCCCATGCAGCCTCGGTCAGCACAGCCTTGACATACTTGTTGGCCTTGTTGGTCTTGCCACTCTTTTTTTACCTGCACTCTCATTGTTGCCCGGGCACATCGCCGCCCATGAACACAGATGCGCTGCCGTGGGAAAGATTGACATGTCAAGACCAATCTCAGCAATCAGGTCTTCGCATGTGCGGTCTTGGACGCCGGGTATTTTGCTCAGGCGGCCCAGCACTTCACGATACGGCTCGTACCTCGCCTTGATCTGTCGATCCAGTTCCTGTATCTCCGCATTCAGTTTGCGGTTGCACTCACGGATGCGTCGCAGCATGTATATCTTATGCCCCGTCATGTAGCCCGTGCAGGCTTCCAGCATCTCCTCCGAGGAATGGTGACAGCGCTTGTGGCGTATGTCATCAATGTCCTGTAGTGTCAGCTCCCGCCTGTCGCAAAGCATATCTATCAACTTTGTGGCCGTGGAACCGCTTGTGTCGCTCAGGACGCTGGACAGCTTCACGTTGCCGTCCTCCAGCGTACGGATGATGCGGTTCTTGTTGGCCGAAACCATTTGGATGACCTTGCGACGGAAGCGCGTCAGATCACGCAGCTCACGCTGTTCGCGGGGTGGGATAAAACTGGGCTTCAGCAATCCTGCCATCAGTAACTGGCATATCCACTCGCTGTCGTTTCTGTCCGTCTTGTGGCCAGGCACATTCTTGATGTGGCGGGCGTTCACAATCCAAATGTGGGGGATGTTCCCCTCGAACACGTTGTATATGGGTTTCCAATATACGCCCGTGCTCTCCATCGCGACATGAGTGATGCCCAGTGACATCAGTCATTCTCTCAACTCTGTCAAAGAACGCGTGAAGGTGTCATAGCTCTGGGTCTCCTTCCGGATTCCATCGCCACGTACTGTCGCAACCACCACCTCCTTGTGGATGTCCATGCCGCAGCCGCGCGACAAGACCTGCGGAAATTCAATTGCTGCCATAATCTCGAAAGGTAGTATCTAACTATAGAACGAGGAGGCAGCCCCTTTTCATTCACTTTGGCGACGATTTATCTGGCATGAGGGTTTCATAGGTCATTTGTGTTTAGGAACGTCCTTACGTGTGGGTCTGATATTTCCAATCACTCACGACAGATTCGACCATTGCCTTCCCATCAAAATAGGAAGCCCATGTCAGAGGGTCGATAGAATACATGAAGTTGCTGAATGTTCGGCAATACTCACAGATGTATTCTATCTGCTGGAGACGTGTGTTAATATCAACGATATGACTAAGCAACTTGTTAGCTAAAGTCAGTCGCTCATAACGGTCAAGAAAATTATAGCCATCGCCTTTCCCTAAGTGGGCCTGCCTTAAAAATGCTGATAGCTTGTCATTGCTCTTACCACTGGTAAAAGCCGACAGATCAACCTTGCCATTGTTCACAATATCCACAAAATCTTCAATCAGACCGACAACCTCTGCCTGGATATTGACAATTTCATTCAGGCTGTTCACATAGTTGATGCCTGGGCATCTGTTGATTGCCCTTACCGCTCTTGCCGTGTTACCAGGCACTTTAAGGAAGTTCTCTGCCATCTGCTTGTAATAAGCTGACTCTTCACCAAAACCACTGATATTCTGCATCGACATTCGGTAGAGTTCCTTGATGGTTTGCATTGATGCCGTGTAGGACATGATCTTAGCTTGTTTTGAGCGAATAGAATCGAGGCGTGTATTATGACTGTCCTCTATGATTTTCTGAAATGCGGTGTTTGCACCTACGGCAGCCGTGCTGTTGATGTCATAGACAACTCTAACCCAAGCATTGGCAGAATGGGCCGACAGTAACATGGCTGCGATAGCCAGTGCAACTTTTCTTATCTTTCCCATAAGCTCATTATATTTTGATGTTTATTGACAAGTACGGCGAAATCGAAGTATCGCCCTATATTCATCTTCTTGCGGTCTTCCTCGATATGAGTAATGGCTTGTTCTATGTCGTCGTCAAAGGCTCGCTCATAAATCTTCAAGGCTTCCTTTTCCACTCGCTCGGTGGTAAATGCCCAATACCACTCTGGAGGAACCTCTACCGAATATACATCGGAATACTGGCCACGACTAATCCACACTTCCTTATGATAGGGTATGCCTTCTTTGGGAGGTAAGGCATTGACCGTGAATATCTGCTGCCTTTGTACATCGGTCAAACCAAGGATTGCAGAAATATCGCCGTATCTATCTTTGAATTTGCTCTGATCCAATAGAATCTTCACATCAGAATTATTGATGATGGCTTCTTTGACAATGGGTGAGTCGATTACATCGTTTAACTCCTGAGTAACAACTCCTGCAATACCGTTGAACTTCCTGACAGTCTTGTAGAGGTACTTGATGTACCCTGCCATTGTAGGCGAAGATATTGCCTTCCATGCTTCTTCGATGATTAGTGCCTTGCGTCCCTTCTTTAGTCGCATTTTCTGCAAGAACACGTCCATGATAATCAGGACAACAATAGGGAACAAGATAGGGTCATCCTTAATCTTATCTATCTCAAAAACGATAAACTTCTCATCGAACAGAGATTTGTCGAGATCGTTATTGAGCGTATGTTCCAACTCGCCGCCTTTGTAGAACTGCTCCAGTATGGCAGCGAAATTGTCAATATCGAAATCAATCTTCTTCTCAGTCATAATTTGAGGGATGCGCTCCAAAGCAAACTCATAATAGCTGTTGAAAGAAAGGTTTTTGACATTCAGTTTCTTCCGCTGTTTCTCTATCTTGTCTATCTTCTTTTCGATACGCATGAGGTATTTACCCTCAATCAGTTCGGGCATCAGGCGCACAAGTTGCCTGTTTGCGTTTTCTTTCTCTCCTTCTGATGCTACCTTATCGTTGATCACGTTGCGCAGCTTGCTCACCTGACGTACAATCTTGGCATGGTGGTCTTTTTCTTCCTTGGTAAAGTCCAGCTCATCAGTGGTACGATTGGCTGTATTGTCTTCAATACCATCAGCTTTGGGAGAGGTATTTGCATTTCCCTCCAGTTCGCTTATGGTATAATCGTCGCCATACTTTTCCTCCAGCTTCTCTTCGTACTTTTCGTATTCGCCATCCTTCTTGTCTTCAAGCATCAGACGTTCACGAAGTCTTTCCCGATCTTTGTCTGAGAACTTATCAAAGGGATTGAAATACTCATCATAATATTCTACCAGTGTTTGATTGATAATTTTATCCTCAATCTTTGTCGGCTCCTCATTTCCCTTGAAAATAAGAAAGATAAGCGATTTGAGAAACTGCTTTTTCTCTCCAAAGTTCAGATGATACTCATCAGAGGTAATGCTGAAAGGATTCATAGAGATAGGTTTCTCCTTGCTGTATGCAATGTAAGTTCCATGGAAGTAATGGCTGATCCCTTCATAGCTATCACCAGTATCAATCATCACGACATCGGTGTCCTGCATCAAGAGTTGGGCTACAACAGAGTTCATGTGGAAACTCTTACCGCTGCCGCTCGGACCCAAACAAAAGAAATTGGCATTATCTGTAAACTTAATCTTGCCTTCCTTGCCAGTAATGTCAATAGATACAGGTATGCCCTGACGATCGGTGTAATAGACGTTTAGTCTCGATTCTTCACTATGCTTCATGTGCTCTTTATACATCAGGCATAGGGCTGCATCTGCCAATGTGAGAAAAAGGTCGTACTCTTTGTTGAATGAATACGACAAACCGGGGAAGGAGTTGATGAATAGTTCCAACTGGTTGTAACACGCCTTGGAAGGTATGATACCGCAGTCATAGAGTTTTGTTTCCAGATAGGAAGTGACACTATTGACCTTGGCAAGCGGACTTGACGTAATGATGTTGAAGTTGGTATATACAAGCAACTGGCTTTCCTTGGCCAGCAAGTCAAGTACGAGGTCTATATCTGCTTTGGCAATCTTGTTGCTCGGATCGGGCATAGAATCGTGTCGCTTCGCCTTACCTTGTAGCTTGCGCATCAGAGGTCGCTGTTGCGGTATCTGGATCACCTGATTGTAGATAACACAATCAGTATAAGGAATATCGGCAAGGAACGAGAGCAGGTCAGTGGCGATATTAAAGCCATTGACAGCCATCGTGTTAAAGGGACGGATAAAGGTGGGGAGGTCGATGGTGTCGATATTGACAAGAGAGAACGACTTGATGGCACGTTCCCCAGTTTTGATATACTCGTCCGTCACATTCATGTTATTCAGAGAGAATGGATGGGGCTTGAAGTCGAAAGCGAGAAAACGGTGGACATATTCAGCTACCTCCTTCTTGCTTAACTTGTGATAGGGTATGTTCTTCTCTGAAAGAATATTGATGACCTTGCCAACTTTGGAATGGAAGTCGAGCCATGCTTTGGGATCATACTTGACAAAGGAGCTTTGCTTGAATTCTTGGGTAATGATGAGGAAGGTGCGGATATTGGTGTACTGACGTCCTTTGAAGTATTTGAAGTAAGACTGGTATAAGAAGCTCATCTCTCCACTTACCTCATGCTCATAGCCTTGTCTGCAAAATATGTCCTGCTTTTGGAGGCAATATCCTTCCCCTAAAGTTTGGATAATGTTACTTAGAATATCGGTATAACCATAGTACAAGGCGGCATCGGTACAATACTGCTGCATAGGATTTTCTATCTCGATGATAACAGACCAGTTGCCATTCTTTGAAAAAAGAACGGTATTCATCAAGTTGCCACGTGCATCCTTGATGTCTTCAAGTTCTGCGTATAGTTTGTCGAATGGTCGTTCCTTCTTCTTTGCCATGATCAATAGTCAAATAAACCTGTGTAATGAATGATTCCTTTATGTCGTTGTTTTGAATGTAAACCGAGTTTCTGCTTGATGAAGATGAAGATAATGCCAGAGCCAGCAATGGCTACAAGTGCAATGACTCCTGCAAAGAAGCCCAAGAGAATATTAAATACAAGAAAGCCGATAAATCCAAAAAGGAAGGTACCGGCGGCATAGTAGATAAACTTGCCTCGTATTCCCATAAACTCCAATGGCTTTTGCAGACCTTTGAATACTGTATAGCTGATTATATCACTCATTTGTTAAAATAATAGAGTATAAAATATATCCCGATATAGGCATTATTGATGTCCTATATTGGGTATATCTTACCAGCTTTTCTATTTGAAAAACAAGGGGAGAGCGGTTGACATGGCAACCATTGCTACACAACCTCCAATGGTCATCATGATGGTCTTTTTCACGTCCTGATCACCGTTCTGCATCTTAAAGTACACATTGAACGCACCTACTAAAGCAATCACTGCTGCAATAGCATACATAAGTTTTTGTACAGGACCTGAATAGGTAGAAATTTCTTGTGTGGCCTTCGAGAAACCACCTGCGCCCTGGGCGAAGGCTTGCATACCATACACGAAACCAAGAACGAACAGGGCGCAATAACGCCTAACGGTGTTCTGGCATCTGATGACTAAATTCTTAGTAGAATTGAATACTTGCTTTAATTGAAACATTTAATTTTGTTGGATTATTTATTTCGAATTAAAGTACCGTAAAGAGAAGCCTTTTGGCAGTTCCCTAACAACGGGACGATGCACTGGATGGCTTTGAACCTATGGTGTATTAAAAATGAGAAAGCTAAGCTCTGACAGGTGATAAGACGGTGGCTACAATTTCAAAATCAGAACCGGGGCCTTTCTTCTCCAAGGAGTCTAAAAGTGTTTGTACGTCATCTGCCTCTACGCCACCCGTCATTGACATAGGGCTATCATCGGTGTGTAATGCTAACTTTTGAGAAAAAGCAGATCCGTTTGCTTTCTCTGCTTTATCTTGTTCTTCTTTGGCTCTCCGTTTCTGTTCCTCGATTTTCCTATCTTCATCGGCATCAAACTGGGTAAAGCTGCCCAATTCATCTTTTATATCCACTTCTTGTTCTTCGACACTGGCTGTAGCAACGACCTCCCCAGTCTTATCAAAGTAGAGGTCATGAATGATGTTATAGCCATAGTAGCTTATATAGCCGATGATGATAATGGTCATGAATGTACCAAACATACACGTAAAATTTTTAGGTTTCTGGTGTTTCGCAAAATTTCAAAGGACAAATAAAGGACTTTGCGAAAACGGTTACAAATGTATGGATTTGGGAATAGATAAGGAAATGCTACGAATATGAATGTAACGTTTAGGGTAGAAAAACTTTCTTGTATCTTACTTGTATTATGGTTTTCAATGGTAATTATCCACTTAGTGTAACAACAAAAATACGGACAACAAATGAATGCTGTCCGTATCTCACGAGTGCCGTGCCTGTGGTTTATGCAGGCTGTTGTTCCTTCGCAACCTCCCAAGGACGATTGGAAGGATAGTAACTGCCATTCTTCTCAGTAGAACGTGCGGTATATCTTACTTCTACCATGTCGCCTACATGAAGATCAAACTTGCTGATGTTGTCTTCACCGAAGGTTTCAAGCACCCAGTGTTCAGGATATTGCTGTCCCTGTTCCTCGACAACCCATTGCTGAGAAGCCCACTTTCCGCGCTGGCTTTCACCAGTCTTGATCTCGCCAATGGCGATGACCTTACCTTTACATTGTGACATAATTGTTAGTTTTAAGTGATATTGATGTTAACCATTGATATTCTTTCGTTTGAGTTCGGTGAAGATCTGTTCTTCCGCAGCTCCGTTGTCTGATTGGAAGTCTATGGGATAATACTCAACAATAGGCTTCATTATTTGGAATCCCAACTTCTTTGCTTCGGCCTCCATCTTGGCATGACGACGTGTTTCATCATCGATGAAAACGTCCGTGCTGTTACGCTCCACATCATACCTGCATCGTTTCAAACGATCACGCAAGTGATACTTGCGCTTGTTGGGGAAGAGTTTAAGTTTTGTCTTTTGGTCAACACCGAAGATAGCTCTTGCTCTTTCCTTCTTGATAATGTGTATTCTCGCCTCTGAAATCAACTTACCTGTTTCTTCCTTGCTTCGCTTCTGATGACCTTTTAAGGCTGCTTCATTGACAATCGCATTGACTGAGGTTACAGACAAATTAAGTTCGTCGGCCACCGACCGATAGGAGTTCTTTTGGCTCATTTTTAGGATGTCGGCCTCGATTGAGGGGAAGAGCTTACGTTTGGCACAGGTCTTTGATAGTCCCAGTTCACGAGACTTTTTCTTGATAGAAGGGATGGAAACGCCCAGTGCATCGGCCAACTTACGATTGGTGACATAGGCATAGTGGTCAACTAAGAAGTTGATCTTATTGTCGTTCCATATTGTTACTTGTCTGCTCATAGCTTTTTCATTTTTATGGTTTGATATTGTGTGATGATACGCTCTTTGACGCGTTGTAAAGCTATTTGCCTTGCTCAATTAATTGCGTTCCTTCAGCTTTTTGCTGAGTACCTATCACGCTTACCCACGTGAGATAGCCTATCAGAGCTATCAAGAGCCATTTTATTAACTTCGACGCAACATAATTTCGCAAGTGCCGGAGGTATCTTTCTATCATTTCGTTTTACTACAATAACGATTTCTCGGTTATCTTGTATTTATTAAACTCCTTCTTATAGTGTAGGATAAAGCTGCGTAAAATGGCATTCACAAGGGTCTGTGTGGTATATCCACCTACCGAGTATTTGCGGAAGGTAGCTAATATATCCTTATCCACCTTACAGAAGCTCATATTACCATCTTTCCCAACGTTCTTGGGGAGCTGGTCTTCTTGCTCACATAGTGAAGAGAACGATGCCCATAGTTCGTCACCTTCAATTGTGTGAATAGATCCAGCTGGAGTGGCTTTGGTCTTGTCTTGCTTTTGCTTCTTGGACTTCTTTTCAACAGTAGGAATTACTTTAGGAATATCCATATCTGTTTGGGAAGCCACAGGAGACTCCACTTCTTTCTGTCCGTGGATGTCTTGTAGCATACCTTCCAATGTGTCGGGGAGCTGCATCATATTGGCAGCAGACTCCGCAATATCTGATTTATACTTACTCATTGTCGTCTATATTATATATCGTTTTGAAAATAAAGTCGAAACAACGCTTGGTTAGTTTCTCCACCTTATCGCTATTACCAATGGTGTTATATCGCTCTAAATCGGCATAGTTGCCAACACGAGGGGTAAGAATACCGAATTTCTGGAAGTATTCATCTACGATCTTCCATGCCTTCAGCTCACTGCCTTTACCAACTCGTACATCGTGCTTGTTGCATACGAAGATAAGCTGGGCTTTTATCTCCGGGTGTCTTTGACGCAACTTAAACACCGCAAGAATAAATGCACGAGTAGAATCTATCGTATTGAGATCATAGTGGTAAGGGCAGATAATATAATCGGCATTGATCAGGAGCTGCAACATTCCTTCTTGTGTCAAGCTACCAGGGGTATCAATAACTGTCGTTCCTGGCAGTGTGCGAAGATTCTGCATGATAACGTGGGTACTTTCGGGATTCTTGATCGTCATAGACTGTACCTTGTAGAATACGTCTTGTTCCTTGCGCAAGTCATCCTTTCGTCGGCCATAGAATGTTTGTTGTGGATCTGCATCGATCACAAGTAATGGTACATGTTGATTGACGGCCAGGTAGTTGGCAAACAAACCGCATAAGGTGGTCTTACCAACTCCGCCCTTCTGATTGGCAAAAAGGATGATCCTATTTTCCTGAATAGAAGAGGGGCTTATTTCGTTTTCCTGTTGTTTCATAGCACACCTCCTAATTCATCTTGGTAAAATCATCTTCTGGAGAATAACTGATGCTGATGTTGTCATCGGTGGGCAGTACATCGATGTCCAAAATATGGTGACGTATCACCTTCTCATCTTTGTACATCTTTGCTTGTACGCTAATCTTACCGTCTTGTGCGTCGGCGTTGGAGAGGATAAGTGTTGCGTTGAAGGCTGAATACGAGCCTTTGATCTGTGCAGCAGCTATAGAGAAAGGCGAATCCTCATAGGTCAAATCCCACACCATGTTTACATCCATGCCAGTAGAGGTGTGCATGTCCATGCCTTTTCCCTTTAAGTCCCAAGCATGAAACGACACAAAGGGATTAAACTTGGCATAGTCGCCAGATAAGGACAGTTCCATCCTCACCACGGAGTTTTCGGTGTTAATGGCCTCGATACCATCCTCATGGTTGGAGCCACACGACGAGAACATTACTGGCAGAGACAGACATGCCGTCATTGCCGCAATCATAAAATAAGTCTTTTTCATTTTTATCATATTTGAAATACACGTTTCTACTATGTGCCCAACTGGGCGTGATTGTTGCGGTTTTAAAGACAAACCTGCTAAAACAACAATCTCCATAGTTTGGTAGGTCACTTGAACAAACGCTCATTGGAGAGGGACCCCATTAACATGTAATTCGCTCACAACAGTACAAGTCTGCCTTAACACCCAAACAAAAGGGGGAGAGCAATGAAATATGATGTTGCAAAGATAGGGAAAGAATGGCTAATCTGCAAGTTATTATGAGATTATTTTATGATTGTAAAATCAGATTATAGAATTAAAGTTTACCTTATTTAATATGAATATGTTCCCCTGCAGCAACACAAAAGTTAAGAAATGGAAAATGTCTGTCTATACAGATTGCGCCCCAAAGAAATTCTCGACCTATAAGCCGTATCAGATATATTCGGTATTTTAGTCCAATGAGGAACTAGTTTTCCTCAAAAATATTTCTATCTCTTAATTATATTTATTAAATTTGTATATAAAAATAAATACACTTTCGACATATGATGGGCATAGACGATATTGCTATAAGTTTTGTTGTTTCATACATCGCTGGTAGTATTCCTACCTTCAAAG
>QWCI01000377.1_pt1 | contig 28960 bp, 35 predicted proteins | sample 1972541 | NCBI WGS metagenome assembly QWCI01 (sample SAMN09866712, study PRJNA288562) | Human oral metagenome isolate term3_saliva, whole genome shotgun sequencing... | isolation source: mouth | host: Homo sapiens | place: USA: California | reverse complement strand
TTCAGACGTGAAACCACCCACACCGCCGTTGCCATCAATACCATACATTTTGTGCTGAAACCACGACATCGATTTATCAAAATAAGTCCGATTCAGCTCCCGCCACGACACGGCTAAATAAATGTCGCGCAACCGCTGCTTCATGTCCGTAATTTGCCCCTTGTTTTTGTTACAAATAATCTCCATAATCTTATTTTTTTAGAAAACACAAAGGTAATATCAATTTTGATAGTACATAAATTCATTACTATTTTTTTTGATACTAAAACACAAAAAAAGAAAGAGGACGCGAACCCTCACGGTCAGCGCCCTCGAAGCTTTACAGATTAAAGATGTTTTTTATAATCTGAGGATGTATGATACTGCAAAGATACGCATTAACTCACAGAAACAAAACAGTTCCCGTCTTATTCTGCATTTCGCAAAACCCCTATTTTTACACATAAGGAGAAGCGAAAATTCCTATACTACAAAAAAAAAATCCTAGTATAGAAAAAAAAATTCCTAGTATAGAAATTTTATTTTGTAGTATAGAAATTTCAAATCTCCCCTAACCTTTTTTATTAACCTTTTAATCCTAAAAAACACACCATGCTTAAGTACAGAGTAGTATCCCGCAAAAATCCGATCGACAAATCGGTCAAGTTCTACGCACAGCAAACGCCCGTGGCTCCCGTCACTCTCGAGGACCTTTGCCAAGAAATCAGCCACAGCACCACCGCCACCGAAGGCGATGTTGCCCTGGTGCTGAAAGAAGCCGTGGTCCACATCATCAACCACCTGCTCAACGGCCGCTCCGTCCGTCTGGGCGATTTGGGCAGCTTCCGCACCACCATCTCCTCCAAAGGTGCAGTGGATGCCAAGCATTTCGAACCCTCCAACATCCGCGGCGTGCGCTGCCGCTGGACACGCTCCAGCCGCATCCGTCGAGCTTTCCAGCTCACCGACGGCCGCGTGAAAATCATGAAGGAATAAGCACCCACCCCTCTTTTCAAGTCCCCGCAAATTTTCTGCGGGGGCTTTTTTTATAGCCAAAACTCCAAATCTCCACCCCCAAAACGCTCGTAGAGCAGAAAATAGAGAAAACCCGCGTTTGCTATCTAAGAGTTTACAAAACCCCAAAAATATGCTCCAAAAAAAAACACCTTTTCACACGCGCTATCTAATTTTGCCGTGTCAGCTGTGAACAGGTGTGAACACTTTTAGATAAAGTAAAGAGAATTAGTCTATTAAGCTGCTTTTTTATTGACAAAATAGGTATATTATTACTGTGTACAGGTGTGAACACACTGTGAACATTTTAACATTTAGGTGTGTAGGGGTGTGAACACTTTTGGGGTGGTGTGAACACTTTATTTTTTCTAACTTATTGATTTCCAACGATGTCACACCTGTTCACACCTGACACGGCAAAAATAGCCTCGCGTGCGCGCGCGAGGAAAAAACAGCAGAAAAAGCTCCGACCAGTCCGACTGGTCCTCCTAGGCCTCCTAGTCATCCTAGGCCTCCTAGTTCTCCCAATACTGAAAAAAAATTATCTTTGCAGCAAGCTCTTTAAACACACACTCTTTCTCTTAACCTCATGGAACACATCCTTGTTTACGTCCCCTTTGAGAAATACCTCGGACAATGGCTTGTCAATCGCCTGGGCAGCCCTGTAGCCTTCCCCGCTCGTTCGAATGAGAATGCCATCCTGGCGCGCTACATCCAGCGGCCACCATCGAAAAACTATGTCCCCGCGCTCCGCCCGGCAGGAATCCCCGTGCGCGTGCCTATCGTTCACGGCAAAAATCCCTACTCCCACACCCATTTGGCCCGACGAGGCGAAACGGAACTCATCGCCGCCGTGGAACTGCTCTTCCGCATGGACCTCTGGTATGGCCTCGCTCCCTTGCTCACCACGCGCGGCATCAACGCACACATCGACCGCTGGTGTGAGCAGCACGGCATAGCCCTCGACTACCGCGAAGCCGTGCGCCAAAAATTCTACCGCATCCGAAAGGACTATTTAGCCTCCGAAATAATTTTAGGCAAAAAACATCGCAAAAAGATTTATTATAAAGCGGTTTTGTGAAAAGATGAAAAAAGTATACTTCAACCAGATGCAGCAGGAAGTTATCCGCACCGGCGCACGCGACAGCATCGTGGTGGCCGGACGCGGCACGGGAAAAGGTGTGCTCCACGCACAAACCAACCTGCGCAACTTCCAGCTCATGCCGCGCAGCACCACCGCCTTCGTAGCTCCCAACGGTAAGCGCGCACTCACCAACACGCTGCCCTCCATGCTCATGCACTGGGAGGCCTGGGGCTACAAACGCGACATCCATTGGTGCATCGGTCATCCACCTCCCAAAGCGCTCAACTGGCCCAAGCCGCTCATCACGCCCGCCTGCTGGGACAATATTATTTCCTTCTACACCGGCGCCATCGGACAAATCATTTCGCAGGACCGCAAAGGCACGTCCAACTCCAAGAGCTTCGATTTCCTCGACATCGACGAAGCAAAGTTCATCGACTTCGAACAACTCAAAGACGAAACCTTCCAGGCCAACCGCGGACAGACCCGCGAATTCGGCGACCTGCCATTCCACCACGGGATGCTCATCACCTCCGATATGCCCGTGACCAAAAAAGGCAGCTGGTTTCTCCACTACGAAAAAGATAGCGACCCGCAACTCATCGCCCTCATCCAAGGCCTCGTGCTTCAGCGCTACAAGCTCCAACAGCAGTTGCTGCTCACCACTGGTCCCACGCCTGCTCTCAAACATTCCATCGCTGAACTCGACCACCAGCTCACGGAGCTGCGCCGGCAGGCCGTGTTCTACAAAACCTACTCTTCGCTCACCAACATGGCCGTGCTGGGGGAAGACTATGTGCGACAGATGAAACGCGACCTCCCGCCCCTCGTCTTCCAAACCTCCATCCTTTGCATCCCCGTGGAAATCATGCGCGACGGTTTCTACTCCTCCATGCGCCCCGCCCACAAATATGCTGCTACGGACTTTTCCTACCTCGACTCCCTCGACTACGACCTCCAGCGACTCGCTGAGGTGGACTCCCGCATGGACTGCGACCTGCAAACTCACACTCCCCTGCGCATCGCCTTCGATTTCAATTCCAATATCAACTGGATGGTCGTTGGGCAACCCGACGAAGGCGCACACCGCCTCAATGTGGTGAAATCCTTCTACGTGAAATACGAACGAAAACTCCCCGAACTCGTGGGCGACTTCTGCCAGTACTACGAACACTTCCCCGAGAAAACCGTTGTGTTCTATTTCGATGCCACCGCCCGCGGCTCGAACTATGCCGTCAATAACGAAGACTTCGAATGGGTCATCGAACACGAATTCGAGCGCCGCGGCTGGACGGTCGTCCCCATGTATCTCGGTGCACCCATGCGCCACATTGAAAAACACCTGCTCATCAATCGCGGCTTTGCCGGACAAGCGCGCCTCATGCCCTACTTCAACGAAGCCAACAACGAGGACCTGCTCGTTTCCATCCAGAGCGCGGGCGTGTACAACGGCAAAAAGGACAAACGCGGCGAAAAGCTCGCTGAAACCGACGAGGACCGTCTCGAGAGTCGCACCGATGGTTCCGATGCCTTCGACACGCTCTACATCGGTTGCGAACGCTTCCCCATCGAAGGCAGCATCATGGCCGTTACCTCCAACTGGAATTGAAAAACAACACACGGAAAGCCCCCTCCATCTCCCCCATGAGGGGGAGTGCTCAGCGGCCGCTTGCTCTTTTTCGCCCTTTCTTTGTTTTTCCGCACCTTTTCGCCCTGGAGAAACTTATTCCGCCCCCTCTCGTCAGAAAAACTTCCCCATTTCGCCCCGAAAAACGCGTAAACATTGGCATTTCATAGGGGCTTCCCCGCCCACTGCCCCTCCTTCTGAGAGAAAAAAACACCCCTTTTTCTCTTTTTCGACCCCCCAGCGCCCTGTTCGCTTTCGGTAATGAGCCGCGCGCGAAGAGGCGGAATATGCAAGAGAGGACCTCCGACCCGTCCGACCCGTCCGACCAGTCCGAGAACATCCAAGAGAGAGGACCTCCGACCAGTCCGACAAGTCCGACCAGTCCGAGAACATCCAAAAAAGAAAAGAAAAATAGAAAAATTACTACTTTTTATTTGGCTTATAATAGAAAAATTACTATCTTTGCAATGTCAATTAAAACAAGAACCAAATGAAGTACAAAGAGTTTCACCAAAAAATCAAAGCCGCAGGTTGGAAGTTCGACCACGCCAAAGGCAGCCACTATTTCTACCTCAAAGATGGTAAGCTTTCAGAACCCGTTCCTTACCATGGAAGTAAAGAGATAGCTGAAGCACTGAGAAAAAAAATTGCAAAAGCACTGGGGCTTTAGTCCCCTTTGCTTTCGCTTCTAACATAAGAAGAATATGGAAAAGATAATTATCAACGTTTGCGCCAGCAAGGACAGCTTCGGGGCTTACTCTGCTAATTGTGACGGCATCTTTGGCGCAGGAGATACCATTGAGGAATGCAAGGCAGACGTATTGGAAGCTATCCGCCTTATCAAAGAAGAACTACCTCAAGAGAGATGGGCCGCCCCTCTACGTGGAGAATATTCCATCGAATGGCACTACGACATTCAAAGCCTCTTGTTTCATTATGGTACGATCATATCGCTCTCAGGTTTAGAAAAAATCACCGGCATTCACCAAAAGCAGCTGTGGGCATACATGCACGGCCGCTCCAAGCCGCGCCGACAACAAATTGAACGAATAGAAAACGGAATCAAGAGTTTTGGTCGCGAGCTGGAGTCGCTCGCAGTGACAGAATAGCGGGGCTTGTTTTAATTGACACGAAAACTTGTCCAGTGTGCGCTACCCTTTGGGGTGGCGCTTTTTCTATGTCTTTTCTCCCTAATAATAAGAGGTATAGCTTTGCTCTTGTTAATCAAGCTATATCTCATGAACTATCACATCGACATCGATTCCTACATTGGGTATCCCATTTCGAAACAATACATCCGCGAGAAGCTGGCGAAACAGAGCGGGAAAAACGTGAATGTGCGCATCAACTCCTATGGCGGTGATGTGCAGACCGCACTCGACATCCGCCAGCAATTCCTCGACCACGGGAAAGTAACGGCCTACATCTTCGGCATGACAGCATCAGCCGCCACTATCTTGGCCATGGGTGCGAAGAAGATCTGCATGAGCCGCTACGCGCTGCTGCTCCTCCACCAGTGCAGCACAGAAGTGTTCACCTGGCAACAGATGAATGCCGACCAGCTCAGCGAGTATGCCCGCCAGCTCAACGACCGCACGGCCGACCTCTCGAAGATTGACGACGTGATGGCCAACATCTACGCCCTGCGCTCTGGCCGCAGCGTGGAGGAGATGGCCGAAGTGATGAAACGCGCCGCATGGCTCACGGCTGAAGAAGCCCTGGAGCTGGGCTTGGTGGACGAACTCGTGGAAGAAGGCGAAGGCGTTACGCTCACGGCCGACATCCGCGAGCATTTCCGCGCCTGCGGCCTGCCGCTTCCCGCCCATGGTATAAAAAACTCCACAGCAGCAGAGGAGACCGAAAAAGGACTCCTCCGCGCGCTGCGCCGACTTTTCTCTAATCAACATATCCAAACAACTATGAACACACTCTACTCCCGCGTTCTCGCTCTGCTCGAGGTCGAGGGTATCCAGGAGAGCAACGGCCAGCTGCTGCTCTCTGCCGAGAATCTGCAAAAGATGGAAAACGCACTCGCCGCAGCAGAACAAGAAAAACAACAGCACGCCGACAGCATCGCAGCTCTCGAACAAGAGAAACAGCAGCTGCTCGCCAACATCGAAGAGCTCAAAGGCGCCGATGGTGACGACAGCCCTAAGATTGAGGGCACTGTCGACGACTCCCCTCTGAAGTATGCCGCTACGGCACAAGCAAGTTTCGAACGCTTCAAAAACATTCTCTAACACTATGGCAACACTCAACATCCAAAGCACTGACCTGGCAAAATCGGCCGTTCAGTATCAAAAAGAACTCCTCATCATGCCCGTCATCGGTGCGTATGAAACCCTCAAACACATGACTCCCCTCCCCGGCAGTCGCGGCCGCGTGGTCATGGGCAGCCTGGGCGGCGACATCGAACTGGGCCCTTACGATCCTTCCCGTGTGGACAACTCGGGCGTTAGCGTCGATGCGCGCACGCTGGAGGTTTTCTTGGGCAGCGTCGTGAAGAAATTCGACCCCAACGAAGCCTGGCAAACCGTTTACGGCTCGCTCTTGACACAAGGCGAAGAACTCAAGCAGGTCGACATGGCGCAGCAGGTGCTGTTCTACCTCGCCGCACAGCTGGGAAAGAAGCTCAATGAGAGCATCTTCTCTGCAAAGCGCAACGACGCGGGCACTACCACCAAAGACCTCTTCGATGGTTTCGACTCCATCACAGAGAAGGAAATCACCGCGGGCAACATCGCCACGGCGAAAAAGAACCTCTACGAGTTCGGCGCTGCTTTCACGCATCAGAATGCCGTGGATTTGCTCAAAGCTTTCTACTGGGCTTCCAGCGATGAGCTCCAGAGCCGCCCTACTAAGATGTATATTCCCGTCAACGTGATGAACGCCTACACGGAGGACTACCAGCAGAGCGTGGGTGCTGTGCCCTACAATCAGCAGTATCAGAAAACGTTCCTCGAAGGTTCCAACAACCTTTGCGAACTCGTGCCGCTGGTATCCAAGAAGGGATCGAACTTCATCCACCTCGCGCCGCAGGGCAATATGGTTTACGGCTACGGCAACGGCCTGGCCGAGGAAACCATCGCAGTGGAGAAACACGCTCCGTTCCTCCTCGACTTCGTGGCCACCATGTTCTTCGGCACTCAGTTCCGCAGCATCGCGCCCGAGGCTCTCTTCGTGGGCAAACTCCACGCCTAACCCCCTCCTATTAACCCACACAAAAACTCTTTTCAGTTATGGAAAAATGTACTGACTTCTCTCTCTACGAGAGTTTGAAATACTGTAAAGGCAAAACAATCCTGCCTGGCGTGCGCGCTCACGCTTACGTCATCCCAAAATCCTGGATTGTGAAGTGGCCAACGCTGCCCGCGTTCTCCGCCGAAAAGGACTTGTTCGGCAAGCTCGCCACCTACAAAGGCGACTTCACGCTGGCGGCTGACAAAAAATGGCTCGTGGTGGATTTGGCCTACAACAAAGGCAACATCGAATGGGAGGCGCAGGGCAACAAGCCCAGCCGCACGTTCCTCAACAAGTTCACGGCCACTCACCCCGAAATCAACGGTTCGGCTGCTGCCTTCCAGCGCATGGCCATCGCCGACGATCTCGTTTGGGCCATTCCTCAACGCGACGGCCGCGTGCGCATCTTAGGCTCAGAGCAGTTCGAAACCGACACGAAGCCCAGCGGTGCGACAGGCGAAGGCTTGGATGGTAGCGCCGGCTCTATGTTTGCCGTAGAAGCTACGGACGTTTGTCCCGCACCGTTCTACGAAGGCAAAATCGTGACGGCCGAGGGTGAAATTGATGGTAGAACCGACGGCCCCGCAGGCGCGGCACCGTCAGTAGGAGGCTAAAACACATGATGGACGAAAAGTTAACCCAACAAATTCAGCAGTGGCTGATGACGCCCCGCGAGGAAAGAGACGTTCCCGCGGGCGCGTCGCTGCTGCTTCAGCTCAACCGCAACAAGTTTCTCTACTCCCGCATTCTGCTGCGCCCCGAGCGGATGCACGACAAGCTGGAGTATGAACTGAACAAACATTTGCGCATCCGCTTGGATGGGATGACCGTCCACGACGTGGCCGAACTGGACCGCCAGCTCATACCGGCGGTGGCGCAACTGTTGGAAACCTCACCGCATGCTCCCGCAGCAACGGCCGAAGATGCCGCCAACTCTTCGACAGATGCTGCCAAAAAAGGCATCCGCCCCGACCACGATGATTTGCCCGCAGAAATTCAGCAGCTCTACACCGACAACGGTCTGCTCTATCAGAAGATGAAACAACTCTTTGAGCAGCTCAAGGAGATGGAAAATGCGCTGCCCTGCGACCGCTTCGAATATCTTCAGCAGCTGCGCGACTTGGATGTGCGCTATCGACAGAACTGGGAAACTTACGACGCCTTCCGCCCTGAAGATGCTAAGGACGAAACCACAGCCCCAAACCCCGCAAAGGAAGTGGCCGCTGCGCGAAAGTTTCTCTCCACCAACAAGCCGCGCCTCGCTGCTGCATTGGAAGCTTCCGATGACGAAACAGCCGCGGCTCTGAGGGAGGAGATGCAACAACGCATCGCGCTGATTCTGCGTGCCGACGGTGGTTTTGCGCCAAAGTTCCAGGCCGAACTTGAAGATTTAGGACTTTCTTTCTAACGTTTTCGTAAGTCAGATGAGCAAAGCAAAGCTCGCTTTAGCTTTGCCATGACGAGAAAACGCACTTTTGAGGAACGAAAAAAGAACGTTTTCGTAAGTCAGATGAGCAAAGCAAAGCTCGCTTTAGCTTTGCCATGACGAGAAAACGCACTTTTGAGGAACGAAAAAAGAACCCTTTTTCATAGTCATAAGTTATTTTTAGATTTAGGTTTTATGTTGTTTCGGGCCGTGGGCTTTAGGCCTTCGGCTCGATTTCTTTGTTTCTTATGTACCAAGACCCTCGCACGCTCGAAACCATTCAGAACTTCCTCTTTGCCGACCGCAAGGAGATGGAGGAAGCCCATTTGCAGCCAGCGCAGATTGAGCGCATCATTCGCATGCGCGACGTGTATTCCTACTGGCTCAACCACCCGCGCAAGGAGGAACGCGACATGGCGCGCTACATGCAGGAGGCCTACAACATCTCGCAGAGCGTGGCCTACAAAGACCTGCGCTACATCAAAATCCTCCTGGGCAGCCTGAACTCTTCCACCACCGATTACTACCGCTACCTCTTCATCCAACGCTGTGAGGAAGGCTTCCGCATGGCGCGCGAAAAGGAAGATCCGAAAGCCTTTGCCTCGGTGCTCTCGGCACTGGGAAAATACACCCGCCTCGACCGCGACGAGGCACAAGTGGCCGACTATTCGCTCATCGTGCCGCAGCCGTTCGAAATGTCGGGCGACCCCGCCGTGGCAGGTTTCCAGCCCATCCCCGACCTGAACCGCAAAATACAGAAGTATCTGCAACAATGGCAAAAGGAAGCCGCCGCGGTGCCCACCGCAGAGTATGAAGAAGTGAAACCCCTAACCCCCGAAGAATATGATCCGCTACATTCGCCGCATTGAAAGCTGCCCCGCGCGCCATCTCGCCTCCGCGCTGCCCCTGCCCGACACGCTTTCCGTCCTGCTCCCGCTAAGCGTGGTGTGGGACCCGCTTGAAATCATCGATTTGGCCTCGCTCACCGTGTCCGATGCCTCCACCTCTGGCCTGCGCCTTTGGACGGCGAAGCTCTCGGCCACTCTCGCTACGCGCCCCGCGCCTCCTGAAGAGCCGCTCTGCCTGCGCCTGACCGACACGAGCGGCCGCCAGTATCTCCTGGGCCTCGCGCAGCGCCCTCACCTGCTCATCGCCTTCGAAGACCGCGCCCTCGCGCGTGCCACAGATGCTTGCGCCTGCACTCTCTCCGCCACCCTCACGGCTGCTCCCTGGCCCGTGATGGAGATTCGCTGACTCTCTTCAAAAAAAATCGGACCAGTCCGACTGGTCCGACTGTTCCGACTTTTTTAGAAAAATGGTGGAGTGCTCTTTACATGCTCGCCGCCATCAGCTCTTTTCCTAATCCAGCTAAAGCACGCTTTATTTTATCTTGAGTTTTGGGCGATGGACGCCTTGTGCCACAAACGTATTGAGACAACTGCGCCTTATTGATACCCGTTAGTTTGGCCAATCCTGCCAGCGACAGAATATATTTGTAAGTTGCTAAAAACGCAGATATATCTGTAACAAAGCAAAACTCATAGGAGACCTCTTCGCCTGTGCGCGCCTTGTGAGCTTCTCGCATGGCTTCATATACTGCCATAAAATCCGCCTTTGCTTCCTCGATAGTGGCCCCCTCTCCCAGTAAGCCAAAAGGCAAATTCTCTTCTACATAGACAGAGTACATTCCCTGTCCGTTACTCTCAATGTGTGCTTTTATTTCTTTCATACCTCATTTGTTTTATAGATTGTCTTCTCGTGTAGAGAAGAGGGCTTATAGCCCTGCATCTCTGCAAATTTTTCTCAAAGTGCCTGGTGCAACTTCTTGCTTTTCGTGATGGCTTGTGGGGAAATACTTACCGGTCAGGGGGCTATACCATTCGGGGTGGCCAGCAATTACCCCATTTGTAGGGTAGCACCCTGCTTTCTTGAGCTTTCTATGTAGTTCGCTGTATTTCATTCTTCTTTTCCTTTGATATTACAAATATAATGCTTTTTATTTGAATAGCAAAAAAAAGGAAACAAATAAAAAATATCGTAGAAAAAGCCGCCCGTTCGCCTACGGGCGCATTCATAGGCCTGCTTCGCTCTTCCGCGCGGCGGGCTTTTTTGTGTCTTTTCTGCTGCCTTTTTGTGCCTTTATCTTTGTTTTTAGAAACAAACACAAAGCTATGACACACGACGAAATTTTACGCGAGGCGCAGAAAGTGCGCGGGGCAAACACTGAAGGCGAAAACACGGCCGTGCGCGTGGGCACGGTGCTCACCGAAACTCTCCGGCTCGTCGATGAAAAAGCCGCGACGGCTGAGATGTCGGAGGTGGCACAACAAATCGCCTCGCTGCTCTCAGAGGTGAAAACCAAAGCCGCGACGGCTGAGATGTCGGAGAAGTTTGCCAGCGTGGCACAACAAATCGCCGCGCTGCTCTCAGAGGTGAAAACCAAAGCTGCGACGGCTGAGATGTCGGAGAAGTTTGCCAGCGTGGCACAACAAATCGCTGCGCTACTCTCAGAGGTGAAAACCAAAGCCGCGACGGCTGATGTGAAAAACCAAATCACTTCTCTCAACGCCCATCTGCAAAACTTGGAGGAGGAACTCGACACGCTCACCACCGAAGTGGGAACAAAAGCCCAAGACGAGGAAATGCAGCGAAAGATCCTTGAGTTGCGCTCCCTCCTACAAAGCCTCCAAAATGAAGTCAACAGCAAAATCAGCAGTATCCGCTTCGACCCTAACGAAGACATGGTGGTGGCTTCCATCCACACACTCTTAGATTCGGGCGTTCCCTTCCCCGCTGCCACACAACAGAAGGCGGGCGTCATGACGGCCGCGGACAAAAAAGAACTCGCCAAGGTGCAAACCATCATCCAACAACTCGGGCAGATGGGAGAGAAACTCGGTATGCTCCACCACTTGGGCACATTCGAAACCCAAGGCGCGGCGCGCCAAGCTGCGGCCTCGAACCATGTGGTGTACGACTTAGAAAACGTGCGTTTCCTCACCTACACCAAACAAAGCGCCTCGGGCAATCCCAATCAGGGCTTCATCCTGCAAACTGTCAACAAAGAGAGCAGCATGACGCACCAGCTGGAATTCTTTATGGGCCATCTCTCACAGCGCGACATCTCGTGGAATCAGAACTCGGGTGCTGTGCGCGCCTTCAAGTGGGAGGAAATCGGCGCACTGAAGTTTACCACCGAAGAGCGCGAGGAGAAAACGTGGCTCGTGGTGAAAAACTATGAAAACAGCCTCGTGGCTCGCGTGGCTCTGCCAGACGCTTCCTCTATTCCTACGCTCAACTTCCCCGACAAGCCGCTCGACACACTCCTGCGCGAAATCCTCGACGCCCACGGTGCGGGTTTTGCCTGCAATATCTTCTGCAAAGCTCCAAAAGTGGAGGACTTTTTCGACAAATGGGACTTTGTGTTCGTGGGCCGCGCGGAAGTGACGGAATGGCGCAACTATAGCTATAAAAGCCCGCAGCAGCAACTCTTAGATGTGCGCAACCGCATGGTGCGCGTGGACGGGGCCATCAGCTTCTACAGATATAAAGGACAAAGCAATTCCGATCCAGAAGAAGTAGGCATATACGGTCGCTGGGCCGCCAGCTATGAGAAGCTGCAAGTCAAGACCGCGGCAAACTACACAATGTATTCCAAACTCGTCCCGCTCATACCTCCCACCCGCTTTGAAAACGAATAACCTCCTCCCCTGCTATGAGTCAAAAAATGAAAGACACACTGGCCGTTGCTTCGGCCCTCTTCACGCTAATTAGCGGCATCACGCTTTGCTTCTGCTCCTTTTTCCGCAACGGGCACGTGGGCGATGGCGAACTCTGGTATTTCGGTCAAACGCTCGTGTATGCTGCCAGCATCTTCGGCGTGGCCATGTACATTAAAGACAACTACCACGAGATGAAGCAAGAAATCCTGAAAGAACTCAAAAAAGAAGACACCCATGCGACCGATTAAATACCTCATTGTCCACTGCTCGGCCACGCCAGCCGGCTTGGACTTCACCGTTTCCGACATTGCGCGCTGGCACCGTGAGCGCGGTTTCCGAACCGTGGGCTACCATTACATCGTCTACCGCGACGGCTCCGTTCACCCTGGCCGCGCGGAGAGCGACATCGGCGCGCACTGCCTCGGCCACAACACCGACTCGATAGGCATCTGCTACATCGGGGGCGTAGCTGCCGACGGACGCACACCGGCCGACACGCGCACGCCCGAACAACGCACCGCGCTGCGTGCCCTCCTCACGGAGCTGCGCGCGAAATACCCGCAAGCGCAAATCCGCGGCCACCGCGATTTCGCCCCTAAGGCCTGCCCATCCTTCGACGCTACGAACGAATACAAAGACTTATGATACAGCCTCTTTCTTCCCATTGCCGCGCGACGCAGCGCCTGCTCCCGCTCGCGCTGGTTGCTCTGGCGGCTCTCTTGCTACTGGCAGCGTGCCAAACGAAACGGAAAATCGTGGAGGAGCAGCGCACAGAGCATCACTCTTCCCTCTCCGCGAGCTCTGCTCTCCAAGCATCGGCCACCCACAACGAGACGGCCTCCACACAGGCGCAAAGCTCGAGCACGCTCCAGGCCGCAGCATCGTCCTCGACACTGACGGACAGCATCGTGGAGCGCGTGCGCGACCTCTTTGTGACCGACTCCTCTGGCCGACTCCTCCACCGCGAGCACGAAACTTCCCGCGAACGCCACCGCGCACAGAAGCAAGGACAGCAGCGCGCGAACTTTGCGGGCAACGACAACAGCTCCAAAATGTCTAATCTGGAGGGAAAATCCGCCCAGTCCGAGAACTCGGACAAGTCCGACAAGTCCGACCAGTCCGACCAGTCAGAGAAAAACAAAAAAGAAACCACCTCCGCGCCTCACTATCTGAGCAAGCTCGCCCTGGTGCTTGTGTGCAGCTGCTTTTTCCTCTTCATCATCTACAAACACCGCCGCTCATGAAACTGCTCCCTGATACTCTGCCCTCCGTGGCCTTTCCCTTTGAGCTCGATGCGCTCACGCTCTCGGGCCGCCCCTTTGAGCAAGCGCAGCTGGTGCTGACGCTCGCGGGCGAAGAGCTGATGACTGCTTCGCTCCTGCTCGATGAGAAAGGCCGCCTCACGCTCCCCGCGCTCTCGCGTCTGCTCAACAGTCGTCTCACGGTCGCGCCCGCGGAATTGAGCTTCTCGGGAGCGGTGAATGGAGCGGTAACCGTCATGCCCTGCCGCACACAAACGGACAAAGGGGCGGCCGAATTCTGCACCTCCCATTTCCTCACGCTGCTCTCTGGCGCGAAACTCACCACGCTCTTCAACACGGAGCTGCTCAGCTTCTACGATGCCTCGGGCGCGCCCACCGTGGCCACCATCCGCGCCCAGTGGGCCGCAGGGCGAGAGGTGAAAGAAACCGTCCTCACGCGCACAGCACAGTCCAGCGGCAATATCAACACCTTCCGCCTCCGTCCGTGTGAGTTTCAAGTTCCCGCGGCGGGAGCTCAGCTGCTGGCCTTCGAAGTGAGCGTGGGGCAACGCTCCCAAGCTTACCAGCTCGCACCTCAAGGCTTCACGGCCGCCCCCACACGGCTTACCTTTCGCAACTGTTTCGGACAGCTGGAGACCATCTGCTTCTTCGGACAGAAAGAACGAGAACTGGAGGTGACACGCGGTGCGGCATCCTTCGAAGGGCGTTGGCGCAACTATTCGGCTCTTGCCTACCACAGCTACAAAGCCTCGATGGGTTTTCTCCCCGATGGTATGATTTTCTTCCTCGAGGACTGCGCGCAAACGCTCGAAGCCTACGACGAGCAAGGACGCGAGGTGTGTGTGACGGACTGCGACGTGAAACTCTCTAACTCTCCCACAGAAACGGCCGAAGCCTCGGTGCGCTGGCGCGAAACGGGGCAAATGATGGCGGCCGACCTCTTCAGCCATGTGCGCACCTTCGACGAAACTTTCGACACTTCTTTCCAATGACTCCGAAAACCATTCACCGCCTCGAGGCCCTCCGACTTTTGGAGGACGGCCAAACCCACAAACTGCGCCTCTGGAAACTTTCCACGGGCGACATCCTGACCTATCACAACATCGTTTGCCTCGGCCGTCACACCCGCGGCGGCATCCATCGCATCCGCCTACTCTCCTCGGGACAGACCCGCGAGTTCCGCGACTGCTGCCTCTTCGAAATCGACGACCTCAAAATCTTTTGGTAATATGCAAAATCTTTCCTCCCCCGTTTCTCCCTCTGGTGAACTCCTATATCTGGGCAACTCTGGCGTATCGGCCATGCTGGAGACCGTGGACGACACCTCCACCATCTTCGACACCGCGCAAGGACGCATCACCTCCTCCGCCGTTCCTCAACACCCCACGCTGCGCTACATCAATTGGGGCGCGGACAACCGCCTACCCTACCACATCATCGACCTCCTCGGCGGCTCGGAAGTGACCGCACAAAACGAACTCTTCAACGTGCTCACCTGCTACGGAGGCGGCGTGGAATTTCGCGATCCCGAAACCCTCGCGCCCTCCCGCCTGGGCGACCTCCGACAATGGGCCGCGCGTCAGTTTCTCCCCCGCTTCTTCCTGGAACAAATCACGGACATGAAGTATTTCTACTTCGCCGTGGCCGTCATCATCCTCTCGCGCGACGGCCGACGCATCACAAAACTCATCCACAAAGACGCCTGCTACTGCCGACTCCAGAAGGCCAACGCCGAGGGACGCATCGAAAACGTGTTCTACGCCGACTGGCAAAGCTCACAGCAGGCCGAACCGGAAATCATCCCCCTGCTCGACGAACGCGACCCCTTGGGCGATCTCCTGCAACGCCTCGGCCGCGAACCCTCTCCCTCCGGCCGATACCGACAGCCCACGAAGGACCGGAAATTCGCCATCCTCATGCGCTTCCCCACCGTCTCTTCGCAATACTATCCCACACCCTACTACGCCTCCATCTTCCGCGGTGGCAGCTACGACGAGATGCAACTCATCAGCACCGCCAAACGCGCCAAGCTCCGCAACTTCTCAAGCGTGAAATACCACGTCGAGGTGGAACGTTCCTACTGGGGGCGTATCCTCCAGGAAGCCGGCATCACCGACCCCCTCAAACGGAAAGAACGCATCAAGCGCGAAAAAGAAAACATACGCGACTTCATCTCCAACATCGACAACTCGGACAAAGTGTGGATCTCCGGCTATTATGTCGACCCCGACGGCCACACCGTTAAGGACGTTGTCATCTCCTGCATATCCACACCAAAAGAAGGCGGCGACTGGGCCGACGACATACAAGCCGCGGCCAACACAGCCTGCTACGCCTTCAACGTTCACCCCAACCTCGTCGGAGCTGTGCCCGGCAAAGCACAGAGCAACAACTCCGGCTCGGACAAGCGCGAACTCTTCACCATCAAGCAAGCCCTCGAAAAAGCCTTCCACGACATCCTCCTGCAATCCCTCCAGGTGGTTTGCCAATTCAACGGCTGGGATGTCCTACCATCCATCCCCATGCTCATGCTCACCACCCTCGACGAGCACACAGACGCAAAAAAAGTATCAACAAATTGACCTAAAACACAAAGAAAATGACACTTACCATCACCAAAGAACTCTTCGAGCAATACGTCCCCGCCTTCCTCTCCCCCGACGACGCCATCTTCCAGCAAATCAGCGGCGAGTTGCAACAAGCCCAGCAGGAAGTGGAAGAAATTATTGCCGACACGCCAATACCACCCCTCACACAGCAACACGCCCAGCGCCTCGTCTGCCTCAAAGCAGCCCGCCAAGCAGTGCCACAGCTCGACCTCGTACTCACGGCCACAGGCTTCGGCGTCGTGAGCAACCAGAACGTGGCCCCCGCCAGTCGCGAACGCGTGGAGCGACTCCTCGAACAGCTCCGACAAAAGGAAAGCATCGCCACCGACCGCCTCCTCTTCTCTCTCCTCACCACCCCCTGGCGCAACTCCATCCAAGCCACACGCCGCATCACCTCTCTCATCTGGTGCCCCTCCCTGATCCGAAGCTACGGAGCAAAGCCCAACGGCCAAGAAGTCTACCACGAAGAGTTCCTCACCCTGCAGCCCGCCATCGCCGATGCCGAAGCCTACATCATTCAGCTCATCTCCGGAGCTCTCTATCAAGAACTCGTCCGCCAAGAACGCCAACCCTCCGAAAAAGATCCCGAAGTCTACTACATCATCACCGAACAAACCCGCCGACTCATGGCCGCCATCATCGCCGGACACTCCCTCAAAAGCCTACAACCCCTCCACAACCGCCTTCTCAACACCATCCAAGATTTCGCCAACATCCTCCAACCCTGGCTGCAATCCTCCAACGCAGCAGCCCTCAAAGCCGAACCCTACCAAAACTCACCCAACGACAAAACCTTCTTCTTTAGCTAAAATGGACACCATCAACATCAACCTACCCACCTCCTGGCAAACACTCACACAGCCACAACTCCGCTACATCCTCACCCTCTCCGCCGAAGGCTTCGACACCTCACGCATCAAAGCCTACGCCTTCCTACGATTCACCGGAATGCATCCCCTCGGACCTCCCGACCACCAAGGACGCTGGACAATACGCATCAACAAACACATCTGCCGCATCAGCCCCCTATCCATGGCACAAGCAGCCCAAACCCTCGACTTCCTCGACACACCCCCCACAACCCCCGTCCGCCTCGAAACCATACAAGGACGCCCAGCCGTCGACACACTCCTACACCACGTCACCTTCAACAACTATCTACACCTCGAAACACTCTTCCAAGCCTTCCTACAAACACAAGACTACCAACCCCTCCGCCTCATGGGAACACGACTCTACCCCAACACCAACCCCGACAAATACACATCCGCCGAACTCCTCAACATCATCCTCTGGTACACCACCATCAAACAACACTTCGCCAACACCTTCACCCACCTCTTCGCCCCAGCACCCACAACCTCCGACACCCCCGACATCCGACAACTCAACGACACACAAATCCGAGCACTCACCGGAGGCGACATCACCAAAGAACAACAAATCATGCAAGCCGACTGCTGGAGAGCACTCACCGAACTCGATGCAAAAGCACACGACGCACAAGAATTACAACGTTTTCGTAAGTCAGATGAGCAAAGAAAGTAAGCTTTAGCTTTGCCATGACGAGAAAACGCACTTTTTGAGGCACGAAAAAAGAAAAACTACAAAAAAAATGACACCAACACCCCTCTACAACTTCCGCGACTACCTCCGCCAACTCATCTCCGAAAACCGCCTCGCCCAGCAACACCACTTCCACTTCACCACCTGCTCCGGCATCGCCTCGCTCGAAGGACTCCTACAAGACCTCCGCACACAACAAAACATGATCTGCTTCTCCGACATCACAGAAGACTCCACCTTCCACAACTCCGGAGCATGGTTCAAGCGACGCGTCTTCACCATCTTCATCGTCCTAAGATTCCAATACGGCAACCAAACCGACTACGACCTCAAAATCAACACCGCACGCGAACTCTTCCGACAACTCCACTCCCGATTCCTCCACGACGAACAAGAACTCAACAACCGAAGCGCCTACCTCGACTGCGCCAACATACGCTCCAGAGAACTCGGCGGACACTTCCTCGACTCAGCCACCGGCCTCTACTTCCTCCTCACACTCGACGAACCAACATCCCTCGCCTATGACAACACAGAATGGACCTGAACAACAAATCCAAGAATTCAGCCAACAATGGTACCACATGATGGTACAAATTTGGCGCGACCGACTCACACTCGCCAACGCCTACCACACCGGAGCACTCCACCGCTCCATCCAACCACAACACCTCACACAACACAACCTACAACTCACCGCCGCCTTCCAATTCCTACAATACGGCATCTACGTCGACGCAGGAACAGGACGAGGATACACCCACAACAACCAAGGAAACCTCCGCATACTCAACCCCACCTACAGAAAACAACACCACCTCCGTCAATCCCGCCGCCCCCGCCCATGGTTCTCCCGCTCATGGGCCATCTCCGTCAAAGTAATGGCCAACAAAATGCAAGAAATCCTCGGCCAACAATACATCGGAGCATTCCAACAACTCAACGACAAAACCTAACATCCCACCCACCAAAAATTCCTATACTACAAAATAAAATTTCTATACTAGGAATTTTTTTTTCTATACTAGGAATTTTTTTTTGTAGTATAGAAATTTTATTTCCTAGTATACAAAATTTCCACCCCCCTATACAGTATATATATCCCCCACACCCACCACCATTTTCGCGACCCCACGAAAAAGATCCACCCCACAAAAAACACACCCCACACAAAAAAAAATCCACAAAAAGCTTGCAAGTTCCAAAAACTCACCCCATCTTTGCAACGCTTACATGAGAGAAGCAGAACTCAAAACACTGCTCCGCAGGACATCGGTTTAATGTCCATTCACCACGAAACGGGCATTTTTTTATGCCCCGCCCCAAAAGGAAACGGACAACCCCACCCCTCGAAGGGCCACATACGACACCCACACGAGCCAAACACGGCCGCCATCCGTACATTAAATTCTTTCTCCTCGGAGCAGACTTTTCTTGTGTAAGCAACGGACAGGCGGCCGTTCCTATATCCGCCAAATGCTTACATTAAAAGAAAAGTCAAAATGAAAACAAACCCCACCACCACGCCACGCAACAACGGCCTCATGAGCCTACAAGAATGCTACGCAAAAACCTGCCAAGCACTCCAACAATGGCACCAACAACACCAACAACCCCCCAAAAAACTCGCCATGAAATAAAAAAAATCACAAAAAAGTTTGCAAGTACACAAAAAATACCACATATTTGCAAACATCTATCCCCACCCCGAGAGAGCAGTACTAACACCTATCCCGCCAAAAGCGAGATATACAAAAACAAAATCGTCCCGACTCCCAAATCGTCCAAACGATAAAAAAAAACAAGAGTCCTGCCCCTCGTGCCAGCCGAAAGGCCCACAACAATCTCTCTCGGAGATAGGTAGATAGAGGGTAGCAGGACTCTCTTTTTTTGCACCCCCGACACACACAGGAGCACAACCAAGAGCCAAGACTACAACGCCCCTTCAAAAGTCTTCGTCTCCTCGTGAACCGTCAAATCCAAACCCTTCAAATAACGGTTCGTAGTACGCACATCAGCATGACGCGCCTGATCACGAGCCACAATAATACCACGCGCATTCGCCAAATCACGAATCCCCGTATCCTTCAAAGAATAAAACTGATAACACGGCGGCAACCCCAACTCCCCACGAAGCAAAACCCAACGATTACGAAAAATCGCACCACGCTTCCGCGTAGGACCAGGACGAAACCGACACGTACCAAACAAAAAATAAGAATCCGGAAAGTCGAACACACCCAAATCCAACATCAAATCAATCGTGCGACGGTTCAAACCAACCATCCCATCACGCCGATTCTTCGTGTACCGACCAGAAAGATAAATCTTTTGCGACCGCAAATAAATATCACCAAGCCGAACAGAGCAAAGCTCCTCCGGCCTAATAAAAGTATAATACTCAAGCATGCAAGCCAACAAAAACCACGGATCCTTCTCCCGAAGGTACCCACCAATCCTGCGGAGCTCAGCCGCCGACATCTGCTCACGAAACTTCGGAGCCTCACGCAACTTCCTCACACCCTGAGTAAAATTCGAAGACGTGTAACCCTTATCCAGAAGAAAAGAAACAAAAGTCTTAAACCACGTCAAGTAGTTGTTCCTCGTCCGCGCCGAAAGCCGCTGCTCAAAAAAGAGATAATCCAAAAACTCCACCAAGAGTCCACGATCCAAATCCCCAGCACAACGCACCCTCGGCAAACGAAATCGAAGAAACTCCTCGAAACAACCGAAGTAAGAAAAATAAGTCTCCAGCGTAGAAAGCTTCAAAATCCCACGAGAACACAAACACGACATCTCCTTGCGATATGTCCGCGCCAAATTCTCCCAAGACATCTCACCCCGCCGCCAAGGACCTGCACTCACCCTCGTAGCATCGTCCCACGCATTCCAACCAGAATGCAACCGCTCTGTGAGTAAAGCAACCAAATCCGCAGCACGCTGTTCCAACACAGCAGCATCACGGACCCCCCGTAGCAGAAACTTCTTTCTTCGCATCCGCAAAGTTCGCGGATCTACTTGATAAAAGTCCACATAAGGATTTTTCCCCTTATGGAAACGGGGCAACGAATAAGAAACCTCCTGATAGGAAGCCAACATATCACTCCTCTCAGACTCCATAATTCTTACGTCCCGTCCCAAATCGTCCTCCATAAGGACTCCGGTATTTCATATTTTCCAAAGATCCCACCGCATCTTTGTTTGTCGGAAAGAGGCGACTCGAACGCCCGACCCCTACGTCCCGAACGTAGTGCGCTACCAACTGCGCTACTTTCCGATTGCGGGTGCAAAAGTAGAGTTTTGTTTTTGTTCTACCAAATTATTCCTTTACTTTTTTACGTTCACATCTATCGCTAACTTCGGTGTTCTCGGGTCATTGGTAATGAGCAAAATACGACGACGACCTTTGAACTGTAGTGTTGAATTATTTACAATAATTTTCATCTTTGCCTTCTCACCTGGTTTAATCTCTCGACGGTCGAGACTGACAGAGATTCCTGCATTATACACTTGCAAAGCACTCACAGAAAGTGGACTTTTCCCTTCATTCGACAAGAAGAGTTGAGTATGAAGTCGTTTCTTGTTTCCTAACGAACCGAGCTCTACATGCGTACTATCCAAGTGCGCAATGGGAGCTAAAGCTAAAGTAGCTTCCGAATAATTATTGTCAGGAAGAAGCGTGACGCTCACATTGATTTCGTTGTTACGATTGATGCGCTCGCCCGTATAAGTGGAAAGATAAATAGAAGCCTGCGTTAAGCCCATACTCATAACTACATCCGACTTTAAGGTGAGTCTTATTTTTGCTTTACGACCTGGATGAAGAACTGTGGGCTGAATATCAGCACCTAAATACTGAGGGAGGTGCATCAGTCCCAACGTCATAGGTTTCTTACCTGCATTGAAAACCTCCACGGTACGTTCGGGACGATCGCCACGACGCACATCATCAAACTCCACATTCTCTGTGGAGAGCCATTTGTCGCCAAGGTGAACAGGAAAGTTGTCTGCTTTACCTTCACTTGGCATCACCACATGGCCAACAAGATTGAGATAATAAGGATTCTCGCCTATATTGGTATAAACAGCGATTCCTTTATAGAAATGGCCAAGAAGTTCGGCGTCATATTTAGCAATAATCTTGCCCTCCGCCCCTGGAGCTATCGAGCTTTGGTCCCAACTCACCAACGTGCAACCGCAATCTGGTTCCACAGCCTTTATCTCCAATGGCTGGTTGCCTGTATTGCGAACACGAAAAATAGTTTGTGCTGGATTACGCCACATGATTTGACCAAAATCGTGCTGGGTTTCAGAAAAACTAATCTTTGGCTGAGCCTGCATCCCGAGGGAGAAAAGAGCTGCAGCAAGGGATAAAAATATATACTTTCTCATTGTTTCTTTTGCGGGTTGAAAAAAGTCACAGAACACTGTGTACTGCGCAAAATTAGTCATTTTTCGCCATGTGACTTTGCAAATACGACAGAACTTTCATATTTTTGTACTCTCTCAAACTCAGATTTCACCCCACTCTCTGCAGAGGAAGCGAAATCTTACACTTATAAAAAACGTATGAAATTTATATCTTGGAATGTGAATGGACTAAGAGCTTGCGATGGGAAAGGTTTCCGCGAGGCTTTTAAAAACCTGGACGCAGACTTCTTTTGCTTGCAAGAAACAAAAATGCAGGCGGGACAACTCGATATTGACTTTGAAGGGTACGAAAGCTACTGGAATTACGCTGATAAAAAAGGCTATTCTGGAACAGCTATCTTTACAAAGCACCATCCGCTCAATGTGACTTACGGTTTAGGGATTGAGGAGCACGACCATGAGGGACGTGTAATTACGCTGGAGATGGAAGACTTTTGCCTTATCACAGTTTATACCCCAAACTCTCAAGATGGGCTACGCCGCCTTGACTACCGCATGACATGGGAAGATGCTTTCCGAGACTATCTCTTGGAGCTAAACAAGAAAAAGCCTGTTATTGTTTGTGGCGACTTGAATGTAGCCCATCAAGAAATTGACCTTAAGAATCCAAAGACCAATCGCCGCAATGCAGGTTTTACGGACGAAGAGCGCGAAAAGATGACACAGCTTCTTAATGCAGGCTTTACTGATACTTTCCGCTTTTTCAATCCCGACCTGACGGGCGCTTACTCATGGTGGTCCTATCGCTTCCGTGCTCGAGAAAAAAATGCGGGGTGGCGTATCGACTATTTCCTCGTCTCCAACAGTTTGAATGACAAGTTGGTTTCAGCTTCCATCCACAATGAGATTTTTGGTTCGGATCATTGTCCAGTTGAAGTTGTATTGAAGTAATCCATAATATATAAGCAAGGACAAACGGAGGGAAATTTTCCTCTTTTTTATCCTTCCACATCATAAGAACAAGCTATGAAAGAATTCTTCAAATATGTATTAGCAACTGTTGTCGGCATTATGCTCGTAGGGATTTTCTCCTTCTTCATGGGGCTCATGATGCTCGTATCATTGGCTATCTCCAGCAATCAGAAACCAATGATTGAAGACAATAGTATTTTGAGAATATCTCTTTCTGGAACGATTTCAGATCGCGCCAGCAGCAATCCATGGGCGATATTATTAGGCAACGACTTAGCTGAGCAACAAGGTCTTGACGATATTATCAAAGCTATCAAAGTGGCCAGCGAAGACGAAGATATTAAAGGTATCTACATTGAAGGAGGTATGCTCCAATCCGACTTTGCCACACTGCAAGAACTCCGCAAGGCTCTGTTAGATTTCAAAGAGAGCGGAAAGTTTATCATTGCTTATGGCGAAAACTATACACAAGGAGCTTACTATGTGGCATCTGTGGCCGATAAAGTATTGGTTAATCCTAGCGGAATGGTGGATTGGCACGGGCTCGCTGCTCAGCCCGTCTTCTACAAAGATCTCATGGAAAAAGTGGGCGTCAAGATGCAAATTTTCCGCGTAGGTACTTACAAGAGTGCCGTTGAGCCTTATATGCTCTCTGGTATGAGTCCCGCCAATCGCGAAATGACGCAATCTATGCTCAACAACCTATGGGGGAATATCTGCAAAGAAGTATCTGCATCGCGCCGTATCTCAACCGACAGCCTAAATGCTTATGCGGATCGCTACCAAGCTTTGGCAGAACCTAGCAATTATGTAAAACAGAAACTCGTGGATGGTTTGGCCTATATTGATGAAGTACGCCAAACCCTGCGTAATCAGCTCGGCGGACAGAAGGTGAATCTTGTTGAAGCTTCAGAACTAGCGAAACTCTATGAAGAAGGTTCTTCATCCTCCAAGATTGTTGTCTATTACGCTTCGGGAGAAATTTTTGGAGCGGAAGGTAATATGAACGGACTGAATGGTGAACAAATTATCGGTAAGAATGTTGTTGAAGATTTAGATGCTCTTGCTAACGATAAGGATGTAAAAGCCGTTGTACTTCGTGTGAACTCACCTGGAGGTTCAGCTTATGCTTCAGAACAAATTTGGCACGCTGTTGAACTACTCAAAAAGAAGAAACCTGTTGTTGTTTCTATGGGCGGTTATGCTGCCAGTGGCGGCTACTACATCAGTTGCGGTGCCGATTATATCATTTCCGAACCTACGACACTCACAGGTAGTATCGGTATTTTTGGTATGGTTCCTGATGCTTCTGGTTTGCTCGAAGGGAAACTCGGTTTACATTTCGATGCTGTCAGCACCAATAAAGCTTACGATCTCGAACCAGCTACGGGGCATCTTTCTCCAGCAGCAGGTGCGGCTATGCAAGCCTATGTTGACAGAGGCTACAAACTTTTCATCAGTCGTGTTGCAGCAGGCCGACACATGACAGCACAACGCGTTAATGAAATTGGACAAGGACGTGTATGGACTGGTCAACAAGCATTAGCACTCAAACTTGTCGATCGCTTAGGAACACTTGACGACGCTATTGTAGAAGCAGCTAAGCGCGCGAAACTCATCGATTATGAAGTAACCACTTCCGATATTGAGACGAACCTCTTCAGTGATTTTCTTTCTAACGTACAAGAAGACTATCTGGAACGTAAATTAAAAACAGTATTGGGTACATACTATGATCCTCTGCGCTTTGCAGAAAGTATAAGAGGCAGAGACGCTCTCCAAGCGCGTATGTTCTTTGAGCCCAACCTGAAATAACACACACGAACGGCTCCATGCGCCCTCTGCCCCACCCTCGATTATGGCCGTGGCTACTTCCTGTAAGTTGGCTCTACGAGTTTGTGACAACCCTACGAAACAAAGCTTTCGATTGGGGGTGGTTGCCACAGCAACGTTTCTCTGTCCCTGTTATTACCGTAGGAAATCTCGCAGTAGGTGGTACAGGGAAAACGCCTCACACGGAGTACTTGCTCCGCCTCTTGGAACAAAAGTTCCGAGTAGCTACGCTTAGTCGCGGATATGGTAGAAAAAGCAAGGGTTTCAGAATGGTAGAACAAGAAAGTACTGCTGCCGAGAGCGGTGACGAACCGCTACAGATGAAGCATAAATTTCCTTGCGTGGCAGTGGCAGTGGATGAAAATCGGCGTCGAGGAATTCAGCAACTACTTTCACGCATTCCCATCCCAGAGGTATTCATCCTCGACGATGCCCTGCAACACCGCTATGTGCAAGCGGGGCTCAACATTTTGCTCACCGACTATTCGCGGCTCTATACTCGCGATCTCGTTCTCCCTGCAGGCCGGTTACGCGAAGCTCCCCAAGGAGCAAAACGCAGCAATATCATCATCGTGACAAAGTGCCCTGAAGATCTAAGCAGACAAGAAGCAGCGGTCATTCGACGAGAGTTACACTTACAACCAGAACAACACTTGTTCTTCACCACCTTTCGCTACCGCCACCCCTACCCTGTTTTCGGGGCAGAATCTGATGGAACACTGCAAGGAAGTCGTGTACTGGCCATCACTGGCATTGCACGTCCAGAACCCATGTTCAAACAATTGGAAGAAGAAGGCGCAGAAGTCACTCCGTTAACCTTTCCAGATCATCACACTTTCAGCGATAATGACATCAATCGCATCAACAAGACTTTCAACGAACTATGGGATCCTCCCTGCTTAGCTATCACAACAGAAAAGGATGCCGCTCGCTTACGCGATATGGCAGGACTCAGTCCGTTACTCAAAGTTCACCTCTTCGCTCTTCCTATTGAAGTCGACTTCCTCCTGGGAGGAGAACCTGCTTTTAAGAAAATCATCTTTTCATATCTCGACAAACAAAATAAATAATCATCATAATAATGGACATTAAGATTTACATCGAACAAGTTAAGGAGACTGCACAATGGATTAAGGAACACACACAGTTGCGACCTCTCACAGCCATTGTTCTCGGCACTGGACTCGGCCACTTGGCTGAAGAAATTGATATTGTAGACGAGATTCCCTACGACCAAATCCCCAACTTCCCCGTTTCAACAGTGGAAGGGCACAGCGGCCGCCTTCTCTTCGGCCACCTCGGCGGCAAAGAAGTGATGGCACTTGAAGGACGTTTCCACTACTATGAGGGATACAACATGCAGCAAGTCACTTTCCCCCAACGCGTTATGGCAGAACTCGGCATCCGCTCTCTCTTTGTCAGCAACGCCAGCGGAGGTACAAATCCAGACTTTGAGATTGGCGATTTGATGCTGATCACTGACCACATCAATTTCCAACCGGAACATCCTCTACACGGCCCCAACTACCCCGGTGGCCCTCGCTTTCTTGACATGCACGAAGCTTACGACCATGAGTACCTCGAATTGGCACGCAGCATTGCGCGTGAGAAAGGCATCAAAGTTGTCGAAGGCGTTTATCTTGCAGATCAAGGCCCCACCTATGAAACGCCAGCAGAATATAAGATGTACCGCATCCTCGGTGCTGATGCTGTCGGCATGAGTACAGTTCCTGAAGTCATCGTTGCCCGCCATGCTGGCATTCGCTGCTTTGGTGTGAGTGTCATCACCGACTTGGGCGTTGAAGGAAAGATTGTAAACATCACTCATGAGGAAGTGCAACGCGCCGCAGACGCTGTGCAGCCACTTATGGCAGACATCTTCCGCGAAATGGTGAAACGCATTGATTAACGCGATCTTTTGGATATAGAATATAAAATTTGCGTGAAACCCTCTCCATATTGCCTCACCTCATCAAAGGGGGAAAGCAATCAACAAGAGTCGCCCACTGTAACTTTTCTCCGCTATATCCGTCTTACCAATAAGTGTGCGCATTATTGCGCCTACAATACATGACAAAAAAAGAAAGAACAAAATGAAAAAGATTCTAATTCTCATGGCTGTAGCACTGGGCTTCACATCCACCAGTTGTGCACGTACAGCTCCAAAAGCTGAAGCAGCCGAAGCCACGCAGGTAGAAACAACCACAGGCGTCCCCTCTACAGTAAAAATAGTCCCAACAAGCATCACTGGCGGACAAGCAATCATTGATGCTATCAAAGCCAACTATCCTAACAAAGTTGTCCTCATCGACATTTGGGCCACTTGGTGCCCTCCGTGCCGTGCAGCACTCAAGGATATTGATGCCATCAAACCCACCTATCAAAACAAGGGCGTTGTCTTCGTGTATCTCACAGGCGAAACTTCTCCTCAAGATAAATGGCAGGCTATGATTCCCAGCATCTCTGGCGATCACTACCGCCTCACGAAGCAGCAGTGGCAAAACCTTTGCACAGATCTCAACATTCCTGGTATTCCTGCTTATGTCCTTCTCAACAAGGATGGTAGCGTAGGTTTCTCCAACCTCACTGAAGGCGGATATCCTGGTAATGACGTTATTCAGAACAATCTCGAAGTTGCTATTTCCAAATAAATAAGTACAACTTCCCTCTCTATATAAAACACGGAAAGAGCAGAATTGCTTTTCCGTGTTTTTTTATATTCCACAGTCAGTTCCCATATTTGTTTCCACAAAATAATCGTATCTTCGCGCCAAAATCAGAACTATGTTAGCAATTTTCATCAATGTCCTCGCCATTATCGCAGGTGGCTTTGTTGGTTCTATCACCAAGCGCAGCCTCAACGTGAAGTATCTCAATGCTCTTGCTACGGGTATGGGTATCGCCATCTTAGTGATGGGTATCAATGTAGCCATGCAAAATATGAGCAAGAGTGACAACCCTGTACTTTTTATCTTTTGTCTGGCGGCTGGTGGCCTTATCGGTACCATGCTAAACCTTGACGGCAACATGGAACGTGCGAGCAAAAAAATACAGAGCAAAAAGTCGAACGCAGACGGAGCTCCCTCGGTAGCAGAAGGCATCACTACAGCCACATTGCTCTGTTGCGTGGGTACACTTGCCATGATGGGCCCCATCCTCAGCGCAATCTATGGCGATGACACCTATCTTTACACCAATGCTACCCTTGATTTCGTCACCCTCGTTATTGTAGCTTCCACCTATGGTTTTGGTTCTGCACTCTCCAGTATCCCCGTACTCCTTTGGATGTCATTCTTCTATTTCATTGGATGGATGTTCAAAGGCTCTATCTCTATGTCGCCCAACTCTTTGAGCGCACAAATCATCACCGAAACCAACATCGTGGGCGGCGTCCTTATCGCTGCAGCAGGTTTGGGAGTTCTCCACATCAAGGACTGCAAGACGGTTAATCTCCTTCCCTCTCTCTTGCTCCCCATGATTTATCTTTGCATCCGCAGTCTGTTCTAAAAAAGAGAGAGAGGTAGAATAAAATACTATAAACACAATAGCAATGGGAACAGTAAGGACATCCCCCGTAGTAGTTACCGATATGAAAAAAAGAGTAGAAGATATTCTGATGTCGGTTTCATGGCGTGACTTTGCCAGCACCTACTTTCAGAAATCTTCATCCTGGTTTTATCATAAGATGGACGGCATCGATGGCAACGGAGGTGTAGGAGGCTTCAACCCACAAGAAGCCGAGCAGATGCGTGATGCACTTATCGATCTATCTAACCGCATTCGTCGCGCTGCAGAAAAAATTTAGGCGAAGTTCTCATTGACCTTTCAAAACAAAAGTGGCCCGTTGCCTACGGGCCACTTTTTTGTCTCAACGAAAAAGTAGCGGAACGTTAAAAACTTTAGTCTCACAAAATAAATGCCCAAACCTTCGCCTCTAACGTTTATTTTGATTATCGCTGCAACAAGATTCTGCTCATGACCACACATGCCCCGACTGCAAGTTCTAAAAAGGATGTATGCTGCAATCGAAGTAGTGGTACAGAAGAGCAAGATCACTCACGCCTCCAATCTATCATTGTGTGTATAGTCCTTATTGACAACTCCACCGGCTATATCTTTCACTCTTCCCTCCCAGAAAAAACTTAGGCATAAGTGACAAAAAGAGACCTGAAACTGCTTGTATCCCCTTTATCTATACGGGGAATGAGCCTTTAAAAAGTCTTGAATGAATACTTTTCTCCTTTCTTTGCTAATC
>QWCI01000333.1_pt1 | contig 28963 bp, 27 predicted proteins | sample 1972541 | NCBI WGS metagenome assembly QWCI01 (sample SAMN09866712, study PRJNA288562) | Human oral metagenome isolate term3_saliva, whole genome shotgun sequencing... | isolation source: mouth | host: Homo sapiens | place: USA: California | reverse complement strand
AAAATAAATACACTTTCGACATATGATGGGCATAGACGATATTGCTATAAGTTTTGTTGTTTCATACATCGCTGGTAGTATTCCTACCTTCAAAGATTATTTTGCAAATAATACGGACCTTAAGGGGCGTATTGACAAATGCTATGATAGAGCTGTTGAACAATGGACACAATCCTTTGAACTTCAAAATGTGATGAAGGATTCTCCTTATCAGCATTTAAATGATCTATGTGCCTACATCCAAAATAGTCCAGAAGGAAAGCATCCTAGACATAATGAGTTAATGCAAATTTGGGCTAACGAGCTTCGTAACGACGAATTGTGCTATAATTTTATCATTGAACAAAAAGAGAATTTAACTCATCAGAAATTAGATAAGCAAGAAAAGCATCTTAACAAACTAGAAGAAATGCTTAGCACTCTTTCTTCAGAGATGAAAGGGAAAAACAAAAATGAGTTAAAGAATTTTATAGAGACTCTACTAAAAGAGAATATATCTGAGCTTATTGAGCATTTACACTATAATGAGGCCAACAAGATTATCCAAATTATAGAAGATTCATATTTAAGTGCAATAAAAGATGACCCGATTTTATTTTCTGAGTTTGAGTATAGAAAGGGGCAGATTCTTGGATCTTTTAATTTGAAAGAATCTATTTCATGCCTTCACCATTCTTATGAATTATATCCAAAGAGTAAACAATTTGCTAGGGCAGAAGCATGGAATCTTTTTTCTCAAAAGAAAATAGAAGAGGCTAAGAAAGTCATATCCGATTTAAGCGATAAAGACACCACAAAGCAAGCCATCTTGATATCACTCAACAAAACTCCCAAAGAAGCATATATATCATGTCCTGACGATCTTAAGAACGATTATTCTTTTAGACAGTTATTACTACAGGCATTACAAAATATAGGAAAGATGGATGATATAGATTTCCTTTTCCCTGAAGAAGAGCTTACTCTCCCTAAAGATTTGAATCATAGCAATCTTAATGCTTGGTTCTATATTCTTAACTACCACCGTATGAAGATAAAGGATGCTATTATCTTTACTCGCCAAGCTCCTATTATTATCGATTTTCATAAAGGTTATGAAGCCTATGACAAATTCTTTACCTTATTAGCAAAAACAGATTTGTGCACTCAATTTAAAGGATTTAGGGCTTTTTATTGTTATTGGGGCTTTTTTTCAGAGAACGATGAGACTTTGCTTGCCGAATACCAAAATATAGATGGCTTGAAGCAAGGTGCTCAAAAATATCTCTTCGTGCTAATTGAATCAGCGATGCTTCTTGTGGCGAAAAGAGAACAAGAGGCTTTTGCAACTATTGTATCTATAAAAAATGATATAGAAAAGGATGATGTGCTGATGTCGTCTTATACTAATTGTCTAGTCTTAATGTCTTTGCATTCGAGTTCTCTTATGTATCTAAACTTGATGTTCGACATTTGCAAAGAGGTTAAGCATAAAATAGATACCGAAACAACCAAGTCTATAGCTATGATTGTATCTGGACAAAATGCAGCTGACATTAAATCTGCATTACAAGCCATTAATTTCGTCAATCCCATTGAAAAAAATCTTCTTGTTCAACTTTGCAATTATATGCTCAATATCAATGTAAATTTGGATAGTTTAACGGATTGTATGGATAAAATAGATGACACTTTGCTTGCCTTTGGTGCCATGATACTGTCTGCTAATGGCAAAGATGAATACGCATACAATATTCTCAATTCTAAAATTGATAAAGATAAAATTGACCTAAAACAGAGAATCTTCCTTGACGTATTAACAAGAAACAAGACACATCATCCAGAATTATATCGGCTACTTCAAAAGAATCGCAAAAATGGCTTTGACAAGGAAGACATATTGTTGGTAAATGAGTTCAATCTTGCTCTGAAGTTGGCTGATATGAGCAATGCTCTAGAGATTATCACAATACTTTATAAAAGGCATCCTGAGCATGAGTTCGAATTCGTTAATATGATAATGGTCCTGGGACAAGTGAATCCAGAGGAATTGGCAGCTTATGAAAAGGAAGCTCTGGCCTTTGAATATACTTCTTATCAAGCCCTAGCAACAACTTATAAGGCATTTGCATCAAACAACTATGCAGAGACCGCTGTTGAAATATTGTATAAAAATCTTCAAATAGACGAAGAACGGGTAAAGACATTTTTCTATTTAGAGTCAACCATGGGAGCCATACATGATATTGTAAATAAGCAATATGAAAAAGCAGAGATAGGACAATATGTACTGATAGAATATGCTAATGGAGATAGAAAGGTTTATAGAATCACGTCAGACTCGCCATTGGGTATAGCCGTAATTGGCAAAAAAGCCAATGATATAGTGGAGGTTGACTTTGATTATAGCGGGAAAAAAAGAAAAGTTAAGGTCATTGGGATTTTCACAAAGTATTTTAAAGTAATTTCTGATTTCATGTTGGAAATGCGTGAGACTGGTGGTAATGCAACCTTCAAACCAATGACTATTGATATGGAGCATCCTTTAAAAAGTCTGGAAGATACCATCAATAAGATGGATCCTGACAATAAGGATAGAAAGAAACGACAGTCTGAGGCCCTGCAGCATTACGCTGATGGAAGTGTTTGTCTGCTTAATTTAGTGAATGACAATGATATTGTGGGTACTAATTACAAATTACTCTTCTCACAATTTAAGGTATATGTTTTGCCGGTTAAGACCACAGAGCAGTTATTCCCAATACTGCGTGAAGATGATATTCAATTTGTTTTGGATTTGCCAGGCCTAATAATGCTCTTTGAGTTTTCGCAGAAGTATAATGTTAGCTATCATTCAAAATTTATACTACCCAAGTTCACATACGAATATCTGAAGAGATATCAGAAGACGGTGAAATATAATATCGACTCTAGCTATTATGAAGCATTCAAGAGCGGTAATATAAAATTATATTCCAAGTTTTACGATGCGGACTTGGAGCAAAGGATACAGGAACTTATTGCGTGGGCTGAGAAAAATTGTGAACTTAGGGTGGATGAAACTGCATTAGCTGTTGCGGATGGAGATAGATCCGACCATCAACTGCTGTTCAGTAACACGATGACTCAGATACTGAAGTCAAAAAACTTTCTTATTACGGATGATACTAATATGCACAACTTCGTAAATGGCATGCCTATACTATCGACAGAGAGCTACATGTATTTCAAAGAATCAGAAGAAATTGCTAAAAAATATACTGAATATCTACTTGAATGTGGCTTTATTGGTCTAAATATTGATAGAAACTACATTTTTAGCGAGTATATGAAGTTGGAACATAATACTGAAAACCACTGGCTAGCTATTACGATGAATGCTGAGAGAAATCCATTTATGTTCACAGAAGCTATGAACGCTGGCATCATGATAATAAGGTCATCGTTTAATTTTGGCTTGATGAGAATGTCTTTGACAAATTTATTCGCTATGAGTATGACAAGAATGTCAACTGAATTGCTCAACAATATATGGCAACAAGCACAAATATTCTTTAAGTCACAAATGCAGGGATTTCGGATTCTGAAGGAATGCTTGATGGATGCTAGACAAATTGTTGGGAGATAAACAAATATAGTTGATTAAGTTAAGATTTTTCAATACACACAATGACAACCTTCACGGTTTTCTCGATAAGTCCTACTTTTGTGGGCTTTTGTTTAAACGACGTGTAAAAAACATTTGTTAGTGTTTTTCATCCTCGACGGCGAGGTAGAATATTTTACACCGTATCGCAGGTTAATGTAATAGATGAGTGCGTAGGAATATTGCGCACCCATCTAATTCGCGGTAGGCCTCATTCCATCTGATTGATATAATTGAGTAGGAAGTCTTCGATACCTATATATAAGATTCCAGCCTCGTCGTGCCATTGTATGATATAATCCTTTACCACAACTATCTTGATGAATGAATCGTTGATCTTTGTAAGCGAGTTAATCTCCTGCAAACGCTTATTCTCGTCTGCTACGGTAAGTGCCGACTGGATATAATAGCGACCATGCCCTCGTTGGCATACGAAGTCAATTTCCAACTGTGAACGCTGACGTTTGCCAGCAGCATTAGTCACCGTAGTTTCCACAACACCTACATCTACACTGAAACCACGAGCTGTAAGCTCATTAAAGAGGATATTCTCCATAATATGATTCTCTTCTTGCTGGCGGAAATTCAGACGCGCATTGCGCAAGCCTACATCTGTGAAGAAATATTTTTGCTGAGCTCCAATATATTTGCGGCCTTTGATATCATAGCGTTCTGCCTTCCTAATGATAAAAGCGTCTATAAAATGATCGATGTAGGCAGAGATTGTTTGATGTGCGATATTCTGTTTCTTTATTGATTTAAAGGTGTTCTCCAGTCTGGTAGCATTAGTAAGACTGCCCACAGACGATGCAAGATAATTCAACAGGTCTTCCAATACATCTTTACTTGCCTTTAGCTGGTTGCGCTCTATTACATCCGTAATATAGGTCTTTTTGAAAAGCCCCTGTAAGTAAGCTGCTTTCTCTGCGTGTCCATCCTTGTGCACCACAAAGGGCATTCCCCCATACATCATAAACTCGGTCCAGGCTAATCGACTGTCGCCCTGATAGGCAGACATAAATTCATTGTAGGTCAAAGGATTGACCCTAATTTCTTCACCTCGATCCTTAAATTCAGTGAGAATATCCATCGAAAGCATTCGGGAGTTACTGCCTGTGACATACAAATCGATATTAGGTTCCTCTTTCAATCCCAGCAGCACATCCACAAAGCCAATTTTCTCGTTTGGATTGTCTGGCAGATAAGGATTCTGGATGCTGTCCACCTTTTGGATCTCATCTAGGAGTACATAAAAATAGTGGCTCTTATCAGCACATATCTCCCTGATATATTTACCAAGTTCAAATGGGTTACGATATTTTACGTTTACGTCTTCATCGAGTGCAAGTTCTACTATGTCGTTTTCGTTTACACCAGTTCCAACAAGATGCTGTCTAAACAAATGATTCAGTAAGTATGTCTTACCGCAACGACGAATACCCGTAACAATCTTAATCATACCATCCTGTTTCTTAGCAATGAGCTTATTCAGGTATCTGTCTCTCCTAATCTCCATAGTAATCTTCTTTTTTTGTATCACTGTAACAGTTTTCGGTTACAAAGATGGAGAAAATAATTGAATTAACCTAATTTCTATCTTCTTTTTTTGTATCACTGTAACAGTCCTCTAAGGTATGTCGGGGGTGAACTTGTCATCATATTAATTTATTCATTAATTTCTTTCCAACAGTCACGATTGTAATCTGTCGATTTTAATTCTATCTCTATATGTTTGGGGTACCAATGTATATTTTCTATCTCTACATTGTAGCCATCATAGAGCATGTCATACATACTTTTCTTTATGCCATGATACTGTGCACATCCCTCGAAGGTCTTATCCTTGAAGTCTTTGATGATTCCACATTCTACAAATTCGATAATATCAAAGGTTTCGCCTTTACTTGGAAAGAAAGGAAGTGGCCAATCTATCCACCAGTCATTCAATTCTCCAGCGAACATAAACATAATTCTCACTCGCATAGGACTATGCTTCCTATCATTTAGCCATTTATGTATCTTCATATCAGATGCTCTAAGGATTATTAGCACTCGGTTTCAACCATGCAGTGATACCATTTCTATGCTCATCATTATCTTCTGGAAAGTCCAGCACTATGGAATCAACCACAAAAGGATAATCGCTTAACTCCCAAAGGAAGATGATATCTCCCTTACATGGTCGGAAATTCATTTCCCTTTTGAACTTGACAAAGTTACTCGTATCTCCCCATTGACCAGCACCATTTGTTGGGTCATAGACAAACTCTACATGTATTTTCTTTTCCATTATGTGCCAATTATTCGATTAAGCTATGTTTCTCTAAAATATTTAATAACTCCTTATATGTTGTGTTACCTACCCCTCTAAGCTTCTTGAAATCATACGCATATCTGCTCGCTTCTTCTAACGTATAAATCTTGTTTGCATCTAAAATATTCCTGAGCTTACTTGACATCTTTACGTTTCCAATGCTCGTAAAAATGGAAGGATCATTAAATGTTTCTGACAAAACATCATTCGCAGATTTCTTTATTTCTTCCAATAGCCCAGCTAATTCGTTTTGTCTTGCCTCTATTTGGTTAACCATACTGATTAAATGGTCTATTTTGTCTTTTATTTCTGTTTTCTGAAGCGTCTCCTTTACTGGCACTATCGAGGACCATTTCTCTTTCTTGTCCTGCGAACGTTTATACATTATGAAAGATACTATCAATACTACTATACATAATACCGATACAGTAAGATTGGCCTTGGGAGGGTCATTTACATATTTGACTACACCTATATCTGGTAACAAAAGGACACCGCAAATGACCTCTATAATAAGCAAAAAGGCTGCTGTTTTTTCCGAGTTTTTTCATATCTTCATCAAGTTTCGTATCATATTCTTATCAAACCAATAGGTTGCACCTATCTTCCTGATGGCGGGATCGAACTTACCACTCTTTACAAGACGGCACACGGTTGGTACACTACAATGCAGATACTTGGCAAGCGACTTGTAGCCAGAGATCCAGGCATCTTCATCAAAAAGTTTCTCAGATGTTGTCTCGCTTTCTCCTTTGCACTCTGACATTAGAGAAACGAAGTCCTTGACAGATAGTTCCGCCAAAGGGGTCTGTAGCAATGATTCTGATAGTTTCATATTTCACACTTTAATACATGAAGACACAAAGGCCACATTCGGGCCTCTGTCATCGTTACGATTGTTATAAAGCTTGTCGGGAAGAAAACTATCTTGCCTATTCGACAAATCGTATTAAAGTATCTCGAAACGACATTGCAAAGATAAGCAAATTTATTTCATACAACATCGTTTCGATCCATTTTTCTATTCATCAAACTGTTTCATGTATTCAGACTTCACTTCATCTGCTATGTCTATATAAGGTTTCATAGCTTTGTAATCGCTGTGCCCAGTCCACTTCATCACGACGCTTGGCGGTATGCCTTTGGCCAATGCCGTACAGATGAATGTACGCCGCCCACAATGTGTTCCAATAAGCTCGTATTTCGGCTGCACCTTATCTATACGCTTATTTCCCTCATAGTGGGTAGTCTTGATAGATTCGTCAATGCCAGCTAATTTGCAGAGGGTATGCAAATGCTTGTTCATCTTCTGGTTGCTGATGACTGGTAAGACTTTCTTATCCGGGAGGTGTACGTCAGCATACTTATCAAGAATAGCCTGAGCCTTTGAGTTGATCTCGATAAGAATACGATCAGAAGTCTTAACCGTAACAATTTCAATCTTGCCATTGTGTATATCGTCCCATGTGAGATTACACGCATCTGAATATCGTAAGCCTGTGTAGCAGGTAAATAGGAATACGTCACGTATTGGCCCCAAAGCAACGTGTTTTGCTGAAATCTTGTATGCTTCCAATATGCTTAGCTCTTCGGCAGTGAGGAACACCACACGTTTGGACGCATTTTTCAGTTTTGGCTTGTAGTATTCAAAGGTACGGTTGGTATGATAGTCCTTTTCATAGCACCAGCGCAAGAACCAACGCAGGAAGCCGAGTTGCTTATTTATGGTACTATTTTTCATACCATTCTTCCCTAAATAATCGATGAAGTTGGATATGCCATCCTCGTCAAACTTGTCAAAGGTCAGCTTCTTGTCAAATCCTGTAAGATGGTTACGAAGAGCCGCAAACTTTTCGTGTGTTGCTGGAGTCCAATCATTGAGCTTGCCATTGACTTTTACAAACTCATCAAAACACTTCCATAAGCTCTTACTTTTTGCTTTCTCCGCTTTAATATCCACTTGCTGAACAGATAGAGTTCCATCTTTTTCGGGAGGTGTTGCCACTGTTTGGGCCTGTGGAGCACTTTGCTTTTTATAGGCATCACGTAGCTGTGACGTTGTAGGCATTACATTCCGTAATTCAAATTCACGAAAGACGGCACCCATATCTACTAGCATGTGAGATAGTTCAGCATTAAGGTCGTTTGCTATGGCTACAGTAGTGTTTGTGCGCATTATACGCTGTTGCTTGTCATTCCAATCCTCCTTATTGATAACAATACCAGTCTGGAAATCCAGCCTATTGCCATCGTATGATACACGCATACGAAGTCGGCTACCAGCCCTACGCTGATTCTGAATAGAGAATTTTATGGTTCGCTTGATGATCATATCTGATAACTTTTATTTCAAAGTTAGTCAAATAAACATTTTATGAACCGATTTTGACCCACTTTTTGACCCAGATTTTAATCCACTTTCTTCTCCGAAAAATTGATTTTGCGATGAAATGACTTTTTCATGTAAAGATATTTCGCAACTTTAATTCTCGCTGAAAACCGACATTTTATAGACTTTAGGCTTTGGACGGATTGGAACCTTTGCTATCAATCGTTATCATTTCCCGATTTTTTGACGAAAATCCATGTGCTTGTTTCATTCACGATTAAGCATTTCCTGCTCTTTTTGAATCATCCTCCTACTTTGATGCCCTAAGCACTCGCTTCACTATGTCGTTCGGCAGGTAGAGCCATGCTTTCTGCAATCCTTGTGTTCGTTGCTACCATTCGATACATAGCCACCACCATCCCATAAAGCTTGTAATCTTGCCGTTCTGTAAGTGGATATGAATAAATTTGGCTTATATGCCCTGGGGTATAGTTTCCAACTATTCAACAGGCAACCATCGGCTTTCATTTTTCTATGCAAAGTTAGCAAGGCGATCAGAACACAAAGTACCGCTGCGCTATTGGGGAATATTCTCACGGCAGCCTTCCCGAAATCATAGATTTAGGTATTCCATGAGAATATGCCTCAATTACTTTGTTTATTTGCTCGAAAAATTTGAAATCCTGATGGGCACCTGCTATTAAAAGCAGGGAACTAAAGGGAAATGTATCACATCAAAATCATTCAATATGGAAAGTATAAAGCAGTACACAGAGGTTAAGGTATGGAAGTTTGTGAAGTGGGACGTGGAGCCATTGAGCAAGTTGAGCACAAGTAAGGTATATCTTCTTCGTGCCAAACTCAACTGTGGTCAGGAGATTAGCCGTGAGGAAAAGAACTGGCTCGCTCATGCAGTGAATACCAACACCTACTTTCGTACCGCAGTCCCATTGATGGGCTATTGCTTCAACTTCATCGACGTATTGAAAAGGTATATTGTCAATCAATACGGCCAGTGGAACGAGTATTACGCCCCCGACAAGACAAGTCTTCGAGCACACTTATACGGCAGAATAAATCAGATAGTGGAAGTATAACCTTTTATCAGCATAATTATGGATATGACAAACAGAGAAATGGTACTAACATCGTTAGGCTTTTCCAAGAATGACAACAAACTTGATACCTTTCGTTCCTACTTTGGCTATGATTGGGCAGATGAGAATTTAAATGAGGCTATTGAAGCCGCAGGGTACGACCTTACAAGCGTGCGAAATTGTTTGGTAGAAATCCTTTGGCTCAAAGTAGTGGATGAGTTTGAGGGCAGAGGCTGCGAGCGTGAAATGTTTGATTGTTGGGTTAATGGCTCGCTTGATACACACTTCGGGGCACCAATCTTCAAAAAGATGATAATGGAAACAGAACAATCAAGAATACAACTTATACTCCAGCAGCTTAACATTGCTGTTAAGGGGTCAGAAGAGGTGTACTATACCGACAAGGAACTTGCAGAATTTGCCCACTCTTTTGAAAGCACCGAAGTTCAATTTTACAGGGCATTGGGGAGGATATTTATGCTCTTTTGAGTTTTACCGGACAGCAATAATTGCAAACAGAATGTCAGCGAACGAATGCATACTATATAAATAATTTATGATCAAATATTTATGAAGTTTTAATGTATATATGCTTAGAACGATACACTAGTGATATTTACAGTTTATACTATCAATCATTATTTAAGTCTGCATTTACCTACTTGAAGATCCGCTGCCACAAAGTCTTGTCGCTGACAACGACACGGCCAATGACATTCACCCCAGACTGAGTACCACGTCCACAAGATTGAATTGGCGTTTTTGCGACGAAATAATGCTTACCTTCAATATCACTCAGCCTGTTGCTGTGGCTGATGATGGGATATTCTATGGGCGCTGCATCATCGTCTTGCCCCTCAAGAGTGACGCGTACCGTACGCGGCCCGTTAAAGAGGTGGAGGTATTTGTAAGGGACGAAGAGCTCTACGGAACCGTTGTCTGTCACCTTGCCCTGCACCTCTATCGTGATGGGATAGCGGATGGTATAGAAAGCAGAGGCAAGGGCGATGACGACAATCGTGATGAATATCGTGCCGGTTCGCACAAGGGCTGGGGGCACCTGACCGATGATGCGGCGCACCTTTTCGCTCCGAAGTTCTATGTTGTCTGTTTCATTCTTGTTGTTGTCCATATTTCTAAGTCGTTGTTGCTGTTGTTGGTGTTCTAAAGCGATTGCTCATCAGTCGGAAGAAAGCGGGTGACGTTCGTCAGTCTCCCAACTCCAACTGGTTCTTTACAAGATTGTAGTATACACCGCGCTTTGCTGTCAGAATCTCGTGGTTGCCCGTTTCGACGACCTTGCCGTGGTCGATGACGACAATCTGGTCAGCATTCCTGACCGTGCTCAGACGGTGGGCGACAATGATGACGGTCTTGCCACGATAGAACATGTCGAGGTTATCGACAATTGCACGCTCGTTGTTGGCATCCAAAGAATTTGTTGCCTCATCAAGGAAAATGTAGTCAGGGTTCTTATAAACCGCACGGGCGATAAGGATGCGCTGCCGTTGTCCCTGGCTCAGTCCCACGCCGTCACGTCCTATCTTCGTGTTGTACTTCAGCGGCAGCGACATCACATAGTCGTGAATGCACGCTATCCGGGCAGCTTTCAATAAGCATTCTTTGTCAATGTCGCCGTCGTCAACGGCAATGTTGAGGGCGATGCTTTCCGAGAAGATGACGCCGTCCTGCATCACCACGCCGCACTGACGGCGCCACCATTTCTTGTTGAGCATGTTGATGTCAGTGCCTCCTATACAGACTCGTCCTTCCAAAACGGGATAGTAGCCGAGCATGAGTTTGACAAGCGTGGTCTTTCCGCTGCCTGAGGCCCCCACGATGGCTGTCACCTTACCCTTTGGGATGTGTATCGTAACATCGTCTATGGTCTTGCGCAAAGCGTGAAGGCTGTACTTGAACATAATGCTCTCGATGTCGATGCCCTTGTTGTTGTCGGCTATAGAGGTCTTGAGACCGTCCTTCCCGTTTTCATCCTCGGCTCGGTGGATCTCGTTGATGCGCTCCAGACTAATCCTCACGTCCTGCAGGGAATAGAAGAAGTTCATGAGCTGCTCTACAGGCGAGTTGAGCTGTCCGATGATGTATTGCACGGCGAGCATCATGCCGAGCGTCATCTGTCCATGGATGACGGCTGCGGCAGCCACGACGGTGATGACGATATTCTTCGCCTCGTTGATGAGAATGCTACCGGCCTCTTGTGTCTGTTGCAGTTTCAGTGACTTCATCTGCACACCGAAGAGGTCCACCTGCGTGTTCTCCCATTCCCAACGGCGGCGCTGCTCGCAGTCCTGGAGCTTGATTTCCTGCATCGAGGTGATGAACTCATAGGTTTTGTTGTTGTTGATGGTCTGCTGCTCGAAGAGCTCATAGTCCAATTCCTTGCGACGGCGCAGGAAAAGCGTCATCCAAGAACCATAAAGCAAGCTACCCACAAGGAAAATAGCAAAGATCTGTTTGTTGTAGAGAAACAGCACTACCGTAAACACCACGAAGGTGAGCATAGCGAAAGTCACGCTCAGTGCCTGGCTGGAGAGGAAGTTGTTCACGCGGCTGTGGTCGTTTATCCGCTGCATAAGGTCGCCCATGAGCTTGGTGTCAAAGAACGACATGGGTAATTTCAACAATTTGATGAAGAAATCGCTCACTAAAGATATATTCACACGCATGGAAATGTGCAGCAGGAGCCAGCGGCGGATGAAGTCGATGACCGTGCGACTAAAGGTGAGCATCAGTTGCCCGAACAATATCAGCCAAATGAAGCCGACATCTTGATTCTTGATGCCCACGTCGACGATGGATTGAGTGAGAAATGGCAGGATGAGCTGCAACAGACTGCCCACTACCATGCCCAGTACAACTTGCACAAAATAGCGTCTGTACTTTCTCAGATAGCCAAATAGAAAACGGAACGACCGCGGGTTCTGGTCTCCTCTTTCCTCTTCCTTTCGGGAATAGAATGCCGGTGTGGGTTCTAAAAACATCGCTATCCCCATTTCCTCTCCATCTGACCGTGTGCTGACCCAATGCCTCTTAAACTCATCATTATCATACTTCATAAGTCCTTTTCCAGGATCAGCGATATAGAATGTCTTGCTTTTTTTGATTTTATACAGAACGACAAAGTGATTTTGATTCCAATGAAGGATACATGGTAAAGGTGTTTCATTGAAAACCGAAACTGTAGTTCTTACACATGTGGTATGCAATCCAAGGGTATTAGCTGCTTCATTGATACCTAACAGAGATACTCCTTCTGTGGTTGCAAAACATAGTCTCGACAAAAAATCTATAGAGTACTTTTTACCAAAATAGTTGCAAACCATTTGTAGGCAAGAAATTCCACACTGCATTGAATCATGTTGGCGGATGACAGAAAAATTCTTTTTATGCATTATTTTTGAAATTAATCGTAAAGGAAATACATTCTAAAAGCACAAACTGACCCTACTATAGAGATGTTCCCTTCTGTGTTATTCAAGACATTACCTAATTTATGTTTTTTATCTGCATTCTTGCAGAAAGTATATCTGAGAATACCCCAAAGACAGGAATTCTGTTCCTTATAATAGTTTTCTATCAACGACTCGAAAAAACAATCCACTGGGTACGCCTTGTTTCGACATTCACCAACAATATAGTGTGAACATACACCCACATAAGAATCTAGTGTGAAATTATAATTTACTTGGAGGTTGACAACCGATGGATGCATATTGCTTGTGCATAATAAGAGTATATAACCACAAAAGTTGTAATTCATATCACCATAGAAGGAGTATTTCATCTGCGCGTTAAAGTAAAAACGAAGCATAGGATGTTCTTTCTGTAATTTTCTAAATGTAATGTTCTGGTTTCTATCAACCACCGACATGGATACAATCTCGTTGTTCGTTGCTTTAGAGAGGTTGTTTTTAGCCACAGAATCTCCAGTCCCAAAGCCTGTTAAACTTAAATTTGTGCACACTCAACGAGGCTACCATATCTCGAAGGTCCTTCTGTTGAGTCAGTTGAGCTAAGATAAAATTAGCAGGTGGCTCCAACATATAAATGTTTTCACGTACTTTTTCCTTTGACATTTCTTTACAAGCCAATATAAATTTTCTTTGGTAGGATAGTCTATCAACTCATAGAATATGAACTTTCCATGGATCATAGACAATGTTAGCTTACGAAATACAACTTTCTGCATAGTTAATCATTTATTATCCAGTGAATATTTCATATCTGTATTCCTTTGATCTCCATAATATCGTGAGGATATTTAACGATTCCAGTGGACACTAGTTATCATTAATTATCCTTCGAACCACAAATATAATCTGAATTTCAAATCCCAGTAAGTTACAACTCCGTGAAAGCTATCATTTCCTATTTACAAGATGATTGCATTATAGACCTGAGCCCATCTTTAGCATCTCTGTTGTCTTCTTCATAAAATCCTCAAACTCTTTCGTGCTCATCACCTTCCCATCGGTGGGCTCTGTAAAGGTTCCGCTCACGGTTTCACTAATCTTCGTTGCCACATAGATGTTGCTGTTATCGGTGGCCTCCAGCACCAATCCTGTAATGCCCTGTCCCACCATAGGACCATCAGCCACGGGAATGTAATCGGTGAACCACACGGTCTTTTTCTTGTCTTTTGACACGGCCTTCTTGCATTCGTAGCCGAGAATCTCATTTTTCTCACCGCTGACCACGTCGAAAGTGTCGGCATCGAGGGCATCCTTCACGAGAAAGACCTTGCCCATGAAGCTCATACGTTGAACACCAATGTTCTTCTTACGGTTCTTGTAAGAGATGTTGCCCTTATATTGATCCTCAAGCGTTTTTCCGTCAATGGTTTGTCCCATGATGGTGATAGAACGAGGGGTGTCCATGGGTACCATGGCAAACTCGCTCTCGCCGTCATTGTATCTCAACTGGAACTTCATCTCGAAATCTTTCATTGCATTTGCCATCATGCTGCGGTATTCATCGGGCATTCCTGCCTCAGCCATGAAAGAGGGAGAGTTGACATTAGCTTTCACCTGATAATCTACGGTGAGTTGCTGGGCTTTCACACTTGCTGCCATTCCCAGAAGGAAGGCGAGCATCAATAGGACTTTTCTTGTTTTCATCTTCATAGAGTTTATAATGTGAATATTAAATATTTTCCAATTTAGTATCTGACCGTTATCCCAATCAAGACGTGCCCTGGCGTATTCTGCATTGTACTGTAAGTACTCAGATAATTGTTGATTGTGGCATCATTGCTGGTCCGTTTTTTCACATGAAAGATATCCTGTCCAGTGAGACTTATCTGTACATTTTTACTCAAGTCGTATCTTACTTGGAAGTCATAATAGAAGTTATCGTTCTTGTTTTCCGCCAGCCTCACCACCCGATACCGGCCTCTCATCTCAACATAGAGTTTTGATAAAGTGTAGGACAACTGGGCGAGATAGTTTCCGTTCTTAACCGAGTATCTGCTGCCACCGCCATGCATATCCATTACAGAATAACTGCCCGTAGCTTTGAAGTTAAGTCCTTTCTTACAAAAGGTAGAGGCGCTACCCAAGAATGCGTAGGTGTTGCTTTTGAATCGGACGATTGCTCCCTCCATGTAGTAGGGACTGTAGATATGGTTATAGCTCAGTGTAGCCGACAAGTTGAGAGGAAACGAGCGGAACTTCTTGTCTATATACGAGGTTGCGGCCAACGAGCTTGTACTCGACGATGTGGTCTTGTAGTCGGCCTCGCGAACGATGCTGTTGAGCAGGTTATTGTTAAGCACATCGTTGGCGCTGTAGACGAACGACACGGCATTGATGAGTGTGAAGCCTGAGATGGGTTTCAGAAATTGATGAATGAGATTGGCGGTATGGTAATAGCCAAAAGCTGAACCCACACTGCTGCTATGGAGCATGCGGTAATTGTCGATAACTATGTGACTGAAGAGGTTGCGGATGCCATAGGTATTGACAACATCTTTATAATTCAGCGTGAGGACATGGAAGTTGTTGAAACTATATTTGACATCCAACGACGGGGTAATCACCAGTCGCTCCATCCTGCTGAGCGACCGCGATACGTTGGTCTCAAACTTCAGATAGGAGAGTTTGCCCTTTGCGGCAAACTGCAGTTTACCATGGTCCTTGCGCAATTGCAGATCGACGGCATTGTCGTAATGGCGAATGTAATCATCGTTATCGAAGACAGTGGTCAGCGTCCGCTGGGTTAGGTCGGTCAATATGTCCTCCTGTTCGACATAGCTGCAGAGACCCATACGTGTATAATAATTGTCGTTGAGCCGAAGAAGCACGAAGCCTTCGCCACCAACATACTGTGAGCGCATCCGATTGGTGTAGTAATAGCTATCGTCAAGATCACGATAGCCATTGTAAAAGGTGCTGTCAGCAGCAAAGTCATCGTCAGCCTTGTTTCTGAAATAGTTGTAGGTGGCACTGAAGTTCAAAGTATTTTTCATACCAATCCGCTTGATGGCCAAGATATTGTTTTCCAGATTGACGGTCCAGGTTTTAGTATCGTCGATGAAGGAACTGATCAGCTGTCCCACCCCGTCCACGGTGAATCTCGACCACAACACCTTGCCCGTATAGAAGATGTTGAATGTCTTTGAAGGCATGAGCTGCAGCTTCAACTTGCTGTTCACAGTGGCAGCACGATTAGTGGTCCGGTTACTGATGTCGTAGTCCAGCGGCACATTGAGATAACTGTAATGTGTGGTGTTGTTCATCTTGTAGCGGTCCAACGCCACGATGTTGTTCCAAAAGACCTTCACCTTATTGGAAGGCATGAAGACGGAGTTGAACGACACAATGCCATTGTCGCGCCTATAGGCATCGTCGCGATCGCCGATGAGCGAGGAACTCTCGCTGAAGACTTTGCTGATCTTCTCTTGCGGATTATCTCCGGAAAGCAGTTCACTGAGTCCACCATTCATGCCAATGATGTCCTTTTGCGTCAAGAGCGCCTTGCCTGTGTTGTTGGCAGAGACAATGGCAGAGACCATCATTTTCTTCTTGATCAGCATGGAGTAGTCTTTCACCACATATTTGTTGTCAATGCCGCCCTTCACGTCAGCCTGTCCATGAAGTCGTCCTTTATTATGGTCACTCATGTTAACACTGATGACAGTCTCGTTGGAAGTCTTGAAGCCTTCCAAGATGTTGTAGTCGGAATAGTTCTCTACCACATCAATGCTCTTCACGTCCTGTCCAGGCACGTTATTGAGAGGCACAGAGCTGTTGCCCTGAAACAGGTCTTGCTTCTCCATGAGAATGCGGCTCACAGGCTTGCCGTTAACCTCAACGGTGTTGTTTTCCTTGTCCACCTTGAATCCTGGCAGAGTTTTAAGAACATCGCCCAAAGTCTGCTCCTGTCCTGTGGTGAAATATCGGGCGATGTAGGTTGTCGTATCACCGTTGGCAATGATGCCCGTTGCCCTCACATTCACCTCATCCAGTTGTATAGCATCGCTCACCAGTGTCAGGTCAATGGTCATGGACCTGCCTTTGAAAAGTATCAGACGTTTGGCATCAGCTTTATGGCCAACTGCGGTGGCCTTGACGATGAAATTGCCCGAAGGAATCTGCTCAAAAATATATCCACCCAGACTGTCAGTCATGACCTGTGCCACGATGCTGCCTTGTCTCGAAATCACTCTGACAGTTGCCCCGCCTATGGTGGAGCCATCCTTATTGTAGACATGCCCGCCTAACGTACATTGAGCTAAGCAATCCTGACAGGGAAGACAGCTGAGCAGTATGGCGATAAGGATGCACAAGCCTGAATTGAATGGAGACATTTTTCTCATGATAGGTAGATCCTATTATTCTGAAAAATACAGTAAACTGCTAATTACTGGTTGTGACGCTATTGATCTGTTCAATAAGCTCATCATTAGTGCGTTGCATCTTATAGTACAAGTAAAAAACAATAAACGCCGCTAAAGCAATTAGTACTACATATACAATTCCCACTTGCTGGCTGAGAACTTCATTATGTTGAAGATTTACTTGCTGCCACATCTCAAAGGCTGCCCATCCCAGCCATACGCTCCCCAAGGGATATGTGACAATATATTCTATTCTTCGTAGATGCTTCATACGCACCAATTTCTTTGAAGTTTCAATGAGGTTATCCCTCTGGTAGTCCTCATCCCGAAGGGTACCCAAGTTGATTATATAATCGAAAAACAGACATACTAGCAACATGATGGTAAAGAATCCAAAGGTCCACCAAGAGAGATGGCACGCCTTTACTATCCCTAACCAGGACAAGATTTCGAAAGGAGCACATATAACCTCCATCCAAAAGAGTTTCTTGATCCAAGACATTTTGTGTTTCATCGATTCTTGGATCAGTGTATCGTTTATAATAACCTCTTTCTGAAATTTGTCTTGCAATATATGCAACTGTTGTTTCATCTCATCAAGTTCGATGAATTTTTGGGGTGTAATAGTCGTATTCATAGTGTTGCTGTGTTTAATCGTTAGACATGTTTTTGAGTTGTTCTCTAATGCGGTATAGACGCACGCTCACGTTCTTTGCCGTTATGCCAATGATGGAGCCTATCTCCTCATAGCTAATGTCCTCGAGCCATAGCAAGACAATGGCACGATCGAGTGGACGGAGTCGTGTGATGCGCTTATGTAGAACTTCTGTCTGCTGGGAGTCGTGCTCGTTACAACCGAAGAGGTCATCCCCCATATAAACCTGCTTTTTATTATGGCGCCGTTTTTTTCGGTCAAAGGAAATACATGTATTGAGAGCCACACGATATATCCAAGTTCTTTCTTTACTATTTCCCTTATAATTGTCGAAACCCTGCCACAAACGGATGAGCACCTCTTGAAACAAATCGTTCACTTCTTCTTGATCTTTCGAGAACATATAGCACACGGTAAAAATGGTGTTTTTGTTCTGTCGGATCATAACCGAGAATTGCTTTTGATCGTCGTCCATATTGTTCTTATTTTAATCTTTATATTCGTTAGACGCAATGTCATAGCGAAAAACTACAAAATTACATAAAAAATACGCATTTAGATGGAATTATTGTCCACCATAATTGATGTTTAAACGTAGGCTTGTAGAAGGTAGCTGCAACAGTGATTCTGTCCAACACCCTGTAGCCGATGTATCGACTGTTAAATTTGTAGGAGGACTTGCCTAGGAATTCTTGTCTAAATTCTTCTTCCTTTATACAATGGTACATATAACTAAATAGGTTTTTGACTAGGCAATAAACATAAGACTATGAGATATTTTCCAAAGCATCTTTCGGCTTTACAACTTTAATACGACATTGGGAAAACTCGTTTAATCTGGAATGCGAAATATATGCGTCGATTATGAACGTATACACCTTATGGAGTGAAGCTTGTACAACTTTCCTAGATTTTCTGGCAACACTTATAGTCGAGTTGCCTTTGCATCTCCAGAGCGGAGAAAATCTTTCGCGTTGCTGCCATCAAAATCCACAACTGTGAACCAGTACGTGGTATGACTTCGAGACTTTCATTTTTTATAGATTCCAAGGTTGTTTGACGCCCCCACTTCGCACTACACCAATACTTCCGGCTCTTGTCCCAAGACAGACACGAACATCCACACTTATTGCACGTTACATCCTCTTCTACTTGTAACATACGAAAATGATTCTCACAAGTCTCTCCGTAGGGGATTTTATAGAAATCCAGCAACTTCATAATACAGCCAATTTTTGCAAAAATAATAAATATCGGACACACTACCAAATTAAAACCAAATAATTTAACAATCATTACAGCAAATATTCATTAAAACATATCAACTATTTTCATAAATTTTATACAAATCAAAGAGTTAGAAATGGTTATCTGCAAATTTCGTTTGCTATGCGGTATTTATCCGTAAGCGCATCGGCGTTACCTTGGCACACCCGTTTTTTCCGTGGCAGGCCAACCTAATACCATCATGGCGCAGAACATGAAGAAAGGAACGTCAGCCACTCCTTTTACGTATTCATTCAATTTATGCCGTCCACAAAAAAAATATAAATGCCGAGGTTATTCCCTTGATTTTCTGTAATGGTATGACAAAAGACAGACTCTCTATTCTTCCTCCATGTCTTCCCTGAGTTTACCCAGGACATCCGTAAGCCAGTCGACTAAATTTAACTGCACGACCTCGCACGACTCTATAAGGGAGTAGAAGACGGTGTTGCCCACCGCTGCTCTGTCGTCCTTGCTGAACAGGAAAATATTCCATCCCATGACAGTGGGGTTCTGCCCGCGTTCGACCAAGTAAACCAAACGTTCGGATAACGCTGTGGAAAACGCCATAAGGCCAATATCGCTGGGCCATAAGAACTACCTCTTCTGCGGTTATTGTATGGCAGATGATTCTGCCATTTTGTTGACACACAGATGACAAAATACACGATAAAGCCTGAGGGAAAGCGGCAGTATCACCGTGATTCCACACTATCGAAGGCTGTGGTGATGGTCATCATGATTCTCTTCCATGACTCCGGGTACCGTTGTCTGAAACATTTTTTACCTGCAGCATGTCTGCAAGCTGTTTCCCCAAATAGTGTACTACAACTACTTTATGGAACTTGTGCATAATGTGGCTGTTCTTCTTGCCATATTCATAAAGAAGGTCATTCTGGGCAAGTGCACGTGGATCAGATATGTAGACAGTACGCCTTTTAGTGTATGTCGCCACTGGTGTCCACTAAAATAAATTAAGACTTAGTTGCCTTTCAGATTGTAAGTTAGGCTCTGGTTCTTCGGTTTCAAAATCCGTCTGATTTGCATGAGCGTGAAGAACTGCTGAACTTCATGATTATGCCTGGAGATGTTGATGACAGGAAACCATTGGAGTACAAGACTTTCGTAGAAGCACTTTATGGCAAGCTTGTTGGTAACAAGGGCTATATCAGCAGGAACCTATTTCACCGTCTCTTAGTGGATGGCATACTGTTGATAATCAAGTTGAAGAACAATATGAAGAGCTCTTTGATGAGTGATTCGGACAAGCTGTCGTTCAGGAAATAAGCCATTATAGCGACTGTAAATAACGGACTGAAGAACATTGTTTAGATTGAGCATTCAAGGCCTGTAGCGTTGAGAACTTCGTGACGAATGCGTTGGCTACAATAACGACCTACTGTTTCTTCCCCAAGAAGCCTCCCATAGCAGATGAATGCGCTGTAGACCGTCTACTTATGTTGCCCTAAATTCGTCAAGCTCACGTTAAATTGCATCATTTTGAACCTCCTGTCTATAAGGGCTACTTTTGAAAATAAAAAAACTATGCCCGTGTTTACTGGGGTACCGAGGACGAAATTATCGAAATCTCAGTTTTACTAGACTGCAATAATTATTAATATTTGCTTGTGTGAGTATATTTTAATTTAGCCCTCTTTGATTTATAATATTTTGAAAGATACCAGTATATAACCAGCTCACACGTCCTCTGATTAGTTCTGAACATTCTATTTACATGCATGTGGATGACACTAGTTAATTCCATAGTTTTCCCTTTGGAAATTATTTTGAGTAAGTTCAAGGCTTTGCTTAAATATTCATGCAAGCAAACCTGCCACAAAACTTTGGAGTTCAATGTGTCTAAGCAATTTTCAATTAGAGTTCTATCCTTTCTGTATTTAAGATTTAATAATTGTTTTACATCTGAATTCGACCTATATAATTCATTCAAGTATGATTCTGCATTATTAGTGGTAAATGCTATTTTTTGATCTATATTCATACCAATGCTGCTCAAAACCCCATCAATAAATTTCATTGATACCAAATAGCGTTCATTATCTGAGCATAAAGTCTTCTTTAGATATTTTAATATGAAACTACTGTCATAATAAAATAAATCTTCAAACAAATTTATATGATTATTATCATATCTTTCGAGTTCTCTGTTATATGTATCCCAAACCACTTTGGTAATTATTAATTTTTTTACAAAATAATGTAAGGATTTACAAATTTCAAAGAGTATTTGACTATAATAATTTAAGCTAGTACAATGGAGTCTAATCCTAATATGATATTCAGGATCCATATATCGAATGAAGAAGAATTTGTCAATTAAATTTGTTTTAAGGAACTGGTTGAATTTATTTTCTATATTATTTACCAATATAGTTTCAATTGTCATGGGGCCAGTATATACCTTCAGATAAATCCATTCTTCTCCTATTATATATCTACGTTGAGTCATTGTTTGTATAAATTTAATAGAACTTCATTTGTATAGAAACCGTTTGTTGTATTAACAAGATTCTTGTTATTTTTATCATATAAGAATTCTTCCAGCACAAGTGGCTTTTTCTTTGAAAATTCATTTATTAATACATCTACTATTTTTTTGTTAGAAAAATTAATATACAAATTATTATCTCCTTCAGTTAGAACCACCTCGTTTGGCAGATTTAACTTATGTTCTAATTCGTTAATAGCACTATCTTTATATTTCGGATTTTTAGGGAATTCATTTGGCATAATTATCCATTTAGCAGGACTGAGAATAATATTCTGATACCTTACTCTTGGTAAAAATGTTTTCCTATTAAAATAAGGTCCCCAATCAAAATAAAGATTTGTTGTATGTTGATTAATATAATCGCATAAGAAATTGTATATCGGTAAACCAAAAGAATAATTATGTGCTGTCGACAACATCGGGATTATTCTTTTGTTCAGCTTTTTTGACCGTAATACGATTTCTTGCCCAAGTGGAACAGATATCATAATGTCATCAATAGGAATAATATAATCTAAATTACGGTCACAGGGGTTAGACAAATAAGCTATTCCATATTTCCTGTTTTTAGGATGCATTTGAATATTTCCTATACGGTCTTCTGGTAGATGCATTATTTCTGCAACTATAAAGTCTCCATAATCTTCTATATCATGCTCATTTATCTCATTTGTAAGTTTTTCAATTTTTGGATCAAGATATTCAAATCTAGAAATAAGGCGTGAGGTTGGGTCTCCTATGATTGCGTTAAGCTGAATAATTGGATTTTCATCATTTGAAATGACTGAGAACTTTACGCAATATTGTCCATTATTAACTTCATCTTCTTCAAATAGATTCAAATCGTCGTCAGTAATTTCAATCTCTTTCGAACCTGTTTTTATGGCTTCGTCATATTTTTTTTCCAAAAATAAAGATAATAGACTTGGAGTCGGTTGGAGGGCCTGGTCACTACGTATAGGAGAAGGAAGACCTGCTAGAAGAGGATTAATATCACCGTTGATTTCAGTCCATTTTCCATAGCCTATTCCAACCTGAGTATCTAACGCTACTGTTAGTGGTATTTCTTGTTCTTCATACTTATCATAAAATTTTTCTTTAAAATGTTTTAGAGGATCAAACGTGTAATTAGAGCATAATTTTGAAAGAATCGCTATACTTTTGCTTATAGTACTAATTATATTCTTTCCAATTATTCCGTTCTCAACACTATTATAACTATCAACTTGAATTAAAGAATCTTGACGAATCAAGTGATGGGAAGAAAGGACTTGATAGAGATCATTGATTACAGATTCTCTACTACCTAAAGGAAGATTATCAGATTTTTGTGTAAGCAGAATCAGATGTTTTAAAAAATTATCTTCAATATTGATACTCTCTAATTTTTTTTCAATCTGAAAAATTAAGTCATCACCTGCTACTGAAGGCTCTAAGTTGCTAACAAGTATTTGCTCTTCAATTAGAAGGTTTATAAACTCTAAAGCTTCTTCTTTGTCAACTTCCACTTTTTTTGTCAACAATGAAGTAAGCTCTTGAATCGTTAATTCACGTTCTTTTGCTGCATTAATTATATACCTAAGATACCCAATGCATTCAATCTCTGAGAAACAGTATTTCCTTAGAGTATTTTTTAAAGTATATTGAATATATCGCATATTTTTGCCAAGGAAGTAAGCAGTAGTATTCAGATGATACATAAGTTTTTTTCTAACATCTGGTATCAATTCAAGTTTGCGAATATACTCACATAGATAGTTCATATCAATACGAGTATAAGTCTTGACATGGTTCTCTGTAATATTAATGGAAGTTGGCTCTTCTGCCCTCACAGCAGCTATACTACAGCCGGCAAAAGCTCCAAATGGGGTACATCTGGTACAACTTCGTGAAAAATATTTTGTAGCAGAATTAATTGTTTTGAAGTTGATATTTTTCTTAACATATAGTTCGTTGAATAATACAGGAGTAGCTATATACAATGCATCTCTAAATGCATTGTTGTTAAGAAAACTGTTTGAAACATCGATTGCCTTTAGAGTCTCAAAAGTAAATAAAGGCGTACGAATAACGCACGAACTGAAAGGATAATAATTTTTCATAAATTATGACAATATAAGAATTTTACTCCAATTGTCTATTGTATTTGAAATTATGTATAATAACGATAGTCCTATTCCTGACAAACCATTCAAAACAGAAACTGCATTGTAATCCTTCTCTTCCAGTGGAAACCCTGCATTACAATTCGACTTTCCGCTTTTCCCCATTGTAAAGTTTAACCAATATAAAGACGCATTTCTGAAATCCATGTTTTTGGTTCGATTATAGAATTGATTATACATAAAACTGACACCTGCAGATCCATGACAGAAAATTTCGTCTTTAATCATACTGTTAGAAATCCTGCCAATTGTTTTCTGCGCAACCTTATATGAATAATTTACCATTTCTTCGTCTTTAAGCATAGCACCTGCGCAATAAATAGCTTCTGCTATACCTAGATCGCCATAACACCATGCCACTCGTGAATCAAAAAAACTATTTTCTTGAATAGGCGCAATCCAACTTGGATACATCGAAATTTGTTCAGCCTTGTTTACATTTTCTTTGTAATAATTAAACAATTGTTGAAGCAATTTTTTTGCTAATAAATTATGTGTTTTATCAAAAAGATTTGATAAAAAATAGAAAATTGAAGCCATGCCATGTGCAAGACTAAAATTAATAACGTTATTCCATTTTCCGTTAATTAAAGCTTTTGTTTCCCAGGCACATTGGTTATTTTGCTTAATAATTTTATTTGCATCTAATTGTTGAAGAAAGCTGTCCGTAACAAATCTACTATATTTAGAATCTACCATAGAGAAGTACATAGCAATGCCCAACCCACCATGTAAAAAATCAAAATCATTTTTGAAATATTTTGAAAAGCATAAACATGTGTATCTTTCTAATTCATCCAATGAATCATTAATATCTTCACTCTCTATGAGCTGTTCTTTCTCTAAATACCTATAAAGCCAACAAATACCAGAATATCCACCACAGAGGCTTGGACTTTTCACGTCTTGGATATGAGAGTTTAGAATCTCTATTTTCTCATATAAAACAGCCAAGACTTTATCATCTTGGATAAATTTATAGTAAGCCGCTAAAAAAAAAATGATTCCGCTGAAACCGTCTAAGACACCCCATTCAGTATCGGTATTATAAACCTTTAAAACATTATAAATGTCACTAATTTTATTAATTATTACGTCCTTGTTGAAGTTCTGTTTTTTGATTTTATATGGATCCATGACTATAGTGATATTAATAATGAAAAACGACTTTGCCAAAATGTTTTCGATTAAAGCTTTTTCCAATGAAGCTCGTAATGTGCTTCTCATCATACACTGAATCTATATGGACTTTATATTTCCCCTGATTATAAAGATATATAGATGAAGTAAGATCTTCAGGAAGCCCAATACAATTCGCAATAACACTTGTATTTGTAAGAATCATATTTGTAAATATATTATATATATCAAAATGCATGTTTGGAATATAGCAGAACCCACATGAGATATATCGGCTAGAGAAATTTAAACATGCCTGCAAGTAGTTTATGTGAATATCTATGAAGGGATCCAATATTACATCAAATTTAATAGATACTTTATGTTCTGAAAAATCTTTTGGAGTGAAAACACTTGCTATATTAAAATATTTATCTATTTCCTCGTGACATTGGGAATGTGTAGTAAGTGTAAATATTGAAATATCCTTTTCGTTTTTCAATATTTCCAAACAAGCTAATGATGTATTAGAAAAAGGAGAGGCGACGAGAACTTTGTCTCCTTTTTTTATTTCTGCTTTTCTTACCATCGAATAAGCTGTTGAAGCAGACAAGGAGAACGCTGCAGCTTCATAATCAGTCATGTTCTTTGGTACTTTTATAAGAGAACTCTCTTTGAAAATTTGATATCTAATAGAAGCGTAATTAGAAGTGATACCCCCTAATTTTCCATCATATTTTGAAGGATAGCTATGATCTGGCATAACTTTATCTCCAATTTTAAACTTATGTACCTTTGCCCCCACTTTAATTACTTCACCAACAAAATCGGATCCAAAGCCCATGTACAAAAGAGAATCTTTATATTGTTGTGTACTACAATTTAATAAAAAATTTTTAATATTCCCTTATCTCTATAGTTACAGGAGAATGCATGAATTTCTACAACTACAGAATAGTCGTCAATTTTTTCTTCTTCTAAAATTGCATCTACCATGGAAAAGAAATAGACATTTCCATCTATATTGGCTTCTATTAATGGGAGATCTATTTCCTTCTTTTTGAGGGAAGGGTCTAATGCTACTAGGTTTTTATGCATTTTTACATATAAGTTTATTTTGTCTTCACTGAATTAATAAAGGAAAATGATTATCAACATTAGATGTAACCTTCGCGCCATATAGCCGATGTTCAAAGGATAACCTATAAGAGATAGCCGCTATAACAAATCGACCAAATATTCTCTCCCCAAAGTACCTTCTGTTAAACTTGTAGCAGAACTCATTCAGGTATTCTTGCAGGTATTTCTCCTTTATCCCATGATACATGTCTCTGAACAGGCTTTTTTGCATTAGCTATATGAACCCACGGAAAGACCTTAGGTACGTCCTTGGGCCTCACAACTTCTGTCTCAACATTGACCACTGCGTTGGCCAGTTTTGAATGTAAGGGATACACGTCGCCAATAATACCGGCAGATGGGACTATCGATTTCCCTATAATATCGTTGACGGTGTCAGATCCTTCATAACTTTCATCTTGTGTGTCCAGCCTTCCTTGTCTTCTGGCCTTTCTTTTCAGTCTCTTTCTCCACGCTTCACCCATTACCATTATCTCAACTTTGGCTTTTATCTCGCTGCCAAAGCTAGGCGTTTTATTGCCCTTACTTTTCGAATCGGCCTTCTTCGCATCAGATGTAGCAGCCTCCTTTCTGCAAGTCATCACAGGAAAAAAAGCCCTCGTTAAGCTCAACTGTATCCTGTAGTTTATACTTGCCATCACGGATACCCATGACAGAACGAAGCTTGTACACCAGCTCCCAAATCGGCTGATAACGCTTGTGATCCAGCTGACACTGCATCTCCAAAGCGGAAAATGTCTTTTTGTAGCCGTCATAAGATGGATGGTGGTGAGCCAATTTCTCGCAGGTATTTGCATCAAGGAACCGCTTGGAAAATTCGACTAACTTCATCTTATCTGTATTTGAAAGTTACATTGCAAGGATAACTTTTAAAAGTTTTACTGACTTTTTTCATTTAAATGTGGATAATCATTTAAAAGAATACATGGACAATGAAGTGTTTTTAATATCCCGTTCATGTTCCAAAATAGATGCTGTGAAGTCAAACATCGATTTGCTCAAAAAGACAAGATCAATTTTCCATAGGAACTTCATTCATCATGTTTTTGACGAAAGAACACATCCCTGTCCAGCATTGTGCTGTATTGGGAAGCTCAGCTTGCATTTCTGCTCTATTAGTTCTCTTATCAGCATCGAACTCGACCTTTGTCTTGGCACGGACGATGGACCTTATGCGAAACTGTAAGATGCTCATGACATGGTTGGCACAGGATCCCATTCTATTTGTGAGCATCTTCAGTTGCTGCGCGTATATAAAAAGTGGCATTGTTCATTTTTGCTGCTTTGGGTCTTAGAGAAGAGTCTTGCGTGGTTGGAAAGGTTCGACATGAGCTCTTTGTTCAGATACTTAAGCATGTATGACTTGACTGAGCTGACAAATTTGCCGCTTTCCTTTTTTATCTTCGCAAGTATGAAATGGGTTCAGCGAGCATCCAACTTCAAGAAACTGTACATAATAGACATAGCCTCAATTTGAACATGCTGCATTTCTAACCAATCATAATTTTAGAGTTATCTCATATCCCAACCCCATTCCACTTTTACTTCAGACAAATAGGGGTCTTGAAAAACGACTTTTTACAAGAGACTCATATTTTAAGGCCCAAGAGGTATAAGGCTGGGATTTTTTACTCTATCTAGGGGGTTGGGCACAAGCAACGTGATGTTTCAGAATTCGTTGCAGTCTGCTGCTTACTAATAGATGAATTGCAGTGTACACCACTTAAAACAATGGAAATTGTGTAAATAGAGATTAAAGAAATGGTTGTAATTGGGTGACTTTGAGCTGATTGATCGAGTCCTCCATTAATACCATCCAATAACTCGGTAGGCATCTCCGACAAAGTTACCTTTTTCAGTTTTAGTTTTTTCATAAGATTTTAATTTAACCTTCTTTAAATGACTGAACAGAGAGAAGGCGGTTCCTCTTTAGTTCAGAGACAAAATAAAGAAATATTTCCGAAAAACGCAATAAAATACAGAATAGTTATGTTAAATTAACCTTATTTAATTAAAAACCATATAATGTGCATTTTGAAATGTTATTGTGTAAGAGGACTGATAGCTCTATAAAGCTTGCTACAGTTATGCGCTCTGACATTAGATATGATACTAGTATATGGTTGCTGTCTTGCTACGTCTCCTGCCTAAAGAGTATGTTGCGCTGAATAATGTTATTATCTCTACTGGTAAAAGCATGGCACAGATTGACCATGTTGTAGTATCGCCATACTGTATCTTTGTGATAGAGACAAAGAACTACAAAGGCTGAATATTTGGGAAAGACTACTATAAGCAATGGACACAAAACATATTTGGAAGGAGATGTAAATTCTACAACCCTGTAAAGCAAAACGAAACGCATATCAAAGCTCTACAGAAGCTGCTTTATCAATTTGGCAACATACCCTATATCTCAATCATAGCTTTTTCGAGCAAAGCGAGTTTGTTCGTAGAATCAGATCAGGCTCATGTGACACATATATTGAGTGTTACTTCTGTCATCAAAGACTATATCATCGAGTACATATCAGCTGGACAAGTAGAACAAATCGTTCTGTCCATCAATGACAGGAAATTTGTAGGTGACATCGCAGAAAACCTACATCTTGATTATGTGTATAACGATAAGCATCACTATGAAAGTGCTATCGAACAAAGCAAATGTTCTTGGTGTGGTGGTGCATGGGTGAAGCGTAACGGCAAGTATGGTTCCTTCTGCGGTTGTTCCAATTATCCCCAGTGTAAGTTTACCGACAAGTAATCAAACTATACGCGAGTTCTGGATAAGAAAAGGCTTGAAAAAGTTGGTAATCTCGTCAAAAATTCGTATCTTTATAGGTGAAAATCAATAGATTACAAGATTTTTGAACGATGATTACC
>QWCI01000212.1_pt1 | contig 28987 bp, 38 predicted proteins | sample 1972541 | NCBI WGS metagenome assembly QWCI01 (sample SAMN09866712, study PRJNA288562) | Human oral metagenome isolate term3_saliva, whole genome shotgun sequencing... | isolation source: mouth | host: Homo sapiens | place: USA: California | reverse complement strand
GAATATATTATATTATATATCTGTCCTTCTATTTTTATATTTTCCATATATCTAGTATATCATACTAAGATAAAAAGATATATAAAAAAAGCCAACCAATTAAATTGGCTAGCTAAATTTTAGTCCTGTCGATAATAATAGCTAAAAGCTACTAGCTATTATCTGAATTATAAATAGAAAAACAATTATGGAAATTACCCATGCTAGGAGTCTTAAATCAAACTCCATAGCTTCCTCCAAGAAATTATTGGGTTTTTCCCCTTTTCTAGATTTTTCTTTCATTTTATATATGGTACCAATTATAATCAGTACCAACGGTACTATAACTGCAGGAATTACTACTGCTAGTATCTTTTCTATCATTTTATCTTCCTCCTAAATAAAATATTTATTTTTTAAGTATATCCTTTTCTGTAAATTTATATATTAACATAATTTCAAACTTATGTCAATGCTTTTAAATATAAAAAAGCAGGATATTTCTTCTCTTATTATCTTACAACAATATTTACAATCTTGTCTTGTACATATATTTCTTTTACAATTTCTTTACCTTCAAGTGCTGTAATTATCTTATCTTTTTGTTTTGCTTTTGCTAAAACTTTTTCTTTTTCTTCACCTTTTTCTATTTCAATTGTATCTTTTAATTTACCATTTATTTGTACAGCTATAGTTATAGTATTTCTTTCTAAATAATTTTCATCATATTTAGGATATTTAGTTAAATGTACACTTTCTTTTTCTCCAAGCTTTTCCCATAATTCTTCTGATAAATGTGGTGCCATTGGTGCTAATATGTTTACAAATGTTTTAAATGTTTCTCTAAGCTGTTTAACATTTCCATATTTGTTTTCTATTCTAATCATTTCATTTGTAAGTTCCATAAGTTTTGCAACTGCTATATTAAATGAAAAACGTATAATATCTTTTTCTACTCCAAATATTGTTCTATTTAATATATGTTTAAGTTCTTCTATATCTTCTTTAGATATTTCTTTTTCTATTTGTTCGTTTGATATAATCCTATCTGCTAGATTTTCAACTCTTTGGATATATTTACTTATACCTTTTATACCATCTTCATTCCATGGTCCACCTTCTTCATATGCATATCCAAACATAAGCCAAAGTCTTAATGCATCAGAACCGTATTTATCTACATAATCATCTGGTGATACTGTATTCCCTTTTGATTTACTCATTTTGTTACCATCTGGTCCTAGTATTAATCCTTGGTGTATTAATCTTGTAAATGGTTCATCTGATTTTAGATATCCACCATCTCTTAATGCCTTATATATAAATCTTGAATAAATAAGATGCATTGCTGCATGTTCTTTTCCTCCTACATATGTATCTACTGGAACATATTCATCTATTTCACCTTTTACAAAAGGTACATTCTTTTCTTTGTTAAATGGATATCTTAATTCATACCATGATGAACATACAAATGTATCTAATGTATCTACTTCTCTTTTAGCATCTTTTCCACATTTTGGACATTTGCAATTTACAAATGCTTCTGATTTTGCAAGTGGTGATTTTCCATCTGGTTTAAATTCTACATCTTTTGGAAGAAGTACTGGAAGATCTTTTTCTTCCACTAAAACTTCTCCGGCAATCATCACAATATATTATTGGAATTGGTGCTCCCCAATATCTTTGTCTTGATACAAGCCAGTCTTTTAATTTGTATTTTACTGCTTTTCTTCCTTTTCCTTGTTTTTCTAATTCTTCTACTACTATCTTTTTAAAATTTTCTGCTTTTAACCCATTAAATCTATCTGAATTTATCATAATACCATTTTCGTCTATAACTGGTATTATTTCTATATTATATTTTTTAGCTGTTTCCATATCTCTTTCATCATGTGCAGGTACTCCCATTACAATACCTGTTCCATAACTTTCTAAAACATAATCTGCTAAAATTATTGGCACTTTTTTACCATTTATAGGGTTTATAGCATAACTTCCTGTATATGCAAGTGTTTTTTCTCTATCTGTAAACTGTCTTTCAATATCTGACTTTGTTAAAGTCTTTTGTATGTATTCTTCTGCTTCTTTTCTGTGGTCTTCTGTTATTAACTCTTTTGCTATATCTGATTCTGGTGCTACTGCAACAAATGATACTCCATAAAGTGTATCTGGTCTTGTTGTATATGCTGTAAGTACAATGTCTTTTCCTTCTACATTAAATTCTATTTCTGCACCAGTACTTTTTCCTATCCAATTTTGTTGTATTTTTTTAGTAAGTTCAGGCCAGTCTAATTTTTCAAGTCCTGTTAATAATTCTTCTGCATAATCTGTTATCTTAAAAAACCATTGACTTAATTTTCTTCTTTCTATAGTGCTTCCACATCTTTCACATTCACCTTGTATTACTTGTTCATTTGCAAGAACTGTATTACATGATGGACAGAAATTTACAGGTGCTTCTTTCTTATATGCAAGTCCTTTTTTATATAGGTATGTGAAAAGCCATTGTGTCCACTTATAGTATTCTTCTTCATGTGTTTTAATTTCATAACTCCAATCAAATGATGCTCCCATTTCACTTAATTGTACTTTCATATTTTCTATATTTTGTTTTGTAGATATTTCTGGATGTACCCCTGTTTTTATTGCATAGTTTTCTGCAGGAAGTCCAAATGAATCAAATCCCATTGGATGAAATACATTGTATCCTCTCATTTTTTGAAGTCTTGCATAACAATCTGTTAGTCCATAATTATACCAATGTCCTAAATGCAATTTTGCTCCTGATGGATATGAGAACATTTCTAAAACATATAGTTTTTCTCCCTTATTATTTTTATCAAACTTATATATCCCTTCTTCTTTCCATTTATCTTGCCATTTTTTATCAACTTTTTTTGAATACATACATACCTCCTTGTTAATTTTAAATATTATTCATCTTATTTTTTAATTATATCACACTACACAAGTTCTTGCCATATAATATTTGCACAGTTTTTTCCTTCTTCTGTTAAGCAAATATATTTTTTAAAATCTTCTCCAATATATTCTTTTAAAAATTTTAAGTCTATATATTTTAAAATAACATCATATATTTCAGTATTTTGAATCATCTCTTGTTCTATAACTATTCCTTTTTCCATCCTAAGTCCTATTATAATCTTTTCTCTTAATTTTTCTTCAAAACTTTGTTCTTCTATAATATTGTAATTTTCATATATATATTTCATATTAGACTGTAATTTTTCTTTTTCTTTATTTATATTTTTATTTATATTTTCTCTATTTAATTCTGATTCTTTACCTTCTCTTTTTATTACAAACTTCTTATTTTTCCCTTTTAAATATTTTTCTATATATCTATATATCACCCTTATATTTGTATATCTTACATTATTATAGTATGATGCTGCTCCTATTCCAAACCCGTAATATTCATGTTGTTTCCAGCAATTAACATTATGTCTTGACTCATATCCTTTTTTTGAAAAATTTGATATTTCATATTGCATATATCCATTTTTCTTTAGTATTTCCTGTGCCGCTTTATACATATTTCTTTCTTCTTCCTCATTTGGAAGCATTTTTTCTATCTTACTATTATTCCAAAATTTTGTTCCTTTTTCTAAAATTAGAGAATATACTGAAATATGTTTTAATTTTCCATTTTTTCCAAGATTATTAACAATTTCTTCTAAATTATTTTTTAATATTTCTACTGTTTGATTAGGAAGTCCAAACATCATATCTACAGATATATTATCAAAATATTTTTCTACTATTTTAAACTTTTCAAATACTTCTTCTTTATCATGTATTCTTCCTATTATTTTTAATATCTCATCATCTAAACTTTGAACTCCAATACTAATTCTATTTATCCCAGACTTTCTATATCCTTCCATTTTATCATCTGAAATACTTTCAGGATTACATTCTAAAGTTATTTCTGCATCACTATCTATATTAAAATTGTTATATATAGTTTTTAATATAATATCCACCTCTTCTTTTTCTAACATACTTGGTGTTCCGACCTCCGGAAAAATATTGTATCTATATATTTATCTTCATCTGGTATATGTTTTGAAAATTCTTTTATCTCATTACACAATGCTTTTACATATTCTTCTTTTAAATCTTCTATTTTAGCAAATGAATGAAAATCACAATATCCACATTTTTGTTTACAAAAAGGAATATGTATATATATTCCCTTTTTCTCAATTTTATCTATATTTATATTATTAGTATCTCTTTCTTTTTCTAATTTTTTATTATCTTTTATACCTTTATTTTTATTCATTAATTATATTATTTTTTATCCTTTATCCTCTATTTCCTTATTATTTCTTATAATCATATTATCCATTATTATTTTCTAATATCTTCTTTATACCTAAATACCTATTATATGCTGAAGTTTTAGATATTCCGAAGTTTTTTTGCAATCTCACCAATACTTATATCAGGATTTTCCATCCTTACATCTAGAAACTCTTTTTGTTTTTTAGTTAGCATTTCTTCTTTTCCTTCTTTTCTTAATTTTTCAAATAATGCTAATTGTTCACTTGATGTTTTTATAATCTTTCCCATATTTGCTATTTCAAAATTAATAGCTCTATTGGAATTATTCATATATTCTTTTTGTATTCTTTTTTCTTCAAATCTTAATAGAAAATTTGTTAAATTAAGTATTCTTAAAAACTCTGCAATGCTATCACCTTTTGTTAATATATATGTATTATTATTTTCGGTATATTCTATATTATTATCTTTTAATAATTTTTCAATTGCTACTATTTTTTTTACATATCTTAAACGGATTTCATATTTTTTTTCCATATTACTTATACTTATTCCGTGTTATACATAGACCTTTTAAAATATTTAATTCTATATATTCATAATTATATCCATATATTTTTTCTAATTCTTCTAAATTATTTATACCTATTTCATTACATATACTTCTTATATATCTACATATTCTTTGTTTTAGGTTATTTAAATCATTTTCTTTATCTATACTATCCTTGTATTTTATATAGTCTTTACCTATCATCATCCCAAGTAAAAGTGATAAATTTTCTATATATGTATTTGCTTTTGTGTTAATATTTTTTTCTATTATTTCTAAAATTAATTGTTCTTTTTTTAGCATAATATTATTACTCTATCCCTATTTTCTAAATCTTTTATGCAAGAAATATTTTCTTCATTATATCCATTTTCTTTTGCTATATAAGATACTTCTTGTTTTTGCATATATCCTATCTCTAAAAAAAGTTTTCCATCTTCTTTTAAATTATTATTTTTTGTTATTATTCCAATTATTCTTCTATAATACTCTAAACCATCTTCTCCACCATATAGTGCTAAACTTGGTTCTTTTCTTACATCATCTGGTATATCTCCCATTTCATCTGAAGTTAAATATGGTGGATTTGAATATATTATATCATATTTTTTTTGAATCTCTTCATTTAATATATCTTTCATATATATATTTACCTTATTTTCAAGATTATATTTTTCTATATTTTTCTTTGCAACTTCTATTGCACCTTTAGATATATCTATACCATCAATTATTATATTACTATATTCTTCTAATCTTTTTAATATTGCAACTATTAATGCTCCACTTCCAATACCTATTTCTAATATTCTTATACTGTCTTTCTTATCATACTTTTCTTCTATATGTCTACATATGCAATCTACAAGTATTTCTGTATCAAGTCTTGGTATAAGGACATTTTCATCTACATATATATCATAACCAAAAAAGTTTGCATTTTTTGTTATATATTGATATGGATATCCTTCGCATAATTTATCAATTGCATCTAAAAATTCTTTTTCATCTACTTCTTTTTCTTTAAAAAGATCTTCAAATATATATCTTACTTTTAGTTCATAATCTTCTATATTTGCTTTTCTTGCTTTATTATTAGCTTCTTTTAACATTTCATATATCTTCATTTTTTTCTAAAGCCTCTATTATATTTTTAGCTATCCTTTCTATTACTGGTACACTAACACTATTTCCTGCTTGTTTATATAGTTTACCATCACTAGTATTTTTATAATTTAAATATATTTTGATATAACATATTTTCTCTTAAGTTCACCTTTTTTTACTTCTCCGAAGTCCAATCAAATTATTTTCAATATATACTTTGTATATTCCATCATCATATTTTTCGCTTGAAATACTTGTTTTAAGTCCTGTTAAAAAAGCCTTTTTTCTATGTTCTTTTAAATATACACTGTTTTTAAAATTATCTTCTATAACCTCTTTTTCTGTATATATCTTTAATATATTATCTTCAAAATCATTTTCTAATATGTTTTCTTCCATATTATATTTACCTACAGATAATCTTTTGAGTTCTGTCATTACACCATATGTTTCCATATTTTTTGCAATATCTCTTATTAAACTTCTTATATATGTACCTGATGAACATTCCACTTTAAATGTTAATGATATATCTTTAGGGTCATTTTCCCAAAGTTCTTTTAAAGATATATCATACATATTATATATAGTAATTTCTTTTGATTTTTCTTTTGCCATTTCTGTTGCTTTTTCTTTATCTTTTCTTGCTATTTCATATAATTTTTTTCCATTCAATTTTTTAGCAGAATATATTGGTGGAATTTGTTTTTTATTTCCTAATTCTTTTTTCATTGAAGCTATTATTCTATCAAAAAATTCATTATCTACAATATTTTCTTCTCTGAATTTTCTATCTTCTTCTAATATTTTCCCCTCTATATCTAAGGTATCTGTTAAATATCCGAATTTCATTTCTACTAAATATATCTTATCATGTTCTATTAAATATTTAGAAAGTTTTGTACTATTACCTATAAGAACTGGCAACATTCCTGTTGCCATTGGGTCTAATGTTCCTATATGTCCTGCTTTCTTGTTGTATTTTTTTGCTATCTCTTCAACTACTTTTCTAGATGTTTTTCCTTTTTCCTTATATACAAGTATTAATCCATCTTCCATTACTTATTCTCGCTTGCTTCTTTTAAAAATTCAACTGCTTTTTCTACAATCATATCAAAATTCTCTCTTGGTGTTTTAGGTATTCTAAATCCACCTGATCCTTTATGACCTCCACCGTCCAAACATTACTGAAAAATTTCTAGCATCGATATGATGTGCTGTATTTTTTGCCCTTATAGATGCTTTTGTTGATCCATTATCTTCTTTTAGAAATATAGCCATTTCCACACCTTCTATATCTCTTGGTATGTTTACAATTCCGATCTGTATCCCCTTTTGATATTTCTACATATTCTTTATCATTATTATCAACAAAAGTTATCGCAAGTTTTCCGATCTAAATAGAATTTTATTCTATCTATTGCTTTTCTTTGTATTTCAAATGCTCTCATTGTTTTCATACATAAATATTTTTCATATATTTCATAAAGAGCTATACCTTGTTTTAAAGCTTCTTTTCCTATCTCAAATGTTGTTACAGATGTTTCTGGATATCTAAATCCACCTGTATCTGTTATAACTCCAACTATTATTGGCATCATTATATTTCTAGGTATTTCCATTTTTAATTCTTTTAAAATCTTATACACAATTTCACATACTGCTGGTGATTCTTCTTCTAAATATAATATATCTGTATATGGTATTCCACCTATATGATGATCTATACATATACTTTTATCTACTCTTTTTAATATTTCATCTGGCATCATTATATGTTTTTTATCATTACTATCTAAGAATATTCCTAAATCATATTTTTTATCCATTTCTCCAAATTTAGTAACTGGTATTATTTCATCTGCTCCTTCAAGTTCATAAAAAACTTTAGGTATATCATCTAAAACAACATCTGCTTTTTTTCCCATTTTTCTTAATGCTAAACATAATGATAATGCAGAACCTATAGCATCACCATCTGGATCTAAATGTGCTGTTAATACTATTGTATTACTTTCATCAATTATATTTTTAAATCTTTTTACAAATTCTTTAAAATCTTCTATTCTTTCCATTTTTATCTTTATTTTCTCTCCTATACTAATATTTTAATTATTATTTTCATTATTCTTAAGTTCAAATTCTACTGTTATTACTTTTCCGATTATCTAAAAATACAAGTATATTTCCATATTCATCTGTTATATATTTTTTAAAATCGACTTGCTTGTTTTGTCTCATAGCTTCTGCTTTTATCTTAGATATTACAGATGATGAATCAAAACCTAATTCTTTAATATATTCTTCCATTGTAAGCATCTTTTTTTTCTCATAATCATAGTTATACATATACTTAACATTTTTTTCATCTTCTGTAACATCTAATAATAATGATACTACAATATTATTACCATATCCTATATATGATATTTCTAAATTTTTTGTACTACTTTTTCCTTCAACACCATCTTTTATCTTTTGATTCAGTTCTGAAATCTTATTTAAAATTTCCTTATTTACCTGATTTTCTTCTATATTAAATTCTGGTATTGCTGATGTTATCTTTGTTTTAGTACCTGTAAAATTATTCATTTTTTCTTTTGTACTTATAGCATTTTTAAACTTATTCTTTACCTTTATTTTCCCTTTTATAACTGGTAATTCTGTATATGTATCCATACTATTATCAAATTCTTTTGTACTTACTTTTGCAATTATATTATTATATTCTATACCACTTTGTTCACCTATTTGTATATCTTTTGGCATTGCAATAACTGTATATATAGATATTGATGTCATTATAACTATAATTGCTATTAAAGTAATTAATGTAACATTTCTAATCTTATCTACAACATTATACATATTATCTAGACTACCTTTTATATTTAACAAATTATATGTTTTTTCAATTATATTATTAAACCATACTTTTATCTTTTCCTTTTGTTCTTGTTTCATACTACCTCTAAACCTTGTATATATTAATATATATTATACTATTATTATATCTATCTTTTAAATATTTTTTTCAAAATTAGATTATTTCTTAATATTACAAGATATATTATGAAATATATTATCAAACTTCTTATTTTTCAAGATTTCTTTTAAGACTTCAGGTTTTAAATCTATCTCATTTATCTTATCAAATTCTATAAAATTATATTTTAATGTTTTTATACCATCAATATCATTTTCTACAAATTCCCAACTATCTGCAAGTTCTACATCTGTTGCTATTATATAATATTGTTCTAACCAATGTTCTATCTTATCATCTCTTTTAAATATATTTTCATTATAGCAAAAAAGCTTACAATCCTTTTCTTCTACTTCAATTCCAACCTCTTCTCTTATCTCTCTTCTTATTGCATCTATTGAAGTTTCTCCTATATGTACATGTCCTCCTGGAAGTATATAATAATCTTTTCCAGATATTTGTTGAACTAAATATTTACCTTCTTTTTCTATTACTCCTGCAACCCTATAATGAAATACATATTTTTCATCTTTAAACTTTACATCAACTATTTCCATATTCCTCCACATTTATATAATATATTATTTAATTACTACTTATTCTTATGCAATTTTACCATATAGCAACCATTTTTCCAATCATATTATATATAGCAAAAGATATAGCTTTTTATCATATACCATTTTACTGGTATAACTAATTTTAAGCTATATCTCCTATTTAACAATATTATTTATCAAGTAATGCAACAACTCCTGGTAAATCTTTACCTTCTAAAAATTCTAGAGATGCTCCACCACCTGTTGAAATATGTGAAAACTTATCTTCAAGTCCTAATTTAACTATTGCTGCTGCAGAGTCTCCTCCACCTATTATACTTATACAATCAGTATCTGCAATTATTCTTGCGATAACTGCTGTACCATTCATAAATGTAGGATTTTCAAATGCACCTGCAGGTCCATTCCATATTACAGTTTTAGCTTTTCTTATTTCTTCTCCAAATATTTCTACAGTCTTAGGTCCAATATCAAATCCTCCTAAATCTTCTGGTATCTTATCATATGGAACTACTTGTGCTTCTTCTTCTGTTGCTTCAAACTTATCTGATACAACAACATCAACTGGTAATAATATTTTAACATTTTTATCAACTGCTTTTTTCATTATTTTTTGTGCAGCTTCTGCCATATCTCTTTCACAAAGACTTGTTCCAACATTTAATCCCATTGAATAGAAGAATGTATATGCCATTGCTCCACATATTATTAAACTATCTACTTTTTCTAATAAGCTGTCTATAACAAGTAACTTATCAGAAACCTTTGCTCCTCCTAGTATTGCAAGAAGTGGTCTTTCTGGATCGTTTATAGCATTTGATAGGAATTCTATTTCTTTTTCTATTAAATATCCTGCATATGCTGGTAAATATTTTGTTACTCCTTCTGTTGAAGCATGTGCTCTATGTGCTGTTCCAAATGCATCATTTACAAATATTTCTGCAAGTCCTGCAAACTTTCTTGCTAGTTCTTCATCATTTTTTGTTTCACCTTTTTCAAATCTAACATTTTCTAGTAATAATATTTCACCTTCTTTTAGATTTTGTGCTTTTTCTTTTGCATCTTCTCCAACAACATCTTTTGCTAAAATAACATTAACATTTAAAAGTCTTTCTAGTTCATCTCTTACTGGTTTTAATGAAAATTCTTCTTTAAATTCTCCCTTTGGTCTTCCTAAATGTGAACATAAGATTATTTTAGCATTGTTTTTTAATAAGTATTTAATTGTATCTAATGCTTTTACTATTCTACTATTATCTGTAATATTTCTATTTTCATCTAGTGGAACATTAAAATCACATCTTACTAATACTTTTTTTCCTTCTAAATCTTTTATATCTTCTACATTTTTTTTACTTAATTTATTCATTATGCGTTATATACTCCTTCTTTTTCTCCGATATATCTTACAAATTCTATAAGCATTGAAGTATATCCCCATTCATTATCATACCATGATACAACTTTAACAAATGTTGGTGATAACATGATACCTGCTTTTTCATCAAATACTGATCCTTTTGTTGAATGTATGAAATCTGAAGAAACTACATCATCTTTAGTGTATCCTAATATTGTGCTTAATTCACCTTCTGAAGCTTCTTTCATTGCCTTACATATTTCTTCATATGTTGTTTCTTTTGCAAGTCTTACTGTTAAGTCTACAACTGAAACATCTGGTGTAGGTACTCTAAATGCCATACCTGTTAATTTTCCATTTAATTCTGGTATTACTTTACCAACTGCTTTTGCTGCTCCTGTGCTTGATGGTATAATATTTGCTGCTGCTGCTCTACCACCTCTCCAATCTTTTTTAGATGTTCCATCAACTGTTTTTTGTGTTGCAGTTATTGAGTGAACTGTTGACATTAATCCTTCTATAATTCCAAATTTATCATTTAAAACTTTAGCTACTGGTGCTAAACAGTTTGTTGTACATGATGCATTTGATACTATATTCATTGATGTATCATATTTTTCATGATTTACATTCATTACAAACATTGGTGCTGTTTTTGATGGTGCAGATATAACTACTTTTTTAGCTCCTGCATCTAAGAATGCTTGTGCTTTTTCTACTTCTACAAACACACCTGAACATTCTATAACTGTATGTACTCCTAATTCTCCCCAAGGAACATTCTTTGGTTCTAATTCATTAAACACTCTTATTTTCTTTCCATTTACTATTATATGTTTATCATCATGTGATAATTCTCCTTTGAATTTTCCATGTACTGTATCATATTTTAATAAGTATTCTATATAGTCTGATGCTAAAAATGGGTCATTTATAGCTACTACATCTAATCCTTTTTCTATTGCTATTTGGAATGCTATTTTTCCTATTCTTCCAAATCCGTTTATTGCTACTTTCATCTTTCTTCCTCCTTAAATTCTAGATTACATATATATGTTATATCTTTATATCTAAAAAATCAACAACTTTTTCTAAATTTACAAATATAAAATAAATAGTATTATGTATACTTTTTAAAATGTTACATTATTTTAACATTTATCTTAACACTTACTCCCTCATGTCTTTTCTAACACTAAACTTACAAAAATGAATATAGTTTTTTGACACATTTTCAAATCACTGATATATAATTAGGTATAGGGGAGAAAGAAAATAATTATAATATATTATATAAAAGAATTAATACAATATATAATTTTATCCCTTATATTAAACAAAGATATTTTTAAAATAGAAATAAAAAATAATAATAAAATTAATAAGAATAAAATAATAATAAACAAGTTTTAATCTATAGTAACTATCTATAGATACAAGGAGGAATTATGGGATACATAAAAGAAGATTTAGAAAACTTAAAAGGAAGCTTAACAGATTTAATAGGTGAAGAAATATTAATTATAGAACCTATTAGTAAACGTGGTAAAAAATTAGGTAAAATTTGTACGGTTGAAGATACATATAAAAACTATTTTAGAGTAAAATTTGATGATAATAAGATTATAAATTATAACTATTCTGATCTTTTTACTAAAGATATTAAAATAAAAACATATAATGGAGATACATTTGACCCAATACATATACCAAGACCACTTACAAAGAAAGAAACTATCCCATCACTAGATATGGATAAATATAACTTAAATAATTTTAATAATGAATAAAACATACCACTCTAAAAATAGGGTGGTTTTAAAATATTTAAAAATCAGTTTACATAACTTAATTTTTATGTTATAATAATTATAGAACAACAAAGGATGATACTAAAATTAAAAATTTAAATTTAGGAGGTAACAACAATGTTACAAAAAGTAGAAAATCTATTGAAAAAATTTTGGAAAGGTATTGTAATAATAGTAGAGTTAATAATTATTAGTATTTTTGTAATTGATTCTTTAAATTCACAAAATGAATTTAAAGAATTCAAAAATTCCAAAGGAACTAATTATTTCTGGAGTGGAGATACTTATAAAAACGATAGTAACTTCACTGAAGTGCTTATTTTAAAAAATACTGATCTAATCAATGGCAACAGATCTCTGTCATTCAATAATAAGGTGGAGAAAATAGAAATATGTGCGATAAATGGAGATAATATAAATAGTAATTTTAACTATATGATTACATCAAATAAAAAAGGTGTAATTAAAAATATTATAGTGAACAAAAACAAAATAACAATAGATATAACTCCAAATGTTGGAATTGCCCAAGTCAAAATTGGGTTTAAAAATAATGTAAGCATAGATAATATTAAAATCGAGGATCAATTGCTTGTAAAAATATTTAATTCTCATAATGCAGACTAATTGTAACAAACTTATAAGCCCTATAATTTAGGGCTTATTTTTTATATCCTCTTATCTTAAATACTAAAAAAGACATAGTTTCCTATGCCTTTAATCTATAACTTCAACATTAACAATATCATAAATATCATTAATACTCTTATATAGATCTGAATCATATTCTGCTCTGATGTCTAAGAGGAATTCTATATTTTCTTTCTCACTTTCTAATTCTATATAAAGCTTTCCATTCTTTTCAAAAGCTTTATACGTAATTTCTGATACTAACCCTTTTTCAAGGTTAGATAAGCTTTCTTTTTCCTCCTTCTTTACAATCTTCATTTGACTCATATCAAACAAATCAATATTTAATTTATTTGTTTGTATAAGTAATTCTAACTTAACTGTTTTTTCCGAATTCATATTTATTTTCAATACATCTTCAATTATTATATTCTTTTTATTAATAAATAACTCTTCACTCACAGTTTCAACAAGGCTTCTATCGCCTATTTTCTTTATTTCATTTGCTTGCAAACTAAATAAACTCAGTATTCCTAATAAAATTATACCTTTTTTCATGTTTTTTTCCTCCTAAATAAAAATTTTTACTTAGTATCACCTCAGTTGTAATAATTATATTATAACCTATTTTATTGTTTATGTATACTGTTTAGACTTATTTTTGATTAAATAAAAAGATATAGCATTATTTTTAGCTATATCTTTCTATCTTTTTTCTAGTATTATTCTTTATTATTTTGCTTTTTTAAGTAGTATAAAAGATATTGTACCTACTATAGCAAGTGCTGCCATAAGCATTATTGGTGCATCTTCTATACCTGCTTTAGGATTTTTTGTTGGTTGTTCAACAACTGTTTTTGGTGTTTGTGTTACTGATGGTGTTGGTTTTGGTGTTGTTGGTGTTGGGACTGATGGTACTGGTGTTTGCCCTGATGGTTGTTGTGATGCTTGTGCTGTATCTCCTCCTATAGTTATAGTTGTTGATATATCATTTGCTGTACCTGTATCTAGTCCTCCTGTTAATTTAATTGATTTAAGTTCAATATTTGTTTGTTGTCCTGTTGTACCAGTACTTGTTCCTGTTCCTGATAAATTTGATGTTCCACCAAGTGATACTGATCCACCACTTAAATTACTAGTACTTCCAGATGTATTTGTACCAGTAGCTGTATTTGGTTTAGCTTTTATAGATATTTGGAAAATTGATCCATTTGTTTTAATACCAACTGCTGATTCTGCTGTTATTTTTTTTGAAAATGTATCATATTTAACTTTCCATCCAGACATACCTTCTATTTGTGATTCCATTATAGTATTTAATAGTTTATCATCATATGCTAATGTAGCTTCTACCTTTGATAATCCATTATTTCCTGCATCAATAGATTCTGCTTTTACTTCTACTGTAAATTCTTCTCCTGGTGCTACTACATTTTTCTTAGGTGTTATAGTAAGTCCTGCTGTAACTGCAGCAAATACATTAATTGTATATGTTAACATCATTATTGTTATAATTGTTGTTGCTACTATTAATTTTATTTTTTTCATATTACCTCTTCCTTTTTATTAATATTATCTTAAATTATATATTATATTATTATTCTTCTAACACGTAAAAACTATATTTATTGCTTTTTTTATTTTTTTTGTAATATATTTATAATAATTTTATAATATTAAGACTTATAATAATTTAAAATAACATATTATTATCTTTCTAATTCTATATCTTTACATATTATTGTTCTATTCTTTTCTTTTTCTACTTCTTTATACTGTTTTGTTAATTTTTCTGCTCCTCCAAACATATTTAATCCTTTATTATTTCTTGGAAGTTCATCAATATCTTTTTTTGAGATCATTTATTCTTTTCTCCTTCACATTTATACATATATATTATACTCTTTTATGATAAAAAAGTCAAATTGTAACTTTTTATGTGAATCGATTAAAAGTATAATAAAGTAGGAAAATATCCTACTTTATTTATTAACTTAATATATTAATTTAAATTCTATATCTTTTTATTATAATAATACTAATTTAGTTATTAATGCATATATATTATATACTATTCCAGTCATAAATGACCCATTAGATATTAATATAATTATTATAAATGTTGTTGTTATAATTGTTTCATTTTCTGAAACCTTATTTACTAAATCTTGTCCTATATATGGTTTAACTATCTTATAACCGTCAAGTGGTGGTATTGGTATTAAATTAAATACTGCCATTCCTATATTAATTATCATTGCTTGTGATATTATTTGAAATAATAAGTAATTTGTTGTAAGTCCTATTATTCCTAATACAATAAATAATTTTAAAATTATTGCAAGTAATATTGCAGTTATAAAATTGGCACTAGGTCCTGCTAATGATACTATTGCTTCAATTCTATCTACTGGTATTTTGTTCTTTTTAAAATTATTGGGATCTATTTCTACTGGTTTTCCCCAACCTATTCCACATACAAATAATGATAATAATCCTATCAAATCTATATGTTTAAAAGGATTTAATGTAATTCTTCCTTTTGATGTTTCATCACCATATTTTCTTGCCATAAAAGCATGTCCAAATTCATGTACTGTTATTGCAATTAATAATGCTGGTATTATTATTAATATATTTTTTAATGAGTTTAATCTTATTACATATATTATTAGAACAGCAAGTGCTATGCCTAATATAATTTGTTTTGAAGTTAAACTTTTAAAAAAATTCATTGCTTTATCTTTCATATTTATCTCCTATTTTATCTATTATCAATATATATACATATATTATACATATATATTATAACATATTTATATTTTTTTTATATCTATTATTATATATTATTTTTATTATTTTTTTCTACTAAAATATCACTAAATATTTTTTCTTGACTTATATTTATTTCATTTTTCTTTGCCATTTCAAGTATTCCTAAAAATGCAGATATTACCTCATCTTTACTTTTTTCCTTATTTAAAAATACTTTATTAAATATGAATTTTGGAATTTTATTTAAAAATGTAACCATTTCTTTTATTTTATCTTTAACACTTACTTTTTCTTTTATTACTAATTTTTCTATATTATCTTTATTTATATTTTCTTTCATATCATATTTAATTATTTGAAGTTTATAGCTTCTTGTTAATGTATATGGTGTATATATGCCTTCAAATTTTTTTTTACCTAATTTTAGTTCTTCTCTTTTTTTATTTATCCTATAATTATATTTTTCATATCTTTCTCCCAAAATTTTACTTACTTCTTTATATTTCTTATATGTTATTAATTTTTCTTTTAATGCCTCTTCACTTAATTCTTCATCTTCTTCTTTATTAATATTGGGAAGAATTTTTTTTGATTTTATATATATTAGCATTGATGCCATTGTTATAAACTCTGTTGCTATTTCTAAATTTAATGTTTCTAATATATATATATATTCTAAATAATCCTCTATTATTTTGTATATATTAACATTGTCTATTTCCATCTTATTTTTCTTTACTAAAAAACATAATAAGTCTAATGGTCCTTCAAAATCTTCTATTTTTATATTATATTTTGATATATCTGTTTTTTTCTTTTCTTTATTATATTTATCTATATATTTTTTATACTTATTGTTACTGTTAATATTTTCTTTCATTATATATCACCTTTTTCATGTAAATAATTTACCTCTTCTTTTCCTAGAGAAATACTTTCATTTACATATCCTTTTCTATATAAGTAATTTTCTACTTTTCTTTTTTTATCCTCTTCTAAATATACATATTCTTTCTTTTTTAAAATTTGAATTACATTATCTATTTCTTTACTTCTAAGTTCATCACTATATTTTTCTATCGCATCATATATATCTTGATTATTAATTCCTTTTTCTCTAAGTTTATTTCTTATTTCAAACCTTGATAATCTTTTTATATTAATACTATCTTCTATATACATTTCTGCATATCTCTTATCATCTATATATTTTAGTTCTTTTAAAAGTTCTATAACCTTTTTTAAATATATGTCTGAATCTTCAAAATTCTTAAACTTATAATATACTTCTTTTTCTGTTCTTAGTTTATATAATACATATTTAAAAACTCTTGTCTTATATTTATCAAACCTTTCTTCTTCTTTCCAATCTATCATGTTTTTTCTTCCTAATATAATGTTTTATAATTATTTCTATTTTACTAATTATTTTTTATTTTATTCTTTTTCTCTTTTTATCTTTAACTATTAATAATAACACATATATAATATCATAAAAATATGTGTTAGAACATTTATATAACATTCTAACACATAAAATATAATATTTAAAACAAAATTATTCTTCTGTTTCTACTACTCCTGTATCATCGTCATCATCTTCCATCATTCCATATGATGTATTTTCTCTTGCCATTTGTTTAACTTTTTCTTCTATTTCTTCTTTCTTATCTGGATTTGCTTCCATATATTCTCTTACTTTATCTCTACCTTGTCCTATTCTTTCACCATTATAGCTAAACCATGATCCTGCTTTTTCTACAACACCAAAATCTATCGCAAGGTTTATAATATCTCCTTCTGTATCAAGACCTTTACCATATCTCATTGTAAGCATTACTTCTTTAAATGGTGCTGCAACTTTATTTTTAACTATTTTTACCTTAGTCTTATTACCTACCATTACACCACTTTCTAAAATTTTATCAGCTTTTCTTATATCTATTCTTACAGATGAATAAAATTTAAGTGCTCTTCCTCCTGGTGTAACTTCTGGTGAACCATACATAACTCCAACTTTTTCTCTTATTTGGTTTATAAATATAACTGTTGTATTTGTCTTATTCATTTGTCCTGCTATTTTTCTCAAAGCTTGGCTCATAAGTCTTGCTTGAAGTGCCATATGACTATCTCCCATATTTCCTTCAATTTCTGCTTTTGGTACTAATGCTGCAACAGAGTCTACTACTACTAAATCTACTGCTGAACTTCTTATAAGTTTTTCTGTTATTTCTAATGCTTCTTCTCCATTATCTGGTTGTGAAACTATTAATCTTTCAATATCAACACCTAATTTTTTAGCATATACTGGATCAAGTGCATGTTCTGCATCTATAAATGCTGCTTCTCCTCCCATTTTTTGTACTTCTGCAACAATATGAAGAGTAAGTGTAGTTTTACCTGAGCTTTCTGGTCCATATATTTCTATAATTCTTCCGGCGTGGTATACCTCCTACACCTAATGCAACATCTAGTGCTAATGCTCCTGTTGGTATTACTTCTATATCTTCTGTCTTATATTCTCCAAGTCTCATTATAGATCCTTTACCATATGCTTCTTCAATATCAAGCATTGCTTTTTGTAATGCTTTTTTTCTTCCTTCTATATCTGCTTTATCTAATACTACTATATCTTTCTTCTTTTTCTTTTCTTTTGCCATTATTTCTCCTTATTTATTTATCTTTTTCTTACTATATTTTTTACTATAATAATATATATTATAATTTTTCTTAAGTACTAATACTAATATTATTCCAATGTTTATTCCATATTATTTAAATATCATTTAAGTAATCTATTATCACCCATTGTTTAACAATTAAAATATATAACATAAATAAAATAACTTCAAGTATTTTACCTTATATCATATAACTCATATTTTAGATCATAAATATATAATTATTATACCACTTATAGAAAAAATTCAAATTTTAATTATTGTAATAGTTGTTGTTATATTACAAAATTGTAACAAAAAAACTTAAAATTTAACATTCTTTTAATGTATATCTTGTTTTTTTAATAGTATAATAATTGTATATATGATAAAGGATTGGAGTAATTTTATGAATGCAATAAATATAGATAAAAAAGAGATAATTGCAAATGATAATATAACATTAACATACAGTGGATATTTAAAAGATTCAAAAAAAGTCTTTGTTCACTATGGATTAAACAATTGGACTAACACAAATGAAGTTCCTATGAAACGTACTGTAGAAGGATTTGTAGCAACAATATCAATTCCTGCAGATGCTGAAAACATAGAATTTGCATTTAGAAATGAAGTAAATAATTGGGATAATAATTTTAATCAAAATTATTCATATAATGTTTGTCCTCCAACACTATTTGTTGAAGATACAGAATCTCCTTTAGAAACTCCTTTCTTTAATACAGACTTTCTATTAGAATATAATCTAAATCAAAATTTTATACAAAATCAAGAAATGCCTAATCAGTTTACTTTAGATGATAAAGGAAGAGTTATACTTTCTTCTAATTTTAAAACTTTTGCTGATGAACTTGAAGAAAGAAGAAAGTCTGAGATTGAAAGAAGTATTGAAAATAATGTTTTTAATTTTGAGGCTGAACTTAATGATACATTAGATTCTAACTATGATAAAATTTTTATGAATAATCTTGATTCTAGGCTTGAAGCAAATGATGCTTTTGTAAGTAGTGAAATATTAGAACCTAAAACAGATACAAATATTATAACTAATGAATTTAATTTTGAAAATTCTGATATTATAGAAGAACCTATAAGGAAAACTGCTCTTACTTCATCAACTCTTTATTTCCATGCTGCAAAACCATATGCTAAATTATTTAAAGAGTCTCAAGTTCAATTAATACAAAATTTAATAGATTCAATTGATGAGAATACTGAAGAAATAACTGATATTTCATTAGATATGAATATTGAATATAATACAAATCTTTCTACAGCAACTTCTAAATATTATACTAAAGAAAATACACTTTCTGCTTTAAGAAAACTTGCAAACCAAAATCTACTTTCATTAGAAGTTGAAAATGAAAAAGCTAGAACTGCAAATTATCTTGCTGTAACTAATAATTCAGAACTTGATCCATTTGATAATTCTTTACTTGCTACAATTATTCGTTATAAGAATTCTCTTATTTCTGCATTTAATAAGCTTAAAGAATTTGTTAAAGATAGCTTTAGTAAAGAATTCTAAATATATATACTATTATTAGCTAATTGTTAATAATAGTATTTTTTATTAATATCCTGTTCTTGGTAATATCCTTTCTTCTCTTTTTTTACTTTTTATTTCTACTTTTTTAGGTTGTATTTTTACTTCTATTTTATTATTTGATATTTCCACTTCTAAATTTTCTTGATATTTTATTTCTAATTCTATAAGTCTATCATCTAAAACATATCCTTCTTTTGTCTTTACTTCTTTTAAATAATATTTTCCTTCTAATATATCTTTTATTGTTATAATGCCTTCTTTTTCTGTTTTAACTTTTTTTATCATTTTTTTATTTTTATCAAGAAGTTCAAATTCTACATTCTCTAATCCTTCTTTAGTTTTACCATCAATCTTTTTAAGTATTATTTTTGTTTCATTTTTCTTATAATAAAATTCCTTTTCTGTTCTTGTTTTTCCTTTTACCTTAATACCAGATACCGCGTATGGTTGATTTATTGTATTTCCAGGTTCTCCTAAATATATAGGATTTGTTTCTAACTCTGCTTCTAATTTTAATAATACTTTTCCATCTTCTTTTATATTTTTTATTTCTATCTCAATAAATGCTTCTTCATTTGCTTTTAATTCTTTCTTTTCTTTATTATCAATACCTATTATTTTAATATCTTTTAATTTACTTTCAAGTTTTATACTAACATTTCCTTTTTTATTTGATTCTACCTTAATCTTTTTCCTAATTTTCTCTTTATCTTTTCCTGTTAATATCCAATCTGATAATTCTCTAATTTTTAATGTACCTTCCATAAATTTAGTTTCTGATCTTCTACCATTTTCAACAATTTTCTTATATACATCATATGTTCTTTTACCTTCTTCTGTATCTATCGCTGAATATTCATCTGTATTTCTTCCATATATTGCTGTATATACTGCTTGTTTTGTTGCAGTAAAAGCTTCTGCTTCTGTTTTTGCTCCGAAGTTCTTCTAAGCTTTTATATGGATAACCATTTATAATCATACTATATACAAGATTATTATCTATCTGTTTCTTTATATCTAAATCATATTTATTTATTTTCTCTCCTGCTCCTATTTTTTTAGCATCTAAACAATATGCTGGATATTCTTTTCCATTAATATTTACCTTTGCAATAGGGGTATCTATTCTTATATTACCAAATTTCATCAATATTGGTGCAGTATATTTTACTTCAACATTTGTTTTTATTGTATCTGCATTTGTTCTTATTTTTAATATTCCGCAAAAACATAATTGCCAAAACAACTATATATTTACTATATTTTAAAAACTTTATATTCTTATGACCCATCTTTTCATTATTCTTATAATTCATTATCTATCTCCTACTTAATTTTTAATTATAATTCTATTTTAATAATTTAAATTTAAAATATTTCTTTAGCAGTAACACATAGTCTATATTCTCTCTCATTTTCTATGCAAGTAATAAGTGTTAAAATACGATCTTTTCTATCAATTTTTGAAAAATCAGTTTCTTTTATTTTTTCTTTTTCAATTACTTGATATTCATATAGCTTATTTTTCACCCTATAATATACTTTAGAACCTATTGTTAAATCTTTTAATGACTTAAACGGATTTGAATTATATCCTCTATTATGTCCTGCTAAAGCAATATTTCCTTTCTCTATGGATGTTTCTTTAAAATGTCCACATCCATTATTTAATATTTCTGGAGCTGTCCCTTCATATATTTTATGAAATTCTTTCTTCTCATCAATGTATATAAACCAAGGAGTTTTTAAAACCTCATCATTTAAAATATTATTATATACACTCATTATACTTTCTTTTATATTATTAATTATATTTGATGAATTTAAAACTGTAATAATATTGCATATACTTATTTTTTCTTTCTTTTTATGTGGGGAATTTGAAAAGTTTTTATTAAATTGGGGAATTTTTATATTAGTACTAGCAATATCATAACTTCTTCCGAAATGTCTTTAAATATAGTTTTATGGGGTATTTTTCTATCTTATTATTGTTAGTGTTATTTTTTTGATTACTATGATTTAAATTATATGAATAACTTTTATTTTGAATTAAATTAAAAATTTTAAAATTATTTAGAATATAATTATAACTTAAGTATAGTATAATTATCGTAATAATGATATATATTAATTTTCGTATTTTATTTCCTCCTTTCTTTTAAGCTCCAAATACTTTAATAAGAATATGTACACTTATTAAAGTGATAGCATTATACTCTGATCTTTTATCTTTGTCAATCACTTTTTTTAAAATACTTTAAAAAAAGAGTCAAAAGTATCCCTATACCTTTGACTCTTAAAATTAAGAGTTATTTTTTATCTTTCTTCTCTTGCTATGTTTATATTTCTCCAATGGCTTTCTTGTTCTTCTTTTTCTTTTCTCTTTTCTTTCTTATCTTCAAGCCCTAAAGTATAATCATCTACCCTATCTTTTAGACTTAATGGTCTCTTACCATTTCCGATCATTTTTTCCATTTTTACCATTTACTTTAGGTATAGGATAAAAAGTGTTTTCTATCTTTTTTAAATTTTCTTTCCCCTTATCCAAAATTTTCCTATCTTCTTCAGATATATTTTCATTATAAACATCACTTTTTATAAAAACTTTTTCAAAAAATTCCATCACGTTCTTATTCAGTATTCCACCGTTAGAACTTATACTATTGTTTTCCATTTTATTTTCCTCTTAATTCATATATTCTTGTAACTTTTCTTTTAACTTTGGTACTCCTAATTTTTTTAATGCTTTTGCTTCAATTTGTCTTATTCTTTCCCTTGTTACATTAAATACTTTTCCTACTTCTTCTAATGTTCTTCCGCTTACCATTATCAAGTCCAAATCTTAACTTAAGTACCATAGCTTCCCTCTCAGTTAAGTTTTTCATTACATCTTCTAATTGTTCTTTTAATAATAAGTATGATGCTGATTCATGTGGTGCTGGAGTTTCTTCATCTGGTAAGAAATCACCTAAATGTGTATCTTCTTCATCACCTACTGGAGTTTCTAATGATACTGGATCTACTGATATTCTTTGAATTTCTATTACTTTTTCTACTGTAAATCCGAAGTTCTTCTGCAAGTTCTTCTGTTGTTGCTTCTCTTCCTAATTGTTGAAGTAAATGTCTTTGTGTTCTTACAAGCTTATTGATTGTTTCTACCATATGTACAGGTATTCTTATAGTTCTTGCTTGATCTGCTATTGATCTTGTTATTGCTTGTCTTATCCACCATGTTGCATATGTACTAAACTTATAACCTTTTGTTACATCAAATTTTTCTACTGCTTTTATAAGTCCCATATTACCTTCTTGAATTAAATCTAAGAATAACATTCCTCTTCCTACATATTTTTTAGCTATTGATACAACAAGTCTTAAATTTGCTTCTACTAATCTTTTTGCTGCCTCTTCATCACCTTCTAATGCTTTTGTTGCACATTCCATTTCTTCTTCTGCAGTAAGTAGTGGAATTTTACCTATTTCTCTTAAATATAATTTAACAGGATCATTTACACTTATTTCATCTAAAATACTTGCATATTTTGCATCATCTATTTCAATTTCCTCAATATTATCAAGATCCATAAACTCTTCTGATATATCATCATCTTGTTTAAGTAAATCAATACCAACATCTTCAAACTTATTTAATATATCTTCAATATCATCTGGATTAACATCTCCGAAGTTCTGCTGCTAATTCTCCATATGTTATTGTTCCGCCTTTTTGTTTAACCTTATTTAATATATTTTTTACTGTGTTTTCAGATGCATCATCTTCTTCTATTCCTTGTTCTCTTCTGTTTAGTTCTTCTACTGCCTCTTTTGCTGTTTTCTTTCTCTTTACAGCTACTATTTCATCATTTGTATTCTTTTCTTTTTTATCTTTTACCATCTATACCGCCTTTAGTTATGTTTGAATTATATTTTAAACTTATCTTTAATAACTAATAATATCAAAATTATTTATTTGAATTTTTATTACTATCTATCTTTTAATACATCTGTAAGTGCACCTAAAGTTCCGAAGTGCTGATGTTGCTTCAAATGGTATAAATATCTTATTTGCATCACCTTTTGCTACTTCATTTAATGTTTCTAATGCTTTTAATTGTACTAATTTATCATCTGGACTTGCTGATTTTATGGCATTATATACCATTTCTATTTTTTTAGCTTCTGCTTCTGATATTTGTTTTATAGCTTCTGCTTCCCCTAAAGCTCTTCTTATTTGTGCTTCTTTATCTGCTTCTGCTTCTAAAATCTTAGCTTGTTTTCTACCTTCTGCAAGTGTTATTGCAGATTGTCTTTCCCCTTCTGCTTCAAGAAGTGCAGCTCTTTTATTTCTTTCTGCATTCATTTGTTTTTCCATTGATTCTTGTATATCTCTTGGAATCTTTATTTCTTTTATTTCTACTTTTTCTACATTACATCCCCATGGAATAGTTGCTTCATCTAATGCTTTTCTTAATTTAGCATTTATTTTATCCTATAGCTATAGATACATTGTCTACTGTTATAACCTCTTGTGGTTTTATATCCATTATTTGTTTTTTTAATGATACTACAGCTCTTACTTTATCAATTATTGGTATTATAATTGTAAGTCCTGGTCTTGCTACTCTACTAAATTTACCAAGTCTTTCTATTACATATACTTCTGCTTGGTTTACTATTTTTATACTTGCTATTAATATAATTAATGCTATTACAGCTAAAATAATTAATATTTCCATTATTTGCTCCTTTTACTAAATACAATAATCTCATATTTATTTTAGCATGTTTTTTGTTATTTTTCAAATTATTTTGAAATAGTATATACCTTACCATAAAAATTATCTGTTTGTTTTATGATCTTATAATTATTATTTAATTTTTGTAAAATTTTATCTATATTATCTTTTTCATTATTATGTATATATATATTTATCTTATCTCTTTTCTTTATTTCTTCTATGCTTGAATTATTTTCATCATCTATTTTGTCTATTTCTGAATAATATATATTATTATTTATATATCTTGGAAGATCATTATTCACTTCATAAAAATATTTATAATAATATATTATATCTTTTACATTTGTATTTTCTATTTCCTTATACATCTTATTACTTCCCTTATATAGGAATTCATTTTTTTCTGCTACTGATAATGATACCATCATATATCCTAAAACTAATAATATAATTATTGATATCCTTAAAACCTCTTTTTTTATTAATGTTTCTAATATATATTTCAAAATATATGTAAGTATTATCATTATACTAGGTAAAATAAGAAGATAATATCTTATACTCATAAATGCCATTATTTTAGACATTAAAAGTGAATATATAATTATACTTATTGTTAATATTATAATTATATATGGTGTTAATTCTTTATTATTTTGTTTTATATTTTTCTTATCCTTATTTATTACCTCATCTTTATTTTTATTTTTATCTTTTAATCCATCTTCTAAAATCTTTTTTACAATAGCAAGTGCTATAAAAAGTATGATTATAGGAATTAATATTTTTCCGAAGATCTGCAAAAATATTTGTATTAAACATTTCTACTGTATTTTTTAATCTTTCTGCATAATCATTTAAGTTTAATAAGTTACCTGTACTTTCTGTACCTCTATGTGTTCCAAACATATGAATATAAAAACTTGGATATAGTAAGCTATATATTAAAAGTCCTGAGATATTTGTTAATACATATGTAAATATTCTTGATAATTTTACTTTACTACATAACATTATCACAAAATATATTGCTGATATTATAACAGATATTATTATAAAATGATAATGTGTAAACATTCCAAGTACAAATATAATAATAAGTTCTGCTATATCTTTCTTACTAATACTTTTATCTTCTATAATATTTTTCTTTAATATATCTATAACCTTATTTAAATATAATAATACAAATAATATTAAAAGTTCATACATACGTATAAATATTGTACTAAATATTGCTCCTGTAGATACACCATATATTGCTACTAATACAAGTGCCCATATTGTTGATTTAAATATTTTCTTACCTATTATATATAATACTGCACATATTCCTACAAATATAATTATATTTAAAATAATTCCAGTCCACTTAGTAAAATTACAAAAACTTAATGCACTTGCTGTATGAAGCAGAAAATAATATAGTGGTGGATGTACATCTTGTGTTTGATTATAATATACTGTATCATATCTTAATATTTCATCATTATTTACAATAAGCATATTTTTTAAAGTATTACCATCTATCCATTTATTATTATATTCTGGTGCAGTTTGTATCATTCCTGCACCTTCTTTCATATTCATTAATGTATATGAAAATGTTTCATCCATAAAAAAATCTTCTTTTTGATATCCAAAATATACTCTTATTCCTATAAGTATTAATATTATTATAATTAAATATTTTAATGCTTTTTTGCGGTCTTTTAAAATTTCTTCCATTATATTATCTCCCTTATTCTACTTATTGTATATATAATATTTGTATTTTTTATCATATGTATAAATATTGTAAGTATAATAAGTATTCCAATTATCTTATTTATTCTAATATTAATACTACCTCTGTTAAATCTCACTTCTTTATCATTTTGAGTTATTTTCCAATGTTTTAATTTTTCTTTTTGATATCTATTTAATACCTTCATATATTTTTGATATTCATCTTCCCAAAGTTTTGTTGGTACTTTTTCAAAGGCTGAAAATACTTGTTCTGCTTCTTTTATAAATATTATCTGTTCTTGTATATCTAAATTTTCATATATCTTACTAAAAGCATACAATTTTTTTAATTTTTCAACTGATTTTATAAAATCCCAAAAATCATTAACTTCCATTCCTGCCATTTTAATATTATATATCATATATGATACAATCCCTATAATAATCGTTAGTAACAATAATGCTACTGTTATTAATATTCCTTCCATTAATCAAACAATCCCTTTTCTTTTTTCTTATGTTTTTTCTTATCTATTTCTTCTAAATCATCTATATTATCATTCCATAAATCATCTGTTTTTTCTAATATATATTCTTCTAAATCCATATCTTGTTTTGATATATTTATAAATTTTTCTTTTTCCTTATTTGTTCCTGTAATATAGTCTATACTATCTAAATTATCTTCATCACTATATTCTAAATCTTCATCATTATTGGCTAATTTATCTATAATCTTACTAAATATATTTTTTTTATTTTTTCCAATATCATCTTTAATATTCTGAAATTCTGTCTTCAGAATATGACTATTCTCATTATTATCTTCATCTATTTTTCTTTTTTTATTCAATTTAGTATCATCATTTAAAAATAGTTCATCAATATTATTTTCATTTTGCTTACTATTTTTCTTTTCTTTTATCTTTTTTTCATAAATACTTCTTGCTATTGCTTCTTCTACTGTTAATACTTTTTCAAAATCTACTATACTTTTAATGTTTTCATCAATTATATCAAATTCTATAATTTCTTTTTCTAAATTATAATATTCTGAATTTAAATATCTAGTTATTATTTCTTTTTCTTTTTTCTCATCTGGAAGTATATTTAAATTTAAATATCTCCATATTATATGATTTTGATATGATGAATATAACATAAGCATATTTCTTCTTATATCTTTCTTTTTTAACACTATATCATCTGTTGCAATTTCCATAATATAATTTGTTTTAGTTATATGTACATATATTTCTTCTACCTGTCTATTATTTTTATTCAATTCTTCTTTTAAAATCATAAACTTATTATATAGTTTTGACATTATATCTGAATATTCTTTTTCTGATATATTAAACATATATGGTACTTCATAACAATTTATATATTGTCTTTTAAATATACTATTTGGTAAATAATAGAAGAATAATTCTCCTTTTCTTATTCTAGAATCTGGCATACTTATATATAATTCTATATTCTTCCATTTTTCCGGTATTATATAATAAATTAATTCTTGAATTTGACTTGCTATTTCTAAAGCCTTGTCAGTTTCTTTTTTTCTCATCTAATTTTTATACTATTCTCCTAATTTGTGTCCTGAATATATTATCTTAGCAAATTTTTCTGAATCTAAACTTGCTCCTCCTACTAATACTCCATCAATATTTTCTTTTAATAATATTTCATTTGAATTTTGTTCATTTACACTTCCACCATATAATACTGGAACATCTATATCTAATATTTCTTTTACCTTATCTCTTATAACTTTGCACATATTATCTGCATCATCACTACTACAAACTTTACCTGTTCCTATTGCCCAGATTGGTTCATATGCTATTATTAAATCTTCTTCATTTGATATATTTTCTTTTGAAATACCTTCTAAAGCTTTTATTATTTGGTTTTCTACAAATTCTTTTGTTTTTCCTTCATTATATGTTTCTTCACTTTCCCCAACACATAACACAACTCTTATACCATTATTTAATCCTGCTTTTACTTTTTCGTTTATTATACTATCATCTTCTTTAAATATTTCTCTTCTTTCTGAATGTCCTACAAGTACATGTTCTGCATTTAATGCTTTTACCATTTCATATGATATTTCTCCTGTATATGCTCCTTTTTCTTTAAAATACATATTTTGAAGTCCTACATATATTTGTTCTTCTTTCATTAAGTTTGCAATATAGTA
>QWCI01000139.1_pt1 | contig 29218 bp, 49 predicted proteins | sample 1972541 | NCBI WGS metagenome assembly QWCI01 (sample SAMN09866712, study PRJNA288562) | Human oral metagenome isolate term3_saliva, whole genome shotgun sequencing... | isolation source: mouth | host: Homo sapiens | place: USA: California | reverse complement strand
ATATGTTCTAGAATTTCCTACTTCTACTTCATTTTTTATATATCGTGTTATTGTAGATTTATCTACATTCAATTTATCAGCCAAATCTTTTTGACTTACTCCCCTATATTTTAGGGCATTTTTTAATCTATTTCCAAAACTATTTCCCATTTTCGGTTCTTTTAATTCTATAATAGTATCATTGCTTATATTATCAATTAATTCATCTAAACCTATTCCTAATGCTAATGCTATGTTATTTAAATTTGTTATATTTATTGCAGGCTCTTTTTTTGATGAAGGATTGTAGTTTTTTTCTAACATAGATATATAGGTATGAGAAACATTTGCCTTTTTAGCAAAGTCTCTTAAACTTATATTGTGTAAAGTTCTATATTCTTTAATTAATTCTCCTATTAATTTGGTATTCAATTAAATACCTCCTTTCATGATAACTATAGTTTACATTAAAAGTCCGTTAAAATCAAGGAAAGTTATAAAAGAGGAAAAATATTATTAATTATTTTGTAAACTATAGTTGACAATATAAAATGTATAATATATAGTATAGATACAGTAAGAAAAAAATAAACAAAAGATAGGAGGTGAACAAATGAAAAATAGAATAAGAGAATACAGAATAAAAAGAAACATTTCACAAGATGAACTTGCTAGATTGTCAGATGTTTCAAGAGTTATGATTTCTAAATTAGAAACAAATAAACTTACATCAATTAAGCTAGACACTATGAAAAAAATAGCTAAAGCGTTAAAAGAAAAAGTAAGTGTTATTTTTTTAGTAGACATGTAAACAATGCTTTACAGAAGGGAAGACAAAATGACTATAGAGGATAAACTAGAAAAGATAATAAATGATATAGAGAAAGTAAATACAAGGTTAGAGACAATACAAACAGAAACAGTATTCTATGATGCAGATGACTTAGCTAGGATTATGAAAATAGGTAAAACAAAAGCATATAACTTAATGAATTATAAAGGTTTTCCAGTGCAGAAGATAGGAAAAAGAAAAGTAGTTGAAGCACAAGCATTACAAAGATGGGGAGCTATAGGCAGACAGTTATACATTTAAAATAAACAATAATAAAAAAGGAGGTGATTAACATTTACACTATTATAGATGCAATTAAAGCTAAAATAATAAATCCTAAAAATACATGGAAACTTAAAGATAATGGATATCCTGATAAAGTTAATATGTTAGGGAGTGAAATTGGATTGAGACTTAATGAAGAAATATATATAGAAAGTAAAATAAAAGGAGAATTTAAAGGTTTTTTTGGATTCTTTAGAAGGAAAACACAAGAATGTATAATTTTATTAAATTTTAAATTAATGATGAAATATAAACTTAGAATTTTAGAGGAAGAAAAAAGAGCAGAAATAGAATCTGCTCAAAAAAATTAGTTATATTTTACTTCAGGTGGATTTTCTGTTAGATATTGAATACCTTTTTCAGTTACAGATGTAACTTTAAAGTTTTCATTTTCTAGATTTTCACCAACAATAAAATCTAATTTATATAATTTAGAAATAATAGATACCATTGCTTTTGTTGCATTGGAAAAAAAACTATAATTATAATCACTTATAGAATGGAAGAAGTTCATATCAGCAACATGACTGTGACTAGTTGTAGTATATAAAAGACTTAAAATATTAGCTTCATTATTTTCTAATAACATATTCTTACCTCCTTTCTAATTATAGGATAGAAGGTTAGATATAAAATTTAAATAAATATAACAAGCATTTAATAGTACATTAAGATCACAAGGAGGGAAAACATGAAAAAAGAAATATCAATTATAGAAGGAACTAAGGATAGATATTCTTTAAAAATTGATGGTGTTTTTATAGAAAAAAGCGATATGGAAAAAATAGAAATTGATAAAAATAATATAATTTTAACTCTAAAACTTCCAAAAGATTTATATATATTTAAATAAAAAAGGAGGATTAAATGCAAAATAAAGACAAAATAGAATTGGCATATAGATATAATTCGTTATTTGATGATTCTATGTCAATAAAAGTAAATGGAGAAATCTTAAAAGATATAAGAGTTAGTGATATGGAATTTTATACTAATAATTTTGGAAAGCGTAATGTAATATTAAAATTAAATATTTCATTAGATAAATATGAGATTTCAATAAATTCAGATACTGAAGAAAAATTAAATAAAAAATAAAGGAGGACTAAATATGACTATAGATATATTAGGTGTTGACCATAATGTAAATGAAATACACTTAATTGATGATGATGTTAATTGCTTAGGTATGATAGATTACAAGAAACAAGAGATATCATTGCGAAAAGGTTTAATGAAAGATCTTAGATCAGTAACACTAATACATGAGATATTACATGGAATACTAGAATATACAGGTAATGGTGAATTAAATAAAGATGAAGACCTAATAAATAGACTTTCAACAGCTATTTATCAAGTCTTCAAAGGTAAAAATGAGTTAATTACTTACCTTTTCTAGGAGCTCTTTGAGATAGAGCAGAACCAGCTACAGACTTTGATTTAGCAGAAGTTCTTCCGTCTCTAAGAATGCTAGATGCTTTTGAAGCAACAGATTTACTAGTTTTTCTACTAGACATATTATCACCTCCTTTCTATATATATTATATCAAGGAGAGAAAAAATATAAAGGAGATACGAAAGATGAAAGAAATATACTTATATGAATTTAATTTCATAGTAAATGTGATATTCCCGTTAGTAATGTTTTTAGGGGGAATGATACTAAACAACTATCTTATATACATAGATAGAAAGAAAAGAATACAAGAAAGAAAAAGAAAGCAATTAGAACAACAAATAAGATGGGAAAGAATAGCAGAATGTCAAAGAACATTCGATTAGGAGGTGGATTATGTATGATGTAGATGATGATAGATATTTAAATCCAGATAATAAGTCATATAGGGACTTATTAAGTGATAATAGATATTTAGAAGACAGATTACAAGAGCTAGAAGATATTAAAGATGAATATGATGTCTTAAAAGAAGATTATGAAGAATTAGAAGATGTATATATAGCATTAGAAAAGAAATATAATGAACTTAAAAAAAAGGAAATACAAATGATTCAATTATCATTTAATAACAAAATACTAGAACAAGAAAACAAAGACTTAAAAGAAAAATACAATACATTAATAAATAAATTAAAAGTATAAGAGAAGATAAATGAAAGAAAAGACAATTGAAAATAGTATAAAAAAATACTTAAAAGATAATAATATATATTATTTTAAAGTACACGGTGGTTACTATGGTGTTTCTGGAATACCAGACATTATAGTGTGTTACAAAGGTAGGTTTGTAGCACTAGAAATAAAAAACGAAAAAGGTAAGACTTCGAAGATGCAAGATATGCACATTGAAAATATACGAAAGTCTGGAGGAATTGCCTTTGTAGTTAGAAGTAGAGAGGAGGTGAAAAAGATAATTGAAGATATTGAAACTGTATAAGTATCAAGATGAATATTTTGACTATGTAAAAGAAAATAATAAGAAAAATTTTATATATGATATGGCAACAGGTACTGGTAAGACTATTATGGCAATTAATCACTGGCAATATTATTACAAAGATAAACCTTTACTAGTAGTTGCACCTGCATCAAAAGTAAATGAAGGAGGATGGCAACGAACAATATTAGAATATGTAATAAAACCTAAATTTGAAGTAATATCATACAATAAATTATCTAAAGATTATATTAAATATAAAGATTATTTCGTTGTATTCGATGAATGTCATAGAATTAAAAATTCAACAGGTGTCTGGGGAAAATCAGCATTTAATTTAAGTTTAATTGCAAGTGGATTTATTATGCTTTCAGCAACTCCTATACCTAATGGTTGGGAAGATATAGTAAATTATTTGAAAATATTCGGATTAATTAAAAACAAAACAGAGTTCTATAAAGAATATTGTGTTACTGATAACATGTTTGGATATTTGAGGATAATGAAATATAAAAATACAGAAGAATTAAATTCTTATTGGCATGTAATATCTAAAAGACTTAATAAAGAAGATGCTTTAGATTTACCTACATTAACAGAACAAATTGTAAAATTTAATAGATCTCCAACATATAATAAGATTTTAAAAGAAAGACAATTAAATGAAGTTGTATATGATAGCAATATGAAGCTAAGACATGGACTTAGATTATATACAAGTTTAGATGATAAATTAGGATATTTAAAAGAATTTTTGGAAAGTACTGATGATAATATAGTAGTTTTTTACAACTATAACGAAGAACTTGAAAAAATATCAGAAATATTAAAAAAGACTGATAAAAAAGTTTATCAGTGTAATTCCAAAATTAAAGATTATCCTAAACAATCTAATTGGAATAATCTACAAAACACAGTTACTTTAGCAAATTATAAAAGCGGAAGTGAAGCCGTAGAACTCACTTATGCTAATATTATAATTTATTTCAGTCCAACTGAAAGCTATACCGAATACGTTCAATCAATCGGTAGATGCTACAGAAATGGACAGACGAAAAAAGTATCTGTATATAAGTATATTACAACAAATACGGTAGAAAATCAAATTTATGAAAGTTTAGATATGAAAAAAGATTTTAATTTTAATTTATGGATAGAAAAAAATATAGAAAATAGGAATAAATAGGAACAAATAGGAATAAGTAGAAAAAAAATAGGAGGAATAGGAAATGCCAAGAATTAAGAAAACAAAAGAAATAGAGTACGAAGAATATATAGAGGATAAAGATTATAGGATAGTAATGGGAGATAGAGGATTAAAAGAAGTGTATTACCAGCGGTAGGTTATTACCAAAGGTAAGGGATGTAAGAATAATTAGAGTTGATGGAATAGAAACTCAAGTAAGTATTACTCTAAGAGTAGATAGAGTGGAAATGTATTTGATATAGGAAAATAAGAATAAATAGATATTAACAAAAGAATAAGTAAAATAGGAGTAGGAAAATGGAAATAGAGAAAAGTAATAGTGTGATTCTAAATAGAGACAAATATATAGGGGGTAGTGATATGCCATATATATTAGGACTAGCAGATAAAGATATAATTGAATTTGCAAAAGAAAAATTAAATATTATACCTAAAACATTTACAGGTAATCAATATACATATTATGGTAGTAAAATGGAAAAACACATTAGAGACTACATAAGTAGGTTATACAAATGTAATTATAAAGAAGCAACAAAGATAGATGATGAAAGAGGACTTAGAGGTAATTGTGACGGATTGGATTTATCTTCAAATTATCCTTTAATTGAAATAAAAACATTTGGTAAGGAATTAGATGTAAATTACTATGAGCCACAATGTAGGTTCTATATGGAAATGTTTAATGTTCCTAGTTGTGTATTAATAGGATATAAAAGACCTGATGATTTCTTTATAGGAATGGATCCAGTGAATTATAATGACTATGATTTTAATTTGGATTTTAATCCTGAAAATATAGTTATACATGTATTTGAAAGAGATAATGAAAAATGGGAAAAATATTATAAGAGAATATTAGACTTTAAAGAAGTTATGAGAATCTTAAAGGAAGAAAATGATGAAGAAAAAGCAAGAAAGGTATATTTAGGAGAAAACCTTATAAATGCTATAGATGAAATGAAAAATATGCTTAACGAAGTAAATAAAGCAGAACAAACAATAGAAACGTTTAAAAAAATGAAAGAAAAAGTAAATGAAGAAATGGAAGAAAAACTATTAAATAGATTTAAAAATTCGGATTTTACTATTAGTAGGATAACTCCAAGTGTTAGAATTTCTAAAACAATAGACTTTGATGAGCTATTAAAGAAAGATAGAGACTTATATAAAGATCTAGTTGATTATAAAGAAACAAAAACAAAAGGATATATAAAAGTAACAATAAATAATAAATAAGGAGGAAAGAAATGAGTTTATTACCAGAAAACAAACCAAAAGTAAAAGATATAACACCTAAGATATTCTTAATATGGGGAGATAGTATGACAGGTAAGACTTACCTAGCAAAAAGTTTTGAATCTCCTTTATTATTAAATACAGATGGAAATGACAGGAAAGTAGATACACCTTCAGTTACAATAACAGATTGGAGAGTATTTATAGAAGTCGTTAAAGAATTACAACAAAATAAAGATACATATAAAACTATAATAATAGATCTTGTAGATGATATAAGAACACTTTTAGATAACTATATTATAGAAGAATATAACAAAAAAGCTAAGGAAGCAAAAAACAATAAGATAGCAGAAACAATTGGAGATATACCATTTGGACAAGGATATACACAAAGTACTTCTATATGGAAGAATACGATGATGATATTAAGCGGAATGGATAGAAATATCATTTTTATATCACATATTAAAGCAGGAAAAGAAGATCAAGAATTTGAACCATCATTAGATCAAAAGTACTTAAATATCACAATGGGAAGATGCGACTTAGTAGTTAGATGTACAAAAAGAGGAAACTCATATTATAGATTAGCAACAAATAGAAGAGACGACTATACTTTAAATGATATAAAAGATGAAAAAATGAGAGAAATAATGAAGACAATAACAGGAGCATTTAAGATAGAAATGCCAACAATGATGCAAAAAAAATAGAAATAGAATAGGAGAAAAGAAAAAATGGAAGAAAATAAAACAGAAGCAGTAGATTTAGGATTAGTAGATGAAATGTTAGGATATGATCCAAAAGAAGAACCAACAGCAACATTTGAGGAAATACCAGATGGAAGATATGAAGGAGCTATATCAGGAGCAAGATATACTTTAACTAGAGAAAAGAAATTACCTTTAATTAGTTTAGTAGTAAGTGTAATGTCTCCAGAAATAGGAATGAGAGATATATTTGTAGGGTATGTATTAGGAGGGCAAATGAAGAAATTTAATGCTAAGAAACTATACCACACAGTTACAACATTAGGATTAAATATAAGACCTGAACACTTTGCAAATACAGATATTTTAGTAGGAGCTTTAGAAATGCTTAATGGTACACCTGTAATATTAGAAAAAACAACAAATGATAAAGGATATGCAGAATACAAACTTGAAAAAGATGATGCATTTACAATAACTGAAGAAGATTTACAAACAGAACCAGATATTGAATTTAATAAAGAACAAACAGGTCAAGCACCATTAGTATAATGGAGGAGATATGTATATTACATATGATATTGAAGTTTTTAAATATGATTGGATAATAGTATTTAAAGAAAAAGATGATTTTACAGTCATATGTAATGATGTGCTAGAGCTTAAAGACTACATTAATAAAAATAGAAAAAAGATATTGATAGGATTTAATAATTATAATTTTGATGATGTAGTCTTAGCGAGCATATTATTAGGAAAAGATCCTTATATAGTATCACATGAAATATTAAGAGGGATAAAACAAAAAGTAAGACTAAATATGATTACATTAGATATGATGCAAGAATTGCCTTCTAATGTATCACTTAAAGCTATAGAAGGAAATTTAGGATATTCTATAATAGAAACACCTATTGATTTTAAATTAGATAGAAGTCTTACAGATGATGAAATAAATGAGGTTATTAAATATTGTAAAAACGATGTTATTCACACTGAGTATATATTTAAAATAAGGGAAGATTATTATAAATCTAAAGTAGAAATAATTAAAGAATTTAATTTACCGCTTAAAAGTATAAAGCTTACCAGGGCAAATTTAGCAAGTGCTGTATTAAAATGTGAATCTCATATAATAGATGATGATAGACTTAATTTTGAATATTACCAGGGATTAAACTTAAATATAATACCTAAAGATATAATTAACTTTTATAATAAAGCAAAAAAAGATTATTTAAATGGAGTAGATTACAAAGAAATAGAAACAAGAGAATTTGCTAGCAATATTTTAGGAGTAGAACACATTTATGGATTTGGTGGATTACATGGAGCATTAAATAATTATATAGGAAATGGAAAATTCTTACACATAGATGCTTCAAGTTTTTATCCATCGTTAATAATTGAAGGAAATTATATGAGTAGAAACAGTATAGAGCCTCAGTTATATAAAATAATAAAAGAAAAAAGATTACAGTATAAGAGACAAAATAATCCTAGACAAGGTATATACAAAATAATATTAAACTCTACATTTGGAGCGATGAAATCAAAATTTAACAGACTATATGATCCAAAGCAAGCAAATAACATTTGCATAAACGGACAGTTGATACTTACACAGTTAATACTAGAATTAGGAAAATATTCAAAACTTATACAATCAAACACAGATGGAATAATAATTAAATATAAGGAAGAAAATTTAAAAACTATAATAAATATAATAGAAGATTTTTCGAAGAGAATGAGACTAAAATTCGATGTAGATTATATCACAAAGGTTATACAAAGAGATGTAAATAACTATGTTGTACTTTTGGAAGATGGAAGAATATATGCAAAAGGTAGATTTGCAAAGTTTGATGGAGGGAATTATATGAAAAATAATTTAAGCATAATAGATACAGGACTAGTAAACTACTATATAAAAGGTATATCACCAGAAGCAACAGTTTTGAATCTATACAAAAAAGATAAATTAGAATCTTTTCAAATTATTTGTAAGATGGGATCTTCATATGATGGTATATTTTATGAATATAACGGACAGATGAAAAAAACACAAAAGGTTAACAGAGTATTTGCAACAACAGATAATAAACATGGAGGAATCTACAAGAAAAAAGGCAATAGTTTCCAAAAGATAGCAAATACATCAAATCATTCAATAATACATAATGAAGATTTGAAACTATTTGATAAAAAAAAGTTAGATCTCAACTATTATATTGAATTAATAAAAAATAATTTTATAAAAGAAGGGAAGGAGTTATGAATAAGTATATTGAACTTAATGATGACAAAACACCAAAGACCAACTTTGATACTATTGTAATTGATATCACTAAAATTGATAATGCAGGTATATTGCTTAATTCAAATGTAGTATTAGTTGACTTTGATGGAGATAATGAGAATGAAAAAAGAATTATCGAACATATTCAAACTAAATATCCTACCCTTACAGTAAAAACAGATAGAGGTGTACACTTGTATTATAAAAGACCTAAGGAATTAAAAGTTTCAGCAGGTGCAGATAAAATCACTGTAGGAGGCTTCCAGGTTGATTATAAAACAGGTAACAAAGCATATGGTATAGTTAAAAGGCATGGGAAAGAAAGAGACCGTAATAAGGCAATAATAGACTTTGAGACGTTGACGGAACTACCTTTTATACTTTATCCTATGCCAAAGGCAAAAAATATAACAGGATTGAAAGATGGAGATGGAAGAAATAATGCACTATATGCACAGTTAAGGTGTATAAATAATAATCCTAAATATAGAGATAGAAGACTATTAGAACCAGTTGCAAAGTTTATTAATGAAAAGATATTTGATGAACCTATGGAAGAAAAAGAAGTCGCAAATATAGTTAATAGTATACTTAAGATAGATACAGATGCTCAAGAGGAATACCAAGGAGATTCTACCAATGTATTGGAGCTTTCAAGATGGGTAGCTAGAAAGTTTGAAGTAAAGTTGTATAAAGAAATATTATACTTTAGGGATGGAATAAAATTTTCAAGAGATGAAAATGAACTAAGGCGTAAAGTTTACCAAAAAGTGCAACTTAAAACTACACAGTGGAAAGAACTTTTAAGTCAGCTTGAAGTATATGCTGAGAAGATTACACATGATGATTTTAATGTAAGAATAAGAAACGGAATAATAGTTGATGATACAGTAGTCAATATGGATATAGGATTTACACCATTTTATTTAGATGTGAAATATGATGAGAATGCATATGATAAATATGTAGATGATTTTATAAATTTTATAGCAAATGGTGATAAGGAAATAAGAAATTTAATAGAAGAAATATTAGGACATACAATAATGATAAATAATTTCCCACATAAGATATTTGTCTTAAGTGGATCAGGTAATAATGGTAAGTCTACATTTGTAGAAATGTTAACAGCATTTGCAAATAACTTATCTTCGCACATTGATATAACAGGATTTGAAGACGGTACTCAGGTAGTTTCATTGATAGGTAAAATAATTAATATAGCTGATGATATTGACCCTAATTACCTTGAAAAAACTAAGGTATTAAAAACTATGGCATCAGGAAATACAATCACTGCAAGAGCAATATATTCGCAACCAGTAACAATAAAAAACACGGCTACATTAGTATTTACTTGTAATGAGGTGCCAGTATTTAAGGATAAGACAGAAGGGATAAAGAGAAGACTTATAATAATTCCGTTTGAAAACAAAGTAGTTAACAAAATCTATGACCTAGATAAGTTACTAAGTAGTGAAAATGCTAAGAGTTATATACTCAGACTTGCCTTAGAAGGTGTTAACAGGATACTTATAAATCATATGGAACTATCAAAGAGTAAGAAAGTAGAAGATACGTTAAGAGAATATTACATTGAGAGTGATAGTGTTCTAGGGTTTTTAGAAGAATATGAAGGAGAGATAAATAATACTTCTACAATAGAACTATACAATATGTATGATTTCTATTGTATACAAAATAATATTAAACCTCAGTCTAAAAATAAGTTTACTAGAGTAATAAAATCAAAACGGTTTTGATGTAAAAGTTATTAGAGATGGGAATAAAATTTTTAAAATATTTGTAAAGAGCTAAAAAAAGAAAACGTAACATTTTTTGAATTATGTAAATAAAGAAATGTTGATATTAAAGGAAAGCTGTTACACTTTAGTTTTTTCAATAAAAGTGTAATGAAAGTGTAACCTGTTAAGTACCAAAGGATTACAAGTTAAATGTTACTGTTACATTTATTTATTATAATAAGAGAATATAAAAGAATAAAAAAAGAAAAAAAAAAGAAAATAAAAAGGATAGAAAAAACTATACAAAAATGTAACTTGAAAACTGGAATTGCATGAGGGAGTAAGGAAAAAAGAAGGTTACATATTTTAAAAAAAGAATAACTTAGTATAGAAAAAAAGTAACTGATAAATAAAGACAAAGGTTTTTAACTATGAGACTAAAATCAAAAACTATATGTTTAATATTGGAGGTATAATAATGGATATAAATAAAATAAATGACAGAATAGAGTTAAATGATAGAATAGAGTTGTCAAAAAAAGCTATAAATGACTTAGAGAAAACAGTTAGTGTTATTCGTTTTGGACTTTATACTGTAGATATTGATGGAAAATTTGATATGACTGATAAATTTGATTATGAATTTAATACTTTAACGAAGCAATATGTAAACAGAATAAAGAAAATTATAAAAAAATACGAAAAATACTAAAGAAAAGGAGCAAATGAGATGGAGGAGAATGAAACAGTGACTTGTGAGAAAAAGCTACAAGAAGCATATGAGATAATTAATCTGCAGGCAAAGCTACTTACAGATGAATGTATAAAAGTAGATCAGTATAAGGAATCCTTGAAGGATGCTTCAAAAAGAATTAAGAACATTAAAGAGGCAATTGATATGCTTAAACTTATAATAGGTAAAAGTTCATATTATAATAAAGTTGCAAGAAAGCGAATAGACGAAATAATAAATGAGTATTAAAAGGAGGAAGAAAGATGGAAGAAAAAACAATGGCAAAAGAGACATTAAAAGAATTTGAAAAATCAATAGATGAAAGAGAAAAGTTATTAGAAAAAGGTAAGAAAGGTGATCTTATATTTAATTTATTATACAATTTAACAAGTAAAGATAAGGCAACTGATATGATTTTTGAATTTAGAAAAGAAGAAATGGAACAGGAACAAAAAAATATAGCTAAATTAAAAGAAATACTCAATAAATACAAAAATAAATTAGAGGAGATAGAAGATGAAATTAAGTGAATTTAAAGAGAAAATAATAGAAGTACATGGTAAGGAAATGTGGGAAAAAATAGAAAATAGTGTTGAATATAAATTATATAATTCAACTAGAGAGAAACAGATAGATAAAATTAAAGATAATGGATTTAATCTCCTATTTGTAGAAAAACCAACAGCAGAATTATTAGAAATAGCAATTGAAACTATAGGTAATACATATGAACTTGTTTACTTATTATGTTTTATAGAAAATGATTTAGATAAAACATTTAGAGTATCAAAACTAAGAAATATGACACTAGAAGAAATAAAAGAATTATTAAATGAGTAAAGAGAGGATAGATTATGTTTGATAAAATCAATTTTAAAAGTTATGAAATCATTGAAATCATTGAAATGATATTAATGCTAATATTAATGATTGCAGTATTAGTATTTGTAGGTGTAGTAGTATATGACAAGGTTACTAATTCACCTGAAAAACTTAAAAGAAAATATATAAACGAAGGATATAAAGGAGAAATAGTTATAATAGAAAATGATAATAAAAATACAAAAGAAATACTTATAAAAAATAATACTGAACTAGTAGACACAATTAAAAAAGAGATAATGGAGAAAGAGGTGGCAAATAATGAAACTAAGTGATTATAAGAATTATATAATAAATAAATATGGTGAAACAGGATGGGAAGACTATAAAAGCACTTATGCATATTTTATATATTCATTAACTGAAGAAGAACAAAAAAGAAAATTACAAAGAGATAGTACAGATATTCAATATATTAATAACCCTAGTGAAGAATTACAACTTATAGCCGTTAAAGAAAATGGAAGTGCTATAAAATATATTGTTAATCCAAGTGAAAAAGTACAAATGGAGGCAGTATTAAGAAATCCTAGTGCTATATATTACATAGATAATCCTTGTGAGGATGCACAGATTTTAGCAGTAAAGCAAGACCCATGTGTTATTATAGGTATAAAAAATCCAACTGAAAAAGCATTACAAGAGGCAATAAAAAAGATAGATTTTTATTTTTATGGTATGCATTTGTTAAGATACCTAGAAAATGATTTGAAAGGAAAGGATAAAAAAGATGAAACTAAGTGAGTTAAAAGAAATAATATTAGAATTATATGGTAAAAAGGGATGGCAAAACTTAAAAGAGTTAACAGAATATAAAAGGTATATACTTTTAGAAGAAGAACAAATAGAGAGTGTAAAAAAATATCCATTTTATGTTAAATATTTTAATAATCCAATTGAAAAAGTACTTCTAGAAGCTGTTAAAGAAAGTCCTTTTATTATAGAAGACATATATAATCCTAGTGAGAAAGTACAATTAGAAGCAATAAAACAAAATCCTTATGCTATCCAATATATACATAATCCTAGTGAAAAGGTTCAACTAGAAGCTATAAAACAAGATGTGTATACTATTAAAAAAATAAAAAATCCAACAGAAAAAGTAATAAAAGAAGTATTAAAACAACTAGAAAAAGAAGAGAAAATTGTTGATACATATAAAATTCTTTTTAGATATTTAGAAAATGACTTGAAAGAAGAAAAGTAAATAAGATGAAAAATCGTGCTAGAATCGTGCGAAAAATTACAAGAAATGTTGAATTATAAGGAATTAATCGTGCGAAAATCGTGCGAAAGGACACAATAGAAGGAGGAAATTAAAGACAATATAAATATTAAAAAAAGCTATTAGAAAAAAATGAGTTAGTTACAATTTGTAACCAATAAAAGGAGGAAATAAATGAAAGAAGCAATAAATTTTAGTTGGGAAGTTATTAAATTATCAATAATGGCACCAATTGCAGTATTTTTAATGTTAGTGGCTATATCATTAATAATAAGAATGATAATAGATACAATAAAAAAAGTTAAAGAGGCATTAGTAAAAAACGAAGAAAACATTAAAGATAGATTTGATGAGGCAAGGAAAAAGGATACAGAAACTATGTTAAAAAGACAGGGACTATGGCATAAATACGGAGGATATACATATGATAGAAATGGAATTAATGCAGAATCTTTTACAAAGGAAGAAGGCGATAGAAGATGAAATAGAATATATAAAAGAGGAGATGGAAAAAGTTACAGCTAAGTATAATGGAGCAGGTGGTGCTATACTTTCAAATGAGAGTAAACCACCAGTAAACTCTGAACCTGATTTTAAAATATTTACTTTAACCCATGAATTAGCATTTAATGAAAAATACAACGGTATGACTCTAATACAAAGGCTAGAATTCCTATCTAATAGCTTGAATGAGCTTGAAAAAGAGATAAACCTAAGAAAACATACATTAAATGAATTTAAAGGCATTAAATATGATTTGTACACCCTTATAATGATTGATGGATATAATCCAAGTAAAGCAGTTAATAAAATAGCTAATGATTATGATATAGATGTGAGTAATGTCTGGAAGAATCATTATAAAAAAATAAAAAAATACTTAAAAAAATGAAAATCGCCAGTGAATCGCCAGTAAGAAGTATGATAATATGTATAATGAAGGAAGTAGTATAAAATACTATTGACTTCAAAAAAACGGTCAAGTTGCTTTTTAACATGGATATACCTGGAAAAGAATACTTACAATTTTGTAGGTATTCTATTTTTATGAGTAAAAGGAAATTAAAATAGGTTCGAATCCTATTTTACTCAATCAATAAAGGAGGAAGATATGAAATATAAAGTTGTTGAAGAGTTTAATGATATATATCTTGATATAATAAGAAACAATGGAGAAATAATTGATATAACCAAAGAAAGAGCAGAAGAAATAAATGAAAAGAAAATATATGTTGAACTTGTGAAAGATAATAAAGAGAAAGAGGAAAAATAATTAAGATCCTCTTTTTTATTATGTAAGGAGGATTAATGAAGAATGGATTAACAAAGATGCAAAAAGAATTTGCAGATGAATATATGAAAACAGGGAATGCAACTGAAAGTGCAATAAAAGCAGGATATTCTACTAAAACAGCATATGCAATAGGAAATGAAGTGTTAAAAAAATCTAAAATTAAAGAATATATTAATCAAAAGCAAGAAAAAATAGAAGAGAAAATAACAATGAACATAGCAGAAAGACAACAATTTCTAGTAGATATAATATTAGGGAATATAAAAGACACTAAGATTATATTAAATGAACAAAGAAGATATACTCCAGTAGAAGTAGTACCAAGTTTAGATATTAGATTAAAAGCTAGTGATCAATTAAATAGAATGCAAGGAGTATATACTTCAACTTTAAATGTTAATGCTAATATGCGAAGTACTGCTAATTTTGATGATATTGTAGAACAGCTAGCTAAATCAAGAAAAGGTACAGATGTATAATAATTTTCCTTTATCTGATAAATATGTTGATTTTTTAGAATACAAAGATGCTGATGCTGAGTTTTTAGAAGGGACTACGGCTGCTGGTAAAACTACAGTAGGAGTTGTTAAGTTTATGATTAAAGTTAATGATAGTGATAAAAAACTTCATATAATAGCTTGTAAAAGTGTTGGTGTTGCTGAAAAGAATATTATAAATTCTGAAAAAGGAGTTTTAGATGTATTTTATGATACAGATTATAAAGGAAATGGAGACAAAGATAATAAAATATCACATATAAAATATAATGATAAAATTATATATGTTATAGGCTATGATGATACTGCTAAGTGGAAAATGATACTACGGACGGACAATATGGTTGTGTTTATATAGATGAGATAAATACAGCTGATATTGAATTTGTAAGAGAAATGTCTACTCGTAATGAATATTTGCTTGCTACACTTAATCCAGATGATCCAAATCTACCAGTATATAAAGAGTTTATTAATAGAAGTAGACCTCTAGAAAAATATAAAAAAGATGTACCACAAAGCATAATGAAAGAATTAAAAGAACCAGAAAATCCAAAATGGAAGTACTGGTTTTTTACTTTTAACGATAATGCTTCTTTAACAGAAAAAGCAATACAAAAGAAAATTGATTCTGCACCTAAAGGAACTAAGTTATATAAAAATAAAATACTAGGACTAAGAGGAAGAGCAGTAGGACTTGTGTTTCCGAACTTTGAACAAAGTAAACATGTGAAGACTAAGGAAGAAGTTAAGGAAAAAATGAAAGATAAGAAAGAGCCTTTAGAATTTATTTGTTTTACTGCAGGTCTTGATACAGCATATTCTACTAAGTCACCTGATACTATAGCAATGATATTTCAAGGAATATCTAAGAATGGAGAATTATATGTATTAGATGAAAAAGTATATAACAATAGTAATTTACAACAGCCACTTGCTCCATCTGATACGGTAGTTAATTTTATTGACTTTTTGGAAAGAAATAGAGAAGAATGGGGATTTGCTAGGCATGTGTTTATTGATTCGGCAGACCAAGCGACTATGACTGAAATAAAAAAATATATTAGAAAAAATGGTTCTATTTATACTTTTAATAATGCACATAAGAAAGTAACTATAATAAACAGAATAAATCTTCAATTAGGTTGGATTCATAAATTGAAATATTTTGTGTTAAGTCATTGTACGAATCATATACAAGAATTGGAAACTTATAGCTGGAAAGAAAATAAAGATAATGAACCAGAAGATGCTAATGACCATACAATAAATGCTAGTCAATATGCATTTATACCTTATAGAAAAATAATAGGAGATGGTACAGAAGAAAATGAAGAAAATTATGAAGAAGAATATTAGAGAGGGAAAAGATGAATATTTTAAATAACTTTAATAATATGATCAAGAATGGAATAAAAAAATATTTAGATATAGAAGAAGCACCATATAATACCAATGTGAATGTATATTCATATACAACTTATGAAACTAATTTACTATTGAATAAAATATGGTATAGAGGTGAAAGCGAAGAATTAGAACAGATATATAATCAAATTATTAATGAAACAAATTTGCCTCATTTTTGGGGAAATAAAGGTTATAGAATAATAAAAATACATACAGGTTTACCAGGGATGATAGTAGACACATTATCTGATGTTGTTGTGGATAGCTTAGCATCAATAAAAGTAGGAGAAAGACAATCCGATTGGGAAGCAATAGCTAACGAAAACAATTTCAAAGAATTATTAAGAAAAGCTTTAATAACTGTATTATGGGGCGGTGATGGTGCTTTTAAATGGAGTTATGATCCTGAGATATCTAAATATCCTATAATCGAGTTTTATCCTCCTGAAAGAGTAGAATATGTGACAAAAAGAGGAAGACTTGTAGGGATAATATATAAGACAAAGAAGATAATAAATAAAAAAGAATATTTACTTTATGAAGAATATACTGATAAAGGAATTGATTATCGTTTATATAATGATAATGGAAAGCTTGAAAATATAAAATTATTAGAAAAAGCTGAGAATTCTGAATATAAATCAATAAAAAATAATGCGAATTTCCTTATGGGAAGAAAATTTTTATTGAAAGAAAGTCAGAAATATGAAAATAGAGGGAAGTCTATATTTGAAGGGAAAGTTGATAATTTTGATGCTTATGATGAAATATGGAGCCAGTGGATGCTTTCTGTAAGGAAGGGGCAAGTTAAAGAATATATACCTGAGGACTTACTCCCTAGAGACTTGAAAACTGGAGTTGTAAAAAGAAAGAGCGATTTTGAAAATGAATTTATTTTATTATCATCAACAATGGGAGAAGGTGATAAAAATAATTTGATACAAACAACTCAAGGTACTATACAGCATGAAGGACTATTAACTTCATATATTACAGCTTTAGACCAATGTTTAACTGGTCTAATTAGCCCATCTACATTAGGTATAGATACTAAAAAATTAGACAATGCTGAAGCTTCTAGAGAAAAAGAAAAAACAACACTTTATAAAAGAAGTCAGATAGTTGATAGTATGAGAAAACTTATAGAAGATATAGTAAATATCACTTTTAAATTTTATGATAATTTAAATGGGAAAATAATAACTGATACTAAATGTGAAGTAGTATTTACTGAATATGCTAACCCTTCATTTGAAGCTCAAGTAGAAACAATAGGAAAAGCAAATACTTCTGGAATAATGAGTATAGAAGCTACTGTAGAACAATTATGGGGCGATAATAAAAAAGAAGACTGGAAAAAACAAGAAATTAAACGCCTTAAAAATGAAAAAGGTATTATGGAAGAAGTAGAACCAGCTGTCAACAAAGATAATATAGAGATTATAGAAGAAGAACAAAAAGAATAGGTAGAATATGGATGAATATGATATAGCTAAACTTTATCAAGAAATGGAGATTGAACTTATAGCTTCTCTTAAAAGAAATTTATTACGACATGAATTAAAAGAAATAGAAGAGAACATGGAATATCCACAGTGGCAAGCATTAAAACTTAGAGATATTCAAAGAATTAAAAGAGAAAATCAAGATATAATAGGAAAATATACATCTAATATACCAAAAGATGTAAAGAAAATAATAAAAGAAGAATATAAGCAAGGAAAAAAAGAAGCAATAGCTTTATTTAATGATGCTAACAGAGGGAAAAGAAGATTAAATGAGAGTTTTTTTAAAACCAACAACAAAAAAGTAAAAGCTATGATAGATGAAATTAATGGGACTTTTAAAGAAGCAGAAAAAGCTATTTTTAGAATGACTAATGATGTTTATAGAAAAACTATATTTAAAGCTGGATTTTACTTATCACATGGAGCTGTGAATCTTAAACAAGCAATAAACATAGCTATGAAAGATTTTGCAAAAAGAGGTATAAACTGCATAGAATATAAGGACGGAAGACGTGTAAATATTGCTGATTATGCTAGAATGGCTGTTAGAACAGCGTCTCAAAGGTCAAGACTTATGGCAGAAGGAGACTTTAGGAAAAGGTTAAAAAGAACACTTGTAAAAATAACAAAGCATGGAACTTCATGCAAATATTGTAAAGTGTATGAACAACAAATATTGGTTGATGATGTCTATTCTGGAGGTGTTCCAGATGGCAAACATGAATTGTTATCTATTGCTATGAGTAAGGGATTATTTCATCCTAATTGTAGGCACAAAGCTCCAACTTATTATGAAGAATTAGATGAATTAAAATATGAACAAATGGCTAAAAGTGCTACGGATAAAGAAGAGGAAGAGAGAAAAAAAGACTTATTTAGTCAAAAAGAACAAAGAAAAAGAAGAGTAAGGCTGTTAGAAACAAATAAAATACAAGAAAAAAACAACAAAAAATATAAAAAGTATGATATAATAAAATACGAAGAAGTAGATCAAGAGATAGAAGATAGACTTCAAAGGCAAAGTGATTTGATATGGGATAAGCTAAATGATGAAGAGAAACATGCGTTAAATCAGTATACTTGGACATTTTATACTAAAATAAATAATTATCTAAGAGATCCTTCATACATTACGGATGTACTAGAGTTAAAAAAAGTAAAAAAATGTATAAGAGGAATAGATAAAGTCCTAGACAATAATAATTTAGAAGAGAACTTAATATTATATAGAAGTGTTAGTAAAGGGGAATTTGAATATTGGAAAAACTCAGAGATATTAGAAACTTACAAAAGTACTGGTTTATATGAGAAAATTTATAAAACTTTTAATCATGGATATAAAATAAAAATAAAAGCTCCAGTTGGAACTAAGGGATATTACATTGGAAATCATTCTGAATTTGAAAATGAAAAAGAATTTTTGGTACATAGAGGACAAAAATATAAGATATTAAGTATAAAAGAAGATATAATGGAGGTGGAAATAAATGTATAAAAATGATTTACTAGAAAGAACTCTTACTTATAATTATGAGAATGGTATATATGTAAGTAAACAATATACTAAAGAAGAATTAAAGGCAAAAAGAAAATATTATGAAGAACAAGAACCACCTAAAGGAATGCCTAAAAGTAGATGGTTATATGAAGTGAAAAGGCAATTTGAATTAAGAAAAGGAGCAGAGAAATACCCAGATATGGTTTTTGCAACTCTTGATTTTTTATTAAAATAATTATAAAACACTACATTATATGTAGTGCAATGTACAGTTAAATGCTGTATGTTGCAGTGCATATAATATTGGAGAGATGAGTAGAAATACTTGTCTCTTTTTTGTATGCCAAAAATAAGTTGCTTGTAATCTAAAAACAAGAGGCAGATGACCTTATCTGTATAAAAAGGAGATGAAATGGAAGTTGTTGACGGAGTAGAAAACAATGAAGTAGTAGAAAATAATGAAGCTACTGATACTTCGAAAAGTGAAAAAGTTAAAACACAAGTGTCAGAAAAAAAATATACTGATGAGGATGTTAATGCAATATCACTAAAAAACACAAATAAAGCAGTTGAAAAACTGAAAAAAGAATTAGGAATTGATGATGTAGAAGAAGCAAAAAAAATATTAAATGCTTTTAAGTCTACTAAGCAAGATACTAAAACAGATGAGTTAAGCATTTTAAAGCAACAAGCTGAAAAAAATATGTTAGAAGCTGTTAATTTAAGAATTGAAAATGCTTTACTTGTAAAAGGTGTTGATTCTAGTAAGTCAAGTAGAATGATGAGATTAGTTGATAAAAAAGCCATATTAGATGAAAATGGCAATATTGATAATTCTAAACTTAATACTGAAATAGAAGAAATACTTAAGGACTTTCCAGAATTAAGCAAAAAAAGTAAAGAAAAAGGTTTCGCTATAGGTGGAGATGGAAAGGAAACAGAAAAAGAAAAGGTAGATCCATTAGATAAATTAAAAAAAGCAATGAAGCTAAAATAATAATTTATTAAAGGAGATATAATATGAATACAATAGAAAAATTTAAACAAAATGCACCTCAACTTCTTGATGCGGTGTATAAAGCAGAAGCGAAGACTGCAATATTAGATACAGAAGAAGAACTAGTTCAAGCAGGAGCTAATGCTAATGAAATAATAATACCTATGATAGACATGGATGGGCTTGGAGATTATTCAAGAAATTCAGGTTATACTGATGGTGATGTTAAATTAACTAATCAAACTGTACCATTTGATTATGAAAGAGGAAGAAAGTTAAAAGTAGATAGAATAGATAATGAAGAAACAGCAGGAATCGCCTTTGGAAAACTTTCTGGTGAATTTGTTAGAACTAAAGTTGTTCCAGAAGTTGATGCAATGAGATTTGCTAAATATTCAAGCTTGAATGATATAACTAAATTAGCACCTGTTGCATATACTAAAGGTGAAGAAATTCTTGAAGCAATACAAGATGCTTATTCTCAAATGACAGAAGATGAAGTGGGTGAATCAGAAAGAATTTTATTCATAACACCTACATTACTTAAGAAAGCAAAACATGTTTCAAAAATAACTAATACGGATATTTTAGATAATTTTTCAGCAGTAATTGAAGTGCCTCAAGGTAGATTTTACACTAAAATTCAACTATTAAATGGTAAAGATAGTGGAGAAGAAAAAGGAGGATTTAAACCAGCAAGTGATGGTAAGAAAATTAACTTTATGATAATTCATAAACCAGCAGTACTTCAATATGCTAAACATGCAAATATAAAAATATTTACAGCAGACCAAGATCAAGATGGAGATTTCAATAAGATGTTATATAGAATTTATTCTCTTGAAAATGGATATAAGAATAAGAGAGCTGGATTTGTATTATCACATCAAGCATAAGATAAGGAGAAATTAATATGACAATTGTAGGATGGTCACCAGAAGATGACAAAATAAATACTATAACAGCAGTAGAACCTGCAGAAGATAAAAAAGACAATAAAAATACATCAAAAGGTAAAACAAAAGAAGCAGTAGAACCTGCAGAAATAGAACCTATAATTGAAGAATAGAGGTGATATATGCTTTACCTGAATATTGAAGAATACAAAAATAGGGGAGGTAAACTTGATATACCTCCTTATATTTTTGAAACAATACAAGATATAATTGATGATTTAACATTTAATAGAATAGTTTATATAGGATATGATAATTTAACTGATTTTCAAAAAGAATGTTTGAAAAAATGTATGTTTGTAAGTACTGAGTTTTATTTTAATAATAAAGAGTTATATGAACAAACAATGAATTTAAAGAGCTACAGTGTAGGTGATATATCAGTTACTTCTGAAATAAATGAACAAATAATAACAGAGATAAAAAAATATAAAATACCTTACTTAGCTTATAGCAATTTAAAGAAAACAGGACTAATGAGGAGAGGTTTTAAATGGTAGAGAAAATAAAAAAACTAGGATTCTTGGATTTTTTAGCAAATAAAGAATGTGAAATTACAATATATAGTGATGAGATATCTGAAGATGGAGATTTCAATAAAGTATTAAGTGTTACTAAGCCATGTATTTATCAAGAAAAAACAGAGAAAAGACTAGAACCTAATGGAAAAGAAATTATACTTAATGGAATCATATTAATCAAGGGAGATTTGTCCAAAAATATAAAAACTTTATCTATAGGTAAAGTAAAAATAGAAAGTAAAGAATATACAATACATAAAGGGTATAGAATTTTTAATCCAGATGGAACAGTCAATCATACAAAATTGGAGATAATATGAAAATTAGTAAAAAAATCAAACAAAATGTTGTTGATGAAATTAATACTTATGCACTTGATGCTTTACTAGAAACAGCAGATGCAGTTCAATCTGATCTATTAGACTCTCAAACGATACCTTTTGATACACGGAATGCTAGAAGAAAGTATCTTTGTAGATGATACTCATATTGAAAAAGGAAAAGCAATTATTGGAGTAGACACACCATATGCTAGAAGAGTTTATTTTCATCCAGAGTACAACTTCAAAAAAAATAAAAATCCTAATGCTCAAGGTATGTGGTTTGAAACTTATATATCAGGAGATAAGAAGAACTATGCTAATGAATTGTTTAAGAAATTCATGAAAGGAAGAATATAATGTTATTAGATAAATATAGAGATTATTTTAAAGAAAAGTATAAGTGGAAACATTCTATCTCTATAGGAAAGATAGATAATAATAAAGAAAAAATGATAACCTTTTATAATTCTAAAAGAATAATGAAAAATGAAGGATTTATAAATAATAAAAAAACAAAAATAAAACCAATAACTATTTTATTAAAATATGGAACTAATTATAAAGAAGCTTCAGAAGAAGCTACTAAAATACAAGAATTTTGGAATTTTAGAAATTTCAATATAGATAACTATCAAATATATTCAAATCTTTTGTATTCTGAACCTATAGAATTAGGAGCAGATGATAAAGGAAATTATGAATTTTCATTTGAAATAGATTTGATCGAAAATGAAAGGAAGGAGAATTAATATGCCAGAACCAAAAGTTATTAAATCTGGAGTATTTCCAGTAAATAATTGCATAATAGAATTAGGAACAAAAAAGACAGGCGATGTATGGACATATGTTAAAGTTGCAGAAATGGAAAAAGGAAACATATCAATTGAAACTGGTATTGAAACATGGACTGCAATGGAAAATGAAGGATGGCAAAGTGCACTTGCTACAGCAAAGAAAGTTACTTTTAATTTAGCAGGTAAGAGACATATAGGAGATCCAGGGAATGATCATTTAGCGAGTCTTGCTTTAAAAAATGGAGTAGATGCTTATACTGCATTTAAGATAACATTTCCTAATAAAGATGTCTTTGAAATGGAGGCAGTTGCTGATGTTAAAGATTTTATGGGACGGAGATTCTACAAATGTAGCACCACTATCTGCCGATTTAATATCACATGGAAAGCCTAAATATACAGAAGGAGCTTAATTTTATTTAAAAGGGGAAATATCATTCCCCTATTTTTTATTATAAGGAGAAGGGAAAAAAATGAGAATATTAGATACAAAAATTTTACCAAAGGAAAAAAGAGAAAAACCAAAAATAAAAGTTTTGGATAAACTTTATGATGTGGATAACACTAAAAAGACATATGATAAACTTTATGAATTAGAAAAGAATACAGAAATATCAATGTTAGAAAAACAAGACACATTGTTAGAGTTACTGTTAGGTAAAAAAGCACTTAAGGAAATATTAGATTTAGATATAAGTAATGAAGAATATAAAAATTTAGTGAATGTCGTAGTTGCATCTGCTACAGGTCAAAAACTAGAAGAAATAGAACAAACAACAGAAAAAAAGTAAATTATGACTATTATTACGATGATAAATATGATTGGAATTTAATAGTATCAAGTTTTTTGGAACAATATAATATAGATTTGCTAGAAGAATATGACACTATTACTGTTGAAAAATATAATATGTTAATAACTGGAATATCACCTAACACAGCACTTCGGAAGAATCATTTCAATAAGAGCAGAAAAAGATGAGAATATAATAAAAAATATGTCAGAACATGAACTTAGAATTAGAGAAGAATGGGAAAACTTCAGAGTCAAAAATATGACGGAGGAAGAAAGCAACGATAAATTAGAAAAAGCAATGTATATCTTCAAAATGTTAGCAAGTAACAATGACTAATATAGGGGGAAGTATATGAGTAAAAGTGTAGGTGAGGTAAGCATTGATCTGACATTAGATGATAAAGAATTTTCTAGAGTATTAAATAATACTATGAAACAATCTGAAAACTTTGCTAGTAACACTATGAATAAAATAAGTGGATACATAACAAAAGCTTTTGCAGTAGGATCTATTTTAGCATTTGGAAAAGCAAGTGTTGATGCAGCAAATGAAAGTCAATCTGCATGGACAGGCTTAAATTCAATAATATCAGGACAAAACAAAAGTTTTTCTAAAGCTCAAAGTTTTATAAATGATTACATTTCTGATGGATTGGTTCCCCTTAATAATGCAGTAACTACTTATAAAAATTTATTAAGCAGAGGTTATGATACATCACAGATTGAAAATATAATGAATGTATTTAAAAATACAGCTGCCTTTGGAAGACAGTCAAGTTATTCAATGGGTGAAGCTATACAATCAGCTGCCGAAGGTTTAAAAAATGAAAATTCAGTATTGGTAGATAATGTTGGAGTAACTAAGAATGTTGCTAAAATGTGGGACGAATATGCTAAAAGTATAGGAACTACAGCAAATAATCTTACTTTAGCACAAAAAAGACAAGCTGAAGTAAATGGAATTATAGAAGAAAGTAAATTCCAAATGGGAGATGCTAAGGCATATACCGAGACTTATGCAGGTAGAATGGCACAACTTAATAGTGCATTTGTAAACTTGAAAACTTCAGTTGGTAATATTATTGCTCCAATTGCTCAAATGTTTATACCTGTGCTTACTATGGCATTTAATGCAGTTACTAGATTTTTTAATGGAATAGGTCAATTGCTAGCAGTATTTGGGATAAAATTCCCTAAAGTCATACAAGGAGAGACTAAAAATGCTATTAGTGGAATTTCTTCAGGATTAGGTAAAGCTACAGAAGGAATGAAGGGAGCAGGAAAACAAGCAAAAAAAACGGCAAAAGAAATTAATAATGCTTTTGCTAGTGTTGATGATCTTAATGTTTTTAAACTACCTGATAAACCTGAAACAAACTCAAATGTAGGTGGTGGAAATTCAGGGGTAGATGCAGGAGCACGGATCAGGTATAGGAAACTTAGGGATTGATCCTAAAGGAGCAGATGAATTATCAGATTGGGCTGTCAAATTCAAGTCACAAATGGAGGATATATTTAATGCTATAGCAAATACTAATGTTTGGAAATCTATGATTACATCTGGTGAAAAAGTATTTAATACAATACTTGATAAAGGAAAAAGCTTCTTTAGTTCATTTAAAGGTATATTTACATCTTTAGGTGAAGCTTGGACTGATACTATAAAAGATAGAGGTCCAGAATTTGATAACGCTTTTTCAGAATTAATAATAGGTGCAGGTGATATTATTAATAGCAGGATCAAGCTTTTAGTTGCACCATTTGAAGGATTCTTTAGTGGAGTAGATACTGCATTAAAAGAAAAGGCACCAGAACTTACTAATAGTTTTTCCGACATAATGTTACCATTGGTTGAATTTATTGGTAAAACATTTCAAGAAATATCAATACCTATTGATCAATTTACAGAAGATTTTAAATTGGGATTCAGTGATTTAGGAATAACTGCAACTAATTTTATTACAGATGTTTTAACTGGGATAGCAACTCATATGCCTGATATTATGGGTAATCTTAATGTACTTAAAGATGGATTTGTTAATACATTTAGTCAAATAAGTTCTATTGTGGGACAAATGTGGAATGATTTTACAAGAAGTATCAGAGATACATGGGATAAATATGGTAAAGGTATTAGTGATGAAATTGGAAAGTTTATAGTTAATATTACAGAGCATTTTAAAAAGATATGGACAGATATTTTAGAACCAGTTATAAAACCTTTCTTAGAAGAATTTAAAAGGGCTTGGGATGAATCTTTAAAACCTGCAGTTGATAATGTTATGAATTTTATAGGAAAACTTATTCAAGGAGCATTACAACTGTATAATGGCTTTATAGTACCTATAATGGGATATTTAAGAGATGAGCTTGCTCCTATATTTAGAGAAGTTTTTACTATAATAGGAGGTGTAGTTAATACAACATTTAGGTTAATAGGGGATTTAATCAGCTCAGCTTCAAGATATTTTAGTGGATTGATTGATTTCATATCAGGAGTATTTACTGGTAATTGGAGAAGAGCATGGGAAGGTATAAAAGATATGTTTGGAGGTATATTTGGTTCAATAGGTGCATTGGTAAAAGCACCGATAAACCTTATTATTACAGGAATAAATAGTTTTTTAGCTGGAATAAATCACATCAAAATACCTGATTGGGTTCCTGGTATTGGAGGAAGAGGTTTTCATATGCCAAGACTTCCTTTACTTGCAAATGGTGGTTATGTAAGAGCAAACAGTCCTCAACCTGTTATTATAGGTGATAATAAACGAGAAGGTGAAATAGTAGCACCTGAAAGTAAAATTGATCAAGCAGTAGCAAGAGGTATTGAAAGAGCTAATATAGGAAACGGAACACCTAAAGAATATGTAATAGTATTAGATGTAAGATATGAAGATGGAAGAAGAATTATAAAGAAAATAAATGATGTTACTAAAGAAGAAGGAGAAGTATTATTAATACAGTAGGAGGTTTTACATGGAAAAAGATTATATTGTAGTTATAGGAGATGACAGATTAAAAGTGGACGAAATAAATCCAGAATTTGCAATTCAGGATTCAAAAGCATCAGGTCGTGGAGAAGATCTTACTATGTATAGAGAAATATTAGGAGGAATAAATAAATTTACTTGTAAATTAAATTATCCTTATGGAGAACAACTGAATATTATAAGAAAGCTTAGTAGAACACCTATAGTTACTATTGATATATATAATCCGATGGAAGGAAAAAGAAGGGAGATGAAAGTAAGTGTAAAATGCGAAAAAATTAGCACTATAAAAATTTCAGGAATAGAGTATGCAAAACCATTAGATATTAGTTTCACACAAATAGGGAAGGATGTTATATGATTGAATATTGGAATAAGCTTGCAAATAATGATGTTATAATAACACAACATAGACTTACAATTGGAAATAAGGTTTACGAAGATGGGATATTTAAAAGTTTCCCATCTTTTAAACATATTTCTAATAAATATATAGGAGGATTTCCAAGTAAGACTTGTGAATTTATTATTTATGACCATGATGAGAATATAGATATAAAAAACAAAGAAATTTTATTAGAAATAGGTCATAAAATTGATAATGATATAGTTTGGTTCAAAACAGGTTATTTTAAGATTACAGATATAATTTCAGACAAAAGTGCAAAAACTATTAAATGTACAGGAGAGGACAGAACATATTTATTTAATGACAAATATAAAAGTGATCTAAATTGGGAGAATAGACATACAGGAAAAGAGATAATAGATGAAATATTAAAAAAAATAGGAGTTGAATTGGATGGAAATTTTACATTTGAGAATCATAGTTTTTTAAGACCTAATTTTAAATTTAACATTTCCTATAGAGAAGTAATTTCAAAAATGGCAGAAATCTGTGGAGCTATAGCGATTATTACAAACGAAGGTAAATTGAAAATAAAAAAACAAACAAATAAAGATATTTTAGTAGAGAAAAAACATAGAATAGACTATTCATTAGAAAAACCAAAAGGAAAAATAAGTAGAATATCTCTAGGAGTTGAAGGATATGAAGATGATTATTTGGCAGGAACAGAAAAAGAAGGATATATAACTCATAGTATTGAAAATAATCCATATTGTGATTTGTATAGAGATGAAATGGCAAATAAAATATTAGAAAACCTTAAGGACATAGATATTACAGAATTTGAAATAAAAGGATTTCTTGATGATTGTTTTTTAGAATTAAACGATAAAATAAGAATAAAAGGAAATGATGATAATATTACAGATATAGTAGTATTAGGAATAGAAAATCCAGGTACATTCAGAAGTAAAGTGTATTGTAAGATTGAAGAAAGTAAGAAAAAAGAATATACGATAGCAGGATCTGTAAAAGAAGACTTAAAACGTGTAAGTTTAAAGGTTAATCATATTAAAGATGAGATAACAGCAGAAATCGCTAAAGTAACAGAAAAAGCAAACGAGCTTACAAAGTTTCAAGCAGATATTGAAGGCCTTAAATTATGGAAGGAAGCACAAATAGATCTTACAGACCACAGAAAAGGTATAGGAACAATTACAACAAAAGAAGCAGAAGATTTTAATATAGTTAAGTATCAAGCAGAAGGTGGGACTATATATAGGTATATAGAAGGATTATATCCATCAGAAGAACTATTCCCATCAGAAGATTTATTCATGCCTGAAAAGGTAGGAATGGAGGAAATAGAATGATAACGATAAAAGTATATAAAGGAAGTAATACAAGTTTTGAATTTAAAACTTATAACCTTGATAATGATAAATTAAAAACATTTGAAACTTATAATGATTTTATGAGTGTAAATGAAAAAGGTGAATACACAATAGAAAGATGGATACATATTAATGAATATGGTGGATACACAATAGAAAAGAAAATAGAAACAGGAAAAATAGAAAATTTTTCATTATATGAAGGTATAAATGTTATTGAGATAGATTCAAGGAGAAGTCAAACAGAGATAATATATATAATAGAAAATCCATATACAAAAGCAATGGGTGTAGAAATAAAAAATAAAATACAAATAAATAATCAAGGTATTATGCAAGAAGTAAGC
>QWCI01000254.1_pt1 | contig 29541 bp, 26 predicted proteins | sample 1972541 | NCBI WGS metagenome assembly QWCI01 (sample SAMN09866712, study PRJNA288562) | Human oral metagenome isolate term3_saliva, whole genome shotgun sequencing... | isolation source: mouth | host: Homo sapiens | place: USA: California | reverse complement strand
GAATTCCGCCAGGTAGTGCGAGGTGTAGACGACGGCCGCTCCGTCGTCGGCGAGCTGGCGGACCGCGCGCAGGATCTGGCTGCGCGCCTCCACGTCCGCCCCGACGGTCGGCTCGTCCATGAACACCAGGCGCGGGCGGTGCATGATCGCCATGCCTGTGTGGAGCCTGCGCTGCTGTCCACCCGACAGGTGTGAGGCGCGCTGCCCTCGTTTTTCAGTGAGGCCGAGCAGGTCCATTACCTCACCCGCGCGCGAGGCCGCCTCGCGTCGGCCGAGTCCGTGCAGTTCTCCGAAGGCGGCCAGATTCTGGGCGACGCTCAGGTCGGGGTAGATGCCCAGCTCCTGGGGCGCGTATCCGATTGACCGTGCAGCCTCGGTGGATGCGGGTCGGTGGCCGCAGATGGATGCGGTTCCGGAGTCGGCTCGGCGCAGGCCGCACAGGATCGTGATGAGCGTGGACTTGCCCGCTCCGTTTCGTCCGAGTAGCCCGAGTATCTGACCGGGTTCGACGCGCAGGTCGACCCCGCGCAGGACTTCGTGGGTGCCGTAGCTTTTGTGGATTCCCTGGGCGTCCAGGGATGGAGCGTGTGGTTGTGACACGGTGACTCTCCCATCAGTTAACGCTGTTAACTTTGTGTCGCACGAAAGGTTAACAGTGTTAACTTTTGAATGCAAGGCGGTGTTGCGTGCAGTGGAGAACTACTGATTTACTGCGTTTTTCTGACAATCTGTCGCTGCGTGGGGGAGGGAAGCAGCCCTACACTGTCTCCTCGAGGCCTGAAGGAGGACTGAAAGTGCCAGGTATGGATACCTACGACGCGATCATGCTGCTGTCCTACGGTGGCCCGAACGGCCCAGACGACGTCCTGCCGTTCATGCGCAACGCGACGCGCGGCCGCGGAATCCCCGACGAGCGTCTGCTTCAGGTTGCCGCTCACTACAAGCGTTTCGGTGGCGTTTCGCCCATCAATGCCTGCAACCAGCGTCTGATCGCGGACTTGTCCGCGGAACTCGCGCGACGCGGGCATGACATCCCCGTCGGGTGGGGAAACCGCAACTGGCATCCCTTTGTTACCGAAGGCCTCGACGCGCTCGCCCAGGCCGGTGCCCGACGCATCCTCGTCCTGCCCACCTCTGCCTACGCCTCGTACTCGGGGTGCCGCCAGTACCGCGAAGACCTCGCCGAGGCCGCTGAAGCCCTGCACGAGAAGTGGGGCGACGTCGTCCTGGGGGCTGAAGACAGCGCCGACAACCCCGACGCCGACATCATCCTGGACAAGGTCCGCCCCTACTACTCAACCCCCGGCATGGCGAGCGCACAGATCGCATCCGTCCGGCGTTCGTGGGAGGCTCTGACGGCGCGCGGCATCGACCCGGCCGGGATTCGCCTGATCTTCGTCACCCACTCCATCCCCGTGAGCATGGAGGCAGGGTCCTCACCCTTCCCGTTCCGATCCGCTATCGACGAGGCCGCGGCGGCCTCGGGCGGTCACGGCGAGCGGCAGGGGAGTGGGGCCTCGTCGCAAGCGGGAACACCCGTAACTGAAATCAGCTACGTCGCCCAGCATCGCGCCCTCATCGACGCGATCATGCCGGAGCTGCGGCGCGTCCTCGGGCGTGAGGATCTGGGCTACGACCTCGTGTATTGCTCGCGATCGGGACCCCCGCAGGCACGCTGGCTCGAGCCCGATATCAACGATTTCCTCGAGGAGATCGCCGGCGATGCCGCATCTGATGCCACGGCGCCGAGTGGTGCAGAGGCGAGGCTGCTGAGTGGCGTCGTGGTCGTCCCCATCGGGTTCATCTGCGACCACATGGAGGTCGTTTACGACCTCGACACCGAGGCGAAGGAGACCGCTGCGCGCCTGGGAGTTCCATACGAGCGCGCCGATACCGTCTCCACCGACCCGGATTTCGTGTCCTCCCTGGTCGACGTGCTCGAAGAGCGCGCGGCCCAGGCGCGAGGCGAGAAACCTGAGCATGTGACGGTCACGGACACTGGCCCCTTCCACACCGTCTGCCCGAGCGACTGCTGCCTCTCCCCGGCGCGCCCCGGCCACTCCGCACCCGCTGCCGGAGGTACTCATCCCGGCGCGGCAGTCACCCCTCACACCTCCGGCGTGCCCGCCCGAGTCGCCGGTCAACCAGCCACAACCCAGGAGGACTCTATGTCTACCCCTCATCCCCGTGCCGTCGTGCCGCCCGAGCAGAACCCGGAAAACCCGGGACATCCCGCAGGAGTGCCGGACCGCGTCGGTGAGCACGCCGCGCGTCACCAGGCCCGCCACGCGGACACCGAGGCGACGCCCCACTCGCACGCCGCGCACGCCCGCGTCACCGACCCGCGCGACGCGACGGACATCGACTTCGACGAGGTCAACAACAAGCAGCACTACGCCCTCTACTCCGTGTTCGCGCTCGGTGAGTCCCTGCCCGCCGACGACGGCGAGCGCGGCCGTATTATCGCCGAGTCCCTGGACTACGTGAAGGGCGCGGGCGCGGAAATTCGCGGCTTCTATGACGTGTCCGGCTTCCGCGCCGAGGCCGATCTAATGGTGTGGTGGCTCGACGACGACCCGCAGATCCTTCAGGACGCCTACCATCGCCTGCGCGCCAGCGCGCTCGGCAAGTTCCTGGATCCCATGTGGTCCTGCATGGGCCTGCACACCCCTGCCGAGTTCAATAAGCGCCATATCCCCGCCTGCTTCGGCGGCGTCGCGCCCCGCGACTGGGCGATGGTCTACCCCTTCGTGCGCTCCTACGACTGGTACCTGAAGGCCCCCGAAGAGCGTGCTCGGATCATGGCAGAACATGGCCGCAACGGCTTCGCGCAGTACCCGGACGTCAAGGGCTCGACCCTGTCGGCCTTCGGCTTCTCCGATTACGAGTGGGTGCTCGCCTTCGAGGCCGACAGCCTGGATCGCCTCGAGGGCGTCATGCACGCTCAGCGCTACACCGAGGCGCGCCTCTACGTGCGTGAGGACACCCCGTTCTTCACAGGTCCGCGCGTGAGCCTCGGCGAGTGGGCGGAGCGCCAGCCCCGCGCATAAGGGTCCTTATATGAGAGCTCGCCCCGGCCTCGTCCCTGAGAAAAGGAACGAGGCCGGGGCGCAGTGCAATGTCATCACACGGCGTGGGCGGTGCGGTACTTTTCGCGAGTTGCGACCTACTTGCGCGTCAGTGCTTTCTTCAGGATGACGACTGCGTTGAAGACAGAGCCCATGACGCTCTTCTTGCGTGCCGCATAGGTCAATGCGTTTGAGAATTCAACCGCCAGATGCTGCTTAAAGGGAGCGGTGGTGTCACCGTTTTTGTTGAGGGCGTGATTGTAGGCGATGAAGTCCCCAATGGTGACGCCGTCAACGTCGACCTCCACGTAGGCGGGCTGCATGTTCCGACCCTTGACAGTTTCCGCGGCAATGCGGTGCCACATCTCATCGGACTGTGCCAGGCGATCCTTATAGAGGTTCAGAATGCCCTCGCGCCCGAGTCGAACTTTCGTGACGACGAGCGCCTCCTTTGCTTTGGCAAACGGGAGGGCGAGAGCCTGCTCCTTGTAAACGCGCGTGTCCTAGACGTCGATTTTCGTAGGGAACAAGATGCTCTTATCCACCGTGTCTACCGCAGTGTGCGCCCGGATGCTTCCGACTTGGAGGTTTTTCTCGTTTCGTCGCTGGCGCTAACGCTCAATGACTATTGTTTGCGCCGCGGTACCAATGTAGATCCTGCTGAGGTGGCGGCTGCGTTGCAGCGCGTCGCGCTCAGGTAGAGTCGGCGCAACCGTTAGCTGCGGGGGAACAGGAGTGGCAGGTTGTGCGCGACCTGGTTACAGACCGAGGTCATGGAGTGATCTTCGCCGTCGTCGATCCACACCTGCAGGCTGGACTCCGTCATGAGGTCGGGGTAGTCCTGGTAGAGTTCGTCGAGCTGCGGGGTCATGTCCCACAGCGCCGGGTCTTCCGAGCCGACCGACGCGAGGATACGGAAATCGCTCGGTCCGTAGCCTGCGCGCAGTGCCCCGTCGGTCACCAGCTGTCCAATCCGCTCCTCGTCGGCGTCCTCCTCGCGCCCGATCCACGACTCGCCCGCCATCGGCATGTACCCGTAGAAGTACTGCGGGCGCAGGGCAAAGACGTCCCACGTGGTCGTCGCACCCATCGAGAAACCGCCGAACGCGCGGTGCCTGCGCGAGGCCCGCAGCGAGGCGTCGGACAGATCACCGCGCGCAAACGTCGTGTACCGCGATTCGACCGTCGAGATCAGCGTGTCGATCTCGGTTGTCGCGAAGAAGCGATTAAGCGTGTAATCGTCCTCGTAGTTGTCGGTCGCGAACGACCGATCCGGATAGTAGGTCGCGAACACGACGATGGTCGGTGAGACCTCGCCGGAAGCCTCCAGCTTATCGATGACCGGCGCGATCCCGTTAGCCAGGCCTGCTGCGTTGCCCCACCAGCCGTGCGTCAGGTAGAGGACGTTCACGGGGCGAGCGGGCGAGTAGGAGTTGGGCACATACACGAAGGCCTGCTTGTCGTAGACCGTCCCCTCATAGCTCTGCTCATACGTCAGGGTGTCGATGGAGCCGTGCAGGGACGAGGCCGTGTTCAGCAGACCTGCCATGGCCTCGGGAATGGGGTTGTCGTCTTCCTCGATGGCGATAGGGGAGGGGTCTTTTTGCTCGCGCCCGGAGGGGGTAAGGGTGGCTGCTGCGAGGCATGCGAGGGTGACTAAGGAAGCCGCGATCGCAAGTGATGCAACGATCGTGGTCATCTGCCTGGATGTTCGCCTGACGAACCTGGTGTTCATTGGTCGCGCCTCGCGTGCTTTGTGGCTACCCTCATGGACTCAACTGTATGCCCGCTTGGGCGGTGGGTACTAATCGGCGTGGCTGGTATCGCGTTGTACCTCCCCTCCGATGTCGCATGCAATTCCCCGTCAGTCTTTCAGGATGTGAATTGTGATCGCTGAAATTCCGGGGGTTGTGAGGGGTTGGCACAACTGCGTGTCGGGGAATTACGTGCGACATTTGTGGGGAACTATGGTGTGTGCCTGGTATCCGCGCGGCGGGTGTCTGGTGTTTACTGTTATGTGACCTCCGACGTGTTGGTGGCGGTTTGCGTGTGGGCGTGTCATACCCTGAATGTATGACTCCCGAGATCACCGATCCAGCCGTCCGCGCAATCGCCGAGGAGATCGCCGCAGACCCAGCCAATGCCTCGTTCACGAAGCGAGGCGTGCAGCCGCTGTTCTACGCGGGGTCCGAGTGTCGCATCATGATCGTCGGTCAGGCGCCCGGGCGCGTCGCCGAAGAGACCGGCATCGTGTGGAACGACCGCAGCGGCGACCGTTTGCGCGACTGGATGGGCGTCGATAGGGACACCTTCTATGAGTCCGGGAAGCTCGCGATCGTCCCCATGGACTTCTACTTCCCGGGCACGGGAAAGAGCGGCGACCTGCCTCCGCGCAAGGACTTCGCCGACACGTGGCACCCGCGCCTGCTCGAACTTATGCCGAAGCTCGAGATGACGATCCTTGTCGGCGCGTACGCGACCAGGCGCTACCTGCACCTGCCGTCCTCGGTCTCGCTGACCGACGTGGTGCGCGACTACAAGCAGTATGTGCCCACCTACTTCCCGCTGGTCCACCCCTCGCCGCGCAACCAGATGTGGATGAAGAAAAACCCCTGGTTCGACACCGACGTGCTGCCCGACCTGAAGAAGCGGGTCGCTGCCCTCATGGCCTGAACGTTATACGTGACAATCGGCGTATAAACGTACGTCGGTTCCCACGTACATCGTGTGCTCGTGGATTCACGAGGCCGGGGCCGGGTTGGGTGGTGCACACTAGGGCGCATGGATGATCTGCGTATTCCCGCTGGGCCTGGCTGCCCGCGTGGTCTCGTCGTGCCCGCGGGGGAGCTGATCGAGCGCTTTTCGCACGCTTCGGGTCCCGGCGGCCAGGGCGTCAACACCGCGGACTCGCGGGTGCAGCTCAGCCTGGACCTCGCTGCGACAGTCGCGCTGAATGACGAGCAGCGCGAGCGAGCCCTGCGAGAGCTAGGGGATCGCCTCACCGGGACCGTCCTGACCATCACCGCCGCCGAGACCCGCTCCCAGCGCCGCAACCGCGCCGCCGCCCGCGAGCGCCTCGCCGAAGTCCTGCGCGCAGCGCTTATTCCGCCCGTCCCGCGGCGCGCCACGAAGCCGACGCGCGCGTCCAAGCTGCGCCGCCTGGATGCCAAAAAGAGGCGCTCGGAGGTCAAGGCGCGCAGGCGCCGCCCCGATGCCGAGTAAACCAGGGACGAGGCCGGGACCGGTTAGACCCATCGGCTCCCGTCGGTGCGCCAGCCGATAAACACCCAGGTGACGGGCAACTTGTAGTCGAGGACCCACATCTCCGACGGCTCCCCGGACGGGGATTCGGCGGCCCGGCGCACGAAGTGTTGGGCCGCGTAGGCGTCGAAGAGTCGCTGCTCGCGGTCCGTGAACGGCTCAGGGCGAGCCAGGCGGCGCAGGTCGGAGTAGGCCTCGTCGAAGGATGAGAAACGCATGGGGCGGACGGTCGTGGTGGTTGCGCAGGTTGGGATTCTGCCTATTGCGCGCAGCGCGCGCAGGACCTTGCGGGCATTTTGTGGGCGCTTGGCCGTGCGCCCCAGGTAGGTGAGCAGGCGCGGGTCCGAGGAGGGCGGCAGGCTCGCGGGCACGACGACCGCCGCGCGTGAGCGTGCTGCCGAGTCGAGCTTGGCGACGAAGGAGGCCACGGCCTCGGCCATGAGGGAGCGTGAGGCAAAGGCGACGTCCACGCTGTTCTCACCCAGGCCTGCCTCCTCCCAGTCGTCCTCCCAGGCGTGCAGGTGGGAGGTGATCGGCAGATTTTCTGCTGCCGTGCGCTCGTCGAGGATCGCGAGCATGGCCTCGGCGAAGTCGCAGCCGTGGACGCGGTGCCCCGCGCGGGCGAGGGGGACGGCGAGCGTGCCCGTCGCGCAGCCCATGTCGAGGACCTCATCATCCGCTTCGAGGGCGAGCAAGTCGAGGAGCCAGCGCTCGTAGTTGCTGGTCGCGTCTCTCGTGAACGTCGCGGCCCGCTTGTTCCAATAAGCCTGCGAGTCGCGGTTGATTGTGCTGTTCTGTGTCGACATGAAGGGCCCTTCAATGCGCCTTGGCTGCATGCTTTGTCAGTGCTGCTGCATGTATAATGACATGCAGAAGGAGGCTTTCGCATGGCAACGGTGAATTTTAGTGTGCGTATGGATGCGGATCTCAAGCGTGAGGTTGAAGCGATCTACGCGGAGCTCGGCATGAATCTGACGTCTGCTGTGAACGCTTTCCTGCGTCAGAGCGTACGCGTGGGTGGAATGCCCTTCGATCTGCGTTTGAATGAGCAGCAGTGCGAGACGGTCTTGGCGATGTTGGAAGCGGAGCAGCTAGCCTCTGATCCGGGCATCGAGGCCCCGGACGTTGAAGACGCTCTGGCGGAGTTGAAGCGCTAACGGGACGGAAACGCACGCGGACCTGTTTGGGCTCTAGTTGTTGTGCCGCGTGGAATAATGGCCCAATGACTTCTTCTGCCACACTTGACTACCAGGAAGGCGCGCACGCCCGGGTGCTCGACGCCCTCGTCGCCACCAACATGGAACAGTCGAGCGGCTACGGCACCGACGAGCACTGCGAGCGCGCCCGCGACCTGATTCGCGAGGCCTGCCAGGCCCCCGACGCCGACGTGTACTTCCTGGTGGGCGGCACGCAGACGAACGCGACCGTCATCGACGCAATCCTCCTGCCCTGGCAGGGGGTCATCGCCCCCAACACCGGCCACATCAACATGCACGAGGCCGGCATCGTCGAGCGCGGCGGCCACAAGATCCTCGACACACCGGCTGTGGACGGCAAGATCAACGCCGCCGACGTCGAACGCATCTGCTCAGCGTGGGAGGGCGACGGCGCGCGCGACCACATGATCGCCCCCGCCCTCGTCTATATTTCGCAGCCCACCGAGTACGGCACCCTCTACTCCCTGCAGGAGATCGAGGATCTCTCACGCGTGTGTCGCGAGCGTGACTTGAAGCTCTTCGTCGACGGCGCGCGCCTCGCCTACGCGCTGGCCTCGCCTGCCAACGACGTGACGCTGGCCGATCTGGCGCGCCTGACCGACGTGTTCTACATCGGCGGCACCAAGTGTGGCACGCTCTTCGGCGAGGCAGTGGTGATCCCCGAGCGCGGGTCGATCCGCCAGTTCGTCACCCATATGAAGCAGCACGGTGCGCTTATGGCGAAGGGGCGTCTCCTGGGTGTGCAGTTCGAGGCGCTTTTCGAAGATGGTCTCTACCTGACGATCGGCAAGCCTGCCGTCGATGCAACCGCCCGCATTCGCGCGGCCCTCAAGCGCGCGGGCTACGTCGTCACCATGGAATCGCCGACGAACCTGACATTCGTGGCTCTCGATCAGGCTGGACATGGGCGTCTTTCGGACAAGGTAAGGTACGGCATCTGGGAGACTCTGCCTGATGGCCGTTACCTCGCCCGCATCGGCACCTCCTGGGCGACTCCGGAGGAAGATGTGATCGCCTTCGAGGAAGCCCTGGCCCGGTAAGGACGGTGCTTCTGTGTTCCCCGGGTGGAGCGCGCCGTTGAAGCCATCAGTCTGATAATATATTGCTATTAGTACGCTGTTGTGGAGGTGTTGCATGGCAACTGCTATGGTGACCGTTCGGCTCGATGCTGAGGATAAGGCTGCGATGGAGCGTGCCTGCAAGGAAATGGGACTCTCCATGAATGCTGCTTTCACGATCTTTGCGAAGAAGGTGGCGCGGGAGCAGCGGATTCCCTTCGTCGTGGAGGTTGATAGCTTCTACTCGCGCGCAAATCTCGCTCACCTTGACCGCGGTATCGCGGAGCTGGAGGCCGGGCGGGGTATGGTCCGAGGGTTGATCGAGGATGCGTGACCTCGTCTGGGCCTCTGAGGCCTGGGAGGATTATTTGTGGTGGCAAACCCAGGATCGAAAGACTTTGAAGCGCATCAACGCACTACTGCGTGATATTGCCAGGAATGGGCAAGGTGCTGGAATTGGTAAGGCTGAATCGTTAAACGGGCGTTACTCGGGGTGGTGGTCGCGCCGCATTGATGTGACAAATCGTCTGGTCTATCGCGTGTGCGATGATCGAGTCGAGATTATTTCATGTCGCACTCACTACGGGGATCACTAGCTGGCAGAACGACGGCCGTCCGGTGGGTGGGTCGGGTGGCTTGGGGGAACGAGGCCGGGGTAGCCTGGGTGCATGACACTCACCGCTGAGACGAATGACTTTTCCGCTCTGACCGCCTCTCGCCGCTCTACGCGCGCCTTTACAGACCAGGAGATCCCCGCCGAGGTCCTCGACGCGATCCTCGCCGACGCGACGACCGCGCCGTCCTGGTCCAACACGCGCGCTTTCCGCGTCGCTCTGGCCACCGGTGAGCGCGCCCAGCGTCTGCGTGAACGCTACGGACGTCTCTTTGACGAGGAGATCGCCGCCCACGCCCGTAAGGCCGAGGACCCGACCGTGGAGATCCCCGTGCCCGACGGCGACTACCCGGTGCGTAAGCGTTACCCGGACGAGCTGCGCCCCGCCCAGATCGAGGTCGCCAAGCTCCTCTACGGCATCTACGGCGTCGAGCGCGGCGACATCGAGGGGCGCAACCGTGTCAATCGCCGTAATGTGACCGCCTTCGACGCTCCCGTCATGGGATTCGTGTTCGTCCATGAGGACATGCTCCCGTGGAGCGCCATGGATGCGGGCCTCATGCTCCAGACCCTGTTCCTGTCCGCCAAGTCGCGCGGCATCGATTCCTGCCCGGTTGGCATCCTCGCCACCTGGCGCGCCCCCGTTGACGAGGAGTTCGAGGTCCCCGAGGGCTACACGTTCATCACTGGCTTCGCGCTCGGCTACGCGGATCCCGACGCTCCGATCAACGCGATGCAGGCACCGCGCCCGGCCATCCAGCTCCTCGAAGGGAAATAGTCTCGTCGCCGACATTTTGATGCTTGGGTGTGTGCCTGAACGACAATAGAGATGCCCCGACCTCGCATATGGGCACTACGTGAGGTCGGGGTTTCGCGTGTCCGCACAACGGATGAATGTGAGGAGTTCTTGGGTGCTGCTCAGCAGTCTTGAGGAGAAAAGCGCCCACGTTCAGGCCTTGCAATGGGCACTTAGTCCCGTTTGGACAAGGTTAAGTAAGGATATCTTTAATCGTTTGTAAGTAATTCTGTATAGAATGGCGGCAGGCGCAGACAAACGAGCGCCCGCCGAGGGACTGAGCTGTCCTTCGGAACACGTTTGCGATCGGAAGGGCCGCCATGTCAAAAAAGTATGTCTCTGTTGCCTTTGCGTATGTGGGAGTCATCGTCGGCGCTGGCCTGGCCAGCGGCCAGGATCTGCTCCAATACTTCCTGTCTTTTGGTGCTCCCGGCCTGATTGGAATCGCCGCACTGGGAGTCCTCAACATCATCTTCGGTGTCGTCGCCCTGCAGCTGGGCTCCTACTTTCGCTCGGGCCACCACGATGACGTGTTCGAACGCATCACTCACCCCGTCGTGCGCCGCATCATCGACGTGGTGCTCGTTTTTTCTGGCTTCGCGATGGGCTTCGTGATGCTCGCGGGTGCAGGCGCGAACCTCGAACAGCAATTCGGATTGCCCGCGTGGGCGGGCAGCGCGGTGTGTTCCGGCCTCGTGATCCTCACTGCATTCCTGGATTTTGATCGGATCATGGAGGTCATCGGCGTCTTCACCCCGATGATCGTCATCGCGATCATCGTTCTCGTCATCTACTCGCTGGTGACCCCGCACCCGAGCATGGCCGAACTCAATGCGACCGCTACCCAGGTCACTCCGGCCCTGCCGAACCTGTGGTTCTCGACGATCAACTACTTCGCTCTGTGTGTCGTCAACGGTATCGGCATGGCCTTCGTGCTGGGCGGCTCGGTGCTGCGCATCGGTGAGGCCCGCCTCGCCGGACGCATTGGCGGCACGATTATCGCCCTGGTGATCGGCGGCGACGCTCTGGCCCTGTACCTGAACATGGATCGAATCTGGGATGTGAATGTCCCGGCACTCGAGATTGCGCGCACGATCCACCCGTGGTTTGCGTTCGTCTACACGCTCATCATCTTCGCGCTCATCTACAACACGGTGTTCTCCTTGTTCTTCGCGACGGCGCGCCGTTTCTCGGGCGGCTCGACAAAGCGTATGCGCATCGTGCTGGTGGGTGTCGTGGCGCTCGGATACGCGGCCTCGCTCATGGGCTTCAAGAAGCTGATCGGCGGCATGTACCCGATCATCGGATGGCTGGGCGTCGCGCTCCTCGTGGTCCTGGCCGCCGGTTGGCTGCGTGAGCGCGCCGGCGTGTCGCATGAGGAAAACCTGCGCCGTAAGCTGATCCGCCTCCTCGTCCACAAGCACGACGATCACCTGGAGTACACGGACGAGCATCGCGAAAAGGTTCGCGAGCTGTCCCGCGCGTCTGTCGTCGACAGCAAGCAGCTGCGCCGCGATGCGAGCACGCTCGCCAAAGACATTGTTGACCGGAAGGCGAACGCGTCGCCCTCTGATCTGGTCGCGCCTCATAGGGGCGAGGCCGTGGCCACAGAGTCGGCAGGGTCTGCCCGCGCGAACGGCTGAGTCAGCCGATAGACGAGGCCGTGGCCGCTTCGTGCTCGAGCAACCAGGTTTTGGCCTCGGCGCCGGCTGCGTAGCCGCCCATGTGGCTAGCGGCCACCACGCGGTGGCAGGGACGGACGATGAGCAGGGGATTGCGGCCAACGGCCCCGCCGACCGCGCGGGGTGAGGCCGCGACCCCGGCCTCGCGTAGCTGAGCCGCGATCTGAGAATAGGTGCGTGTGTGTCCGTAGGGGATCCGAGCCATCGCCTCCCAGACGTGCTTCTGGAAATGCGTCCCTTCCGGGGCCACACGAAGACGAGCGGGGGAGGGGTTTTCGCCCGCGAAATACTGTTCGAGCCAGGATGCGGCTGCCGTTAGTGTGGCCGCATCCTCGCCTGTCACACCGCGCGATTCTCCCCCCGAGCCAGCCCGGGAGGGTAGGACCTCCAGGGACGCAGCCACGGCCTCGTCAACGCCGACAGGGCACCCAAAGAAGCGCTGCCCGCGCGCCCAGACACCGACGAGCGCGCCGCCGCGCGCCGCCAGCGTCAGGTGCCCGATGGGGGAGTCGTAGGCGGCGAGCGTTAGGCCGGATCGATGACGTGAAAAGAGGCGACTCATGGATCCACTTTGCCACGGAAGACTCCTCAGCACAGTCGTGGGACGATGGTCCGCATGCCCGCTTTCAGTGTGACTGACCAACCGTGATCGGTTCTTCGTGGATGAGATGAAAGAAGCACGAAGGAGTAAGATCAGAGTAAAATTAATGCGTGGATCCCCTTCTTATCGCTCTGGCCGGAATGCTCATTATCGTGGCGTGTCAATTCGTCGCGCTCAAGGTGCGTGTCGCCTCGCCTCTGATTCTGCTGGCCGTTGGTCTGGTGATCGGCTTCCTGCCCCAGGTGGGGGCCATCGAGGTCGAGCCGCATATCGTCCTCGAGATCGTGCTACCGCCGCTGCTTTTCTCGGCTGCAGTACGTATGCCGACCATGGACTTCCGCCGTGAGATGCAGGCCGTCGCGATGCTCGCGATCCCCCTCGTGTTCCTCTCCGCTTTCGCGGTCGGATTCGTCATCAACTGGCTGGTCCCCGCAGTCTCCTTGCCCTGGGGTGTCGCACTGGGCGCGGTCCTGTCCCCGACGGACGCGGTTGCCGTCTCGATCGCGAAACGCTCTGGCGTCTCGCATCGGATCATCACAGTGCTTGAAGGCGAGGGACTCTTCAACGACGCGACCTCACTTGTGCTGCTCTCCGCTGCGATGAGCGCTGGTCTGGCCGCTGACGAGCACGCCCTCAACCCGGGTCTGCTCATCGGCAAGGTGGCCATCGCCCTCGGTATTGCCGTGGGTGTCGGCTGGGTCGTTGGTGAGGTCGGCGTGCGCCTGCGCGCCCTCATCAAGGAGCCCTCGGCCGACACGGTTTTCTCCTTCGCGATGCCTTTCATCGCCTCGATCCCCGCCGAGCACCTGGGAGGCTCCGGCCTCGTTGCGGCCGTCGTCGCCGGCCTGGTCGTCTCGCGCCGACGCGCCGCCACGATCTCTGCGGCGAACAGGCGATTCTCCCAGCAGAACTGGCAGACCATGACGCTCGTCTTGGAAAGCGGGATCTTCCTGACGATGGGCCTGCAGGCTTTCGGCATTGTCGAGGAGGCCTCCGCGTTCTCCGGCGGCCTGGCCTTCGCCGCCTTCCTCGCCGTCACCCTCGGCGCGCTCATCATGGTGATTCGCGCTGTCTTCATCGCGCTCATGCTTGCCTGGCTGGATCACCGGCACAAGCACCGTCAGCGACACTACGAGGCCGAGGCCGCCCGCATCGAGCGCTTCGAGAAGCGCATGCACAAGGCTTGCGAGGTCGACGCCGACATGCTTCAGGCACGCGACCTGAGCCCCGAACGCTGGGAAGAGGCGCTCAACCACTATCGCCGCCTACTCAAGCGCCGTGTGCGCCGCAACGCCATGCGCGGATCCGACCTGGATTACTTCGAGAACGAACCGCTGGGTCCGCGCGAGGGCAGCGTCATCGTCTGGGCAGGAATGCGTGGTGCCATCACCCTGGCCGCCGCTCAGACAATCTCGACGCACGCTCCGATGCGCGCTCTGCTGCTCTCGATCGCGCTGTTCATCGCGGCGGGTGCCCTCGTCATCCAGGGCCTGACCCTGCCCGCCCTCATCCGCATCGTGAAGCCGCAGATGGCCTCGGGCGATATCTCCGAGGAGGAACGCGCCAAGCTCCTGAAGGTGATGGGTTCCGCGCTGGTGGATACAGCTCTCGCGCAGGCGATCCACGAGGTTGATGGCAAAACTCTGCTCTCCGCGGGCGTCTCGCGCACGCTGTCCCGGCTGGGGCACGCGCTGACCGACGAGGCTAGGGGTGAGCAAACGCGTACGGCGCACGCGGCAGACCGCGTCCTCACGGACATCTTCCAGGACGCCGCCGCTCAGGCGGGGGCGACGCGTGATGGGCTGTGCCCCGAACGCACGGACGACCCTGCCGAGGACGTCGTTGCAGCCGAGGCTGATGTTGCAGCCCACGACGAAGGCGACGAGGACCACGGCACTGTCGATATGAGCGAGGAAGAAGTGAAACGTTCCTTCACGCGCGACCAAATCCGTGAATTGGCGCTTGAGGCTATCCATGCACAGCGCGCCGCCCTCCTTCAGGCCCGCGACGAGGGGATTTTCTCCTCGGCGGCCCTCGAGGGTGCGCTCGCCCGCCTCGACAACGAGGAAATCCTCCTGGTCTCCAGCCGCAGCACCGAGTACTGAGAGTTGCCCGCGCGCACGACAAACCGGGCCGCACCATAGGAGAGGTGGCCCGGTGGGAGGCAAGGCAGAGACGAGGCCTCAGTCTGTCGTCACGCGCGACGCGTAGGCCGGATCGTCGGTCACGGAGTTGAGGGCTTCCTCCAGGCGCTCTGGCGTCACAATACCGCCCCGCGCCAGGACCCGGTAGGTCTGGTCGGCCTCGTGCGTGATCATGTTCGTGACCGTAAAGCCGTTGCGCTCGTAGAACGCCAGGCGGCGCACGCGCTGCTGGTAGTTCGCGGCCTCACGTGTGAGGGGCTCGATCTCGAGCAGCTGGGGAATGCCCGCGTAGCGCTCGCGGAAATGAGTCAGGATGCGCGAGCCGTAGCCGGCGCTGCGCGTGCGTCCGTCGACCGCAAGGAAACCCAGGTAGAACAGATCGGGGAAGACGAAAGAGAAGGTCAGGGCGACCACGTTTCCGGCCCCGTCCTCGCCCGCGGGAAGGGTCGGATCGACCCACGCGACGAAGGACACCTCGTCGCGCTCGGCGCTGCGTCGCAGCTCGGACATGGGGACCTGTTCCTCAGGTGGGAAGGAACGCTCGTAGATCTCCAGGACTTTGTTGGCGATCGGCCCGTCGTTGGGCACGGGAATCTGGGTGAGGTCTGTCATGACTTCATGATAGCCGTGGCGTGCACGCGGACATTCGACTAGGTGTCAAGGACGAGGCCGGGGCTGGGTTCTCGTTCATTCCCACGGGCATTTGGCGAGGTTTCTCAGGGGTGAATCGGTGGCTGATCAGGGGTCGAGACGTGAGAATTCCCGATCATCGCCAGAACTCGCTCGGCTAGGCTTGTATGTGCACAGTGGGACGAACGGTAAGGATGACGCATGCTTGAACTGAAAGAAATAGTCAAGGCCTATCAGACCGCCAGCCTCGTGCAGGTGGCGCTCAACAAAATTTCCGTGGCATTCCGTGACAACGAATTCGTGGCTGTGCTCGGCCAGTCCGGCTCGGGCAAGACAACGATGCTCAACGTGATCGGTGGCCTTGACCGCTTCCAGGCGGGCGACCTCGTCATCGACGGCATCTCGACGAAGGACTACAAGGCACGCGACTGGGACGCCTACCGCAACAACCGCATCGGCTTCGTCTTCCAAGCCTACAACCTGATCCCACACCAGAGTGTCCTGGCCAACGTCGAGCTGGCCCTCACCCTGTCCGGTGTTTCCCGTTCCGAGCGCCGCAAGCGCGCCCTCGATGCCCTTGAACGCGTCGGCCTGAAGGACCACGTCAACAAGAAGCCCTCGCAGATGTCGGGCGGCCAGATGCAGCGTGTCGCCATCGCGCGCGCCCTCATCAACGACTCCGAGATCCTGCTGGCCGACGAACCGACCGGTGCCCTCGACTCCGCGACCAGCGTGCAAGTCATGGACCTGTTGCGCGACGTGGCCCGCGACCGCCTCGTCATTATGGTCACGCACAACCCCGAGCTAGCCCACCAGTACGCCACCCGCATCGTCGAGCTGGCCGACGGCTGTATCGTCGCCGACTCCGATCCCTTCGTGCCCACCGCTGAGGACCAACGAGCCGCGAAGCCCGCGCGCCGCACGTCCATGGGCTTTGTGACCGCCCTGTCCCTGTCGGCCAACAACCTGATGACCAAGAAGGGCCGCACGCTCATGACCTCCTTCGCGGGGTCTATCGGCATCATTGGGATCGCCGCGATCCTCGCCCTGGCCAACGGCACGAACGCCTACATTCAAAAGACGGAGGAGGAGACGCTCGGGTCCTACCCGCTGACGATCCAAAAGAGCGGCGTCGACATGACCGCCGCCCTGTCCGTGTCAGCCTCGGACTCCAAGAAAGATACGCCAGCACCCGATGGCCAGGTCGGCGTCTCCCAGATGCGCACGTTTGCCGACACGATCCGCGACGCGAAAACCAACGACCTGGCTTCCCTCAAAACCTACCTGGACAACAACGGCGGGAACGTCGAGACGATGGTCAACGCCATCGAATACGACTACGACGTGGTTCCGCAGATCTTCCAATCCGACACATCCAAGGCGACCGTCCAGGTCAGCCCCGATCAGTCCATGAAGCAGATGGAGGCCGGCTTCGGCTCGGGGGCCTTTGGATCGATGATGCAGACGAACGCCTTCTACCAGATGCCCGCCACGGCCTCGCTCTACACCTCCGCGTACGACCTCGTTGCTGGCTCCTGGCCAAGCGGTGCGAACCAGGTGGTCCTGGTCCTCGACGAGGATGGCAACATACCCAACCTCTTCGAATACACCCTGGGACTGAAAGACCACAAAGAATTCGACGACCTCATGCGCACCTACTACCAGGGCACGCTCGGCGGCAAAACCCAGTCCGGTGCGCAGACGAACGCACAGTCGGGGGTAACCGACGCGACCTACGACTACTCCACGATCCTGAGCACCACCTTCCGTCGCATCAATGCCTTCGACAAGTACACATGGGACGACACCTACAAAGTGTGGACCGACCGCTCCAACGATGCCGACTACATGAAGAAACTTGTCGATGGCGGACAGGAACTGACCATCTCCGGCATCGTCAAACCCAACTCCAACAAGGGAGGGGCGCTGCGCCAGGGCATCGCCTACATGCCCGCCCTCACCTATCAGATCGTCGAGGAAGCGGGTGCCAGCCCGATCGTCAAGGCCCAGTGTGCCAAGCCCGATGTCGATGTTTTCACCGGCAAGACCTTCAAAGAACTGGCAGACGACCAAAAGAGCCAGTCCACCGGCTTCGACATGTCCTCCCTCTTCACAGTCGACGAATCTAAACTCTCTGCGGCCTTCCAGATCGACCCCGATAAGATGCAGATGGACCTGTCGGGCATGGACTTTTCCGGGATGGATCTGTCCGGCATCGACTTCTCCACCCTCGACATGTCGGGCCTGGACCTGTCGAACCTCGACCTGTCCACCATCGACTTCTCGAACCTCGCAGGCCAATCAGGCGCGCAGTCCGGCATGGGCATCGACCTGTCCACGCTGGACCTCGGAGACCTCACGAAGGACATCCCTGAACTCGCCACCATCGACTTCCCCACGATCATCCAATCCGCGCTCGCCGACGGTGCAGTCAAGGACGGGGCCGGGGAATACCTGAGCGCTCAGGCCAGCGAGATCGCTCAGGGGTTCCAGGAATACGCCCGGAAGCAGATCGAAGAGGGCGGTACGACGGACTTTGCGGTCCTGGCAGCCAACTACTTCAGTCAGCCTGAGGTGCTCGAGAAGATTCAAACGGCGGTCGGCTCCGACCAGGTGGTGGACGCCGACAAACTCAGCGCCAATCTGATGAAAGCCATCGGGGATGATCCGGCGCTGGCCAAGATCGGCACCGACATTTCCACGCAGGTCATGAACGCGATCTCCACGCAGATCGCCGCCCAGCTGGGTGCGAGCCTCACGCAGGGCGTGGGTGCCGCGATTGGACAGGTCATGCAAGAGGCCATGACAGCCGCCATGACACAGATGATGACGCAGATCTCCGACACCATCGGAACGCAGATGAACACGGTCATGGATCAGTTCGCGACCGACATGTCGAGCGCGTTCTCGATGGACCCCAACGCCTTCGCGGAGGCCTTCAAATCCAATGTGGACGAGAAATCCCTCGCGGCCCTCATGGTGACCATGTTTTCCACGAATGTGCCGACCCTGGAGACGAACCTGAGGAACCTCGGATGGGCGGACATCGCCTCGCCCTCCAACATTTCGATCTACCCCAAGTCTTTCGCGGACAAGGACAAGGTGAAGGCTGCGCTCGACACCTACAACAAGGACAATGAAGCGGCGGGTGCCACCGACAAGGTCATCACCTACTCCGACATCATGGGTGCGCTCATGAGTTCGGTGACGAAGATCGTCGACATCATCTCGTGGCTGCTTATCGCCTTCGTGTCGATTTCGCTCGTGGTTTCCTCGATCATGATCTCGATCATCACCTATATTTCGGTCCTTGAGCGCTGTAAGGAGATCGGCATCCTGCGCTCCATCGGCGCATCGAAGGGCGATGTGTCACGCGTCTTCAACGCCGAAACCGTCATCGAAGGCTTCCTCGCGGGCACCATCGGCGTGGGCGTCACGTACGCGCTGTGTGCGCTCGCTAACTCGATCGCCTACTCTTCATTCAACGTGGAGAACATTGCCCAGCTCTCGCCGCTTACAGCCGTCGCCCTGGTCGCGGTCTCCGTCGGCTTGACGGTCATCGCCGGCATCATCCCGGCGGCGCGTGCCTCGTGCCAGGACCCCGTGGAGGCGCTGCGCTCCGAGTGAGTGGAGTCGGCCTCGGCCCTCGCGGGTCGAGGCCGTGGCTCATTCCCGGGGTAGGCGCGGCTGCGCTAACCTGGGTGTAAACCCGCTGTGACTGCCCCAGGAAAGAGGAACCATGCCCACCCCCGAGAACCTTGCTACCGACGCGACTGTCGCCATTATGCTGGCCGATGGCTTTGAAACGGTCGAAGCCCTGGCCGTCGCCGACATCCTGTTCCGCGCTGGCGTGCGCACCGACCTGATCTCTGTGACCGATGCGCGCCACGTGACCAGCTCCCATGGGATCCGCGTCGTTGCCGACCTCATGCTCGAGGATGTGGACCTGTCCACCTACACCGTCTTGTTCCTGCCCGGTGGCCTTCCCGGCACCACAAACCTGAAGGCCACGCCCGCGATCCAGGCAGAGGTGCTGCGCCGCGCCGACGAGGGCGAAGCGATGGCCGCGATCTGCGCGGCCCCCTCGATCTTCGCTGAGCTGGGCGTGCTCGACGGTCGCCACGCGACCGCCAACCCGGCCTTCGTCAAGGCCGTCGCCGCCGGAGGCGCCATCGTCCACGATAACCCCGTCGTCATCGACGACTTCATCACGACCAGCCGCGGTGCCGGAACCTCCATCGACCTCGGCCTCGAGATCGTGCGCCAGCTCCTGGGGGAGGACGCGGCCGAGGCCATCTCCCGCGGCATCGTGCGCACCCACTGACACCACCTGCACGTTTCCACGAAAGGACACCCGCCCCGCATGAGTCCGCGTAAGCCTCGTCCCTGGCCCGACACGCCCGCACCCCTGGCCGCGCCCGTGGTGGATAACCACACGCACCTGCCTACCCACGTCGGGGAAATTCCCCGGCGCGAGGGCGTGGCGCTGAGCCTGGACGAGCAGCTGGGCCGGGCTCGCGAGGTTGGCGTCACCGCGTTCATTTCGAGCGCCTGCGAGCTGCCCGACTTCGACCCGATGATCGAACTGGCACGCGTTCACAAGGGCGTGCGTGTCGCACTCGCGATCCACCCCAACGATGCCGCCCTGCACGCGGGCTGCGCCGATCCCTCACCCGATGGCCTGGTTCCCATCGTGCGCGAGCATCATGTTCCCCTCGTTGAAGCGCTGGTCGAGGTCGAGAAGCGTCTGAGCGACCCGATGGTCGTCGCGGTAGGGGAGAGCGGCTTGGACTACTTCCGCACGGCCGAGCGCGGCCGCGAGGCACAGAAAGAGTCCTTCCGCGCGCACATCGAGATGGCCCAGCGCGCAGGCCTACCCCTGCAGATCCACGACCGCGACGCCCACGAGGACACGCTGGAGATCCTGCGCGAGTGCGCGAGCGCGGATCAGCGCATTGTCTTCCACTGCTATTCGGGGGACGTTGCAATGGCGCAGTGCCTCGCCGAGCACGGCTGGTACGCCTCCTTCGCCGGCCCCATCACTTACCCGGCGAACTCCGACCTGCGCGCGGCCCTGGCGGTTCTGCCGCGCGAACTCGTCCTCGTCGAGACCGACGCCCCCTATTTGACACCCGTCCCATGGCGCGGCTGCCCCAATGCCTCCTACGTCATGGCCCACACCGTCCGATTCATCGCGGAGCTGTGGGGGGTCAGCGAAGCCGCTGCGTGCGACCAACTGCGTGCGAACACCGAGGCCGTCTACGGCTCCTGGTGGTGAGTTTTTCGGTCGGTCAGGCTAGTTTTGACGCCGCTCAGCAACGAGGCCGTGGCAGTTTCCGGGCCGCGCGCCCCCGCGCGTGAGGTGTATCAAAAGGGTCGCAAAACGATAACAAATTGGTTACGGTTGGGGTGTCAGTCCGCTTTCGGACGCCCACGCGAGCCAGCCTGCCGCCCCGAGTGGCAAGCGGCACGAGGCGCGCCGCAGAGGCGGAAAAACTACAAGGTCTGGAGCCCCGTGAGCGTTAAGCCTACCCGTACAACCGTCATCTCCGTCGCCACCGCGACGACCCTTCTGGTGGCCGGCGCTGCCGCCGCGACAATTGGAACCTCCTACCGCCACGTCACCATCGAGGTGGATGGCGTAAGCCGTGACGTGTCCGGGTTCTTCACGACCGCAGGGGATGCCCTGAACACCGCGGGCGTCAGCGTGGGGGTCCACGACCTCGTCGCACCCGCCGCCGACCAAAGCGTTTCCAACGGCGACACTGTCGTCGTTCGCACCGCCACGCCCTACGACGTAACCGTCGACGGCAGCCAGACCGTCGCGTGGTCGACGGCCTCGACCGTCTCCGGCATCCTGTCCGCTTTGCCCGCCCAGACCTCGTCGATGGCGGCCGACCGTTCCTTCACCCGCGCCGAGATGCCGCTGGGCGAGGGCGGTGAGACCGTCCACGTCGTCGCCGACGGGACCACGACCGACGTCGTTGTCTCCGCCGATGAGGGCACGAGCGCGATCCTGGAGAAGGCTGGTGTCGACGCCGGTCCCATTGATCGCGTGACCCTCGAAAACAGCGGCGGCGAGACCACCGTGCGCGTGGCCCGCGTCGTGCGCGGGAAGTCCTCCGCTACGACCGAGATCCCCTTCGAGACCGAAGAGCGTGAGGATCCCGAGGCCGAGGAAGGCACCGAGAAAGTCGTGCAGGAAGGCGTCGCCGGCTCCGAGGTGACCGAGTCCTACCAGGAGACCATCGGCGGCAACGTCACCGTCGCCGCCGTCCTGACCACGACCCGCACCGAGCCGACGACCCACATCGTCTCCAAGGGAACGAAGGAAAAGAAGAAGGATGAGGAACCCAAGGAGACCCCCGCCTCGTCGTCTGTTTCCTCGTCGTCCGGCTCATCCTCGTCCGGCTCCTCTTCTGGTGGCTCGGCCGCCGTCTCTGGGGACGACGCCGCCATCTGGGCCGCTATTGCCCAGTGCGAATCCGGCGGAAACCCCTCGACCAACACGGGAAACGGCTACTATGGCATGTACCAGTTCTCCCTGCCGACCTGGCAGTCCGTGGGCGGTACCGGCCTGCCTTCCGACGCCTCGGCGGAGGAGCAGACCATGCGTGCGCGCATGCTCCAGCAGCGCGCCGGTTGGGGTCAGTGGGGCTGCGCCTACAAGCTCGGCCTTGTCTAACGTGACATTAGCCCCGGCAATGCTACTGTTCTAGCGTTCGCCGGGGTCCTCGCGCTAAGCTGACCAGCAGAACCAATATTGAGTAACCGGGAGTATTGTGAGCCACCACCTGAGTAACTCGCTGAGCGCCTCCGCTGCCAGCGCCCTGCATGTCGTCGGCGGACACGTGCGCGCTTTCGCGCCCTCTCCGCGTGTTGTTCTCAGCGTCGCTACTCTAGCCTCGGCGGGAGTCCTCGGCCTGGCAGCCTTCGGCGTCACATCCTCGCATACGACTGTCATGCTCGAAGTCAACGGCGTGACCCGCCCGGTTACCGCGTGGGGCAACACCGTCGGTGATGCGCTTGAGGTCGCGAATGTGAGCGTCGGCAGCGGCGACCTGGTCCAGCCCGGCCTCGCCGAGACCGTGCACGAGGGTGACACCATCGTCGTGCGTAGCTCGCGCGCGTACACCGTGACGGTGGATGGTGAAACCCGCACCCTGTGGACCACGGCCACCTCAGCCGACGGCATCCTTGCCGACGCCGCGCCCCTGGGGTCCACGGTGGCCCTTGCCGCCGACCGCTCCGCGTCGCGCGACGAGCTCACTCCGCTGGTCTCCCGCCCCCGTAATATCTTCGTGAGCGCCGACGGCACTACCCGCGAAGTCGCGGTCCGTCCCGGCCAGGACACGCGCGCGATCCTTGAGTCTGCCGGTGTCTCCGTCCACGCCCTCGACCGTGTGACCATCGAAAACGGCGCCACCGGCGAGCTGACGATCAACGTCAGCCGCGTGACGCGCGGTGAGGCCACCGAGACGGTAGAGATTCCTTTCAGCGAGACCACGACATCCAGTAATGACATGTTCGTCGGCGAGTCTCAGGTGACCACGACAGGCCAGAATGGTGTGACCACCTGGACGGTGTGGCAGGAGAAAGATGGCGATCGAGTCCTGACCTCCGTGCCGATCACCGAGCACTCCACCTCCCAGCCCGTGACCCAGGTGCGTAGCGAGGGGACGAAGGAAGTCACCCCGGCCGCCCTCGTCGCCGCCGGCATCGATCCGAAGGCCACGCTGGAGGAGAAGGAAGAAGCCGACGGCACCACCTCCGTGCGCTACCGCGCGAAGCTCGGCTCGATTTCCAGCAAGGAAGAAATCGCAGAAATCACGGGCGAATCGAAGAAAGGCGACGCCGCCGCCGAGGTCGGTGACGTCCCCACGAACTACTCCGGTGAGGATCCGCGTTCCCTGGCCAGGCCTCTCGTCTCGGCTCAGGGGTGGGGTGACAGCGAGTATCAGTGCCTGATCCTCCTGTGGAACCGCGAGTCGCAGTGGAACCCTTACGCCGAGAACGCCTACTCGGGTGCCTACGGCATCCCGCAGGCGCTGCCGGGATCCAAGATGGCCTCGGCGGGCGCGGACTGGCGGACCAACCCGATCACCCAGATCAACTGGGGTATCGGCTACATCAAGGGCCGCTACGGTACCCCTTGCTCCGCGTGGGCGCACTCCAACGCGGTGGGCTGGTACTGAGCCTGAAGCTGTGAGGGCGGGTCTGGCAACGAGAGTTGCCGGACCCGCCTTTGTGTGTCGTAGGCGTGGTGGCGATGCCTGTTGGTGGGGTAGCCGGGCGTGCTGATCGCGAATGCGGAGTGCCTGCGGCATTGCTTGACTAACGCGCGGGCTTGTCTTCTCTCGATGATTACCCTAGGATTGGCGAATTAGATCACTTACCATCTGTTCTTTTTGTGTCAGTGAGGTCAGTATGAGGTTGAAGAGCATTCTTGCAACTGGTGCGGTCGTTATCGTTGCCGCCGTATGCTTTGTTGGTGGAGCGAACATTGGGCCGATGCTTGGTTTCGGTGCGTCGCAGCAGGAGACTGCCCCTGTCGTCACGGTGGATACGACCCTCGTGAAGAACTCCTTCGCTGACATTGGTGAACTCGCAACCGAGTCGTATGTTTTTACTCAGGTGGGCAAATACTCCGAGGAAGGAGCCAAGTTCTTCGGTATGGAAGTGCCGGGGACCAGCGCTCATTACCTCATCACCTATTCGGGCGAGGTGAAAGCTGGGCTGACCGACGTGAGCCAGATTCAAGTTCAGGCTGACGAAGGGGCGCATGTCGTGACAGTCACCGTCCCCGCGGTAGAGATCCTCTCCTCATCCATCGATCCAGCGTCTATCGAGACCTACGACCAGTCCTTTTCTATCGTCAATCAGATAGAGGTCAGTGAGGTGACCAGTTTCCTGGCGGATCGTGAAGCTGCTGCGAAAGACGAGGCTGTCGCAAAAGGCCTGCTTGATAAAGCGCAGAATCGCTTGAAGGAGGTAGTGAAAGGGCAGGTTAACGCCGTCCTTGGTGAACGGGCTAGCGCGTACGAGGTTCGTGTGACGCTTGCAGAGGAACCCGGCGCGTGACTGACCGAGCCTCACACGGTGCCTAGCCCCGGCCTCGTGGGGCTCGTGCACTAGACTTGCCAGCGTGAGCCGATCCCCCCGTAACCAGCGCGATGCGCGCCGCCGCCTCGATCCGACCCTGCCCGAGGGTGCTGTCCCCTCCGAGACGGGTCTGCTCGGTCCCCTCGAAGTGAAAGCAATCTCCGAGGCGCTCGGTATTCGCCCCACCAAGGTGCTGGGCCAGAACTTCGTGCACGACGCGGGCACGGTGCGCAAGATCGTCGCGGCTGGCGGCGTCAAAGAAGGCGACGAGGTCGTCGAGGTCGGTCCTGGCCTTGGCTCCCTGACGCTGGCACTCTTGGAAGTCGGCGCGCGCGTGCGGGCCGTCGAGATCGACCCGCCCCTGGCCGCCGCGCTGCCCGAGACCGTGCGCGCCCGCATGAGCGAGGCCGCCGACCGTTTCCACGTCGTCACCATGGACGCCACGCAGATCAGTGGGGTTGATGACTTCGGCGTGGATTGGCCCGCGCCCACGAAGCTCGTCGCGAACCTGCCATACAACGTGGCCGTGCCGGTCCTGCTCAACATGCTCGAGGCCTTCCCCTCCATCCAGGGTGTCGTCGTTATGGTCCAGGCCGAGGTCGCCGACCGCCTGGCCGCCGGACCCGGCTCGCGCACCTACGGCGTGCCCTCCGTCAAGGCTTCTTGGTATGGCTCGGTTGAGCGTGCCGGGACGATCGGCCGCTTCGTGTTCTGGCCAGTGCCCGGCGTGGATAGCGCCCTCGTGCGCCTGACCCGCTTGGAGACGCCGCGCGGTGATGACGAGCTGCGCCGCGCTACCTTCGAGGTCACCGACGTCGCTTTCGGCCAGCGCCGCAAGACCCTGCGTGCGGCCCTGAAGAACTGGGCGGGTGGCCCCGAGGCCTCCGAAGCCCTCCTGTCCGCCGCCGGCATTGATCCGACGCGCCGCGGCGAGACCCTCTCGATTGACGAGTTCGTCGAGCTGGGGCGCGCCGTCATCGATGCCCGAGGCCGTGGTGCCCTCGCGGCGTCGACCGCAGCCCGCTGATACCTCCAGGAAGAAGGAACGCTATGCGTGAAGTGCGCGCCAGCGCGCCCGGAAAAGTCAACTTGACCCTGCGCGTGGGCGCACCCACGCCCGACGGCTACCACCCCCTCGTCACGGTCTTCGAGTCGCTGGCGCTGCGCGAAACCGTCACCGTGCGCACCTCCAAGACGCCCGGCGTGCGCGTCGAGACGATCGCGTACCTGCCCGATGGCAGCGTCGACGAGGCCACGACCCGCGCGATGGCCGAGCTTGATCCGGACGCGCATCTGGCCGTGCGCGCCGCCCGCGTCCTCCAGCGTCTCGCGGCCGCAGGCCCCTGGGCCTCCACGGCCGCAGGCCTGAGCATCCGCGTCGACAAGCGAGTCCCCGTCGCCGGCGGCATGGCCGGAGGATCCGCGGACGCAGCCGCCGCGCTCGTGGCCTGCAACGAGCTGTGGGAGCTGGGCCTGGGTGCCGATCAGCTGGAGACGATTGGTCGCACGCTGGGCGCCGACGTCCCCGCCTGCCTGGCGGGCGGCATCGCGCTGGGAACCGGGCGCGGTGACCACATGAGCGTTCTACGTGAGGGGGGCGAGGCCGTGGCTCAGCATCACTGGGTCGTGCTTCTGTCTCGGGAAGGCCTGTCCACCCCGTCAGTTTTCCGCGAGTTCGATCGAATCGATGCGGAGCAAGCGCCCGCTCTGGTCGAACCCTCCCCCGAGGAGGTTGCCGCCCTGTGCGCGGGACCCGAGGAACTGCGCCACTGCCTCGTCAATGACCTGCAGGCCCCCGCCCTGCGCCTGCGGCCCGAGCTGGCCGAGACCATCGCCGCGGCGACAGATGCGGGTGCCCTGGCCGTCACGCTCTCCGGGTCCGGCCCGACCGTCGCAGCCCTCGCGCGTGACGCTGAGCACGCCCACACCCTCGCGGCCACTCTGAGTGGCGCGCCCACAATCGCCCGAGCGATCCCCACCCACGGCCCCGCATGCGGCGCCCGCATCGAATCGACGGAGGCCATCTGATGGCGCACCTGCTCGGCACCCAAAACGTCGGCGCCCTCGCCGGATCCCGCAAGCTCCTCGAAGGGGTCACGGTCGGCCTCGACGATGGCAGCCGCGTCGGCATCCTCGGCCCCAACGGCGCCGGAAAGTCTACGCTCCTGCGCATCGTTGCCGGCACGCAGGAACCCGACGGGGGAGTGGTGACCCGCCGCGACGGCGTGCGCGTCGCCGTCCTGACCCAGGCGGACGCCCTGAACCCCGAGGACACTGTCATCCAGGCCGTTCACCCCGGCATGGAGGAGTACGAGTGGGCCTCCGACCCCGCCGTGCGCGACATTCACGCCGGACTCCTTGCCGACATCAACCCCGCTGCCCTCGTCGGCACCCTGTCGGGCGGACAGCGCCGCCGCGTTGCGCTCGCCCGCGTCCTCGCGGCCACCGCTGACATCGTGTGCCTGGACGAGCCCACCAACCACCTCGACGTCGAGGGCGTGGCCTGGCTGGCCGCCCACCTGAACGCCCGCTTCGCTCGCCCCGGTGCCTCCGGCGCGCTCCTGGCCGTCACCCACGACCGCTGGTTCCTCGACGCCGTGTGCGAGCACATCTGGGAGGTCGTCCCCGGCGTTGACCCGGGCGGCGACCGCCCGCAGATCGCTGGGCACGTCGAAATCTACGACGGCTCGTACGCCGCCTACACCCTCGCCCGCGCCGAGCGCGTGCGCCAGGCCGACGTTGCTGCCGCTAAGCGCGCCAACCTGCTGACCAAGGAACTCGCGTGGCTGCGCCGCGGCGCCCCTGCGCGCACCTCGAAGCCGAAGTTCCACATCGCCGCCGCCGAGGCCCTCATCGCCGACGTGCCGCCCCCACGCGACACCGTTGAGCTGGTCAAGATGGCGACCGCGCGCCTGGGCAAGGACGTCATCGACCTCGAGGACGTCTCCGTGTCCTTCACGCGCCCCGACGGCTCGCGCCTGGACATCCTTCAGGGCGTCACCTGGCGCCTGGCACCCGCCGAGCGCGTCGGCATCGTCGGCGTCAACGGTGCCGGCAAGACGACGATCCTCAATCTGCTGCGCGGCGACCTCAAGCCCACCTCGGGGCGCGTCAAGCGCGGCAAGACCGTTCACGTCGCCACCCTCTCCCAGGACACTCACGAGCTCGACGCCCTGGCCGACATGCGTGTCGTCGAGGCCGTCGCCGACGTCGCCCAGAGCATCGTCGTGGACGGCAAGGAAGTCAGCGCCTCCCAGATGACGGAGCGCATGGGATTCACGCGAACCCGCGCCTACACGCGCATCAGCGAAATCTCGGGCGGTGAGCGCCGCCGCCTCCAGCTCATGCGTCTGCTCATGAGCCAGCCCAACGTGCTGCTCCTTGACGAGCCTACGAACGACCTGGACACCGACACCCTGGCGTCTATGGAGGACCTACTCGACACCTTCCCGGGCACCCTCGTCGTTGTCTCCCACGACCGCTACCTCCTCGAGCGTGTCACCGACCACCAGGTTGCCCTCCTCGGCGATGGCCAAGTCCGTGCGTTGCCCGGCGGCGTCGAGCAGTACTTACAGATGCGTGCGTCCGGCGACTTCAGGGCGTTTGGTTCGTCCACTCGCGTCGACGAGGCCGGCTCCGCCTCCCGCTCCGCCGCGCAGCCCGCGGACGCCGCCTCGGGCGGGGAGAATGCGGGGCAGGGGAGCGCTCGCGGCGGCGTGAGTGACGCTGCGGCGCGGCGCGTGGCCAAGAAGGAGCTGGCCCGCATTGAACGTAAGCTAGACCGCCTGCGCGCCGAGGCCTCGAACCTGGAGGCGAAGCTGGAGAAGCTGTCGATCAAGGTGGCCACCGATGCCTCAGCCGTCTCAGAATTGACGAAGGTGTCCACGCAGCATCAGGACATCCTGGGGGAGATTGACGGGTTGGAAGAGGCCTGGTTGGAAGCTGCTGAGGCGGCTGAGTAAAACGGGCGTGGCGAGTGCCGCGACCCACTGCGGGGCGCGGGGCCGCAGATTAATCGCCCTCGTCGAATGTCTGTTAATTATATTGACAGTCATAATGTCTCACGCAATAGCAGGGCTTTAAAATGAGTGTAAGGACACCATAAAAGTTTCTCGACAACCTTTTGACACTCTTGGCAATCCTCTACTATGGGACCGCGCCTCGGCTTGTATTGAGGTGCAGGAGTAAGGTGATGCAACGCGCTGCCTTCAGGCATGGATTGAGGATTGAGTCAGAGATGAAACGTGGACCTTTCATTGTCGGCGTGAGCGCCCTTGGCATCACGCTGCGCGATAACAAGCGTAACGACGAGGCCGGCTACACCGCCAAGAGCCAAGTCGTGAACTACGCGCAGGTCAACGGCTCGGTTGTTCGTGGCATCCCGGAGACGGATATTGGTTCCAGGGTGAGGAGGGCGGCCCTGACGGCACGACTCACCGCTACTGGATCTCGAAGGCTGATGGCGTCGAGCTGACCGGCGACATGGAGTATTCGCAGGAAGGGAACACTCGTGTCTACAATGCCGCGACCGGTGACGTGCCCCAGTATCTGCCCGTTTCCTTGACTGATTTTTCGGGTTCCTACATGTACGTCGGTGAGCTGGTGTGCTCGCAGCCGGCCGACGACGGAACGATGATCGTGATTCGTTTCTGGTCCGCGAAGTGACCTGACTCCGTTTTCGTTGTCACAATCGCCCGCGCTGCCTCGGTGGCGCGGGCGAGTTGCGTCATGCTCGCCATGGACGAGGTCGTGGTGACGCGGGTGATGACGGATCGTTCGTAGGGGCTTCTGTGCGGTGTGCGGGTGGTTGAAGCGGAGGCCTGAGTGGCTCCCACCATAGGTGTGGCAAAGATGAACAGTGCAGGCTCACCTATCCGAATTACGCAAAAATAATGCCTGTTTTATTTACGTAATTAGTGATGGTACAAGCGCGAAATTAGTTCCCGCATGTGCGGTACATAGTATTGGAATTACAACGAAAAATCGCTTGTCTTGCACATGCTGCGAAAAGGCGTATCACTGGAGTCAACAGCGCGGCCAACCCGGTCGCGACCGGCTATCAAGAGGCCCCATGGGGCCACGTTGTAAAGGACACTCCAATGGCAGATATGCCCCGCATCCTCGACTGCTCCGTCCTCGACTGCTCCTACAACAAGGAGAAGAGCTGCGGAGCCGCCGCAATCACCGTCGGCTACTCGACCTCCTGCACGACCTTCATCCCGCTGACCGTCAAGGGCGGCCTCGCCAAGGCCGAATCCTTCGTTGGTGCCTGCCAGAAGGCCGACTGCGCCCACAACAACGCCCTCGAGTGCACCGCCGCCTCCATCTCGGTCGGCGCGGGCACCGCGGACTGCCTCTCCTACGAGGCG